>Ga0209450_10001565_pt1 | contig 11472 bp, 9 predicted proteins | sample FrelakmetLWP11LW_FD_187149 | JGI IMG/M metagenome (GOLD analysis project Ga0209450, IMG submission 187149) | Freshwater lake sediment microbial communities from the University of Notre Dame, USA, for methane emissions studies - LWP11 LW (SPAdes)... | ecosystem: Environmental > Aquatic >... | reverse complement strand
CCGTGGCCGCGTCCAGCGCGCCCTGCGCGCGCAGCCAGGCGATCGCCGGATTGCAGTCGTCGGGCAGCGATTCGCCGCGCTGCCACAGGGTGCGCAGCGCGGGCGCGAGTTCCGTCGTGTCGCCGCGCGCGATGCGGGCGGCGGCGTGCGCGCAGCGCAGGCCCACGTCGTCCTGCGGCGACCAGGCGGCGAGGAAACGGTCCCAGTGCCGGTGCGCGGCCTGCCGGCGCAGCCACAGCGTGCGCAGCCGCTCGCCGGGCAGGCTGCCGGCGTGGCGTTCGATCCAGGCCTGCACCGCCCGCGGGTCGGCGCGTTCGAGGTCGCGCGCGAAGGCGTGGTAGGCCAGCCACGGCGCGAGCGGATAGTCTTGCAGGCCGCCGGCGAGCGACTGCCAGCGCCCGGGCGGACCGTTGCGCGCGGCATCGAGCGCGGCGACGAAATCGCGCCGCTGCGCGGGCGTGGGTTCGGCGGCCGCGGGGGCGCCGAGCACGGCGAAGGCGAGCAGCGCGAACAGGGCGGATCGGATCGGCATCGGGCGGAAGGGGAGACCGGGCAGGTGATTTTAGTGCGGATGGGCGTGCAGGAACCGGCAGCACCGCACGGCTGCGGCGCGGGGTGCGGCCGATGAGCCTCGTCGCGCTCGCCGCCTACCTCGCGGTCGGCGCGGCGGCGGGCTTGCTGGCCGGCCTGCTGGGCGTCGGCGGCGGGCTGGTGATCGTGGCCGCGCTGGCCTGGATCCTGCCGTCGCAGGGCGTGCCGGCCGCGGCCGTGATGCACGTCGCACTCGCCACCTCGCTGGCGTCGATCCTCGCCACCTCGGTGTCGTCGACCCGCGCGCACCTCGTCCGCGGGTCGGTGATGTGGCCCACGGTGCGCGCGCTGGTGCCCGGACTGCTGCTCGGTGGCGTGCTCGGCGCGCTGGTCGCCGACCGCCTGTCCGATCTCGTGCTGCGGCTCGGCGTGGCGGCGTTCTGCTTCGCGGCGGCCATCCAGCTCGCCACGCGACGCGTGGCGCCGGAGGGCGCGGCAGACGTGGTGCCGCGCGGTGGCGCACTCACCGCCTGGGGCGGGCTGATCGGCGCGGTGTCGGCCCTGGTCGGCATCGGCGGCGGCTCGATGACGGTGCCGCTGCTGATCCACCGCGGGGCGCGCGCGGTGCGCGCGGTCGGCACCTCCGCGGCGTGCGGCTTCGCGATCGCGCTGGCCTCGGCGGCGGGCTATGTCTGGGGTGGGCGCGATGCCACCGGCCTGCCGGCCGGGACCTGGGGTTATGTCCATCTGCCGGCGGCCGGCGCGATCGCGCTGGTCAGCGTGCTGCTCGCGCCGGCGGGTGCGGCGCTGGCGCACCGCCTGCGCGGCGCGGTGCTGCAGCGGCTGTTCGCGTCCTTCCTGGTGCTGATGGGCTGCGCGGTGCTCGCCGCCGCGCGCTGAGCCGGGCGGGCCGGCCGGTCCGGTGACGGTTCGAGGCGCCGGATGGCGTAAGGGACGACAGGGTCGGATCGTCACGCCGACTGGGGGGCACGCGGATGGGCGCATCGGATCGCAGTCTGGGCCGGCGGCCACGCCGGGCATGGTCGTTCGGCCTTGCGCTGCTGCTGGCCGCCGCGCCGGCGGCTGCGCGCGACGTGGCGTTCGGAGGCGCGCGCTTCGCGGTGCCGGCGGGTTACGAGCGCAGCGGGCACGACGATCCAGAAGCCGCGATCTTCGCGCTGGAGACCGTGGCCGCCCAGCAGTGTACGTTCACGGTCTCCTCGGGCTACGCGCCGACCGACACCTTGGTGCAGGAGTTCGCGTTCGTATGGCGGGATTCGATCGACGACGCCGGGACGATCCCGGAGCCGCGCCGCATGACCCATCCGTCCGGGTCGCGCCACGTCGCCGGCGAGGGCCGCATGCGCGTGGACGAAAGCACGCGCGGGCTGTGGAACCTGCTCGCCGTCGTCGACTTCGACGAGCGCCAGCGCCACCTGGTGTTGATGACGGCGCACGCCGAACGGGACATCGCGCGCTGCCGCAAGGATGCGGACGCGCTGCTGGCCTCGCTGCGCGCCGAGCCGGGCTGGGTACCGCCGCCCGTCGAGGAATCGGCCCCGGAACCCTCGGTCGAGGACCTGACCCTGCTCAACGGCAAGGCCACGGCGGTGGAGCTGCTGTGGTGCGAATCGAAGAAGAAGCAGCGCCAGCGTTGCCCGGCCGACACCTCGGCCGGCGTGCTGTTCGTCGGTCGCACCAGCTTCGCCGAGTGCGAGGAGGGCACGTCGTACCGGGTCGAAGACGACGCGATCGTGGTCGACAAGGGCTGCCGGGCGCGCTTCGCGGTGCGCGCCGCCGACGGCGCGGACGGTCGCGGCGAGCGCTTCGCCTGCGAGTCCTTCCTCAAGGACTCGGTCTACTGCGACGGCTGGCGCATCGACCGCGGGGTGCGGATCGGTCGCGTGCTCAGCCGCGCCCCCTGCGTGTGGAACGAGTCCTGGGGCGTGCTGCTGGACGACCTCGGCATCAACACCTACGTCTGGGTGGCGAAGGGCTGCCGCGCCGAGTTCCACCGCTGGTGAGGGCGCCCGGCGCCGACGCGGCGCGCTGCGCGGGTCATACCCGCTCGAGCCAACCGTGGCGGTCCGGCGTGGTGCCCTTGAACAGGCCGAAGAACAGCTCCTGCAGGCGGCCGGTCAGCGGGCCGGGCTTGCCGGCGCCGACCGGCTTGCCGTCGACCGAGCGGATCGGCGTGATCTCGGCGGCGGTGCCGCACATGAAGACCTCGTCGGCGAAGTAGAGGTATTCGCGCGGCAACTGGCGTTCGACCACCGTGATGCCGGCGTCGCGAGCGAGCTTCTTGATGCTGTCGCGGGTGATGCCGTCGAGGATCGCGGCGCTCACCGGCGTGGTGTGCAGCTCGCCGCCGAACACCAGGAACAGGTTCTCGCCCGCGCCCTCGCTGATCAGGCCGTTGGTGTCGAGCGCGATGCCCTCGCCGAAACCGAGCCGGCGCGCCTCGCGCGCGATCAGCTGGCCGGAGAGATAGTTGCCGCCGGCCTTGGCGCCGGTCGGGATGGTGTTCGGCGCCATCCGCTGCCACGACGAGACCATCGCGTCGATGCCCTGCTCGAGCACGCCGGCGCCGAGGTAGGCGCCCATCTCCCAGGCCGCGACCGCGACGTCGGTCGGCGTGTCGGCCGACAGCCCGAAGCCGCCCAGCCCGCGGAAGGCCACCGGCCGCAGGTAGCACTTGGCGAAGCCGTTGGCGCGGATCACCGCGCGGCAGGCCTCGTTCATCTGTTCCAGCGTGAACGGGATCTCGATGTCGTACACCTTGGCCGAGGTGTACAGGCGCTTCATGTGGTCGGTGAGGCGGAAGATCGCGGTACCGCCCGGCACGTCGTAGGCGCGGATGCCCTCGAACACCGACGAGCCGTAGTGCAGCGCGTGCGCCATCACGTGGGTGGTGGCCTCGGCCCACGGCTTGATCGCGCCGTTGTGCCAGATGTGGGCGGGATAGCGCTGCGACATGGACGGCTCCGCGGGCTCGGAAAACGGGGCGCGCATGATGCCACAAGCCGCGCGCGCCGGCCTGCGCGCGGCTGCCACGCCGCGCGCCGCGCGCATTGACGACGGTCAACTGCGCGACGTCGACCATGGTCGAGTTCGGCGGATTGACGAACGTCAATCCGCGCCGCGCGGCGTGGCGCACCATGCGCACATCCTGAAACCACGGCGCCTGCCCGGAGATCCCCATGAACAAGAAACCCCTCGCCCTCGCCGCCGCCGCGCTGCTGTCGCTGGCCGCCTCGCCTGCGTTCGCCGACGGCGCGCCGGGCACCTGGGAGGTCTATTTCGGCGCGCACAACGTCAACCCGAAGTCCGACAACGGCTCGCTGGCCAACGGCGCGCTGGACGTCGAGGTGGGCAGCAACACGCGCCCGACCTTCGGCTTCGGCTACTGGATCAGCGAGTCGCTCAAGCTCGACCTGCTGGCCGCGCTGCCGTTCAACCACGATTTCTCGCTCAACGGCGCCCGCGCCGGCGAGTTCAAGCACCTGCCGCCGACCCTGCTGCTGCAGTACCACTTCAACCCGGACGGCGAGATCTGCCCGTTCGTCGGCGTCGGCCTGAACTACACCGCGGTCTACGACGAGGAGCCGGCCGGCCCGATCGCCGGCACCGACCTCGCGCTGGACAACTCGTTCGGCCTCGCCGCGCAGTTGGGCGTCGAGTTCAAGATCGATGCCAACTGGTCGATCGCCGGCGACGTGCGCTGGTTCGACATCGACAGCGACGCCTCGGTCGACGGCGCCGACGTCGGCACGGTCAACGTGGACCCGATCGGCGTCGGGCTGTTCGCGATCTACCGCTTCTGAGCGGCTACCCCGCCTCTCCCCGTGCCGCCTCCCGATGGCGGCACCCTCGGCGCCCGCGGTCCCTCCCGGCCGCGGGCGCTTTCTCCGGCCGCCATGACCTCGGCGGCGCGGCACCGCTTGACCGCGATCAATGCGCCGGCGACAGTCCGCGTTAGCCTGCGACGACCCGAGCGGAGACCCCACCCATGATCGAAACCGATGCCCTGATCGTCGGCGCAGGCCCCGCCGGGCTGTTCCAGGTGTTCGAACTCGGCCTGCTCGACGTGCGCGCCCACGTGGTGGACGCGATGCCGCAGGTCGGGGGCCAGTGTGCGGAGCTCTACCCGGACAAGCCGATCTACGACATTCCCGCGCTGCCGGTGTGCGGCGCGCAGGAACTGGTCGAACGCCTGATGGCGCAGATCGCCCCCTTCAAGCCGACCTTCCACCTCGGCCAGGAGGTGGTCAAGGTCGAGCGCATGCCCGATGCCCGCCTGCACGTGGTCACCAGCACCGGCACCGAGTTCATGGCGCGCACGGTGGTGATCGCGGCCGGCGTCGGCGCCTTCCTGCCGCGCAAACTGAAGATCGACGGCCTCGAGCCGCTCGAGGGCCGGCAACTGCACTACAAGGTGCGCGATCCCTCGATGTTCGCCGGCACCGAGGTGGTGGTGGCCGGCGGTGGCGACAGCGCGCTGGACTGGGCGCTGGAGCTGGCCGGCAAGGGCGCCGCGGTGGTGCTGGTGCACCGTTCGCAGGACTTCCGCGCCGCCCCGGCCAGCGTGCGCCGCATGCGCGAGCTGTGCGACGCGATGGAGATGCAGTTCGTCGAGGGTGACATCGCCGGGCTGGAGCAGGACGACGGCCGCATGACCCACGTGCGCGTGCGCGGCAAGGACGCCGTGGTGCGCCGCATCGACGCCCAGCACCTGCTGGTGTTCTGGGGCCTGAGCCCGAAACTGGGGCCGGTGGCGCGCTGGGGCCTCAATCTCGCGAAGAACCAGATCGTGGTCGACACCGAGGCGTTCCGCACCAACGAGCCCGGCATCTACGCGGTCGGCGACATCAACACCTATCCCGGCAAGAAGAAGCTGATCCTGTCCGCCTTCCACGAGGGCGCGCTGGCCGCCTTCCACATCCGCGAGTACCTGAACCCGGGGCAGAAGGTGCACCTGCAGTACACCACCACCAGCCCGATCATGCACAAGCGGCTCGGCGTCGAGACCGACCCGGAGTACAAGATCCAGCGCGACGTGGCCTGAGCGCGGGCGCGCGGCCTCAGCGGTCGAGGCGCTCCAGCACCGACAGGGTCGGCTTGGCGAGGTTGAGCGTGTAGAAGTGGAACGCGCCGACGCCGGCGTCGGCGAGCCGGCGGCACAGGCCGGCGACGAGGTCGCTGGCGAACTCGCGCACCGCGCCCGCGTCGTCGCCCAGCGCCTGCATGCGCTTGGCCACCCAGCGCGGGATCTCCGCGCCGCAGGCTTCGGAGAAGCGGCGCAACTGGGTGAAGTTGGCGATCGGCATGATGCCCGGCACGATCGGGATCGACACGCCGAGCGCGCGCGCTTCGTCGACGAAGCGGAAATAGGCGTCGGCGTTGTAGAAGTACTGGGTGATCGCGCCGTGCGCGCCGGCGTCGACCTTGGTCTTGAAGTGGCGCAGGTCGGCGAGCGCGTCGTCGGCCTGCGGATGCACCTCGGGATAGCAGCCGACCTCGACCTGGAACCAGTCGCCGTGCTCGGCGCGGATGAAGCCGACCAGGTCCGCGGCGTAGCGGAAGTTGCCCACCGCGCCCATGCCGGACGGCAGGTCGCCGCGCAGGGCCACGATGCGCCGGCAGCCGAGCGCGCGGTAGCGCGACAGCAGCGTGCGCAGCTCCTCGCGCGTGCCGCCCATGCACGACACGTGCGGGGCGGCGTCGAGCCCGTGCGCATCGCGCAGGCGCTGCACCGTCTCCGGGGTGTACGACAGCGTCGAGCCGCCAGCGCCGAAGGTCACCGACACGTAGTCCGGCGCACGCGCCTTCAGCCGGGCCACCGTCTTGTCGAGCTGCGCGCGCTGCTCGTCGGTCTTGGGCGGGTAGAACTCGAAGGACAGGTGCATCGGCGGCGGGTCCGGGGGCGGGCCCGCAGTATATCGCTGTGTCGCGATACAGCGATGCATGGCGTGCCGCGCGGCGCCTTTGCGCCGCCGGCGCCGAGCCCGTAACGTGCCGCCATGCCCGCGACCAGCCAGTACCGCCTGCAGCAGGTCAGCGCCGACCTGCACGAGCGTGCGCTGCCCGGCGGCGCGTTCTACCTGCTGGCCTGGCTGCTGCTGGCCGGCTTCGGCGGGATGTTCGCGCAGCGTCCGCTGCTGAGCGGGGCCCTGGTGCTGTTCTTTGGCGCCGCGGCGGCGGTGCGCTTTCCGCTGCGCGCCCGCGCGCAGCACGATCCGGCGGGTGCAGCGCGCCACCTGCGCATGCTGTGGGGCGTGCTGCTGGCCACCGCGGTGGCCTGGGGCGCGGTTTCGGTGAGGGCCTTGCTCGATCCCGGCTTCGTCGCCACCGACCTGGTCAACCTGGTCGCCACGGTGGCGCTGGGCACGGCGTTCGCGCAGGTGTTCCCGATCGACCTGCGGCGCTGCGCACTGGGCACGGCGCTGATCTACGTGCCGCCGCTGGCGGTGGTGTGGACCTTGCCCGGCATGCTGCCGGTGGCGGCGGCGATGAGCCTGCACCTGGTGTATCTCGGCACCGCGCTGGTGCGCGGCCACCGCGAGTACCACCGCCGCCTCGACCTCGATGTCGCACTGCGCGTCGAGCGCGACCGCTACGAGGTGCTGTCGCGGCTCGATCCACTCACCGGCCTGTCCAATCGGCGGCGCTTCGCCGAGGTGCTGGAGCAGGACGTGGCGCTGTCCCGCGGCGGCGCACCGCTGTCCCTGCTGATCGTCGACCTCGACCACTTCAAGTCGGTCAACGACCGCCACGGCCATGCCAGCGGCGATGCCTGCCTGCGCGAGGTCGGCGAGCGCCTGCGCGACACCTTCGCTGCCGCGTCGGTGGTGGCGCGCATCGGCGGCGAGGAGTTCGGCGTGCTGCTGCCGGAGTCACGCGCCACCGCGCACGAACTGGCCGAGGCCTTCCGCCTGCGCCTGCGCGAGACGCCGGTGCGGGCGGGCGCGACATCGATCGCGCCCACCACCAGCATCGGACTGGCCACCTTCGATCCCGCCCGCCACCGCGGCAGCGAGGACCTGTTCCGCGCCGCGGACCGGGCCTTGTACGCGGCGAAGGAGGCGGGGAGAGATCGGACGGTGGGGGAGGGGGTGGTTGGTTAGGGCCCAGGGCTCAGGGCCCAGGGCCCAGGGTGCAGGCTCGACTCCCGCCCCCTGCACCCTCGGCCCTATACCCTCGGCACTGCGCGACCGCGGCAACCCCCGCACCACGAGGCCCCCGACTCCCTCTGGGCCCTGAGCCCTGGGCCCTGGGCCCGACTCAAAGCCAACCGCCCTATACCCTGGGCCCTGCGCGACCGCGGCAACCCCCGCACCACGAGGCCCCCGATTCCCTCTGGGCCCTGAGCCCTGGGCCCTGGGCCCGAAGTGCAGGGTGCAGAGTGCAGGCTCGAATCCCACCGCCCTATACCCTGGGCCCTATACCCTGGCCCCTGCGCGACTGCGGTAACCCCCGCACCACGAGGCCCCCGCCTCCTTCTGGGCCCTGGGCCCTGGGCCCACCCACAATGGCGATCGCGAGCTCCCGCCCCCGACCCGACGCCGCGACACACCACAACTCAGGCATCCCGCACCAGCACCTCCAGCTTGCGCCGCACCTTCGGCGCGAGTTCGTCATGGCGCGCGCCGAGCATCTGGCGCAGTTCGGCGTCGGTCGCGAAGCCGATCGAACGGCGGAACTCGCGCTTGGCCAGCGACGAGGCGATCCAGCCTTCCTCGATGCCTTCGAGCCCCTCGCGACGGATCGGCCGGGCCTGCGGATGGCTGGCGAGGTGCTCGGCCACCGCCTGCGCGTGGACCGCCGCGCGTTCCGCCAGTGGCATGCGCGGCGGGACCTTGCGCACCACGCAGCGGCCGCCCCACTCGAACGGCGAGATGCTTTCGTTTTGCGTCGACAGGAAGGTGCCATCGTCGAAGTGGGTGACGAACTCCACCATCGTCGCGGTGCGCCACTTGCCGAGCACGGACAGGATCAGGAACGCCAGCCAGCCCGGCCACTTCGGCCGCATCGCGAAGCAGGCGGCGAACGTGGTTCGCGCAGGGTCGGCGAGGAAGCGCAGCAGCACGTGCTGGCCGAGCGTCGGGAACATGCCCTCGGCCTCCGCCCACGCCTCGTGGCGGAAGCCCGCGGCCTCCAGTTCGCGCCCGGCGCGCTCGCCGAAGCGGCGCTGATAGCGCGGATAGCGCGCGGGATCGGCGTCGACCAGGCCGGGTTCGGCCTCGAACGCCACGTTGTAGAAGCCCTGCGCGACCTGCAGCGCCAGCAGTTCGGTCGGATCGTCGCTGACCAGTTCCTCCACCGCCTGGTCGATCCGCTGCCCGCCGCGCACCGCGCGCGCGAGGCTCTGCATCATGTCGCGCGCGGACTGGTCTTCCAGCGAGCGGTCGCCCTCCTCGCCGTCTTCCAGTCCGCTCACCAGCAATCGCGCCATCTGCTCGCGCTCGCCGGCGCCGCCGCGCTCCGAGCGCTCGCGCATCTCCGTGATCGCGCCGCGGCGCGGGTCGTCGGCTGCGAGCAGGGCGAGCGCGGCGTCGAAGCGCGCCAGCGCCTCGTCGTGGCGGCCGAGGGTGTGCAGCAGGTCGCCGCAGCGCACGTGGTAACGCAGTTCGGGCTTCACGCGGGCGGCCGCCTCGAAGTCCGCCAGTGCGCCGAGCAGGCCGCTGCGCGACCAGCGCGGACCGGCGAAGGTCGCAATCACGTCCGGGTCATCCGCGGCGTCGGCATCGGTCGAGAACCCGCGCATCGACGCGCCGCGCCGGCGCTCGCCGCGATCGGCGAGTGCCTCGTGCAGGCCGGCATCGAGTTCGATCGCCCGATCGAGGGCGGCGGCCGCCGCGGCCTCGTCTCCATCGCCGAGCACCCGCGACAGCAGCCAGTGCGCCCGCGGATTGCCGGGTTCGATCGCGATCGCGCGTCGCAGCGGCGGCACGGGGTCGTACGTGCGCTCGTCGTAGGCCGACAGTTCGACCCGCTTCAGCAGCGCCGGCACGTAGTCCGGCGCCAGCGCCAGCACGCGATCGATCGCATCGGCGGCCTCGGCGTGGCGCTCGAGCTGCTCCAGCGTGTTGGCGCGGTGCCAGTGCGTGGGAGCGTGCCCGGGCTGGCTGGCGGCCAGCGCGTCGATCTCGACCAGCGCCTGCGCCCAGCGCCCGGCCTGGTAGTGCTGCTTGAACGCGTCGAAGCGCGGCGTGTTCGCCATGTCTGTCCCCCTGTCGTCGGTCCCCACCGGCCGGCGACTCTAGCGGGCGTCGACGCCATCCCCGGTCGCCGGGCCAACGAACGTTCGATATCGGCGACGAAGCGGCGCGTGCAAACGAAAACGCCGCGCAGTGCGCGGCGTTTCCGGCGTCGCGATGGGCGCGATCGCTCTGCAGCAGTCTCGCCCTCGGTGGCAGGGGCCTTCGCTGGCCCAGTAGCGCCACGCATCCAGCGAAGCCCCACTCAACCCGCGCGCCGCGCGCCGCGCTCCAGGCTTGCTGCGACAGGCCGAAGCGCTCGCACGCCGTCACGCGCTTCGCCCAAACCGCCCGCTTCGACTCCCGTGACGTCGCGCACCTCCTTCAACCGGGCGCGCGAGCGTGCGGCCCAGCAAAGGTGCCTCTCTTGAAATCCGAGTGGGTAATCTGTCCCCGCCTGAACGGACCGCGGAGCATGCGAAGTGACGACCGGAAAGCTGTTCGAGGCTGCGCTGGGGGTTGAGGCGCCGTGGTATGTCGCGGGCACGGACTTCGATGCCGAGGCCAGGAGTCTGACCATCCGTGTGGATTTCGTGGCCGGCAGCCGATTCGCGTTGGCCGGGGTCGACGGCAAACACCCGGTCCACGACACCGTGAGCAAGCGCTACCGGCACCTGAACTTCTTCCAGCACGAGTGCTTCCTGGAGGTGCGGGTGCCGCGGCTGAAGCTACCGGATGGGAGCGTGCGGCAGGTGGAACCGACCTGGAGCGGCAAGTTGTCGGGGTTCACGCTGCTGTTCGAGGCGCTGGTGCTGCTGCTGTGCCAGCAGATGACGTTCGCTGCGGCGGCGCGGATCGTGGGCGAGAGTCGACATCGGGTGGCTGCGATCTGCGAGCGCTACGTGGAGGCGGCATTGGCCCTGACCGATCTGTCGGCGGTACGCGAGGTGGCGATCGACGAGACCTCGCGCTCGCGCGGTCACGACTACATCGCCCTGATGGCCGATGCACGGGAACGTCGGGTGCTGGCGGTGGCGCAGGGGCGCTCGACCGAGACGGTTGGCGCGCTGGTGGCCGAGATCGAGAGCCGGGGGGCGAAGTCGGAGCAGGTCGCCTCGGTCAGCATCGACATGTCGCCGGCCTTCATCAAGGGCTGCGCAACCCACCTCCCCAATGCGCGGGTCACGTTCGACAAGTTCCATGTGGTCTGGCACGCCAACGCCGCGGTGGACAAGACGCGGCGCATCGAGCAGCGCGGCGACAAGTCGCTCAAGGGCATGCGCTGGTTGCTGCTGAAGGACCGCGACAGCCTGTGCCGAGACGATGCCGCAGAACTCGATGCGCTCATCGCCCGCATGACCCGCGTGCGGACCGCGCGCGCCTGGGTCTACAAGGAGCAGTTGCGCGAGATCCTCGAGCGCAAGCAGATCAACGTCGTGCGCGTGCTGCTCGGGACCTGGTGCACCTGCGTCATGCGCTCCAAGGTCGAGCCGATGAAGGAGCTCGCCGCCATGATCCGTCGTCATCTCGAAGGCATCGTGGCCTGGGCGCAAACCCGTCAGACCAACGGCTTCCTCGAAGCCCTCAACGGACTATTTCAGGCCGCCAAACGCAGGGCACGTGGATTCACCCGCCTGTCCACGATCCGAACCGTCATTTTCCTGATCGCCGGAAAGCTCGACTTCTACTCGGTCAACCCGCATGTCGCTCGCCCGGCATAACCCACTTGAATTTCAACAGACCC
>Ga0209450_10001564_pt1 | contig 11474 bp, 9 predicted proteins | sample FrelakmetLWP11LW_FD_187149 | JGI IMG/M metagenome (GOLD analysis project Ga0209450, IMG submission 187149) | Freshwater lake sediment microbial communities from the University of Notre Dame, USA, for methane emissions studies - LWP11 LW (SPAdes)... | ecosystem: Environmental > Aquatic >... | reverse complement strand
GTTCTCTGTCCTTGGTTCAAACAAAGGTGAAAGGCGAATCTGCGAGAGGAGTATGGGGGTGTCCTACATGGCGGCAGCGCAACAGGAGAGATGCTTAAGGGTTTGAATCTTTTTTATAAATATTTCAATAAGTTAATATTTGTCGGGTTAACCGACACCGTTTGTCGGGTTTTCCTACGAAAACAGAGGATCACCATGGCGGTGAGGCACCAAAAAAACCGACCCCCTGGGGCAGCAGGGGGCCGGTCACACTTAAAGACGTGTTCAGAGAATCAGCCTTTGATGATCCGCGGCAGCATCATGTGATGGTGCGGACAAATGGATGTCGGGTTCTGGTACGCGCATCCGGCAAAGGCGGCGATGTACTTCCTCAGGTTGGGGAAAAACACGATCTCATCCACAAAGCCCCGGTTGGCGCAGTAAATGGGCCTGGATTTGCGGTAGTACTCCTGGGCCAGTTCATTCATCTTGTCGATGACCGGCTGAAGGGGCTTGCCCTCGTCCTTCTCCTTCACGAGACGCCGGGCAAAGGAGGCGACTGCCGCGGTTTCGCCGTGCATCACGTAGATTTCCGTGGTGGGCGTGCCCAGGGTAAAGGCATTGTGGTTGTTGGCCGTGGGGCCGCCCATGATGTAATGGGCCGCTGCCGTGCCTTTCCGGAGAATGATGCACATCTGCGGCACGTCGGTCTGCTCGATGGAGTAGATCAGGGACTGGCCGAGGCCGAGGAGTTCGGCCTTCTCCGCGATGTCGCCCACGTCAATGCCCGAGGTGTCCTGGAACCAGACAATGGGTACGCGGTCGCGGCCGCAGAGGCTCACGAACTCGTTCATCTTGATCAGGCCCTGTCGGTACAGCTTGCCGCCGACCCCGGGGTAGGGCGCATACTCGGGATAGTTTTTGCCCAGGAATCCGTGGATGTTTCCGATGAATCCCACCACGAAGCCGTTGATCTTGGCAAGGCCCGTGTACACCTCCGGTCCGTAGCCGGGCCGGAATTCCATGTGCTCGCTGCCGTCGAAAATGCGGGCGAGAATGTCGGGGAAGCTGTAGCTTCGCTTCTGGTTGAAGGCGACGATGGTGTTAAGATCTTCGCCCGGATAGAGGGGCTCTTTGGGCTCGGCGACTCTGAAGAACTTGGGATCATAGGCAGGCGCCATGGCCACGTACTTCTTCACCGCATCGAGGACCTCAAGCTCCGTGTTGTAGACTTCCTTGAAAAAGCCGGTCACTCCGTGATGGATGCCCACGCTGCCCGGAGGGACGTCCTTGAAATGGCGGGTGGCGTTGATGATCGCCTCGGCTCCCTCTTCGTCAAAACCGCCCTTGGGACTCATGCCGCTCACGATGCCGCCGCCGCCCACGGCGATGTTGGCGTCCTTGTGGGCCAGGAGGATCGTGGGGCTGATGCCCTGATACCCGCCGCCTGCGGGGTTGGTGCCGTAGATTCCTGCGATGACCGGAACCCCGAGCTTTTCAAGTTCCGCATGGCGGAAAAAGGTGGTGCCGTTCCCGCGGCGGTTGGCGTACACTTCTTCCTGCTGGGTGAGCTTGACGCCGCTGCAGTTGACGAGCCACACCAGGGGCACGTGAAGTCTCTTGGCCATGTCGGTTACGCGCAGTTGGTTGTCCGCCTGGCCGGCAATCCACGCTCCGGCCATGACCTTGTTGTCAAAGCCGATGACCACGCACCACTTGCCGTTGATCTGGGCCAGGCCGTCGATTACGCCGGTGGTGCCCTCCTCGTTGAACAGAGGATTGTACAGCGTGTGAAGGGGGCAAAAGGTTCCCGGGTCCACGAGGTACTCGATCCGTTCCCAGATCGTGGTCTGACCTCTCTTCTTGATGGTCGCAGCGGGAATGCCCGCGTTTTTCACCGCGTCGATGGCCTTGAGCACATCGGCTTCCACTTTCTTGATGTCTTCGACGTTTTCCTTGCCGCTCTGCTTTTGCGAATCGGTTAATGGTTTCCCGATGAGCGGCATTTTTTCAAAATAGGGTCTCATTCTTCCCTCCTCAGTCGTCTAAGTTGGAGCCGAACACGCCTCCAGACCGCAGGAGGCCGTGTCTGAAGGGTGTTCGACCCGGTCCATGATTACTTGTTGGCTTTCCGGATATCCAGTTGATCGAGCGCCGTGATCCACTTGCAGATGTTGGAGGATCCTTCCACGATCTGGTAGGTCGGTGCGTCTCGATAGTACCTCGCCACAGGGTATTCGGTCGAGTACCCGTAAGCGCCTAGGATCTTGAGAGCCACGTGGGACGCCTTCACGGCGATCTCACCGGCCAGGTACTTGGCCTGGGCCACTTCCAGGGTATTCCCGAGGTTCCCCTGGTCTTTCTGCACAGCCGCCTTGTAAACCATGAGGCGCGCTGCTTCCAACTCGCAGGTGACCTGGGCGATCAGGTCCTGGTTCATCTGGAACTCGCCGATGGGTTTTCCGAACTGCACCCTTTCCTTGCAGTACGCGGTAGCCGCATCCAGAGAGGCCTGAGCCACGCCGATGCCGCCGGCCGCAGCCGAGAGCCGGGTTTGGTTGAGGGATCCAAAAACGATCTTGGTGCCGTCGCCGGGTTTCCCGAGGATGTTCCCTTTGGGGACCTTGGTGTCCTCGAGAATGACCTCGCCGGTGGGAGAGGAGCGGGAACCCATCTTGTCCAGATTGTTGGTGGTGATGCCGTTGTAATTCTTGGGCTCGATCACAAAGGCGCTCAGGCTTTTTCCGCCGCCCGGTTTGTCGGTGTAGGCATAGAAGATGAGCACGTCGGCAACCGCGGCATTGGAGATCCACGTCTTGGTGCCGTTCACGAGCCAGTAGTCGCCTTTGTCCACGGCCGTGGCCTTCATGGCCATGACATCCGAACCGGCATTGGGTTCCGTGATTGCAAATCCGCCGCAGTACTCCGCGCTCACCAGTTTGGGCACATATTTCTTTTTCAGCTCGTCGCTGCCATACTTGTAGATGGTGTAGGCGCACCCGAGGGCCTGCATGTTGATCTGAACCCTCAGGGAGCTCGAAGCTCTTGCGATTTCCTCGGTCACGATGATGGCGGCCAGCCAGCCCATGCCGTTTCCGCCGTATTCTTCGGGAATGCAGGTTCCAAAAAGACCCAGCTCGCCCATGGGCTTCAGCGCTTCTTCATAGGGAAAGTAGTGCTTTTCATCCCACTCGTCTGCAAAGGGCGCGATCTTTTCCTTGGCAAAATCACGCACCATGTCTCGCAGCATCGTCAGTTCTTCGCTCAATGTAAAATCCATAACTGTTCCTCCTGTTCGTGAGTGTCACTACCGGGATCACCCGGCATAGTCATCATGGGCCCCGGCCATAACACCCCGGGGGTATCGTATTGAACAAAACCATGGCCTTTATAGCGGAATGATTTGGGAATGGCAACAAAAATGTTTACAATATAGCTACAATTTAATTACGCCAGAAAAAGGGGAGAGCCGGAAGGGGCAAACGCCTCTCCCTCCCGTCTCTGTGGACCAGGGAAGAAGGTTAGGGGCTTATTTTCATTGACATATCTCTGCACGCAGGGTAGAAAACAAACCTCACCTAATTTTGATGGATGAAGGAGGAATTGGATGGAACCTGCCGCAATCAACCCAAAACAAAGCAAGCTCCGGGTGGCGCCCGAGTGGGCGGACGTGTGCTTCACCTGCGGCACCTGTGCCGGCGGGTGTCCGGTCAGCGGAGTGGACGGCTTGGACCCTAGAAAGGCAGTCCGGATGGCCGCGCTTGGACTCGATCAGGAACTCATTGACTCTCGCTTTCCGTGGGTCTGCACCCTTTGCGGTCGCTGCGAATACGCCTGCCCCCAAGGTGTCGAAATTCTCAAGATGATGCGAAAGGCAAGAGGTCTTCGGGCGCGGGAAAAGGTCCCTGGTCCCATCCACAAGGGTGTGGTCATGGACCTGAACAAGGGGAACAACCTCGGGATTCCGAAACCGGATTTTCTGTTTCTCCTGGCCGATCTCAGCCGCGAGATGGAAGCGGACGGTTTCCCGGGATTCTATGTGCCTGTGGACAAGAAGGGCGCGAACGTTCTCGTGACCATCAACTCCAAGGAGCCTTTCGGAGAGCCGGACGACATGAAGTTCTGGTGGCGCATTTTCTACGCCGCCAAAGAAGACTGGACCGTTCCCTCGGTCAACTGGGAAGGGGTCAACTGGGGGCTTTTCTCCGGCGACGATCCCAACATGAAAACCTTTGTGGGCCGGATCGTGGAGCATCTGGAAAGGCTGGAGTGCAAGACCTTGCTCTTGCCCGAGTGAGGGCACGCCTACTACGCGACCAGGCTTGGTCTGCAAAACTGGTTTCCCGAAGTGTTCAAGAAATACCGGGTGGTCTCTGTTCACGATCTGCTCAAGGAGTACATTGAAACGGGTCGTATCAAGGTGGACAAGACGATCCATGAGGAGCTCACGACCTACCACGATCCGTGCAACTACGGAAGAAAAGGGGCAAAAGCCTTCGGCCACGGCTACTTTGAAGAGCCCCGATGGATTGTGCAGCAGTGCTGCGAGAACTACGAAGAGATGTACCCCAACCGCCTGAACAACTACTGCTGCGGCGCCGGCGGAGGTGCCTGGGCCATGCCCTATTCGGATGAGCGAATTTACTACGGCAGGGTCAAGGCAAAACAAATCCGGGACACCGGAGCAAAGATGGTCGTCGCGCCCTGTCATAACTGCCGCGACCAGCTCATGAAGAGCCTGGATAAAGAGTATGATCTCAAGGTGGAGGTCAAATACCTGTGGGAGTTGGTCTCCGAGTCCCTTGTCGTGGAGCCCTGGAGCGAAGAAGAAATACAGAAGGCCCATGAACTGAGAGATGCCCAGTATGAAAGAGACGAAATCGTCTTCGACGAAGAAGAGGAGGAAAAGGAAGAATAGCTCTCTTTTCTCCGCTATTCCCTTCGGGTCACCGAGGGCACCTCGAAGCTTTTCTGAATCGCTTCCAGGGCAGGTTCATACTGATGACGAGGCACGACCCCGGTGATGGATGCGATGGTACAGCTCAGAGCCAGGAGATCCACCTGCCTATGCGCCAGGGACTCCATCAGCTCGCTCACAATGCCGTACCGATCGCCGAAATGAGGGCCGTTCATCGAAAAAATGCTCACCGAAGGGGTTTCGTGAAAATCCACCAGAGGAGCGATTTTCTTAATCACCCGTCCGTAGGCTTCGCTTTGTGAGGCAGGAAGAGAGAAGGCCAGGATTCTTTTCCCTTCTTGGTGGGAGGGAGCGGTGGCAAGAAAGGTGAGATGCATGCTGAGGCGGGCGAATCCCCGAAAAGAGGCTCCCACATGAGTGATCTTGGTGCTGTTCAATTTGATCTGGACCAGGTGCTGCCCTTCGTAGACTTCCAGGCCGTAGACCTTCGGCTTTTTCTCCTGATAGGACGCCACGACCTCTTTGTAGAGTTTTTCCTTGCCCAGTTGGGCCAGCTTCCAGTCCTCCGGCGTCTGATAGGCGCTGAAGGTGAAAGGCTCAAAAAGGGCATGGCTTGCGCTGTCGATCATGTCCTGGTTCAAAACAACTGAGAGGGTAGACGGAGAGTTGGCCAGAGCATCCGGTTCCAAGCTCTGGTGCTCAAAGGCTTCAAAGAGACGCGCACTGATTTCGGGATTCCTTCTGTGGGGAAAAATGGAAAGAACGGCGCTCCTGGGCGCGACGGTGAAAATCTTTCCGTAGTTCTCCAGAATCACACGGCAGATCTTCTCTTCATCGGCGGCTTCCACCACGATGTTGAGTCCCCAGGAGTCCCCCTCTGAGACAAGGGTGGCATAAGGGAGATTGATCCTCTGTTCTGCAACCTTGCGGAAGAGCGCTTCGGGGAATGTTCTGCCCTTGGATACGACGGAGATCCTGGCCACAGGCTTCAGGATCTTGAATCCGCCCAATGCGGTTTGGGCCGTCATGCGCTTGCGTGCTCCTTCAGTTTTTGAGGGGCTAAAGCAGACCGGTCACCGCGGCCCAGAGGCTCTCCGTGTCAATCGGCTTGGGAATGTACTCATCCGCTTCCGTGGCCATTCCATCCGCATGGGAGTACCGCGTGCTCGGCACAGCCTCTCCCACGGCAGTCAGAAGAATGATCGGAATCTCTCGAGTCTGAGGGTTTGCCTTGAGTTCGGCACAGAGGACATAGCCGTCTTTTCTGGGCATCATGATGTCCAGAATGATGAGGTCCGGCCTGCGCTTCTTGATGGCCTCCTCGGCTTCGACGCCGTCGTAAGCCATGCCCACCTCGCATCCTTTGCTCTCCAGCATCATGGCCGGTTTCAACCAGATCCGGATCATCGTCTACGACTAAGAGATATTTTCCAGCCATGTATGAACCCTCCTATGAAATGTTTTCTCTCCAAAAAGAATCAGAGCAAGATCCTCGCTTTGTTTATCGCATACAACGGCTCGGGCACAAAGGGGCAAAGGCACATAGGCACAGAGGGACAACGCAGAAGACTTCTTCTTTTCTTTACCCTTTGCATCTTTGTCCCTCTGCCACTTTGCCCTTGCACTCATCCGATTTGCGGCCGCGGATAAAGCCCGCTTTTCTCCACGATCTCGGGAACCTTTTCTTCCCACTCAATCGCCATCACGTGAAAGCCTCTGACCCCGGGCACTTCCCTGAGCTGCTGAATCGCTTCCACGCAGATCTTGAGGCCTTCCTCTGCCTGCTTTTCCTTGGCCACCCCGCTCATCCTTTTGACGATCTCATCTGGAACCTCCATGCCAGGGACCCTGTTTTTCATGTACTTGGCCATGCCCATGGATTTAAGTGGGGTGACCCCGGCCAGGATGAAGGCCTTCTCCGTCAGCCCCCGGTCCCCGGCGAGTTTCATGTAGAGCTTGAATTTCTCCACATTGAAAATGCACTGGGTCTGAATGAACTCCACGCCGGCCGCGATCTTCTTGGCCAGCCTGGGAACCCTGATCTCAAAGGGATCGGCAAAAGGATTGGCTGCCGCGCCCACAAACATCCGCGGTGGCCGCACGATGGGGTCTCCGCCAAGGAACTTGCCCTCATCGCGCATATGCCGCACGGTCTGGATCAGCTGCATGGAGTCCAAGTCAAACACGTTCTGGCCCTTGGGATTGTCGCCAAAGACCTGGTGATCGCCGGAAAGGCAGAGGACGTTGAAAATGTCAAAAGAGGCGGCGCCCAGGATGTCGCTCTGCAGGGCGGTGCGGTTTCTGTCCCGCGTGACCATCTGCAACACAGGCTCAAGCCCCAGCAGCTTGAGGTGGATCACGGAGGCCAAACTGCAAAGCCTCGTCACAGAGGTCTGGTTGTCCGTGATGTTGATGGCGTCCACATGATTCTTGATCATCTCCGCCTTCTTTTTGATCAGCGCCGCATCGCTTCCCCTGGGAGGACCGCACTCGGAGGTGACCGCGAGGTGACCTGCCTTGAGGACTTTTTCCAGTTTGCTCGGTGTCTTGATCTCTGTGATCATCGAACATCCTCCCGCACAATTTTGCGAGGTCCTCCGGCCCGCTCTTTGGACCAGTCTTTGACGGGGATGAGGACCTCATAGTCGTCGAGCCTGCCCAGTTCCTTGAGGCGGTTGATGATCAACTGCCAGCCGCAGTCCAGGTCCTTGTCGATTTCACATTTGCCGCGGGTAGACCCTCCGCAGGGCCCGTTGAAGATCCGCTTGGCGCATCGGGACACAGGGCATATACCGCCGGTTCTGGCCAGAATGCACTGGCCGCACCCCTGGCAGCGTTCGGTCCAGACCCCTCGCTGCTCCGTGACCCCCATGAAGCACGTGTCCACGCCCGGAAGCACGGGAGTTCTCATGTATTTTTCAGCGAGGAACTGAACTCCCACCCCGCAGGCAAGAGAGAGGACAACGTCGTACTGGTCGATGTGTTTCCGGAGCTCCTCCAGGTATTCGTGATCGCACTGGCGCTCCAGGGTGATTTCATCGATTTTGATCTCTTTGCCCTGGTTCATGAAGGCCATGCGGAGCGCCGAGGCGAGAACCGCTACCTCCTTCTTGCCCCCTGACTCGCAAACCGTCACGCACTCGTTACACCCGGCCACCAGAATCTTGCCCACGTTCTTGAGTCCTTCGATGATCTCTTCCAACGGTTTCTGCTTTGCCACAATCATAGACCCTGACCTCTCTTTCTCGGTGAACGAATCCGCCTCTTAAGCAGCCATTTTCTTGCGCACCGTCTTGATCGGGTTGGGACCCAGTGCCAGAATTTTCCGGGTCATCTCCTCGGCGACTTCCACAAATCGGGGGGCCTCGCTGGAGGCAAGGTTGAACATTTGCACCCGGTCTCCGCCGATGCCGATCGTGTTGAGGATGAGCCGCGCCTGCTCCACTCGCTTTCTTGCGCGCAGGTTGCCCGATGTGAACTGGCACGAACCTTCCATACAACCCACCACATAGACTCCGTCCGCGCCTTTTTCAAAGGACCGGAGGATATGAATCAGATCCACCTTTCCGGTGCAGGGAAGGCAGATGATCCGAATACTGCTCGGGTACTGAAGACGCATGGAACCTGCCAGGTCCGCTGCCGTGTACCCTCAGAACTGACAGCAAAAGGCGATGATGATGGGTTGAAAATCGCTCATGCAAGAACTCCCTCCAGCAAGGCATTCACCTTGCTCATGACCTGATCGTCTTCGTACCAGCTGACTTCAATGGCCTTGGCCGGGCATTCGGCAGCGCAGATCCCGCATCCCCGGCACAGGGCTTCATCAATCTCGCTCACCCCGTCTTTGTTGATGCGCGGAACCTCGTAGGGACACGCGCGGACACAGATCAGACAGGAGGCGCATCGCTCCTGATCCACTTTAGCGGTCACCACCGAGAGGGCGATCTCGGACTGGGAAAGGAACGTGGCAGCCCGGGAAGAGGCGGCCATGGCCTGGGCAATGGTTTCGGCTATGAGCTTCGGCCCATGGGCCGTGCCGCACACATAGATCCCTTCGTTGGCCATGTCCAAGGGTCTGAGTTTCACATGGGCTTCCATGAAGTATCCGTCCGGGTTTCGGGGCAGTTTGACAATGCCCGAGAGTTCCTCCGTGTCCGCGGGCCTCATTCCGGCACTCAGGACCAGCAAATCTGCAGGAATCCTCAAATCGCGCTGAAGCACCTGGTCCTTGAAGGTGACCGAGAGGCTGCCGTCCCGGCCGGTCACCTCGGGCGGTTCCTCGCGGTTGAAGCGGAAGAAGTGAACGCCCTGCCGCCTGGCTTGGCGGTAGAAGTATTCCAGTTCCCCATAGGTTCGGATGTCGCGGTAGAGCACGTACACCTCCGCATCAGGGTTGAGGGTTCTGAGGTGTATGGCGTTCTTCACCGCGTTCTGGCAGCAGATCCTGGAGCAATTCGGGAAATCCTCGTTCCGGGACCCGACGCACTGGATCATGACCACATGTTTGAGGTCCTCTGCGCCTCTTTCTTCAAGCCGCTTTCCCAGCTCGATCTGGGTGAGGACCCGGTTGTCCTGGCCGTAGAGGAATTCCTTGGGTTTGTACTCTGTGGCTCCTGTGGCCACCACGACGACTCCATGATCGATCTTTCGCTCGTACATCCCCGGTCCCACCATCACCTCGGTGGTAAAGTTTCCCTTGAACCCGCTGAATCCCACAATGAGAGACTCGGTGAGAACCTGGATTTTTTCGTGACGGGTGACCCTGTCCACCAGTTCCAGGAGGTGCTCGGGAATGGACGCGCCCTCGATGGTGTGGGTGAGGTCCCGTGCCAGGCCGCCGAGGTGAGGTTCTTTTTCAACAAGGACCGCCTCAAAACCCTGGTCCCCAAGGCTCAGGGCCGCGGTCATTCCTGCGATCCCTCCCCCGATCACCAGGGCCCGTTTGTTGATGGTGATTCGTTTTGCCGTGAGAGGCTTGAGCAGGGCCACTCTGGCGACTGCCATCCTCACCAGGTCTTTGGCCTTGTCCGTGGCAGAGGCAGGGTCTGCACTGTGAACCCAGGAATCCTGGTTGCGGATGTTGGCCATTTCAAAGAGGAACTTGTTGAGCCCGCAGGCCTGGAGCGTCTCCTGGAAAAGAGGTTCATGGGTTCTCGGGGAGCAGGCGGCCACCACAACCCGGTTCAGACGGTGCTCCTGGATCAGGCTCTTCATGCGGTCCTGGGAGTCTTGGGCACAGGTAAAGAGATTCTGCTCCACGTGAACCACGTGGGGAAGGGTGGAGGTGTAATCCGCCACGCCTGGAACGCTCACGATGCCTCCGATGTTGGTTCCGCAATTGCAGACGAAGACGCCGATCCTCGGCTCCACACTGGAGACGTCAAGCTCCTCAGGGATCTCCTTGGTTTTGGTTCTGGTCCACCGGGCCTTGCTCAGGTCCATGGCTGCAGCGCACGCGGCCGCGCTCGCTTCAGTCACAGACTGAGGGATGTCCTTGGGCCCCTGGAACACGCCGCACACATAAACCCCTTCTTTCGAGGTGCTCACAGGAGTGAAGGGAAGGGTGGCACAGAATTGGCCCTCTGTTCGGGAGAGGCCCAGTTGTTCGCCCAGTTCGAGGGTGCCCTTGGAGATCTCCATGCCCACGGAGAGAACCACCAGGTCAAAACGCTCCTCAACCAGTTCGCCGTTCTCTTTCGCATACCGCAGCACCAGGTCTCCGGTGTCATCCAGCGGATCGATCGTGTGAATCCGCGAACGGATGAAGCGGACCCCGTGCTTATCCCGGGCACTGTCGTAGTAACGTTCAAAATCCTTTCCATGGGTCCGCATGTCCATGAAGAAAATGGCGCAATCGAGATCTTCTTTTGAATGCTCCTTGGCAATGACCGCCTCCTTGATGGCGTACATGCAGCACACCGAGGAGCAGTAGCCGTGATCGCACCGGTTGATATCCCTGGACCCCACGCACTGGAGCCACGCGATTTTCCCGGGTTCTTTGTGGTCCGAGGGCCGAACAAGGTGCCCCATGGTCGGACCGGAAGCTGAAAGAATCCTCTCGAACTCCAGAGAGGTGATGATGTTGGGGTGGCGGGTGTAATTGTACGTTTCGTAACGCGAGGGATCAAAGGGCTCGAACCCGGGAGCCAGGATCACAGAGCCCACCTCCAGTTCTATTCTCTGAATAGCCTGCCTATGGGTTTCAAGGGTCACCGCATGAGGGCCGCAGGCGGCTACACACTGATAGCACTCGCAGCAAAAACCGCAGTTTAAACAGCGGCTCGCCTCTTCCCGTCCTGCGGTCTCCTCATAGCCCAGTTCCACCTCTTTGAAATTGCCTTGCCGCTCGTTTACGGGAAGGACCGACATCGGCTCCCTGTTTTTGCGAGGTTCGTCCTCAGGGATAGGGCGATAGACCGGGTGCTCATTGGACGCGGGTTTGCGACCCTCGGCCATGTCACGGCCGTCCAGGTACCTCACGATGGATTCTGCCGCTTCACGCCCTGCGGCAACCGCGCCGATGGCAATCCACGGTCCTGTCTGCAGATCGCCTCCAGCAAAGACTCCCTCTCGGCCT
>Ga0209450_10001563_pt1 | contig 11477 bp, 7 predicted proteins | sample FrelakmetLWP11LW_FD_187149 | JGI IMG/M metagenome (GOLD analysis project Ga0209450, IMG submission 187149) | Freshwater lake sediment microbial communities from the University of Notre Dame, USA, for methane emissions studies - LWP11 LW (SPAdes)... | ecosystem: Environmental > Aquatic >... | reverse complement strand
CCACTCCATGTCGATGGCACCCAGTACGCCGATGCCGAATAGGATGCCGCCGATGTCGTTGCGGATAATGGCGTGGTCGAAGATCTCCTTGCCGCCCATCGACTCGATGGAAACGATGTCCGCATATTTGGCGCATTCCTTGAAAGACTCTATGACCTCGTGGGTGTAGTCGCTCGTCCGCATGTCAACCATGTCGGGTTTGCGCAGGTCGGCGATCGTAGAGCGATAAGCCGCCTTGAGACCGTATTTTGAAAGATAATCATCCATCTGTTTGGCGGTCTGGGCGGCGATTTCGCCCCCCCATTTGGGGTTGTGAGTCATTTGGAAAATGTGCTCGTTTTCGATCTGCAATGTCGGGTGGCCGACGATGGTCATCCGTTCCAGGGCGTCGCCGTTGGCTTTTTCATATTCCCGCAGCAGGGTTTTCATGGTTTTTTCGCTGCCGGGTCTGGGATGGGGCACCACTTCGGGATGGACAAAGCCCCCACCGATTACGATTCCGCGCTTGGTCGTTACCGGTTTCTTTGCGGTGCCGAACATCATCTCAGCGCCGCTGCCGTATGCCATTTTGGTTACTTTGTTGCGTGCCATTTGAGACTCCTTTTTTTGCTGGTTAAACGCCGTCGAAAAACCTTCCGTGCCTCTCGGTTGCTGTAAAAAACCCGTTTGCCTTACCCCCTTGCTTCGATCAGGAAATCAAAGTTTCATGCCCGATTGTAATCAATCTTAGCAATTATAGTGCCATAATCCCAGATGCATCGAGCGAATAGCTTATTGATTTTAAACAATATTTATTCGGAATTTGACGGTTGACGCAAACTGCCGTCCTGTGTCGCCACCCCATGTTACAGTTCGGTTTTAATTTGTAACTTCAGGTTACACTCTCATGCCGAAGCAAGCCCGTATTGGGAAAGCCTGAGATACAGGCGGCGCCGGGTAATTCCAATCATCCTGGCGGCGGCAGACTTGTTTCCGGCGGTCATTTCGAGTGTTTTCAGAATGAGCTCTTTTTCCACTTCGGACAGACAGGCGCCCCCGGTCGGCAACGCGTTTAAAACAGCCGTTGCTTGAGGCGCGCACGCAGCCTCCTCGCGAACTTCTTGGGGGAGATCCTGCAGGCTGATCTTCCCGTCGGGGCAAATCGTTAGAAGCCGTTCCACAATGTTCGACAGCTCGCGGACATTGCCGGGATACCGATAATCTATCAAAGCGGTCAGAACCTCTTCAGAGAGAACCGGCGGGCGACGGCTCATTTCTTGGGATGTCTTGTCGAAGAAGTGCTCCAACAAGAGCGGGATATCCCCTTTCCTTTCCCTCAAGGGCGGAACATGCACCGGAATGACATTGAGCCGGTAAAAGAGATCATCCCGGAAATGCCCGGTTTGCACCGCCTGGCTGAGATCCTGGCTGGTGGCTGCAACAATGCGTACATCGGTCTTGAAGGTCAGGTTCCCGCCGACGCGTTGAAACTCCTTCTCCTGGAGCACGCGCAGCAGCTTGACCTGAAGCTCGCGGTCCAGTTCACCCACTTCGTCCAGGAAAACCGTTCCGCCCTCGGCGATTTCAAACTTCCCTTTTCGTTGGGTAACGGCCGAGGTGAAGGCGCCGCGTTCATGCCCGAACAATTCGCTTTCGATCAAATTGGCCGGTATGGCGCCGCAGTTGATGGCCACAAAAGGTCGGCTTCCCCGCGGGCTGGTCTGGTGGATGGCCCGGGCGATCAACTCCTTGCCGGTCCCGCTTTCGCCCTGTATCAGCACCGTGCTGGAAGAGTCCTGCAGATGGTCGAGCAGCCGATAGATCGCGTTGATACTATCACTTCGGCCGATGATGGCCCCAAATCGCTCCTTGAGCGGAGGTATCCGAACGCCTTTTCTTTGGGACACTTTCCCGTTGTTCATCTTTTGAGTAATACTCAGAAGGATTTGGTTGATGTCCTGTTTCAGGTTGGGGCCTGAAAGCTCGTAGAAGTTGCCGCCCTGATAAAGAAATGGGCCCAAGGGGCCGGTGATCAGAACAGCGGCGTGGGGGGCGAGATGTCTGGCGTGCTGCAGGAATCCGGCTCCGCCCATTCCGGAAGATTTCAAATCGATAATGATGATTCCAATCCGGTTGGCTCGGTCTCTCAATGCCTCCAGCCCCTGTTGTTCGCCCCTCACCCAGACTGCGTTGAATTGCTGCGGTGAAATCAACCGGGAAAGAGCTCGCAGGGCGCAGTACTCATCGTCGACAATCAGTACGACGGGCTTGCCATTGCCTGCGCCGATTGAATTCTTATTGGCCGGGGAAGGCATTCATCCCTCCGGCGGGGCTAACATTATCCGTACGACCCCCGCGCAACATTCTGAGAAATCGATCTCGACGCACGATGCGGCTCGGCCCCTGACCATGACTAGAAAGGAAGCTTGCCGGCAGCCATCAGCCAGAAACCCGGAATCCACAGCCCCACGACAACCCAGATGATCAGCGACCACGCCAGTGCCTTGGCCGAGAATTTCCCGAACGCGTTCAGCCACACCATAAACGTCAGCGCCGCGTATCCCGCACACCCAAGTGCCAGGTAATTGCTTGGAGCAACAAGCTGCTTGCCGCCTTCCACTATCGGCCCTCCGGTTATAAAGAGGATCATGAAGATCGTTGAGACGATAGCGGTTGCCAGGCTGACATTTCCGACGGATCGCAGATCTTGCTGTCCGGTCATCAGTGCCCAAGCGACGCAGCAATAAAAGGTGCCATGCATAAAAAGGAGCGTCGGTACAACCGGGTCCTTGAAGACTGCCGTGTGGACAATCGAGCCGATCAGAACGAGTGCGCCGACAACCGCAGTAGCGAACCCCGTGCCCTTGGCTTCTCCCTTACCCAGAAAAAGAAGCGCCACGGGTAACCACATCGCACTAATGACGATCACCACTGGTATAAGCATTCTGCACCTCCTTCCCCTTGAAATTGTTGGTAATGAATACTTTGATTTAAATTTGTCAACCGCAGCCTTTGTGTTATGAGCGATAGGAGGTGGATGCCCGCCGCTGGACAGTGAAGATCTGCTACTTGATCGATCTCACCTTTCAGCTCGTTGAGAGGTATAAAAAATGAAAATCATCTGGAATTCGACGGGCTGCGCTATTCGAACATGCCGCAGTTGGCTAAAACCTCACCTTGAACACGCCGTTAGCTCAGCCGGAATTTGGTTTATCAATCCTCTTTGGCCACACATCGTTCGAGCGCAGCGCCAATCATCTCTCGGTTTAACCCCTTACCGATTATGGAAACTTTGCTTTGTTTCAATTGCCCCATGGGTTGAAATGAAAATTCCCCCGAAGCCAGTTCCATAAGAGTCGCGCGATCTCCAAGCCGAAAAACTCCTTTCGCCCTGACGATTTCGCCGGCTCCGGAGGTGGGTTTGCTCAGCTCCCGAAAAAACGCTTCGAGAGCACTTCGATCAAACGACAGATCTCCAAAAACGCATCCGTATGATTCATAACCAAGGGCGTCCTCTTCTTCATCAAAATGGGGATGTCCTTGGCCGACAGCTTCCGCCATTAAATTTTGGACCCCATCCTTGGCCCGATGGTGTTCATCTTCGATACGGGTCCTTTTGGAACGCGGGGCAGCGGATAGAGCGAGATGATAGTCTGCCCAATCCACTGCCCCGAATTCGGCCGTCAACACCGTAATTTCTGGATTGATCGCTGATATGGCGCTGCGGGTTACCATGGCCTTGGTCCTGTCCACCTTGTCGCATTTGTTCAGCAACACGATGTCGGCGTTTTCCACCTGCGATTCCACAAAATGGCGGTTGGCTTTGTACAACCCCATGAATCCGGTCGCATCGGCAATCAGGATATCGTTGATTTGCCGAATGGTATTCTCGAAAAGCTGGGCCGCGATGATGGATCGCACCTGGGCGATGGTGGCGACGCCGGTCGGCTCGATGATAACCCTTTCGGGCCGGATGGCACGGCTGATCTCCAGCAGTTGCGCCCTGAAGTCAGCCTGGAGCGTGCAGCAAATACAACCGCTCGGCATCTCCACCACATTGCCGCCTTCTGCGGCCAGCAACTCGCCGTCGATGCCGACTTCGCCGAATTCATTCACCAAGACCACGGTTTTTTCTTTGGAACCCCATTCCTTGAGGACCCGCGTGATAAACGTGGTTTTGCCGGCGCCCAGAAATCCGAAAACGATGTCAACGATCATGTTCTTTGCTTGATTTTGGCTCTAACCATTCCATTTGGACCGCATCGACTCCCAGCTTTCGCCGGCCAGAGCGTCTTCGGCCATCCCGGGGGCCTGGCTGACCTCCTTGCCCCAGATTCCGAGGTCATATTGCACCACATACTCCTCGCAGACCGCCCCGCCACCGCAAATAAAGGGGATTTGAAGGTTGGCCTGTCTCAATTGATGGGCAATCTTGGGAAAGGCCGTCATGGTGGTGGTCATCAGTGCCGTGCCTGTGACCATGACGGGACGATGCTCCTTGCACGCGGCAACCACTTTGTCTGTTGGGACATCGGCACCGAGGTTGATGACCTCAAAGCCATTGGCGTTGAGCAATGCATTGACGATCACCTGCCCGATGTCGTGAATATCCCCTTCCGCAGTGTGGGTTACGACTTTGCCTTTGCGATCCATGGCCTTGCCCATTTTTTTCTCACACTCGGCAATGCCGACGTTCATCGCATCCGAGGAGAGAATGACCTGCGGCAGAAAGTAAACCCCCTCATCCCACAAACGGCTCACCTCGTTCATACCCGCGACCAAAGCGCCATTAATGACGTCAAGCGGGGATTTGTCCTTCAGGGCCGCTTTGACGACGGGCAGTATCCCTTCTTCATCCCCCTCAACGACGAATTTGGCGATTTTTTGAAGCGTCGCGTCCTTGGAAACGGTCTTTGCCTCGCCTTTTTTTTCAAGGTCAAGGTCATAACGCTTGAAAATGTTGGAAAAATCGTTCAAAATCTTCATTTTCTTTCTCCTTTCGATTAGATGCGTTGATATTGCGTTACCTCCCCCGGGAATGATTTATCGCCTCACCGCGAGGCGTTTTCCCCTCATCAATGCGCCTTGGCGACTTCTACCATGGCCAGCAAGTTTTCCGTAGGAGTGCCCGGTGCGACCGCGCACCCTGGCGCAAGGATCTGGATTCCGTCGGCTATGGATTCTTCACAGCCGTGCTTGACGGTATCGGCGTCCTTCATGAACAACACGTTGGCGGTATCCACACCGCCCATCAAGATGACATCGGAACCGCACTTTTCGCGCGCCAGCTTGGCATTGGCTTTGGGCTCCAAGCTCAAGATCTTCGCTCCGGTCTGCCCCATCCACGCGACGATCGAATCAACATTGCCGCAAATATGGAGTATCGTGGGAACTGAAATGGCGTCACACTGCTTGCGCTGATATTCCATTTCATAGTCCCGATACGTCTTGGGGGCGATCAATTCAGGCGAGGCGGTCATATCTTCGATCGATATGATATCCGCGCCGGCATCAACCAATGCTTTGGCCAACGCCGTGCCGGCCTTTTCCCCGACATCCAGGAACGGGCGCATCTTTTCGGGTGTTTTGAAAGTCGCTTTGAGAAGGGGAACGCTGTCCAGCATGGATCCGGCGATCGTGAAAGGCCCGATAATCCCAGCTATAATGGCGACCTCATTTCCCACTTCCTTTTTCAGGAATTTGACGGCCTTGATCAGCTCCGGGATAAACCCCCTGGAGAGAAAATCATCCGGAAAGACCGGGGTGTCGTCGATTTTGTATGGGGGCGGATGCTCGATGCCCGGAATGCCCTCTATATCTCTTATTTTCCCCGGCTTGCGTTTGCAGCCCAGCGCAACCGCTTCGAAAGTTTGACAGAAGGGAATCCGCACGGCGTCGAAACCCAGCACCGTATACGCCGCCAGGGCCTGCTTGGCCATGACCTCCCCTTTTTCATGGCCCTCGGGCCAAAAGGCGCCCACCTTCTCCATCTGTTCATAGGTGACAGTGGAATTGGCCCCGAAGCACGGCATCCGGTCCGGTTTTTGGTGATTGAGAACCGCCATTACCCTTTCTTTTGAATTCATCCGGTCTACCTCCTGTAGTGTAGTAAAATTAAATGGTTATACTTTTTGTAATTTCGATGTTTCCGAACGGCGCGTGATGATAGACACCACGTATGAAAGGCGATGAATGAGGAATCGACAGGCGGTTTCTCGGGTATACGCGGCATTTGCTTAAAACTTCATCACAAATGCCCGCTTTACCCTCGAAAGCGAGGTGGTTGGTGAGGGAAGGTATCCTGACTCGCGGCGCTGGTTACTCTCTGCGCCTTCCCGCCCCCTTATTCCTTGGGAGCAGTGGCTTCTTGCAGATTTCACGCTTCAAAGGGCTTCTATATCAATTTTTCTTTTGAAGCCTTTACCTTAACCGACTGAATAGAGTCATTTAAAGTAAAGATTTCCGCTTACAGTTGCGGGGCAGTAATGGATTTACACCATTTTCCCTTCCGTAATGCCAAAAGAACGACTAGAAATGAAACCAAGGAATCAAGTTGTACAGATTGCCGACTTGGTAGGAAAACTCTCAATCTAACTGAGCAAATTACATACCAATTTTTTAGGATACAGTTTTTTCTTTTCGATTGTTTTTGATTACAGGTGGTTATTGAATCTGAAGCTCCATTGAATTAATGATTTTGTATGCGAAATACAAACCATGATTACGGCCCTAATAACGGTAAAATTAATTAAAATAAATTATAACAGGTGGTTAAAATAGCGACAGACATGTCGCACTGTGACAGGCGGCTACGCTTCAGGCTGATTTGTGCTGCGGTCTTTTTCTATTTCATACTCCTTGATCTTGCGCCAGATCGTTCGCGGATTGATCCCTGTCATTCGCGCCGTTTCGGATACGTTGCCGCCAAAGCGTTTCAGGGCTTCCCGCAGGTATGCCTTCTCAAATCGCTTTTCAACCATGGACCGGGCGGCTTTAAACGGAATTTCCACATCAACGGCATGCGGGGTCGCTTCCTGGAGAGCGGTTCGCCTGACATCATGCGAGGTGATAATCGTATCGATGACATCCCCTTCGGTGGTGACAAATGCCCTTTCCAGCACGTTTTCCAGCTCACGCACGTTCCCAGGCCAATCATACTTTAATAACCGGCTCATCGCTCGTGTCGTAACTCCGGTTAACTTCTTCCCGAATTTGCGATTGAAGGCGATAATAAAATGGTTGACGAGCAGGGGCAGGTCATCAATTCTTTCCCGCAAGGGCGGGATGTGGATGGGGACCACATTGAGACGGTAATAGAGCTCCAATCTGAATTCACCCCGGCTGATTTTTTCCTTGATGGGCTGATTGGTGGCCGAAATAATGCGTACGTCCACGTCGATTTCCTGGTTGCCCCCGACTCTTTCGATTTTTTTCTCTTGAGTCACCCGCAGCAATTTGACCTGCAGCGCGGGGGATATGTCACCCACTTCATCTAAAAACAGGGTTCCTCCTTGAGCGTATTCGAATTTACCCTTCTTGGTGCGTATGGCACCTGTAAAAGCACCTTTTTCATGGCCGAACAGCTCTGTCTCCAGCAGGCTCTCTGCAAGCGCGCCGCAATTGATCCCCACAAACGTCTTGTTTTTGCGGTTACTGTTAAAATGTATGGCTTTGGCCACCAGTTCCTTGCCGACGCCGGTTTCACCGGTAATGAACACCCTCGTATCGGTGGGGGCGACCTTCTCGATCAGATCGTATATGGCCTGCATTTTGTGATTCTTGCCGATGATGCTGCCAAAGGCATAACGCAGATCGACCTCTTTCCTGAGGTCTCGAATCTCCGCCAGCATCCGCCTTTCGCGCAGCGTTTTTTCGACGGCGATCAGCAGCGCTTCCGGCTCGAACGGCTTTTGCAGGTAATCGGTGATACCCTGTTTGATGGAGTCCACTGCGGAAGCGATGGATCCGTAAGCCGTCATGATGATGCCGGAAATATCGGGGTCTGCCTTGCGTGCCATTTTGAAGAGCTCCAACCCGTCCACGCCCGGCATTTTCATGTCCGTCAACAGAATGTCGAAGGCCTTGAAGGACAGCAGATGCAGGGCCTGGTCGGCGCTGTTGGTGACCGCAACTTCATAGCCTTCCTGCTCCAATACGGCCTTGATATGGTGGCAGAAGGAAACCTGGTCATCCACCAGAAGAATCTGTTTTTTCATCGTTTTTCTCTGCTATGACCCTTTTAAGACAAACCGTCGGAGTAGGGCAGAAGGATATGGAAGGTGATTCCTCGATCCGGTGAATGGCCTGTGGTGCTTCCGGAATCGTCCTTGAAATTGTGAGGACATGGATTCTGACAAGCCCAGATCTTCCCGCCGTGGGCGTCGATGATGCGGTGGGCGAGGGCCAACCCCAGGCCGGTGCCGGAATCCTTGGTCGTATAAAAGGGGCGAAAAATTTTCTCGAGGTTGGAGGCCGCGATACCGATGCCCGAGTCCCCGATCGAGATCATCGCATAGCCGGGCCTCTCGGGGTGCATGCCCGTGGCCACCCTCAGGGATCCTCCCGAGGGCATGGCCTGAATGGCATTGTGGACGATGTTCTGAAACACCTGACTGATCAGCACCGCATCCACCGCAAGCGGTGCGAGATTGAGATCGAATTGTTCCTTTAATTGGATTTGGCTGCGATCGACCACATCCTTGAACATCGCAACGGTTTCCGCCAGGATGGTCTCGATGCGCTGGTATGACCGCCTGAGCTTAAATGTCTTGGTGTATTCTACAAGTTCCGAGACGACCTGACTCAAATTGTAGATGCCGTCGGATAGGTTTTTGAAAATTCCTGCCAACACCTCTTTGTTGCTGGCGACACGGGCGCGCTCCTCCGCGGTCTGATTCATTTCTGTCGCTGGGCCGCCGCTCAGATCGAAGGCCTTCTGCAACAGCTTGGTCCCGATGAGGATATTGCCCAGGGGATTGCGGATCTGATGGGCGATGGCGCTCGAAAACTCACCCAACAGGGCCAGATCCTTTGTCTTCTTTATTTCATTTTCCAGATTTCTCTTTTCCGTGATGTCGCGTCCCACACCTTCAACCCCCGCAATCCGTCCGAGCTGATCCTGTTCGGGATAGATGGTAAGGGACACGAAATGATCTTCGCCGCGCCGGTTGAGATGGCGATATTCCAAGTCTCTGATCAGGGGGCGTTCGCCGTTCAGCATTGCCCGGAAAGCATCCCGTACGCGCTTACGATCTTCTGGGGCGACCACATCCAACGCCTTGATCTCTTCCCGATAAAGCTCCTCCCGAAGACAGCCGGTGAGGTCTTCCATGGCCTTGTTGACGAAAACGAATCGGCCGGTTTTATTGACCCGAAAAATAATGTCTTTGCGGTTTTCGACTCGAAGTTTTTGTTTCTCCTGGATTTTTTCGATCTCACTTGTTTTTTCACCGATCTTTCGTTCCAGGAATTCGCTCATATCGACGCTGGCGCAGTAGGCGCGCGCGTTTTCGATGGCCACCGAAGCGGCGGCACCCAATGCTTCAGCGACCGAGAGGTCGTGCGCGCCGAATGCCCGGTCTCCGGCATCCCGACCTAGCAGCAACATTCCCAGCGGCTTGCCGGTGATTTGCAGCGGAACCGTCAAAGCGGACTGAACCGCATGGCTCATGAAATAGGATTTGATATCCGCCCCAATTTTTTTTGAACGACCGATGTCACGAATCAGGGACGGGCGCGCTTGAAGGATCATCCGTTTGTAGAAGGCCCTGACGCCCGGGGGCCGGATCGATTCGAAGGTCTTGAACTGTCCCGGCGGCCGGCGTTCTCTTCCCTTTTGCGTGTACTGGACCATCGGAATGGTCGTCTCTGAGAACAGGAACACGGAGCAGCGCGGGCCTATGAATTCGGCGCCCTTCTGCGCCACCGAGATCAATGTCTTTTCCAAATCCAGTTTCTGATTAAACGTAGATATGGAATTGATTAAAAATGCCGTCTCCTTCTTCTTCTGCTGACTCTGCCGGTAAAGGTTCATGTTATCGATGGCCATCCCCATGATATTGGTGATTCCGGACAGCAACCGGAGGTCATCGGGATGAAATTCACAGTCCGCGGCCTGCAAAAGGATAAGGGCGCCGATGGTTTTCTTTTTCGATTTAAGGGGGGTGCCGATGACGGCTTTGACTTTGCTGTGATCTATGCCTACCTTTTTAGGCTGATCGGTCTTGGGGTATAACCTGCCTTCTTTCGGTGAGTTAGGATCGATGAAATTCGGCAAGACAAATTTTTCGATTTTCTTGAAAAGCATCGTATCGAGAGGGTCGTCGGAAATGTGAAGGACCGATAATTGGCGTCGAGCGCTCTTCGGATGCTTGAGGTACACGATGACCCCCGACGATCTGAAAACCTCCTTTATCTTCAGCATTGATTTCTGCAGGCACTTCTTTAAATCCATCGATTGGTTGATTCTGGTCGATATGGCGCTGACGGCATAGAGCTCTTTGCTCAGCGATGTAATCCGCAGTTGGCTTTCGCGGTTGTCGGCCCTCAGGTGATGAAGCTCGTTTTTCAAATCCCCAAGCTCGGCATCCAGCATTAATTCTTTGATTTTGGATGCAAGCTGCATCCCGATGACATAAATCCTGATCGGCAAGTCGCTATCGGGTGTGGCTGCCTGATCGAGTTGGACGTTTAAGAACCCCAGCATCTTTCCCGTGTTGACGAGCGGCACATGATAAGTAAAGAAAATTTTCGGGAGGCTCACTCGCCGGGTGGAATGTCTGATTTTCGAATCGATGATCCAGCCTTGAGTACTGATCTTTTGGGTGGCACTGCCCCTGGGACCAATGTTTCTTGCGTTGGCGACCGGCACCAATTTGTCCTGCTTGTTGAACAAGTAAACTTCGGCCTGGCGGACATGGGAGGTCCGCAGAAGGCGCGACAACATCACCTCAAAAAGGTCATCTAGGCTGCAAACCGTGAAGTCGTCTTCGAGGCTTTTAAGGAAGGATACGTCTATTTTTTCCGCCGAATCGTCATGCACGCCATCATCTCCTGAATCGCATTCAATGATCCGTGACGCGATCGCTTTGTACCATAGCGGACGTTTCACAGGGTTACAAGAGTCAAAATCCTGTTGACAGGGATCCGGCGTTGGCCTATTGAACATAGGCGTAGTTCGGCGAGGTGCATGCGCTTAATAGGGAACCCCGTGTTAATCGGGGGCGGTCCCGCCGCTGTGACCCCGCCCCGGCATCAGCCGCCGGGGAACTCGTTTGGCCTCGAATGACCACTGTTTCGTTTTAGCGGGATGGGAAGGTCGCCAAACGAGAGGGGGAGCCAGAAGACCTGCCTTGCCGTGAAGGCCATGCTCCCTAGGGAAATAGGGGCGGCATTCGTCCTTTCAAAAAGGGCCAAGCAAACTGGGTGCAACCCTTCAGGCAATCTGCCTGGAGGGTTTTTTTATTTCGCAGCCCGTGCAGCTTCAGAAAGCGGCGGTT
>Ga0209450_10001562_pt1 | contig 11477 bp, 9 predicted proteins | sample FrelakmetLWP11LW_FD_187149 | JGI IMG/M metagenome (GOLD analysis project Ga0209450, IMG submission 187149) | Freshwater lake sediment microbial communities from the University of Notre Dame, USA, for methane emissions studies - LWP11 LW (SPAdes)... | ecosystem: Environmental > Aquatic >... | reverse complement strand
AGAGGTAAGTATAGTGTTAATGGATATAAAAATGCCAATAATGGATGGTATAGCTGCCACCAAATTAATAAAAGAGCTCAGACCTAATTTGCCTGTTATAGCCCTATCGGCCTACGCCACTAAGCAGGATATTGAAAACACAAAGAATCTGTTTGACGACTACATAACAAAGCCCATTTCATCGCACAGACTAAAGGATGTTTTAGATCGGTATATTCATGATTAATGATATCTTTCGAGAATCCCTTTGCTGTCAGGCATTTTGGCAAAAAGCACAAAGCCACGCTGCAAGCAGATTTTGCCAAAAAGCTTTCCAGCCCATCCCGCACAGGGAAGATTGGTATGGTAAGATTATGCAGCAAGGGTTGAAACGAAATGAAACGACAACGAAATATTTAATTGCCAGGTGCTAACATCGGCTCCTATAGCATGAGGGTTTCAGCGTTTTATGACAAATAATTACTATATTTGAACTTGGTTAAAAGCGGACAAGTATGAAGGGCCATTCCGATAGCTTCCGACAATTGTCGGGACTGAACCCGCACGCTACAATGCTGAGGACCGTTAAACGCAATACAATGAAAAAATGCAGAATTCAATAAACGCAAGCGAAAGAAAATTTCAGGATTTTGTAGAGAACTCTGTGACCGCAGTATTTCTTGTCAATGATCAGGGCAGATATAAATATGTAAATCCAGCTGCTTGTCAATTATTATATTATAGCTATGATGAACTCACAAATTTGTCAATTTCAGATATTTTACCCGAAGAGCAGGTAAATTTAGGTTTAAATCATTTCTTAGAATTAAAGAACTCCGGAGTAAGCAATAACTTTGAGCTGAAGCTTAGAAGAAAAGATGGGATTATAATAGATGTTATATTAGATGGGAAAAAACTTTCCGATGATGAATACATATCTTTTGTAAAGGATATTTCTGAGCGAAAGAAATTGGAACAAAAAGTAAAAGAAAGCGAAGAAAAATTAAGTGTAGCTCAAAATATTGGAAATTATGGATACTGGGAATATAATATTAAAGAGGACAAACTTTATTGGTCAGATCAGGTATATAGTATTTACGAAATTGAAAAAGATGATTTTAATCTCAATTTTCAGAATGTAGTTGAACTATTTCACCCAGACGACCGACAAAAAGTTATTGATGAATACTATGTATCGACATATAATAAAACCGAGTTTGAATCTACCCACCGAATAATCACTCGCAAAGGGAAGGTTAAGCACATTACAGAACGATGTAAAACACAGTACGACAAAAATGGAAGTCCTTTTAGTAGTTTAGGTACCGTACAGGATGTTACCAAATTAAAAGAAAATGAAATGGCTCTCCAAAAATTAAATGCTGGGAAAGATCGATTTATAAAAATTCTTGCTCACGATTTAAGAAGTCCTTTCAGTTCTTTATTGGGGTTCTCAGAATTATTGGTCAACAATTTACATGAATTAGATAAGCAAGAAATTGAAGAATATGTTAGAATTATTGACCAAACAACTAAAAGGACTTATAATCTTTTAGAAGATTTGCTTCTATGGATAAAATCACAAACAGGTAGTTTACCATTTCAACCTGAGTTATGCAATCTTGGTGAAATTTGTAACGAAGTTCTTGAACTGCAAAGAGTAGTGGCCCAAGAAAAGAACATTACCATTAATTTAATAAATAGTTATGAAACAATTATGAAAGTTGATAAGAATATGTTAAAAACTGTATTTAGAAATTTAGTTGGGAATGCTATAAAATTTTCAAAAGATAATGGCAAGATAGATATTGTGATAGAAAAAAATAATACTGAGGCACTTATTACTGTTTCGGATAATGGAATAGGAATTGAAGAACAAAATTTATCGAAACTATGGAAAGAATATGAACCTTATACAACAGTTGGAACAAGAGGAGAGCAAGGAACAGGATTAGGGTTGTCGCTGTGTAAGGAGTTCGTAGAAAAACATGGTGGAATAATTTGGGTTGAAAGTGAATTTGGTAAAGGAAGTAGGTTTAAATTTACTATACCCTAATATAATTTATGCCTAATGATATCTATTGGTAGGGATAATGAAATTCTCCTCAAAAAATGGGCCATCCGTTCCCCTGCTCTCGGGAGGGTCCTGCACAACCGGGTATTCCGCCGGGAGACCATCAACCACCATAGCGACAGAGGTATCTATTACTGCTGCCCGGACTTCACCGAGTACGCCGAGGAGAACAGTATGGTGCTAAGTAAATGAGAAGGCAATACGAGATAAAGAATTATTAACAAGGTTAAGTACAAATTTAGTGTAAGGCATTTGCCTATAACTCTGTAAACTATGTGCCTTAACGAACATTAAAAAAAGAATATGAAACAATTAAAGAAACTTATTAAGATAACACTGCTTATTCTGTTATCCATTATTATTTTAATTGGTATTCTTTGGCTTTTACCAGAAAGAACACCAGGAATAAAATCGACAGGAAACAATGCTATTTCAAAGATTGATTATATTAAAATAGGAGGTGTTGAACAATGTGTTTTAATCAGATCAATAAATAGTAATAACCCAATTATATTATTTCTGCATGGAGGTCCGGGAATGCCAATGATGTATATGGCACATGAATTTCAGCGGCCTCTCGAAAAGCTCTTCACATGTGTTCAATGGGACAGAAACGGAGCAGGGAAAACGTTTGTAAGAAATGCCCCTTCTATTGAAAGCATGAATATAAGACAACAACTTAACGATTGTTATCAATTAATTGACACATTAAAGCACAGATATAAAAAAGACAGGATTATTCTTATAGGTCATTCGTTTGGGACATATCTTGGAAGTATTTTAGTAACGGAGCATCCTGAATTATTTTCTGCATACATCTCTATAGGTCAGGTTGTCGATGAAGAAAAAACTAAAGCAATTCAGGAACGTTTTATCAGAGAGAATGCCCTAAAAAACAATAGACCAGAGATAATTTCTGAACTTGTAAAGACAAAGAAACCCAGTTTTGAAAATTGGCTTTTTGAATTTGGCGGAGAATTAAAAAATAGCAAATCATTTTTCCCATTTATTTGGTCTGGCCTGCGCGCTCCTGAATATACCCTAAAAGAAGCATTTAGTGTTGGAAAAGGATCTTCTTTCTGCAACCGATATATGAAATACAATGTACTGGACAGCAGTATTTACTATAAGATTAGGGAGTATAAAGTACCTGTCTACTTTTTTGTTGGAAAATCTGATTATACAACGCCATCCGAATTAATTGAAGATTATTTCAAGGTTATAAAAGCGACTGAGAAGAAAATGATTTATTTTAACAATTCTGCTCATTTCCCATTTTTTGAGGAACCTGAGAAGTTTTGTTTAGAAATTAAAAAAGTATTAAAAAATAAAAACTGAACACAATATTTAGGAGTTCAATATTTAGGAGTTCGTGTGGGCTGCAGGCCCAAACAAGAACTCCCGGTTGAACTATATCCCGGCACTATGGACTTACCGATGTAATTTTATCAATGAATTGATTGGAATATTAAACAAATGATCAAATTTTGAGTTGATAATAAACTGACTTGATAATTACTTTCCATTTGCTCCACACTACAATTAATTTTATTTGACAAAATTCAATGTTTTTGCCCACTATAGTCAATACCATTTCTTTCCCCATGTAATAATGGGGTTAAGGGTCAACTTTTTCAATAACAAGAAATTAAGGAATACAACCCTGTAGGTGATCTCACTTTGGGTATTTCTTCAATTCTGTGCAATTTACCCTGTTTACAAACCGGGCACATGAACATATCAAAACCAGTAAGGTTTAGGAGCCTTTCAGCGGTAGAAATTTTTAAAACCTTTTCAATTACAGGTTTTGGTTTTTGCTTTTGAACAATGGCTTTGTATGAAGAACTGTAAATACCAAACCTGCGGATTTTTACAAACCTTTTGGGCAGGATATGCAGGCAAAACCTGCGAAGGAACTCTATCCCATCAAGGGTAACAGGCTTTTGGCGGGCATTATCAGAATAATCCTTATGCAGGAAAGTAACCGACTTATCATTAATGCCCAGTATCCTGCTATTGCTGATGGCCACCCTGTGGGTATAGTTTCCGAGGTATTTGAGCACATGTTCGGGCCTGGCCATTGAAGGTTCACAAAACAAAGTCCAGGGCTTACTCCAGGCCAAATCAACCTGTTTTTGGTATATAAGCATCAAGTTTTGTTTGATGAGCCATGCCTTTAGACATTTCATAAAATGGCTTCGAAAATTGAGGCTCAAAAGTTTAACAGGGTGTAAATATTTACCACCGCACCCAATTTTTTTCCAGTTCCCTGCCAGTGTAATTCCTGCTGCAGGTACAATACAATGCAGGTGCGGGTGCAGGCTCAGGTTCTGTCCCCAGGTATGTAAAACACATATGGCACCGGTTTCCGTTCCAAAATTTCTGTATCCAAAAGTTCGTAAAGTATCCCAGGCTGATGCAAAGAGCTGATTGTAAAAATGGGCATTATCAAGCAAACAAATATCGTTAAGTCCGTGAGGCAAAGTAAAAACGATGTGATAATGCTTAACCTCCAAGGTATTTTGCAGCAAATCGTCCACCCAAATGGCTTGTTTTGAAACCTGGCATTTGGGGCAATGACAGTTACGGCAACTGTTATACGAAATACTCACCGTACCGCAACAATCGCAGGCACTGACGTGGCCACCCAAAGCAGAAGTTCTGCAAACAGAAATTGCATTGAGGATTCGCAGAAGGTATGCATTTGGTTTGTATCTTTGCACAAACGGTTTGGCAAACTGTTGGATAACATGCGCAAGTTCAAACTTTGGCCTGTTCATTTTTTTTGACATACAGTGTGTCCAGGGGACTATGTGCCTTTACAAGGGGACATTGGGCAATATGCAGATATACCATGGTAGTGGCAATTTCGGCACGTCCCAGGAGTTCTTTAAGGGTAACAATGTTTAGTCCTTCTTCGAGTAAATGAGTGGCATAAGTATGCCTGAGGGTGTTCAAGGTTACTTCCTTTTTGATGGAAGTTTTTTTGATGGTTTTGCGCATTACCCATGAGAGCCCGCGGACGCTGTAACGCCCGTCGGGCTCTTTTCCATTGAAGAGCCAGATGTGCGGGTTTTCTGCCTTGATATACTTTCGCAGGCCTTTTGCCATATAATCCGACAAAGGCACGATACGATCCTTCTTGTATTTGCTCTGCCGTATGTGGATGGTCTTGCGTTCGAAGTCAATATCGGAGATTTTAAGGTTAATCACTTCCTGTCCCCGCAACCCGGCAGAATAAACCAGGGTGAGCACGATCCGGTGTTTGAGCAAGGTGGGTGCCTTAAAAAGTTCACGAAGTTCGGACCGGTTAAAAATGGTTGGCAGCCTGGTATCACCTTTAAGAGAAGGCAGGTCTATGGCCCTTTTGTTTTGGCCAATTAACCGGAAATAGTAACGCAATCCATAAACGGCATGTTTAAAACTGCTCCGTGATGGGGCCTTGGGATCAAGGGCAAGAGCACAAAGGTATTCGTTAATCTCATCATCTGAGATTTGGTCCGGAAGCCTTGAAAAATGAAGTGAAATCCTGGAAATACTCTTGAGGTAGTTATCCAGGGTACTTTTGCTTTGGCCACGCAAGGCAACTTGTTGTCCAAGTTTTTTGTATACCAATTCAAATCCTGGTATAGATTCAATGGCTTTAACAACCAATTTTGGTTCATTACGTTTTTTCATACGACAAAATTTTTAAATTAATAATGTCGTAATGTAATAAGCTTCAATTTATTATTTATTTTTGGACTGAAATGGAAAGCTATCCCAGGAGGGATTTAGTTCAACATCCGCTAAACCTAATCAGGACTTGATTTGCAGACATGAAAGTTTTTACTAACTTAGCATAACCGTTAACGCGGGACAAGGAAACGGTTTTTAACTCCCTGTCTGTGGTTAGCGGCAAACGTTAGGCACAAGCAAAATTGACAGAAAATAAATGGACACAATAAGAACATATTTTAATAGTTTTATAACACTTTCAGATACCGAGTGGTCTGACTTTAAAAAATGCCTAAGCCAAAAATTAGTCGAACAGAAATCCTTTATATTAAAGAAAGGAGAAGTTTGTAGTTATTTAGCGTTTATCGAAAATGGGTTGTTTAGATTTTATAACATGGAAGATGGCGAAGAAAAGATAACTTCCTTCTTTTTTTCAGGCGACTTCATTTCTAACTATCGTAGCTTTTTAACAGGACTTCCTTCTAAACACTTTATTGAATCAATGCAAGACTCAGTAATTTACAAAATAGACAAAAAAGACTTGCTTGCACTTTATGATAAACATCAAAATTTAGAACGGCTTGGAAGATTGATTGCTGAGAATCTTTATTTAAATGTAGCTAAAAGACTTGACTCCTTTCTTTTTGATAGTCCAAAACAGCGATATGAAGATTTAGTTAGAAGAAACTCAAAGTTATTAGAAGCAATACCGCAATATATGCTTGCATCATATTTAGGAATTAAGCCTGAAACCCTTAGCCGTATCAGGGCAAGAAAATAAAACATACTAACATCATTTATTGACTTTGGTCAACGAACAATAGCTTACGTAGGGATTACCTTTGTGTCATTAAAAATCTTAAACAATTGACACAATGAAAAAATCATTTCTCATATTCGGAATAGTTAGCATGTTGACTATGTCAATTTTCGCACAATCTGAGCAAAAGGAAAGCAAATATGGCCTTGAAACAGATATTCTTTGGCCATTTTTCCCAGGAGCTACAAGGACTCACTTCACTATTAAACTTTGGCAGAAAGGACAATTACGTGGAGATATTTACGCTGGAATTAATGTAGATTTCCCGCAAAATCGCGAAACAGAAGGTCGCTTTGCTGACTACAGTATTGCAAGTGGGTATAGACAATATTTCTGGAAAGGACTTCATTTAGAATTTTCGCAGACTTCCGGACTTGGCGTTTTGCAAAACCACGTAACAACCGGAAAGACATATTATAGCTTTGACTGGTTAGTTTCAGGTTACATAGGATACAAATTTGAGTTTGCACGCAAAAAGCTTTATGTTATACCTCAATTCGGTGTTGCGGGGGTAATCTATAAATCAAATCCCTGGCCAATCTATGAAGACAATACACTGACTAAAGAAGCAGGAGAAACACCTTTTATGCTCGGTTCATTAAGATTTGGATACAATTTTTAAATTTACCAAGAAGTGAATGCATGTGCCTAACAGCGGTTTTGCGTCAGACAGGTTAAGGTGCTTCGTTTGACGCTTTTTCGTAGAATTGAACTGTGTATCTTCGTACAAAAGTGAGTACAAAAAAAACCGCCCGAACGCTAAGCCGCGGAACGTTAGGCACAGGCATAAAATCATCTCGCTTTCTAAATAGGCTTAATCTTAAAATTTATAACTGATTAACTATGAATATATTAATTATCAATTGCCATAACAGAGAAAATAGTTTCTGCACAGCATTGACCAAAGCATATGAAAATGGTGCTAGCGCTAAAGGACATGTTTTGAAAACATTGAATCTAAGAGATTTGGATCTTGAAAAGTATTTACGATATGGGCATGAAAAGAGATATGAACCGGAAGGAGATGTAGTAAAAGCCCAGGAACTCATTAGTTGGTCCAATCACATGGTATATGTCTATCCTACTTGGTGGGCAGGCCCCCCCGCTTTAATGAGATTGTTTTTTGAAATGGTATTTTCACCCGGTTTTGCCTTTAAGTATCAGGATAAAAAGGGAACATTGGTAAGATGGGATAAATTATTGACAGGCAAATCGGCAAGAATAATTTCCACCATGGACGCTCCTCCCTGGTACTACAAATGGATAATGAGCGATCCCGGAGGTAAAATGATGAAACGTGGAATCTTAGGGTTTTCCGGAGTAAAACCTGTCAAGTCAACCTATTTTGGCTCAGTTAAGTTGTCAACAAAAGAGAAAAGAGAGGATTGGTTGAAAATAACCTACAACCTGGGCAAAAATGAAAAATAACAAAGGAGAACTAGTATTGCCCGACAAAAGATCAAGTTTTACCTTGACGTAGGGTATAATAAAAGTAACGTTTAATGCTCGGAATATACCAACCAACCGGTGGTGTCCTCACATAGACCGAAAAGACCTATAATAGCTTTGACTGGTTAGTTACAGGTTATGTAGGATTCAAATTTGAGTTTGCACGCAAAAAGCTTTACGTTATACCTCAATTCGGTGTTGCGGGGGTAATTTATAAATCAAATCCCTGGCCAATCTATGAAGACAATACGCTGACTAAAGAAGCAGGAGAAACACCTTTTATGCTAGGGTCATTAAGATTTGGATACAATTTTTAATTTACCAAGGAGAGAATGCATGTGGCTAACAGCGGTTTTGCGTCAGACAGGTTAAGGTGCTTCGTTTGACGCTTTTTCGTAGAATTGAACTTTAGTTTTTCGTACAAAAGTGAGTACAAAAAAACAGACAAAAAAAATACAATCCGGGATAAAGAGAGTGAATATAATACCCATAAACAAAGATTAGGTACAGGCGGCTTATTCCGTCTGCTTTTATCCTCCATGGAACTTTTTCTTACCGAAAGTTTGGTAAGTTGTTCAAATTCTTTTATTATTCGCTTGCGCCCTGCTTTTTTGAGCTCAAGGGAGAATAAAATACAAAAGGGTTCTCTATCATTACAAAAGACATACAAATAAAAGATTGAGATTGTTATTTTTTAAAGCACTGTTGTCCGATTAAAAACGAAAATTTTCTTGCCACAAATACTCCAAGACACCAAATTACACTAAATGAGGAAATTAAGTTGGCGATTTTTCGTGCTTTTGTGTTTTGGTGGCAAAAAATTAGAAGTAAGGCCTATTTCGTCAGTTATTTCCGTAATTCACTATTATCAAACATTTCATAACATCTCCATAACTTTCCCCGGACAGTAGTGTATTGGAAGTATGAAAGTTGTCAAAACAAATTTTTATGTGACATTAAAAATATTATTTAATTTTTAGGTAGGGTAAAATGAGTTCTGTTCGGTATTATAAATAAAGGATAAACAATGGTTAGATTGGTGAGAAAGTTAAAGAATTTTATTTGTATTCTGGACAAACACAACTGAATAGTGCGGATTTGCTGCAAGGTCTTTATATTATTCAAGCCAAAACGGATAAAAATGTAATGGTAGGAAAATTTATAAAAATAATAAAACGATTAGTTTAATGGTTACAAAAAAAAACGTTAATAGATGTAAGTTGCTTTTAATGTTTATATTTATGTGCAGTGTTGCCTTTGCTCAAACGCAACCACCCACTTCGCAACAAATGAACGATGCAGAGCAATACAGTATTGGAAAAGGTGGGCAGACCTTTGTAGTTATTCATCAGGGAAAGATTATCCGAGAATCTTATGCCAATGGAGGAAGTGCCGATAAAGTTCAATTGCTTGCAAGCGCCACCAAGGGGTTTACGGGCATGATAGGCGCAATTGCAGCCTATGATGGCATAATTGATTTAGACAATCCTGTGTCTGAAGTACTAACGGAATGGAAGGACGACGCACAGAAATCTAAAATCACTTACCGCCATTTATTAACAATGTCAAGTGGTTTGGAAGAACTAAAAGACCAGACAGCATGGACAGATTTTTTAAATGCTAAGGTATTATACCCTGCCGGTACTACTTTTATTTATGGTCCTGACCCAAATATATTTGGACTGGCTCTTCAACGTAAATTAGGTTCCGAAAAAGTGGAAGATTACATGAACAGACGCTTATTTCAACCGCTTGGCATCAGGGTTGAGTGGCAGGGCAGATTTGCTGACGGTAATCCTCAACTTAGCGGAGGGGCTTATGTAAGAGCAAATGAGTGGTATAAATACGGGGAGTTTGTCAGATTAATGCTGGCTGACAAATGGAATGGTGCTCAAATAATTTCTAAACAATATTTGGAGAAGGTAGTAACCAGTTCGCAGGTTTATCCGGCTTATGGGTTTTATTGGTGGCTCAAAGAACCTGTGCCCGAATCAGTAGGAAATATTGTTGATCAGCTTAACGACAATCAATTTACAACTCAAATAAAGCCTATTATCGAAGAAGCGCTCATTCCTGATGATTTTATAATGTGTCGGGGCGCTTACGGACAATGTTTATATGTTATACCTTCAAAGGAATTGGTAGTTGTGAGAAATGCCCCAGCATCTGTAACTGCACTTTATAAGGATAATGAGTTTTTGAACTTACTATTTAAGCCAACTGCAACGAATGTTTTCGATATTGATGCAACTGATAATAAACTGAAAATATTCCCAAATCCAGCTACAACGGAGATTTTTATAAAATCGGATATTATTGATGATTTGCATTATTCAATTTATAATATCAATGGTACAAGTTTAATTTCTGATAGACTAAGCAATGGAGTTATTGCTATAAATAACCTAAAACAAGGTTTATACTTAATTCGGTTAACTGATGCAAGCGGTAATATTTTAGCAAACAAGAAGTTAATAAAAAACTAAATATGGTACACCTAAGAGAAGTAATAAAAACATATTTACTTGTTGTTCTACTTATAGGAATAACATTTGTAAAATCAACAGCCCAAGTTATTGAAACCATTATATCCTTGCCAACCTCTGCATCGCCAAGGGATTTGTTGTACAATGCCATAAGCAATAAAATTTATAGTGCCAACACACCTGACTTGAACAACCCAGGAACTGCTATCGAGAGCGTTTCCATTATAGATGGGGCAACGAATCTGGTCATCACCTCAATCCCAATGAAGAAAGGGTCGCGCGATTTCTGCCACAACACTATCGATAATAAAGTTTATGTGGCAAACTATTTCGCTGATAGCCTCACAATTATTGATGGTAATACTGACAAGGTTCTTACAATACTTCCTGTTGGCGATGGACCGCGTGCGCTAGTGTATAATTCAAAAAACAACCTGATATATTGTGCGAATGAAACAAGTGGTGATGTGACTGTTATTGATGGTAGTACCGATGCAGTTATTAAAACTATTAAGGTTGGGCAAACACCGCGTGTGATGTGCTACAATTCTGTCAGCAATAAAATTTATGTACCCAATGCCGGTAGTGGTGATTTATCGGTTATCGATGGAGAATCCAACATTGTTATCGCAACCCTGAAAATGGGGAATGTTCCACGGGGTATTGTATTTAATCCACAGAGTAACCTCATTTATGTGTCCAACTATTCATCTAACAATGTTAGCGTTGTAGATGGAGAAACCGATATTGTTATAGCTACTGTCACTGTCGGAGATGGACCAACTGCCATTTTTCATAATCCGGTTGGCAACAAAATTTATTGCTCTAATGTTGGAGCACCTGGTCCTGACACACCCGATGAATGCACCGTTTCGATTATAGATGCAAATACAAATAAGGTGATTAAAACACTCACAACTGGTGACGAACCAACAGCATTTTGTAATGCCAC
>Ga0209450_10001560_pt1 | contig 11489 bp, 8 predicted proteins | sample FrelakmetLWP11LW_FD_187149 | JGI IMG/M metagenome (GOLD analysis project Ga0209450, IMG submission 187149) | Freshwater lake sediment microbial communities from the University of Notre Dame, USA, for methane emissions studies - LWP11 LW (SPAdes)... | ecosystem: Environmental > Aquatic >... | reverse complement strand
TGCGGCAGGAAAACGAAGCTGTAATAGAAGCTCGAGCCGCTGGCGGCGGCCCGATCCTGGCAATACTGATGAGGATCCATGGTCAAAAAAGGGCGCGGCCGAGCATGACCATCCAGTCCCGCTTGTGCAGTATCGGACGGTCATGAAACACGCAGGAGGGATCCGCATGCAGCTTGCGCAGGATGCTTTCCCCGCCGAGGATGGTCATGCGGAGTTCAAGTCCGATGCGGCCCCTGAGTTGCTTGCCGAGTGGCGCGCCGGCCTGCAGCAGCTTGCGGGTACGCTCGATCTGCTGCTGCATGAACATGTGCCACAGTCCGCCACTGTCGCCGCGGGCGATCTGGGCTTCGCTGACATGGAATCTGGCCATTTCGTTTTGCGGCAGGTAGATCCGGTTCTTGGCAAAGTCCACCGCGATATCCTGCAGGAAGTTGATCAGCTGCAGGCTGCTGCAAATCGCGTCGGAATAGGCCAGATGGCGCGGGTCGCGATCGCCGTACAGATGCATCACCAGCCGCCCCACTGGATTGGCCGAACGCCGGCAATAATCCATGACTTCGCCAAAATCGGCATAGCGGGTTTTTTGCACGTCCTGCGCAAAAGCGGACAGCAGGTCACGGAATGGCGCCAGAGGCAGAGCGTGGGTGCGGACGGCGGCGGCAAGCGGGGCGAATACCGGATGCTCGGGGGTTTTGCCGTTCTCGATCTCGGCGAGCCAGGATTGATACCGTGCCAATTGAGCCAGGCGCTCAACCGCCGGGGCGTCGCCCTCGTCGGCGATGTCATCGGCCGAGCGGGCAAAGTGGTAGATCGCTTCGACGGGTTTTCTGAGCCTTGACGGCAGCAGCCATGAAGCGACAGGGAAGTTTTCGTAATGGTCGACAGGCACCGGGCAAGAAAAAACAGAGTGGGAATAATGACTTAGGCCAGATACCCGTGCAGGTTGGGTGACAGCATCGTATTGATTATATTACACTTATTGGTCGATAAATTTGCGGCCGGGCCGCGAAAGTGGCGGAATTGGTAGACGCACTGGATTTAGGTTCCAGCGCCGCAAGGCGTGGGGGTTCGAGTCCCCCCTTTCGCACCATCATCATACGAGCAGCGTTCCTTTAACTCATATTCCCAGGAAGTTTTACATGCAAGCAAATCTTGAAGTTCTCGAGGGTCTGGCCCGGCGTCTGGATATCAGCGTGCCCACGGGCCAGCTGGAAGGCGAAGTACAGAATCGTCTGAAGCGGCTGGCGCGCACCGTCAAGATGCACGGGTTCCGCCCCGGCAAGGCTCCGATCAGCGTGGTCGCGCGTCAGCATGGACCTGGCGTGCGCCAGGAGGTGCTGGGCGAAGCGCTGCAGAAGCGATTCGGTGAAGCGGTGCAGGAACATCAGCTGAAGATCGCCGGTTATCCCCGTTTCGAGCCCAAGGCCGGAGTCGGTGACTCCAGCCAGATGACCTTCAGCGCCAATTTCGAGGTTTACCCCGAGGTACGCATTGACGACCTGTCGAGCAGCAAGATCAGCCGGCCGATGGTGAATCTGGGCGATGAGGACGTAGCCAAGACCCTCGAAGTCCTGCAGAAGCAGCGCCGCACATTCGAAGCCGTGGACCGATCGGCCGCCGAGGGAGATCTGGTGAAATTTGATTATCAGGGCACGATCGCAGGCGAGAGCTTTGCCGGTGGTCAGGGCGAGGATTTCTCCGCCGTGATCGGCGAGGGCCGTCTGCTGAAGGCGTTCGAGGGCAACCTGACGGGTCTCAAGGCTGGCGAGAGCAAGGGATTCGATGTGACTTTCCCTGACGATTACATGGCCAGGGAACTGGCCGGCAAGGAAGCGCACTTCGAGGTGCAGGTCAAGGAGGTCCAGCAGCCGGTGCTGCCCCCGGTCGACGCCGATTTTGCCCGCGCGCTGGGGGTTGAAGACGGCAATATCGACACCCTCAAGAATGAGGTCAGGGCAAACCTCGAGCGCGAGGTCAAGCGACGTATCCAGACGCGTTTGAAGGATCAGGCGATGGAACTGCTGCTGCAGAAAGCCACGCTGGACCTCCCGAGCAGTCTGATCGACATGGAAATCGACCGTCTGCGCAGCATGACCGAAGCCGATATGCAGTCGCGCGGGGTTCAGACCGCCAAGCTGTCTGCCGATATGTTCACTGGGCAGGCCGAGCGGCGGGTGCGCCTCGGGCTGATCCTGGCCGAGATCGTCCAGAGGCACAAGCTGGTGGCTCAGCCGGAGCAGATCCGGGCGCTCGTCGAGGAGCAGGCGCAGAGCTACGAGGAGCCCGAGCAGGTGGTAAAGTGGTACTTCCAGAACCCCGAACGGATGCAGGAAATCGAGTCCCTGGCCCTCGAGGAGAATGTGGTAGGATGGGTCGTAGGTCAGGCTCAGGTGGAAGAAGTAGCAACCTCTTTTGAAGAACTGATGGGACGTGCCTGATGCAACGTAACAATTTTGAGTTCGAGCGCGGCATGATCGAGCCTCAAGGCTTGGGCCTGGTGCCCATGGTCGTCGAGCAAAGCGGTCGTGGCGAGCGCGCGTACGATATCTATTCCCGCCTGCTCAAGGAACGGGTGATTTTCCTGGTTGGGCCGGTCAACGATTCGACAGCCAACCTGATCGTGGCGCAGATGCTGTTTCTCGAGTCCGAGAACCCCGACAAGGATATCTACTTCTACATCAATTCGCCGGGCGGATCGGTTTCAGCGGGGCTGGCGATCTACGACACCATGCAGTTCATCAAGCCCGACGTGTCGACGCTTTGCATCGGCCAGGCGGCCAGCATGGGCTCATTCCTGCTGACGGCGGGCGCCAAGGGCAAACGCTTCTGTCTGCCGAATTCGCGCGTGATGATTCATCAGCCTCTGGGCGGCTTTCAGGGGCAGGCTTCGGATATCGAAATCCACGCCAAGGAAATTCTTTACCTCAAAGCGCGTCTAAACCAGATGCTCGCCAAACATTCCGGGCAAAGCATCGAAGCGATCGACCGCGATACCGATCGCGACAATTTCATGAGCGCCGAGGAAGCGGTGAATTACGGTCTGGTCGACAAGGTGTTGACCACCCGCAGCGACGCAATGGACACAAGGAACTAGCATGTCGGATAAAGCCTCGGGCGACAAACTCCTCTACTGCTCCTTCTGCGGCAAGAGCCAGCACGAGGTACGCAAGCTCATTGCAGGACCGTCTGTATTCATCTGCGACGAGTGTGTCGAGCTTTGCAACGACATCATTCGCGAGGAAATCCAGCAGGCCCAGAACCAGAAGGGCAACGGTTCCGATCTGCCCACCCCGCACGAGATCAGCGAGATTCTCGACCAGTACGTGATCGGCCAGACACAGGCCAAGAAGGCACTGGCGGTTGCGGTGTACAACCACTACAAACGCTTGCGCACCAACTCGGGCAGCGGCGACGTCGAACTGGCCAAGAGCAACATTTTGCTGATCGGTCCGACCGGATCGGGCAAGACCCTGCTCGCGCAGACGCTGGCCCGTCTCCTCAACGTTCCTTTCGTGATTGCGGATGCCACGACCCTGACCGAAGCCGGCTATGTCGGTGAAGATGTCGAGAACATCATCCAGAAATTGCTGCAGAAATGTGATTACGATGTCGACAAGGCCAAGCAGGGCATTGTCTACATTGATGAAATCGACAAGATCTCGCGCAAAGCCGACAACCCCTCCATAACCCGCGATGTGTCCGGGGAAGGGGTGCAGCAGGCCCTGCTGAAACTGATCGAGGGCACCACGGCCTCTGTCCCTCCCCAAGGGGGGCGCAAGCATCCGAACCAGGAATTCGTCCAGGTCGACACCAGCAATATTCTTTTTATTTGCGGCGGTGCGTTCAGTGGTCTGGAAAAGGTCATTCGCGGCCGCACCGAAAAGGGTGGCATCGGTTTTGGCGCGCAGGTCAAGAACGTGGACGAGACCAAGCGTGATGCGGAATTGCTGCATCAGGTCGAGCCCGAAGACCTGATCAAATATGGCCTCATTCCGGAATTCGTTGGCCGTTTGCCGGTCGTGGCAACGCTCGACGAACTGGATGAGGCAGCGCTGGTGCAAATCCTGACCGAGCCCAAGAATGCCCTGACCAAGCAGTTTGCCAAACTATTCAAGATGGAAGGCGTGGAACTCGAATTCCGCGACGCCGCACTCGATGCGATTGCCAAGCGCGCGCTGGCACGGCGCACCGGTGCACGCGGGTTGCGTTCCATCATCGAGCATGCGCTGCTCGACACCATGTACGACCTGCCTTCGCTCAAGGGCGTGAGCAAGGTCGTGGTGGACGAGGGCCTGATCAAGGGCGAATCCCAACCCCTGCTGATCTATTCCGATCAGAGCGACCAGTCGCTAGCAGCCGGTGCCTGAGGCCAAGGCTGATGCAACGTGTCTGCCCACTTGAATTCGAGACAAGGCCCCCCATGTTTCGGATTGGCATGACCTCGTGTTGTGCCGATTACCCCTAACCCTATCCAGGAATTGAAGACATGAGCGACAACGAAAGTATGGATCAGGTTGATTTACCCTTGTTGCCGCTACGTGATGTGGTGGTGTTCCCCCACATGGTGATTCCGTTGTTTGTCGGCCGCCCCAAATCCATCAAGGCGCTCGAAACCTCGATGGAATCCGGCAAGCACATTCTGCTGGTGGCGCAAAAGACCGCCGCACAGGATGACCCCACTCCTGAAGATCTCTACGACACGGGCAGCGTGGCGACCGTGCTGCAGATGCTCAAGCTGCCTGACGGCACCGTCAAGGTGCTGGTGGAGGGCAACCACCGCGCCCGTGTTCTGTCCGTGGCCGATGTCGGCACCCATTTGTCGGCACAGGCCAGAATCCTGCCCCCCGAGGGCGAGGAACTGGTTGAAGTCGAAGCGATGCGTCGCGCCCTGCTGACCCAGTTCGATCAGTACGTCAAGCTCAACAAGAAGATTCCTCCTGAAATCCTGACCTCGCTGTCGGGCATAGACGAAGGCGGCCGTCTGGCAGACACCATAGTCGCTCACCTGCCTCTGAAACTCGAGCAGAAGCAGGAAGTCCTCGAGATGATCGGCGTCAACAAGCGCCTGGAACACCTCCTCGGCCTGCTGGAGGGCGAACTCGACATCCTCCAGGTGGAAAAGCGCATCCGTGGTCGTGTCAAGCGCCAGATGGAGAAGAGCCAGCGCGAGTACTACCTGAACGAACAGGTCAAGGCTATCCAGAAAGAACTTGGCGATATCGAAGAAGGTGCCGAGCTGGAAGAACTCGAGAAGCGCATCAAGTCGGCTTCCATGTCCAAGGAAGCCGAGACCAAGGCGATGGGCGAACTGAAGAAGCTGAAGATGATGTCGCCGATGTCGGCGGAAGCCACGGTGATACGCAGCTACATCGAGGCAATGGTCGGATTGCCCTGGAAGAAGCGGACCAAGATCAGCCGCGACCTGGCCAAGGCCGAGCGGATTCTCGACGAGGATCATTACGGCCTCGACAGGGTCAAGGAACGCATCCTCGAATACCTTGCGGTGCAGCAGCGCGTCGACAAGGTCAAAGCGCCGATTCTTTGCCTGGTCGGACCGCCCGGGGTCGGCAAGACCTCACTGGGTCAGTCCATCGCGCGCGCGACCAATCGCAAGTTCGTGCGCATGGCGCTGGGTGGCGTTCGCGACGAGTCCGAGATTCGCGGCCACCGCCGCACCTACATCGGCTCCATGCCGGGCAAGATCCTGCAAAGCCTGACCAAGATCGGTGTTCGGAATCCGCTTTTCCTGCTCGATGAAGTCGACAAGATGGGCCAGGATTTTCGCGGTGATCCTGCGGCAGCGCTGCTGGAAGTGCTCGACCCCGAGCAGAACCATACTTTCCAGGATCACTACATCGAGGTCGAATATGACCTCTCGGATGTGATGTTCGTGGCGACTGCGAATTCGCTCAATCTGCCGGCGCCCCTGCTGGACCGGATGGAAGTCATTCGCCTCTCGGGCTATACCGAAGACGAAAAAATCAACATTGCCGAGCGCTACCTGGTACCCAAGCAGCTCAAGGTCAACGGCATCAAGGAATCCGAGCTCAGCATTGCCGAATCGGCGCTGCGCGACATCGTGCGTTACTACACGCGTGAGGCGGGTGTGCGCAGCCTGGAGCGCGAAATTTCCAAGATCTGCCGCAAGGCAGTGAAAGCGTTGCTGCTGAAAAAGCAGAAGGCGAAGATGACGGTCACTTCGCGCAATCTCGAAAAATTTCTCGGGGTGCGCCGGTTCAGCTTCGGCATTGCCGAGAAGAACAACCAGGTGGGCCAGGTCACCGGTCTGGCCTGGACCGAGGTGGGGGGAGAACTCCTTACCATCGAGGCCGTTTCGCTGCCCGGGCGCGGCAAGATGATCACGACCGGCAAGCTCGGCGAGGTGATGCAGGAATCGATCCAGGCGGCCTTGTCGGTGGTGCGTTCACGTTCGCGCAAGCTCGGCATCAAGGAGGATTTCTACCAGAAGCATGACATCCACATTCACCTTCCCGAGGGTGCCACGCCCAAGGACGGGCCTTCTGCAGGTATTGCAATCTGTACGTCGATGGTCTCGATTCTGAGCGGCATTCCGGTTCGCGCGGATGTCGCGATGACCGGCGAGATCACCTTGCGTGGTGAGGTTTTGCCGATCGGTGGGCTCAAGGAAAAACTGCTGGCAGCGCACCGTGGTGGGATCAAGACCGTGCTCATTCCGCAGGAAAACGTCAAGGATCTCAGCGAGATTCCGGACAACATAAAAAACAGGCTGGATATTCATCCCGTCAAGTGGATCGATCAAGTCCTTGAACTGGCTCTGGAACATCTTCCCGAGCCGCTTTCGGACGAACCGGAAGCCGAGTCAGCGGCAATTGCCGTGCCAGAAGAGTCCAGCGACACGGCAGCCGCACTCAAACATTAAGAAAATTTTTATACCATTTTTGACTCCCGCGATTGACGCGGGATTTTTTTGTCCATTGCCCTGAAAACCGCTTGACACAAGGTTTTGCGGGTTGCTATAAAAGCGCCCACAGGGTTTTCCTGTGCCACTTTAGTGAAGGGGACAACACGTGAACAAATCCGAATTGATCGATTCCATTGCTGATTCTGCCGACATTTCCAAAGCAGCGGCGGGTCGTGCGCTGGACGCCGCCGTCGATGCCGTAAAAAAAGCGCTGAAAAAAGGCGACATGGTGACGCTGGTGGGCTTTGGCACCTTCTACGTGGGCAAGCGTGCCGCACGTTCCGGTCGCAATCCTCGTACCGGTGCAACCATCAAGATCAAGGCCGCCAAGGTGCCGAAGTTCCGCGCCGGCAAGGGCCTCAAGGATGCCGTCAACTAATAATAAACGGGCTGGGCACTTGGCAAGACTCGAAAAAATAACGTAGAATCGCGGTCTTTGTCGGGTGCTTAGCTCAGCTGGTAGAGCGTCGCCCTTACAAGGCGAATGTCGGGGGTTCGAACCCCTCAGCACCCACCAGCAAGGTTTTTAAATATCAGTTTTATGGAGTGGTAGTTCAGTTGGTTAGAATACCGGCCTGTCACGCCGGGGGTCGCGGGTTCGAGTCCCGTCCACTCCGCCAATACCAAAAAAAGGTGAACGAAAGTTCACCTTTTTTCATTTATGCGCACTCGGTTTTTAGACGCCACACTCGAATTGAGCGAAAATCCGTTTGTTGTGAATTTTTAGGTAAGCAATATGCTAGAAGCAATTCGTAATCAGGCGCAGGGCTGGATCGTCAAAGTCATTCTGGGCTTGATCGTAATCACCTTCGCCCTGTTCGGCATCGATTCCTACATGTCGGGTCAGGGACGCGACAATGTGATCGCCGAAGTCGGCGATGCTGGCATTTCACGCCAGGAGTTCATGCGCGAGATACAGGATCAGACGGAGCGCATGCGCGAGGCTCTGGGTCCCAACTTCGATATTGCCGCTACGGAAACATCCGAATTCAGAAAGCAGGTGCTTGAACGGCTGATAGAACGCAAAGCCCTGCTTCTCGATGCGCAACAAAAGAAATTCCTCGCGCCCGATCCCTACGTTGCTTCGCTTCTCGCCCAGATCACCGCTTTCCAGGACAACGGCGCGTTTTCCCAGCAACGCTACGAGGCGGTGTTGCGCCAGAATAATCGCACCCCGGCACAGTTCGAAAACGAGTTGCGCCAGTCCTTCATGCTTGAAGTCGCGACCAGCCCGGTGTCGCTGGCGTCCTTTTCTTCCAAGACTTCATCCGCATTGATCGCGCGGCTGGTCTCCCAGCAGCGTGAAATCGCCTGGACGGATATCGTCCCTGCTGCGGTGGAATCACAAGTCAAGGTCACTCCCGCCGATGTCGAGCGCTATTACGCCGAGCATGCGGTCGAGTTCTCGGTCCCCGAACAGGTTCGTGCCGAGTATGCGGTGCTGAGTCTGGAATCCGTTGCGGGCGGAATTGCGGTGAACGAGGCGGCTTTGTCCGATTACTATCAGGCTCATGCCGCCCAGTTTGGTCAGCCCGAGCAGCGCAGTGCCAGCCATATCTTGATCGCGGCCGACGCCGCGGATGCGGCGGCTCGTGCCCAGGCCAAGGCGCGCGCCACTCAGCTGTATGAAACCGTGATCAAGGCGCCGGCGCGCTTTGCCGAACTGGCGCGCACCGAGTCGCAAGACCCGGGTTCGGCGGAGAAGGGCGGAAGTCTCGGCAGCTTTGGTCGGGGCATGATGGTCAAGCCTTTCGAGGAGGCCGTGTTCAGCATGAAGCCGAACGAGATTCGCGGTCCGATCGAGACGGACTTCGGTTATCACATCATTCGTCTCGACGGTATCGAGGCAGCCAAGGTGCAGCCTCTGTCGGCGGTGCGTGACCAGGTCATGGCCGAGCTGCGCAAACAGGAAGCTCAGAAGCAGTTCGCCGGTCTGGCGGAAAACTTCAGCAATCTGGTTTATGAGAGCGCCGACTCGCTTGCCGCGGCGGCAGCGGCCGTCAAGACCCCGGTTCAGCGCACCGACTGGATCACCTCGAAAACGGCGTTGCCGCCGCTCAATCATGCCGCGGTTACGCGCAGCCTGTTCAGCGCCGAATCGATCAAGAGCAAGCAGAATACCGAGGCCATAGAAGTCGCTCCAGGCATGCTCGTCGCGGCGCGCGTGATCGAGCATCGTCCGTCCCAGCGCAAGCCTCTGGCGGAGGTGTTCGCCGGCATCGAGGAAAAACTGCGGCGCGAGCAGCGTACTCGTTTGCTCAGCGAAAAAGGGCAGGCCACGATCACGGCCCTGGCCAAGGGTGAAGAGCCCGGTGTCAGCTGGTCGCCGTTCCAATTGATCACTCGCCAGGCTCCGGTTGGTCTGGATGCGGCCGGCGCCAAAGCCGTGTTCAGCGTCGCCACCGACAAGCTTCCGGCCTATACCGGCTATGTCACGCCGGATGGCGCTTACCGGGTCGTTCGGGTAAGCCGTGTCATCGATGCCAAGAGCGTGGACCCGATGCTCCAGGCCTCGATCGAGACGGGGTTGCAGCAGGCGCAGCAGCGTGCCGACCTGGCGTCGTTGGTTGCACTGATCAAGGCCGGCCAGAAGGTGAAGATCAGCGCCAATGCTCTGGACGAGCAGTAATCCAGGCAGCCTTGTTCAAACCAAAAAACGCGCCTTAGAGGCGCGTTTTTTGTTCGCTAAGCCGCCCCTACTGCTCGGCGCCGGCGGTGCTGTTGAAGCCGGCGTCGACGTAGGTGATTTCGCCGGTGATGCCGGACGCCAGATCACTCAGCAGAAACGCTGCGGCATTGCCGACTTCCTCGATGGTGACGTTGCGCCGCAGTGGCGCGTTCTTGGCGACGATGTCGAGCTTCTCGCCAAAGTTGGCGATGCCGCTGGCGGCCAGGGTCTTGATCGGGCCGGCCGAGATGGCGTTGACCCGGATCCCCTTGGGGCCGAGGCTTTGCGCCATGTAGTACACGCCCGACTCGAGGCTGGCCTTGGCCAGTCCCATGACGTTGTAATTTGGCACGGAGCGGATCGCGCCCAGATAGGACATTGTCAGCAGCGCCGCCTGGCGACCCTCCAGCATCGGCAGGGCCGCTTTCGCCAGGGCGGCGAAGCTGTAGGAACTGATGTCGTGGGCGATGCGGAAATTCTCGCGGGTGACCGCGGACAGGTAATCCCCGGCCAGAGCTTCCTTGGGCGCGAAGGCGACCGAGTGGACGAGGCCGTCGAAACCGTCCCAGTGCTTGCCCAGTTCCTCGAACAGCGCGCTGATCTGTTCATCGCTGCCGACATCGCAGGGGAACACCAGGCTGGAGCCAAACTCCTTGGCGAACTCGGTGACGCGGTCCTTGATGCGGTCGTTCTGATAGGTGAGGGCGAGTTCCGCGCCTTCGCGCTTGCAGGCGGCGGCGATGCCATAGGCGATGGAACGGTTTGAAATCACGCCGGTTATCAGCAGGCGCTTTCCTGCAAGAAATCCCATGTCGGTCTCGCTAGAGTTGGATCAGCCGCGATTATAACGGCTGACGCCACAGGCGTGCTTCGGTAAACTTGCGGCATGATGTTTATCCGCCGGATCCCGCTGCTGTTTACGGTATTGTTGTTGAGCGCCTGCGGCAGCGACTGGAACAATCCCTATGCGGGAGAAGAGGCCGACGCCCAGGTGCTCTACAGTGCGTTTTCCGAGCGTCCCAAGCATCTCGATCCGGCGCGATCCTACAGCTCCAATGAAGTCGAGTTTACCGGCCAGATCTACGAGCCGCCGTTGCAGTACCATTTTCTCCAGCGCCCCTATACGCTGATTCCACTGACGGCGGCCGAGTTGCCGAAGCCGGCCTATTTCGATACGCAGGGCACGCGCCTCCCCGACGATGCGGCGTCGGAGCGGATCGCCCGCAGCGTGTATGAAATCAGGATACGGCCGGGGATTCGCTACCAGCCGCACCCGGCTTTTGCCAGGGACGAGGTGGGTCGCTATCGTTACCATGCGATCGATGCGGCGCCCGTGTCAAACAAGACCCAGATCGCCGACTTTCCCCACACTGGCACGCGAGAGCTGGTCGCCGCCGATTATGTCTACCAGATCAAGCGCCTTGCCAATCCACGCCTCAGTTCGCCGATTTACGGCCTGATGAGCGATTACATCGTCGGTCTCAAAGAGCTTGGCGACACCCTGGCACAGGCCGCAAAGGAGCGCCCGGACAAGCTGCTGGCGCTCGATGACTATCCGCTGGCCGGCGCCGAGGTGGTCGACCGCTACACCTACCGCATCACCGTCAAGGGCAAGTATCCGCAGTTCATCTACTGGCTGGCGATGCCGTTTTTCGCGCCAATCCCCTGGGAAGCCGAGGTGTTCTATTCCCAGCCGGGCATGGCTGAAAAGAATTTCAACCTCGACTGGCAGCCGGTCGGCACCGGGCCGTTCTATCTGGCGGTGAACGATCCCAACCGACGCATGGTCCTGAAGAAGAACCCGAATTTCCACGGCGAAACCTATCCTGCCGAAGGCAGCGACGAGGACCGTGAGGCCGGCTTGCTGCGTGACGCCGG
>Ga0209450_10001559_pt1 | contig 11491 bp, 4 predicted proteins | sample FrelakmetLWP11LW_FD_187149 | JGI IMG/M metagenome (GOLD analysis project Ga0209450, IMG submission 187149) | Freshwater lake sediment microbial communities from the University of Notre Dame, USA, for methane emissions studies - LWP11 LW (SPAdes)... | ecosystem: Environmental > Aquatic >... | reverse complement strand
AACCGCGGTCGCGTAGTCCTTCTGGGTGTAAGCGTCGATCCCGCGCTGCAGGGCGGCGTTGGCGAGGTTCTCCAGTCCGTTCGACTGGGTCAGGGTGGCAGAGAAGAGGCTGTCGGCCCGATTGGCGTTGCTGATCTCCATCGTAGCGGTCCGCTTGTTTAATAATCGCTGCAAGCTAGCCGGTCGTTTCAATCAGTTTGAGCCGGCTCATTTCTCTACAAGCAAATATCGGGTTTGGTGCTAAAAACTTTATAAGATAATTGCCACCGCTCCTGGCCAGCACCGGCAACGCACATCGTCACTGATTTGACTATCACCTATCTATCGGCATTCTATCCCACAGAAATGATTATAAATGCAACTGTCTGGATCGATGGCATGCAAGTTGCAAAGTTAATGTTGGGGGCGTATGCGCAGCCGACACATACTTCTTGGCTGTATTTCACTGCCCTTTGAGAATGTGTCACTTTTCAATAGCCGAAGCACGATTGTGAATTAGGCTTATCATGATCCGGGTTTATGATTACTTGGTCGTCGGGTGTGGTTTCTCAGGAGCCACATTGGCAGAAAAGATTGCTCAACAACTGGATGCGAAGGTGCTGGTTGTTGACCGGCGGGATCATATAGGAGGCAATTCCTACGATTATCGAGACGAGAATGGAATCTTTGTCGGGAAATACGGTGCTCACATATTTCACACCAATTCCGAAAAGTTTGGAACTACATAAACAGGTTCGCCGAGTTCAATTCCTATGTGCACCGTGTCGACGCTTGTTGGCAAGGTCGCTATTACTCGCTTCCGCTCAACCTTTTGACCATAAATTCTTTTTTTGCCAAGGAGATGACCAACGAAGAATTGCCGGTGTTTCTCGATTCCAACCGCGTTGCGATCGACGAGCCAAAAAAACGCGGAAGAGGCGGTGATCAGCCAAGTTGGCTGGGAACTGTATGAGGCCTTTTATCGCAAGTACACGCTGAAACAGTGGGGGGTAGACCCGAAGGATCTCGACGCTTCGGTTCCTCAGCGCCTGCCTATCCGGATGAATAGCGATACGCGCTATTTTGATGACCGTTGGCAAGGCATCCCCGTAGGGGGCTTTACGAAAGTCTTCAACCGCATGCTGAAACACAAGAATATTCATCTATCCTTAAAAACGGACTTCGCAGAGGTTATTAGAAACGTTTCCTTTCGGAAGCTACTCTTCACGGGTCCCATCGATTCGTTTTTCAAGTATGTATTTGGCCGCCTTCCTTACCGAAGCATCGAATTCAAATTCGAAACCCTGCCCAAAGAGCACATTCAGCATATTGGCGTCATAAACTATCCGAACGAGCACGAATATACTCGCTGTGTAGAATACAAGTGGCTTTACCAGCAGCGACATCAAATGACCACTGTCAGCAGAGACTATCCCTGTTGGAACGACGAGGAACCCTATTACCCCGTACCGTCTCGCAACAATCATGAAATTTATATGAAGTATAAAGCCTTGGCAGATCATACAAGGGGCGCCTATTTTTGTGGACGCTTGGCTACCTATCGGTATTACAACATGGATCAATGCATCGCCCAAGCCTTGGCGGTTTTCGAGAATCGCATCGCGTTAGAGACACACACCAACCTTCTATTCGAGGCCGAAACCCAGTCATGAAGATTGAGCACTTACCGGACGATCCCACATCGCCAAATCGAAAAATTTGCACGGTTCCAAATCCAAGTCGAGTCCTCCATGTCGGCTGGGGCCATCCCCCCAATATGGCCGCCGGGCCGATTTATTATCTACACCAGCTGTGCCTCGAGCAACGGTCGACTGGACTGCACCCCACATGCTTCGTCGCCTCTAACGATCAGGGCGATGCCAACCAGAAACCTTCCTTGTCGCAAGCGGTTGCCGACGACATCCCATATCATGTCGTTGGGAATCGTTCGGCGCACTATTTCGATTGGAGCAATCCGCTTCGAGAGACTCAGAATGCCGACATTGAGGCGCTTTTTCAGAGCGTGCTGCGAGAAGCCAAACCCGAGATGGTGCACTTCCACAACTTGATCGGGCTTTCCATGTCTCTACCCGAGATAGCCAAACTGAACGGCTGCATGACACTTTTGTCCGCTCATAATTACTGGATGGTGTGCCCGCGAGATGATTTGTTTACCGCGGATGAACGTATCTGCACCGGCCCGGGCAATGGCGCGCGCTGTGCGCACTGCACGGGGACCCACGAAAAGATTGAGGAATTCATTGCCCGCACCGAGCGATCCCGTAAAATTTTAAACCGCTCGGTTGACCGAATACTTGCGGTTTCCAAACGCGTCGAAGAGATATTCCTATCTTGTGGCGCTCCCGCGGAGAAGATCCGTGTAGTGCGTATTGGCTCGCGGGCGGCCGAATTTAACTGGAAAATGACGGGGATAAGGAAAACAAGAGACGTCTCTGTCCACGAAAAAATCACGTTCGCCTTCTTTGGTTCGTTGCTGGTAAGAAAAGGCGTGCATGTTGTCCTCGAGGCTGCGGAACGCTTGGAGCGCTTCAAAGATGAGTTCGTCGTCGAGGTCTATGGCGGCGGTCTTCGAGAACCGTACCGAAAGCGCCTAATCGACATCTTGCGTCGAAGCCCTTTTCTGCAACAAATCGTTGTTTTCAAAAATCAATATCACCAAAACGACATGCCGGCGCTGCTACGAGGAATTGACATCGCGATCATCCCGCCGGTCTGGGAGGACAATGGGCCTCAGACCGCCATGGAGGTCCTGGGAGGCGGTGTGCCCGTTATCGGATCACGCATCGGAGGGATTCCCGATCTGGTGATTGACCAGTCGAATGGGCTGCTCTTCCAAGCAGGTGACCCAGCCGACCTGGCGGGCGCTATGCAGAAGGTTCTTTGTGATAAAGGCCTAATAAGCCGTCTCCGCCAGGGAATCGATAAGCCGTTTACGATGGCACACCACGCGTCCGAGCTACAAAACATTTATGTTGAACTGGCAACAGACTCGAATCCTGCAAAAGATTCCATTTCAAAGGTCATGGAAGATAAATCGCTTATTCTTGGCGCGAAAGGCCCATTCGCAACCATCATCATTCCGGTGTTCAACCAGATCGCCTATACCGTTCGATGCATAGATTCTCTCTACCGAAGCACGCCTCTGGACCTAATACATCAGGTGGTGGTAGTGGATAACGCATCCAGCGACGGGACCATCAGATTTCTCGAAGAGGCCCAGGCGCGCTTTCCGAAGCTAACCGTTCTGACCAACCCGGAAAATCTCTTCTTTGCACGAGCTTGCAATCAAGGTGCCGACCTTGCTAAAAGCCCGTATCTTGTGTTTCTAAACAATGACACGGAACCCCTTGAAGGTTGGCTGGAACCTATCCTGGAACGTTTTCGAAATGACGACTCAGTTGGCGTCGTTGGCAGCAAGTTGATCTATCCTGATGGAACCATCCAACATGCAGGCATCGAGTTTTTTCCAACCAAAGGCGGAATGTTCGCCTGCTGGCCGTCGCATCGGTTCCGGCACCGCCCGGGCGACCATCCGGACGCTAACCGGGCGGCGGAGGTTCCAGCCGTCACCGGCGCATGCCTGGCGATTGATCGCGAATTGTTCCGTTCCATCGGCGGATTTTCATGTGACTACAAGATGTACTTTGAAGATCTGGATCTGAATTTTAAAGTAAGGCGTGCCGGCAAACGAATATACTATGAGCCTGCCAGCGTTGTCGTACATCATGAGGGCAAATCGAGTCCCGGCCAGCAAGATATCGACCGTCTCAACCTGCGATCGGCCGAGCTGTTTTTTTCCACCTGGAAGAATTTCTTTGAAATCCAACCGAACGCTGCGGCCGCGAGCGAAAAGCCGTCCATCGTCTGGCTGGCGCCGCTATTCAATCCCAGCGGCTACTGCAGCGAGGCGATGGCCTTCATCCAGGGGTTGGCCAATAAAGCCAGGCTGGAGATAGGGAATATCTCGAATATCTATTCAAAAAACTTTGTCGAGGGCCTCACCCCGGAGATACAACAACTATTGAAGAACCTATACCGGGAGAGGATTGATTTCGGCAACAAAATAGCGGTCATGCATTTCCCGGGCTACTCCTTTTCGAAGAACTCCGAGGCTGTCTACACGATCGGCCGAACCATGTTCGAAACGGATTCCCTGCCAGCGGATTGGGTTGATAAATGCAACCAAATGGATGAAATCTGGGTTCCTTCAAAGTTCAACCTGGAAACCTTTGCAAGGGCCGGAGTTAAAAAAGAAAAACTCCTGCTAATTCCAGAACCGGTCGACACGCAGTTTTTCAGCCCTGAAAACGCAAGGACCGATCCGAACAAAAACACGGCCGGTTATAAGTTTTTGTCGATTTTTGAATGGTCCGCCCGCAAGGGATGGGACGTCCTGCTGGAAGCCTATTTCAGAGAATTTTCGCGCGCCGACAACGTCAGCCTGACGATCAAGACGTATTTGCTCCATGCGCCGGATGGCGATGCAGATGCCAAGATCCGCGACACGATCCGTTCTTTTGAAAGTTCATTGGAGTTGAATATTGACGAGTTGCCAAGCATCGAAATCATAACTCGGCAGTTGGATTATCGTGAGCTCCCTTCATTTTACGCGGCTTTCGACTGCGTTGTCATTCCGTCGCGAGGCGAGGGGTGGGGTCGGCCCTATTGCGAGGCCATGTCCATGGGGCTGCCGGTCATCGCAACCAACTGGAGCGGCAATACGGAATTCATGAACGCGGGCAATTCATTCCTCGTCCGGGTTGAGGGATTGAAGGAAATAGAATCCTCCGAGATCGGATTCTACAAGGGACATAAATGGGCGCAGCCATCCGTTGAGCATTTGAGAGAACTCATGCGCCAGCTGTACAATGACCCCGACCTGGGAAAGGCCAAGGGCCTCCAGGCCCGGCAGGATATGGTCCGCTATTACTCCTGCGATATAGTCGGCGACAGGGCGCGCGACCGGCTGAGCGAAGTTCGGGACGCGCTAGCGCACCGACGTCATGCCGTCCGGCAGGCCTCCCAAAAGGTCGATCGAGCCCATACCCACCTGCATATCAGTTGGGAAGGCGCTCAATTCGTCACGCACTCGCTGGCGCTGGTCAATCGAGAGTTATGTCTGCGGCTAATCGAAAACGGTTGCCAGGTATCCATCATCCCGATTGAACGGGACGCGGAAGCGCTGGGAAAGGAACCGCGCTTCAAACCGATCGTGGAAAGAATTAAGACGGCCGGTTCTCTGAATGCGGACGTTCACGTGCGCCATCAGTGGCCGCCGAATTTCGATCCGCCGCGAGCGGGATACTGGGTCATGATCCAGCCATGGGAATTCGGTAGCATCCCCAAGGAATGGGTCCAGCCGATGTCCGAGTCGGTGGATGAAGTGTGGGCTCCGAGTCGCTATGTCCGGGACTGTTACATCGCCAGCGGTATTCCAACCGACAGGGTCTATGTCGTGCCCAACGGGGTGGACACCAAAAGGTTCCATCCCGGAGCGGCGGCCTATCCGCTCCGGACCCAAAAGACGTTCAAGTTTCTCTTTGTCGGCGGTACCATAAAACGCAAAGGCATCGATGTCTTGCTCGATGCTTACGCGAGCGCTTTTTCGTATCGGGACGACGTTTGCCTGGTCATCAAGGACATGGGAGGAGATTCGTTCTACAAGGGGCAGACCGCTGCCGATCTGATTGAACATTACCGATCCATGCCCGAGACACCGGAGATTGAACATATCGATCGCAGCTTGAGCGAAACGGAAATAGCCGGACTCTATACGGCATGCAATTGTCTCGTTCATCCATACCGGGGCGAAGGTTTCGGGCTTCCCATTGCGGAAGCGATGGCCTCTCAGCTTCCGGTGATTGTGACCGGGTACGGGGCAGCGCTCGACTTCTGCACGGAAGAAAATTCCTACATGGTACCGGTCAAGATAATTGCCTTCACCGATAAGAAAGTGGGCCAGATCGAAACTGTGGATTATCCCTGGTTGGTTGAGCCGGAGCGGGAGGCGCTGAAATCCTTCATGCGACGCGTCGTGGACGATCCGGAAGAAGCCATGGCTAAGGCGAGGGCGGGGCGCCTCAAAATCACGAGCGAGTTCGGATGGGAAAAAGCCGCCGAAGCCGCCGTCCAAAGACTCAATGCGCTTGCACTGAAGCCGGTCGTTCGATTTCATGACACGCTTAGACAAGCCCCAAGCTCGAATAAACCGACGGTATCGATCATCATCAGGGTCATGGACGATCGTGCGACACTCAAGAAATGCTTGCAAAGCATTCGAAGGCATACACAGACGGCCTATGAAATCATTCTTGTTGCATACGCTCAGCCGGCCAAGATGCTGAAGTGGGCCGAGCGGAGCTTCAGGGAAGCCGACGATATCAAATGCATCCCAACCGAGGATCGACTCGGTTGGGCCAAAGCGATCAATATGGGGATCGAGGCGTCATCGGGCAGCCGATTGGTGATTTTGGATTCCTGCTCTGTCGTACGTGAGAACTGGCTGTCCGATCTGTTGGAGGCCGCTAACCGCTTACCGAATAGAGGTATCGTTGGCGCCGTTTTGAAGAAGAGCGGCGGCCGTTCGGGATCAAAACGTATGCATCCGATTTCTGACCGCGAGGGGGATTCGGGCTCTTGGCGGAAGCGTGTGCGCCATCGCCGTATCATGGCACCCTCCGTGGGGAAAGAATGCATGCTGATGGACCGTCAGCTGCTGAACGCGATCGGCATGATGGACGAACGGTTCAACGATGGCCATTACGGAGCCAAAAACCTGTGCCTAAGAGCTCAACTCGGCGGCTTTGAAAACATGATCGCCGGCGATGTGCTGATCCAATTGCAGCCCAGCACACTCCCGGCTGGAGGCCAACGAGAAGCACGCGAAGCCGCTAAGAGACATCCTTTCGATCGGAAGTGGAATAACACGGATTGCCAGCAGTCCATTGACTCCCGGCGAATGAAGGTCATCGCCGTGAATCGGGCCGAAGATCTCTGCGCCCAAGGCGAACTGGATCGTGCGCTCCCAATCATGCTGGAGGCCATCAAGCACTCTTCCAGCGATCGAAGGCTGTATCTGAAACTGAGTGAAATGCTCATTGAGGGCAAGCGGCACGCGGACGCGCGGGAGATTCTCATGGCGCTGCCGGAAAGCGTTTCAGATGCCAAACAGTTGGCGCTGTTGGGATACTCTGAAGATGCGCTGGGGCGCAGTGATCAGGCGTCAGATTTTTCTGAACGGGCGCTGGCTATCGACCCACGCTCCTCTCTGGCGATGAATGTCCAGGGGATCATCGCCTTCAAGCAGGGAGCGCCGAAGCTCGCCACGGAGTGGTTCCAAAAAGCGATTGAATCAGACCCCAGTTTTGGAGAATCCTATACCAACTTGGCTTCCGTGAAGTGGGCCGCTGACCTGAGGGCAGAGGCCCTGGATCATTATGAGCGCGGGTTCATGCTGTCACCGGCAATCGATGATGTCGCAACGGCGTATTATTCGGCCGTCGCTGAGACAAGCTCATTTGAAAGAGCCGAACAGGCGTTTCGCGAAGCCGTGGCCGTGTATCCCCATCATAAGCGTATCCGCTTTCTAATGATCGCGCTGCTGCTTCTGCAGGATAAACTCGAGTCGGCGATGCAGACGATCGAAGAAGCCATGGTTCGCTTCGGCATCGATGATGGGATTCTGTCCGCAGGACTGGATGTCCGCCGAAAGATCGGACCGCTCGAAATCAACGCCGGCGCACGCAAAACGGCAACATTATCGGTGTGCATGATCGTCAAGAACGAGGAGCGGCATCTAATCAAATGCCTGACGAGCGTTAAACCGGTGGCCGACGAAATCATATTGGTGGATACCGGTTCCAGCGACCGGAGCAAGAGCATCGCGACGGCATTCGGTGCAAGGGTTTTCGATTACGAGTGGACGAACGATTTTTCAGAAGCGAGGAATTACTCCTTGTCGAAAGCCTGCGGAGACTGGATTTTGGTTCTAGATGCCGATGAAGTGATTTCGCCGCTGGATTACGAAAAGATGCTGAGAATAACGAGGCGAAGGCCCGCAACCTCGCTCGCTTATAGCATGGTTAGCAGGAACTATACCGACCAGGCGGGTTCCCGTGGCTGGGTGGAAAATGAGGGTCAATATGCCGATGACGAAACCGGCAAAGGCTGGGTGCCGAGCCCCAAGGTGCGGCTGTTTGCAAATCGCTGCCAGATACGATTCGCCAACCCGGTGCATGAGTTGGTCGAGCCCGCGCTGGAGCGGCTTGGAATTGAGGTGAAAGCGTGTGATGTGCCAGTGCATCATTACGGGCGCCTCGATCCGGACAAATTGCTCGCCAAAGGCAAAGAATATTTTCGGCTGGGGCTCGCCAAAATCGAGCATTGCAAGGACGATGGCAAGGCGCTCAAGGAACTGGCCATTCAGGCTTCTGAAATCGGGGAGTACGACGAAGCAGTAAGAATCTGGAAGCAAGTGGTTGCGCTTCAACCGAATGATGCCGCCGCTCATATGAACATGGGCTTTGCCCATTTGATGATGCGGCAATATCCAGAAACGATCTCCACCTCCCGGAAGGCCATGGAGCTCGATCCGCATTTGAGAGAGGCGGTCATCAACTACTCGGCCGCCGAAATGATTGCGGGCGACCTTCTAACGGCCATCTCCACGCTCGAAACGCTTTTAGAGAAGAATCCCAACTACCCGCCCGCAATGGGGAGGCTGGCTGCCGCCTACCTTGTTGCCGGGCGAAAAGAAGAAGGATTGCGCAGTCTCGACGCGCTGAAAGCAAGAGGATTTGACTGCGCCGGCGCGCTCACGGAACAGGCCCAATCCTTCATTGCAGAGAATAAAGTCGAATCCGCGACCTTGCTTTTAGAGTCGGCCATCGAATCCGGGACCGCCAACGGCCGCAGCAACGCCTTGCTGGCGGAGTGCCGAACGCGGCTCGCTGACGGCGCGCGACTCTCAGCCCCTGTCGCATTCCAAAACCACCTGACGGGGCCGACCACCGAGTCGACAACCCATGCAGCCACGGTTTAGCCAAGACGTATGAGCACAACGGTTGAGTCGATTATCCAGCGAGCCAACTTATACTACTCTCAGGGACGCTGCGATGAGGCCGTACTTCTCCTGATCGATGGGATTCAGAGCGAAGTCGATCATCAGGCTGCAGCGCTGCGTGCCGCCGAACTCATGATCGATTCGGGAAGGTATTCCCGCGCGCTGGAATTTCTGGATGCACTGAGGGAGGATGCAGCGCCAGAGACGGTTATGGGCTTGAGGGGGATCTGCCATCACGCGTTGGGCGATTGCGATGCCGCTGAAGCCACGGCCGACGGCGTGCTGGCGCGGAACGATCGTAATGCGGTCGCTTTGACGCTCAAGGCGCGCATCGCTGCTTTTCATGGGAAGATGCTCGATGCGGAACAGTGGCTGGTCAGGGCGCTTGAATGCGATCCGAGCTGTGGCCTGTCCTGGTTCAGTTATGCCGATCTGCGGCGGCAGCAGGGCGATCATCAATCCGCTTACGAGTTCATGCGAAAAGCGTTTGGCTGTTCACCGGAAGCACGTGACATTGCACTGGCATTTCATGAAATCAGCCTGATCGCTCAGCGGCCTGCCGAAGCAGAGGCATCTTTTCGGGCGGCGCTGTCCGGTCGTCGGACGAACCGTCGTCTGCACTTTTTATTGATCGATCTCCTGCTGCGCCAAAACAAATCCGACGACGCCATGCGGGCAGTCGAGTCGGCCATTGTCGAATTCGGAGCCGAGCGGGGGATCATATCCTCCGCTCTAAAAATTAGGGAGACGCTGGGGCCGATGACCGTCCCGATGACCGCGGCGGCCGGCGGTACGGTCAGTCTGTGCATCATCGTGAAGAATGAACGCAATCATCTGCCGAGATGTCTGGCGAGCGCCAAACCGGTGGTCGATGAACTGGTCGTCGTCGATACCGGCTCCGACGATGAAACCAAAGACATCGCCCGGGTTTTCGGTGCGCACGTATATGATTTTAAATGGGCGCATGATTTTTCAGCGGCGCGGAATTTTGCGCTTTCCAAGGCCGCCGCAGACTGGATTCTGGTTCTCGACGCCGATGAGACGCTCTCACCCTCCGATTACGCGAACTTCAAGAAGGTTCTGGAGGATTCTGCGCGGCAACCGGCTGCCTACCGAATCCAAACGCGCAACTATTCGAATCAGGTGAATACCCTTGGCTTCGGTTCGAACCGGGGTGAATACGCCGAAGAAAAGGGCATGGGCTGGTTCCCAAGCGACAAAGTGCGGCTGTTTCCTAACGATCCCCGCATCCGTTTTGAGTACCCGGTTCACGAATTGGTGGAACCGAGCCTGCAACGGCATAAGATACCCATTCATGAATGTGGTTTTCCCATCCACCACTATGGCACTCTGGATGCGGCGCATGCCATTCAAAAAACAATGAAATACCAAAAACTTGGCAAGCAAAAATTGCGCTTTTACGCAAATAGCCACTCCGCACTGAAAGAAGCTGCCGTTCAATCCACGCGAACCGGAGACCACGCGGAAGCTTTGGAGCTATGGCGGAAGTTTGTAAGGTTGGAGCCAAACTCGGCGGAAGCCTATCTCAACATGGGGAGCGCGTGCTGGAATTTGGGAAGGCACGCTGAAGCAGAGGAAAATGCCAGAATTGCCTTGGCACTCGACCCGGCGCTTAAGGAGGCCAAATTCAATCTATCACTCGCGTTGCTGGCGGCCGGCCGGGCCGGCGAAGTCCCGGTGCTTCTGGAGGCGCTTCTCAGGGAGTGCCCGGACTACCCCGCGGCTCAATTCATATTGTGCGTTGCTCAAATCTGTTTGGGCGAAAATGCGCCGGCTCAACGGCTTTTTGGAGTGCTCAGAGCGCTCCCTTTCGGGGAGTTCATCGGGGAGTCGTTCCTGGATATCGCAGAGCGGTTTCTGTCAGCTTCGCGGCGCGACTATGCCCGCCGCACTCTCGAGGCAGCCTTGGGGTTCGGTTGCCACAGCGCCGGCATTCAAACCTTGCTTCAAAGTTGCCGCTCGGCCGTCTGAGGCAACCGGATCTTCAAGAACTCAAGCCTTGCGGGGTGCAGGGGCCTTCATGCGGCCGCTTGTTCGGCGGCGCCGTCCTTTGCCTTGGTGCGCAGACCCGCGGAGATGTTCTGATTGATGTTTATGAGGATCGTGAGCTTCTCCGGCGAGGGGAAGGCCAGGGTTTCGATCGTGCGTTTGTCGATGAAGAGACTCAACAGCAGCAGGTTTCTTTTCAGGGCGATGGGAAGGGGATTGTCCGGCTTCTCAAGCTCGGCCTGGAGAATGGTCCAGATACGCTGATTGTGCTTCAGCGCATCATGGAACCTAGTGGTTCCGTTGTTTTCCGCCCAGTGATCCTGGCATTCCTTTAGCTTGAGGGCCGCCTTGATCAGAACTTCCGCCTCGATATCGCGGCCGCTCATCGTGGACTTGTTCACCGTTTCATAGGTTTTCAAC
>Ga0209450_10001557_pt1 | contig 11506 bp, 10 predicted proteins | sample FrelakmetLWP11LW_FD_187149 | JGI IMG/M metagenome (GOLD analysis project Ga0209450, IMG submission 187149) | Freshwater lake sediment microbial communities from the University of Notre Dame, USA, for methane emissions studies - LWP11 LW (SPAdes)... | ecosystem: Environmental > Aquatic >... | reverse complement strand
GGCGCGCGAGGCCGGTGCCATACAGGGCATCCACGATGACGTCGGATTCGAGCGCCGCGGCAGACCAGGGCTCGCAGCGACCACCGGCCGCGACGAATTCCTGGTAGGCGCGGCGCGCATCGCCGGCGAGTTGCGCCGGATCACCCAGCGCCACGGCGGTCACGCGGAGATGGCCCGCACGCGCCTCGCGCGCGATCACGTAACCGTCACCGCCGTTGTTGCCGGGGCCGCAGAGCACCGTAACCGAGCGGGCTGCCGGCCACAGCGACCGCAACGCGGCCAACGTGGCACGACCGGCACGGCACATGAGTTCGTAGCCCGGGATGCCGAGTTCGTGGATGGCGACGCGATCGAAGTCGCGCACTTGTGCGGCCGTGTAGAGGGCGCTGCTCGGCGGTTGCATGGCGGCCATTATACTGGCCGCCATCGTCCACTCCCCGCCCGACGCGGCACCGACCCATGGATTGCGGAGCGCTCGCAGCGCAGATCAAGGCCTGGGGCCGTGAACTCGGCTTCCGGAAGGTCGGCGTCGCGGCTGTCGCCCTGCCGGAGGACGAGCGGCGGCTGCTCGACTGGCTCGCTGCGGACCGCCACGGGACGATGGAGTACATGCGTCGTCACGGCACGATGCGGGCGCGGCCCGCGCAGCTGCTGCCGGGTACGCTGCGGGTCGTCTCGGCGCGCATGGACTACTGGCCGGGCGGCGCCGGCCCGGCGGCGGTGCTCGCTGATCCGCAACTCGGCTACGTCTCGCGTTATGCGCTCGGCCGCGACTACCACAAGATCGTCCGCGCGCGCCTCGCGCAGCTGGCGGCGCGCATCGCGGCTGCCGCGGGCAGCGCAGGCTACCGCGCCTTCACCGACAGTGCCCCGATCCTCGAGAAGGCCCTGGCACGCGACGCGGGGCTCGGCTGGATCGGCAAGCACACCAACCTGCTCGACCGCCATGACGGCTCATGGTTCTTCCTGGGCGAGGTCTTCACCGACCTGCCGCTGCCGGTGGACGAGCGGGTGAGCGCGCACTGCGGCAGCTGCACCGCCTGCATCGACGTCTGCCCGACGCGCGCGATCGTCGCCCCCTACCAGCTCGACGCGCGTCGCTGCATCTCGTACCTGACGATCGAACTCGACGGGCCGATCCCGGAAGAATTCCGCGTGGCCATCGGCAACCGCATCTACGGCTGCGACGACTGCCAGCTCGTGTGTCCGTGGAATCGCTACGCGAAGCCGGCGACGGAGCCCGGCTTCCACCCGAGGCACGGCCTCGATGCCGCGAGGCTCGTCGAGTTGTTCGCGTGGACCGAGGCGGAATTCCTGGAGCGGACCGCCGGCAGCGCGATCCGCCGCATCGGACACGTCCGCTGGCTGCGCAACATCGCGATCGCCCTCGGCAACTCGCCGGCGACCGGCGAGCGCGACGCAGCGCTCGCCACGCGGCTCGATCATCCGAGCGAGGTGGTGCGCGAGGCCGTCAGGTGGGCGCTGGCGAGGCGGTGATCTCGCCTGTTGCGCGGCACTGCACGTTGTCGATCAGCCGCGCTCGGCCGAGACGCGCGGCGGTCAGCACCACGACGCCGATGTCCTGTCCGTGCGGGCGTTCCAGTGTGCCGGCCATTCGCACCTCGAAGTAGTCGGGGCGGAAGCCCGCGGCGCGCAGCGTCCCGAGGCCCTCCTGCTCGATTGCGGCGATGTCGGTGTCGCCCCCTTCGAGCCGTCGGCGCGCCCGGTCGAGGGCGCGGTACACGGTCGGCGCGACGGCCCGCTCCGCCGCGCTCAGGTAACGGTTGCGCGAACTGAGCGCGAGCCCGTCCTCGGCGCGTACGGTCGGGGCACCGACGATCCGTACGGACAGGCAGAGATCCTCGACCGAGCGGCGGATGATCGTGAGCTGCTGATAGTCCTTCTCGCCGAAGATGCCGACGTCCGGCTGCACGAGGTTCAGGAGCTTCACGACCACGGTCGCCACCCCCTGGAAATGCCCTGGCCGGAACGCGCCGCAGAGGATGCCCGACAGGTCCGGCACGTCGACGATCGTGCTGCCGGCGGAGCCGAGCGGATACATCTCCTCGACGGTGGGCAGGAACAGCACGTCCACGCCCTGCTCCCCGAGCAGTGCCGAGTCATCGTCGGGCGTGCGCGGATACGCGTGGTAGTCCTCGTTCGGGCCGAACTGCAGCGGGTTCACGAACACGCTCGCCACGACGCGGCGGCCGTGCAGGTGCGCGGCGCCGATCAGGCTCGCGTGCCCGGCATGCAGGTTGCCCATGGTCGGGACGAAGGCGATGCTCTCGCCGGCCATGCGCCACCCGTGCACGATGGCGCGCAGGTCCGCGATCCGTGTGACGGTCTTCATCTTCACGGCGACGGCTAGAAGCAGTGCTCCGGCGCCGGATACTCGCGCGACTTCACCGCCGCGACGTAGCTGCGGAGCGCGGCGAGCGGGCTGTCATGACCCGTCATGTAGTTCTTCACGAAGCGCGGCTTGCGCCCCGGCGTGATGTCGAGCACGTCGTACAGCACCAGGATCTGGCCGTCGGTATCGGGGCCCGCGCCGATGCCGATCACCGGCACGTGCAACTCCTGCGTGATCTCCGCACCGAGGTGCGAGGGAATGCACTCGAGCAGCACCACGTCGGCGCCGGCGTCCTGCAGCGCCTTTGCGTCGCGCTTCATCTGCCCGGCGGCGGCGTCTTCGCGCCCCTGGACGCGGAACCCGCCGGTCTTGTGCACCGACTGCGGCTTGAGCCCGAGGTGCGCGCAGACGGCAATGTCGTGGCTCGCGAGGAACTCCACGATCTCCACCTGCCCCGCGCCGCCTTCGAGCTTGACCATCTTCGCGCCGCCCTCCTGCATCAGCCGCACCGCGTTCTGCAGCGCCTGCTCGCGGGAGGTGTAGGTCATGAACGGCATGTCGGCCATCAGGAACGGCCGGAACAGGCCCTTCGCCACCGCCTTGCAGTGGTAGATGATGTGTTCGAGGGTGACCGGCACGGTGGTGTCGTGGCCCTGTATCACCATGCCGAGCGAGTCACCGACCAGCACGACGTCGGCGCCGGCCTCATCGACGAGCGCGGCGTAGCTGGCGTCGTAGCAGGTGATACTGGCGATCTTCTCGCCCTGCTCCTTCATGCGGCGCAGCGTGGCGACGTTCACGGGCGGGCGGGCCGAATCCCGCAGCTGCAGTTGTGTGTACATGGAGCCGCCTCGAAAGAGGCCGCAAGGATGACGGAGCGGCCCCGAAACATCAATTCCGGGATCTACAGCAGGCTCTTCATCGGGTTGAAGTAATGGCGGCCCTTGCGTGCCCGGACCACTTCCCGCAGCAGGCCGGCGTAATCGGCGTCGCTGGCCACGAGGTCGATGTCCGCCGCGTTGACCATCAGCACCGGCGCTACGTCGTACTGGAGGAAGAAGCGCGAGTACGACTCCACCAGCCGCTCCAGATAGCGTCGTTCGATCACCTGCTCGTAGTGGATGCCGCGACGCGAGATGCGCTCGAGCAGCACGTCGACCGGTGCCTGCAGGTACACCACGAGGTCGGGCACCGGCGCGTCGATGGCGAGGCGCCCGTAGACCTGCTCGTAGAGAGCGAACTCCTCGTCGTCGAGCGTGAGCCGCGCGAACAGCCGGTCCTTGTCGAGCAGGTAGTCCGCGACGCGCACGCGCTCGAACAGGTCGGCCTGGCGCAACTCCTGGATCTGCCGCGCCCGCTGGAACAGGAAATACAGCTGGGTCTGGAAGGCCGCGGCCCGGGGGTTGCGGTAGAAACGCTCAAGGAACGGGTTCTCGTCACCCTGCTCGAGCACCAGCTCGCTGCCGAAGCTCCTCGCGAGCCGCCGAGCCAGGCTCGTCTTGCCCACGCCGATCGGCCCCTCCACCACCACGTAACGGTGCGGAGTCTGGACGACCTCGACCTGTTCCTTCGAATCGCTGCTCATGCTGCCAGCCGCTCGAGACCGGTCGAGTCTACCCGGGTGAGCAGGTCCCGCACGCAGCCGGCGCCCGGGACGACGAGGTCCGGCGCAATCTCCGCGAGGGGCACCAGCACGAAGGCGCGTTCGGCGATGCCGGGGTGCGGCACCACGAGGTCTGGCCGCGAGATCTGCGCCGCGCCGTGCACGAGCAGGTCGAGGTCGATGCGGCGCGGGCCCCACCGCAACACGGGCTGCTCGCGGCCGAGGCGCGTCTCGGTCGATTTCAGGCACTCGAGCAGGTTGGCCGGTTCGAGCGTGGTGAGCAGCCCGGCCACGGCATTGACGAAGTCCGGCTGCGCCACCGGACCGAACGGCCGGGATTGGTACAGGGAAGACTGCAGGACCAGTCGCGTGCCGGGCAGTTCCCCGAGCGCGGTCACGGCCCGCCCGACCTGGGTGCGTGGGTCATCGAGGTTGCTGCCCAGCGCGACGTAGGCGGGCACCCAGCGACGGGACGGCATCCGCTGGCCCGGCGGTCAGGTCGCGGCCGGAGGATTGCGCCGGCGTCGCGAACGGGAGCGCTTGCGGCGTGGCGCCTCGCCGGATTCGGCCGGCCGGCCTTCCACCGCGGCAATGCGCTCCGCTTCCGGCAGCTCCTGCAGCCGCGTCCACCACTCCGCCAGTTCCGGATCGATTTCCCCAGCTGCCGCGCGCAGCAGCAGCAGGTCGTAGGCTGCACGGAACTTCGGGTGCTCGAGCAGGCGCAGGGCTCGTCGTCCCGAGCGGCGCTCGAAGCGCGGCTGCAGCATGATCAGGTCGCGCATCGGCAGGCCGAAGCGCTTCGGGAGGGTGATGCGCCGCAATTGCCGGCCGAGTACTTCGTCGATGGCCGTGAGCAGCAGCTGCGGATCGGACGGCAAGGGGCCTTGTGGCGCGCCGGCCGCGCGCAGGATCGCGGGCCACAGGAGCACGGCGAACAGGAACGTCGGCGTCACGGACTTGTCGGCGCGCACGCGCGCGTCGGTGTTTTCGAGCCCGAGGCGCAGGAGCCTCGTGCCCGGCGCGTCCGGGAATTCGGCGACGGCCGCAGCCAAGTCCGGCATCAGGTGAGGCAGCAGTCCGAGCTCGATCAACCGGTCGAAGGACGCGGCGCCGCTGCCGGCGAGCATGAGCTTGGCCGTTTCGTCGAAGAGCCGCGCCGGAGGCACGCTGTCGAGCATGTACGCGAGGCGATGCAGCGGCGCTTCGGTGTCCGGGTGCAGCGTGAAGCCGAGCTTGGCCGCGAACCGCGCGGCGCGCAGCATGCGCACCGGGTCTTCGCGATAGCGGGTCTCGGCGTCGCCGATCATGCGCAGCACCCGCGCCTGGGCATCTGGCACGCCGCCGACGTAGTCCCAGATCGAGTAGTCCGAGATGTTGTAGTAGAGAGCGTTGGCCGTGAAGTCACGCCGCCAGACGTCCTCCTCGATGTTGCCGTAGAGGTTGTCGCGCAGAATGCGGCCGTGCTCGTCGAGCACGCGGTGCCCGACCTCGTCCACGCCGTGGTCCTCGTCGGCCTCGGTGTGGGCCGCCCGGAACGTTGCGACCTCGATGATCTCCATCCCGAAGCGCACGTGCGCCAAATGGAAGCGCCGGCCGATCAGCCGGCAGTTGCGGAACAGCTTGCGGACTTCCTCCGGGTGCGCGTCCGTCGCGATGTCGAAGTCCTTCGGGTGCAGACCAAGCAGCAGGTCGCGCACCGCCCCGCCGACCAGGAAGGCCTGGTACCCGGCATCCCTGAGCCGGTAGAGGACCTTGAGCGCGTTCGAGGAGATGTTGGCGCGCGAGATCGAATGCTCTGCGCGCGGGACGATCACGGGCGGCGGGTGGCCGGAGGGGGTTTCTTCTTCGTACGAACGCAATGTAACGGGCTTCCGCTGGACCATGACAAACGGCTGCGTATAATACGCGGCCTCGAGCGGACCCGTTAGTCCGCCCGCCACGGCACGCTCCCATCGTCTAGAGGCCTAGGACACAGCCCTCTCAAGGCTGGTACGAGGGTTCGAATCCCTCTGGGAGCGCCAATATTTTCAAAGACTTAGAAGCGCCTTAAGGCGCTTTTTTACTGCATGGGAATCTAGTGGGAATATCCCCGCCGTCGTTTTGACCCTATCTCTGCCTCAAACGCAGCTTGCTCTGCGGTCACGGCGCTCGGCTTCCCCCAACCATTCCAACTCATCGGCCATGCGTCGCAGTAACTCGGGCGCATCCTCGACGTGAACCATCAACAGGTGAGCAAGGAACCCGCGGGCCGCTCGGTGCCACCGAGTTAGGTCTTTCATGCGCCGGCGACACGCCGGCTGCCCGAGGACTCCGTGCAGTTCTCAGCCGACAACTCCGACCTGATCATCTGAGCCCCGATCAAAAGAAGGCTCCATGGTGAAGACTGCGTCCCCGCAGGCGGGATAGCGGACGCGGCTCATACCTTGAGCCGAGCCGCCGGTTAGTTTCGCAATGCGATTGATCTAGGGAGCTTTGCCGGACTGCATGAGCATGCCACCAGCTCGCGGCCTACTGCCTTCGATGCGATACCTGGCGCGTGCTACCGCTCGCCGAGATAGTCGCCGAGGGAAAAGGGTTGCTGCGCCTGCCGATTGGCGAGGTCGGCCGTCTACGTCGTGAGATTCCGCTAGCGCTTTAATTGAATGACTCGCGCTGGTTTTCGGTCAGTGTGTAACCGGCGTTCATTGTGTGTCGTCGCCTGTCTTGGCCTGTGGCCAGCGCCCCGCACTTGAGCCGCCGCGTCTTCGAGCATGTGGGCCGCCTTTTCGGCGCCAAGCTCGTCCACTAGAACAGCGATCATTTCGCGGACGACTCGCTCAACTTTTCCAACGTTGGGCATGGCAGGCAAGTACTGCGTCTCGAGGCGGACCACTGATTTTGGTGGCACCACTCGGTGTGAAGCGGTGAAGCGAGATCGCAGCCGACTTGCTATCAGCGCAGCGTCCCGGGTGGTGCCGATTCGATCTTGTAATTGCTTAAACCACACCGCGACACGCGTCACAATGTTTTGCAGACATAATGCAGAACTTTCTTCGATGCGGCGCAGGCGGACAGTTGCGGGTACGCCCACCCGTGCCGACACGCGGGCCGGGCGGGTGGATGGAGTCGCACTAACCAAGACCCCGGCGCGGGACCGGGGCAGCCAACTGAATGTCTCCCCAAGGCAGCGAAGGCTGAGAAATATTCCTGCAACACACCAGCGATACCTTTCGACGCCACTGCCGATGACACGGAGAAGTCGATGGCCCCCGAGATCGATTCGCAAGTTGCGGCTGTGCAAAGCGTGCTGATTAGCTTGCTCGACCGCTTGCAGAGCGACCAGCGCCACATGACTCCCGGTGAACGTCAGCGATACAGCGTCGGCGTCCGCCTGATCGCCCGCTGTTCCGAGCGTTCCATCGCGGATGTGATCACATCCCTCGATCGGCGGGTTTCGACGGGGTCGTCACTGCAGGTCCGAGTCTCGACGCCGCTTGCGACTGGCGCGAGGCAAGGTAACCCCCGCTGATTTGTAACCCCACTCCCGCAGCACCCCCGATAGCCGTCGCACCCGGGGGACTATCGCGGGGCACTTCTGCCGCGTCCACCGAGAAACAGAACCCCGGCGCGGAGCCGGGGTCAGGCAGGCTCAAGGCAAGCGCCGGATTCGAGGTCGACGCCTCTCAGTCGTCTCAGCCCACGAAGCTCACGATGGTGTCATGGAAGCTTCCGTCGACCCAAAGGCCGCGGGCCTTGTTGACCATTTCAAAGTACTCGCGGTCCTGCAGCAACGTCGCGTTCAACTGCACCGACTTGTCGAGGCTCTCCAAGTCGTAATACCAGTGAATGCTGCCGGTGCCGAACAACTCGACGCCGACCTTCATGTTGAGCGAATGCCGCTTGTTGAGATACGAAGTGACTTCAGCGGCGAATTGCACGGCGGCAGGCATGTCTGCCACGTGCTTGACGGAAGCTCTGCGTTCAAAGCGGAACATAGCATCCCCCACTCTCGTGTTCGGACATTGACGACCCGGCGACCGACGGCGTCCTTCGTGGTCTTTCGCGGAGGGCAACCGGCAATCCACCGATATCGGCGAAAAACTACGCCACCAACCGGGACTCGCCTAGTCGTGGAAATCGCCAGAACGCAACCGCTGCACGCGAGATGCACCGCAGCAATCGCACGCTGAGTGCATGCTGCGTACCCGCACCACCAGCCGTGGTTACGAAAAGTCATGGCGGTTCACCCGGCGAGCCAGTCCGGGCAAGACAGCCTCAATCCATGATCGACCTCGGCACCCTCGGCGGCCTGCTCAAGCACGGCCACCAACTCGCGGCCTACTGCCCGCGCTACGATGCCTGGCGTGTGCTGCCGCTCGCCGAGATGGTCGCCGCCGGGCACGGCGAGCGCCGCCTGCCGATTCGGGTGCGCTGCCGGGACTGCGGCGAGGTTGGACGGCTACAGGTACAGCCCCCGGTGCCCACGCGCGGGCCGGGTGGGTGGGTTGCGCCGCCCAATTGATTCAATGTGAGATCGTTACTGGTGCACTGTCTTCCGGCACGGCTCGTTCTGCCCCGCGCGATTCTACGGGCGCAGCAACAGGAGCCCCAGCGCGACCGTGGACCGGAACCACTTCGGTGTTATCGACCAACTCAACCGATTCGTCTGTCACATCGACGACGACCGTCTCGACTTTGTAACCGCGCTTCTTCCACTCGGCGGCGATGCGTGCCGCTTCCAAGCGGTCGCTGGTCTCAGAGGTCCTTTGCTCCGTCTCGACGTAGTACTGGCGTGCCATGTCGTGGTCCAGCCCGTGGGTCGCCTGACGCTCGTCAGAAGTCGCCACCTAATGACAATAACAGCACGCCTTAGCGCAGCAATTCATCGGGGCTTGCCGTATTTAACGTAATGAGGGTGGTTCACTGAAACCGCTTCGGCTGCGGTGCCGCGACTGCGGCGAGTTCGGGCAGCTACAGGTGCGTCCGCCGGTGCCGACGTTCGACGCGCATCGCGGCGGGTGGATGGAGTCGCCGACGACAACTACCTGCCGGCCGCCTCGTCCTGGGCAACCGCCAACAGCCGCCGGGAGATCCTGAACCGGCCCTCCGGGTTGTCGCCTATCCGCTCGAGAGACAAATTCGCCGCCACAGACTCGCTGCATACACCAGGCAGGTGAACCCCGCGCCGACCGCGGTCGGCTCGAGGAGATCAGCGAACAAGGCCGCCCACATCGCCACGCCTCCGATGTACGCGCCCATCAAAAGAAATTCCGTGGAGTCTTCCCTGTGTCGCCTGAACATGCGGAGCCAGGGAATCAGCGCCCCAACAATGCTCCCGGACGCGACGAACACCGCAACCAGATCCTGCGGCGACGCGGCCACCAAAACTATGGCCGCCAGACATCCAGCGATAGCAACTGAGGCCAATACTGTGTAAGTCCGTCTTTCCCAAACCGAGCTTGAGCGACCGAGGCACCGCGAAAACTGTGCCAGCGAGACAAACGGCGCGAGGAAGAACGGCAGCAGTGCTGCCAGAGTCACTGCCGTATCCCTGAAGAAGGACGCTTCCACATCGCCGCTCGAGAATAATCGCCACTCGTCGATAAGTTGGCCCGAGAACAGTCGCCACGCGTCCATCGGCGACGTTCCCCACGCGAACGCCAACCAGATCGCCGGAATCCCCGCCAGCCCCAGCGCGAGGATCGCCCACTCAGTCCTACGGGCGAGGATTTCCTTTTGCACAGATCCAGTCTACCCCCATGCCGGCCTGCTCGAGCACGGCCATCGGCTCGCGGCTTACTGCCCGCGCTACGACCGCTGGGCGGTCATCGACCTAGCAGAGATGGTCGCGGCAGGGCTTGGCGACCGCCGTCTGCCGATCACGGTGCGGTGCCACGACTGCGGCCAAGTCGGGCAGCTTCAAGTGCGCCCACCCGTGCCGACACGCGGGCCGGGCGGGTGGATGGAGATGCGCCAATAAGAAACCCCGGCGCGGGGCCGGGGTTCGTCCGCCACAAAATCGGCCGTCTACTTAAAGAACTGCACGAGGAACGTGCGTGGCGTGTCGTCTTTCAGCCCGAGTTCAAACCGGTAGCATTTCCCCGCCCACGTCTTGTCGGTCTTCCACACATAGACGTACTGGTCAGCGTACGGGTCGTAGGTCAGGCCGCTCGTGCTGGCAGCGACAGTTTCCTCAACGACATCGGTCGGCGTCGAGGCAGAGGGGCAGGTGACAAGCGTGGCCTTGGGGTATCCAGTCTTGAGGATGTTCAGACCGCGATTGCCGTCGAGGCTGAACTTGACCGGGATGGCGCTACCGGCCTTCGCCTTGTTCCACATCCCGTTGTCCACCGGCTGGTAGAAGCCATCGAAGGCATATGCCCACAGCGGACTCACCCAGTAGTTCGTGTCTCGGAAGCTGTTGGTCGGCAAGGGCCAGCAGGGCTCGAAGTCGTAGCAGTAGACGCCGTTCCGGTTGCCCTCTACCGACTGCACGGCAGTGATCGGTCCCACGGTGAATGCGCTGTAGCTGAAGAAATACCACTCGAAGGCGTAGTCGGCATTCGGGGCGAAGTACGACGCAATGTAGGTCGTGTACGGTTCAAGCAGGACCGGCACGACGAAGACCAAGTCCTGCCACCCACGCCCCGCCTGATTGGCAAAGGTCCCGGTCGCCAGAAGCGTGCCGTCCGCCTTCCACAGCGATCCGGTCACCGCTCCGGCATCGACCCGATACACCCGCACCCCGCTGGCCAGCACCCGCTCCGAGGTCGTGAACTTCACCCCCAGTTCCACACTGCCACCGTCGTCGATGTAGCAGATGTTGTTGTTCGAGTCCCGATAAAAGGCGCAACGGTCCGTTTCGCCCGTCGCCACGTAATTGCTGGTCCACAGCCCGGCACCGGCAGCCGCCGTCGCGGTCCCCGTGCCCGTCGCCAGACTTATTAAAAAGATTGCTGTAATCGCTGCAACTTGTGCAAGGCGAACTGTCCTCTGTCGCATTTTTCTGTCCCCTCGATGTCGGCCCGCTCTCGCCGGGTCTTGCCGCGGAGCCTGCTCGCCGCCTTCAGTGGAAACAATTCGCGGTTATGCCTAACCCGGATGGGTGACGGCTGCCGTTACTGCGATGCGGCAGGCTCACCTAATGAGCCAGGCCCACTGCTACCGTCGTCCGATGATCGACCTCGGCACCCTCGGCGGCCTGCTCACGCACGGCCACCAACTCGCAGCCTACCGCCCGCGCTGCGATACCTGGCGCGTGCTGCCGCTCGCTGAGCTGGTCGCTGCTGGCCAAGGTGCGCGCCGGTATTCGAGCGAACACGACCGAGCCGCGCTTCAGTTAATATTATGTAAAATGTCCTCTGGACGATGACTGATGCTGAGGCTGGGGGAGCGAGACCGCGGAACCCAGCATTGGCCCCGCAGCGGCGGCCGCAATGCGACACGAGAAGGTCGACCACCCGAAATACTGGCGGCAGTGGCTGCAGCAGCGCGGTGTGACCGAGGCGGTCGCCCGCCACGTCGCCGTCGTATACCGGGCACTGCGATTCGCACACGAGCGAGATCGGAAG
>Ga0209450_10001556_pt1 | contig 11506 bp, 10 predicted proteins | sample FrelakmetLWP11LW_FD_187149 | JGI IMG/M metagenome (GOLD analysis project Ga0209450, IMG submission 187149) | Freshwater lake sediment microbial communities from the University of Notre Dame, USA, for methane emissions studies - LWP11 LW (SPAdes)... | ecosystem: Environmental > Aquatic >... | reverse complement strand
CTCCGTCAATTACAATGAGGTCGGGCGCTTCACCCTTTTCATCAATAAGCCGCCTGAACCTTCTTGAAATTACTTCACGCATCGAAAGAAAATCATCGGGTTCGCCTGTCTCGCCCGATACGCTTCTCACTTTGTATTTCCTGTATTCGGTTTTTCTCGGCTTTGCATCACGGAACACTACCATTGATGCAACCGTATCCGTTCCCTGTATATGCGAAATGTCAAAACACTCAATTTTTTTCGGCAGGCGGTTAAGCTTTAAATCCCTTTTAAGCGATTCAACAGACGGAGCGATAAATTCCCTTTTCATTTTCGCGAGTTTAAGTTCGTTCAGCATCAGCCTTGCATTTGCAGCGGTCATGTTAACGAGTTTTGCCTTGTCGCCGATTTTCGGAATGATGATTTCAACCTTCGCGCCCTTTTTTTCAGACAGCCATTTCCTGTATGTGCCGGCATATTCGGTTTCAAACGGAATGAATACTTCATCGGGTATGAACTCAGATTTCGTATAATAATTTGTAATAAGGTTGTCCAGGATTTCCCCCGCAGGCTTATCAAGAACATTGTTGAAATAGAAATGTGATTTACCGATTACCCTGCCGTCCCTGATTTTCATAACCATCCCGCACGCATCGTTGTCTTCAGCCTCCGCCGCAAACACGTCCCTATCGATAATTTCATCTTCGACCATCTTCTGTTTTGAACTGTAAACCCGTATCGCGTCAATTTTATCCCTTAACCGCGCCGCCTGTTCGAACATCATATTTGCAGAATATTCGTCCATCATATGTTTCATTTCCCGTTCAAGTGTTTCCGTCTTGCCGTTAAGAAGTTTTGCAACCTGTTCAATCATTTCGTTGTACTCTTTCTGCAAAACATATCCCACGCAGGGACCCTCGCACTTGTTGATGTGATAATCAAGGCACACCTTGAACTTTCCGCTTTTGATTGTTTCGTCATTAAGGTTCAGATTGCATGACCTTATTGTAAATATGTCGCGTATAGACTTAAGAGCATACCTCATTGTTTTAACGTCGGTGTAAGGTCCGAAATAACGCGAACCGTCGGTAAATTTCCTGCGGGTTGGAAAGACTCTCGGGAATGGTTCGTTTGTAATTACAATGTAAGGGTATGTCTTATCGTCCTTAAGAACAACATTATACCTTGGTTTAAGCGACTTAATCAGATTAAATTCAAGAATCAGCGCTTCAATCTCATTATCAGTCGTAATGATTTCTATGTCAGTAATTTTTGAAATCATCACTTCGGTTCTCGTATACTGCTGTTTTGAACGGAAATACTGCCTGACTCGGTTTTTAAGGTTTTTTGCCTTGCCCACATAAATGACCTTTCCCACGGAATCCCTGAACTGGTAAACCCCGGGCGAAGAAGGCAGGTTATCAAGTTTATTCTGTAAGTTATTTTTAATTTCTTCCTGCAATCAGCGGTGGATAATTAGATTAAAAAATCAATCCCTAAAGCACAATCAAACCGCAAAACAAAAATCATGTGTGTGCAATAACGTCAATTTCCACCAGGGCATCTTTGGGAAGTCTCGAAACTTCCACTGTACTCCTGGCAGGTTTTATGTGTTCAAAATACTCTGCGTAAACTTCATTCATTGAAGTAAAATCATTTATGTCTTTAAGAAACACTGTTGTTTTTATAACATACTTTAGCGAAGATTTACCGGCGGCCAGAATTGCTTTGATATTTTCGCATACCTGCCGTGTCTGGATTTTTATGTCGCCTCCGGCAAATTCGCCTTCCGCATTAAGCGCAACCTGGCCCGAAGTAAAAATCAGCCCTTTGAATTCGGGGCAGTAAATCGCCTGTGAATAAGGGCCAATAGGATGCGGCGCTTTTTTTGTAAATAATTTTGTTTTCAATTTCAGTGAATTTTTTATTATTGTTTTTCCGTTAATTCTACAATCCTGTCGAAATCATCACCCGAATAATATTCAATTATGATTTCGCCTGTCTGTTTCGTCTTCGGTTTTATTATGACACGCGTTCCGAAAAACATACGCAGTTTATTTTCAATTGCTTCCAGTTCGGGATTCTGCGCACCATCACCGCTTTTATTCTTTTTCTTCTTTTTGGATTTTACGGCTTTTTTCGTTATTTCCTCGAGCTTTCTTACCGTAAGGTCTTCGGCAAGAATTCTTTTCCACAGCATTATCTGGTTCTCTTCATTGTCAAACCTGAGAATTGCCCTTGCATGCCCTTCTGATATTTCATTCTTTCTCAATGACACTTTTATTTGCGCAGGGAGTTTCTGGAGACGCAGGAAATTTGCAACTGTGCTTCTCTGTTTTGAAACGATAACCGCTATCTGCTCCTGTGTCATATTGCATTCGTCAACAAGTTTCTGAAATGAATCCGAGAGTTCCATAGGATTCAGGTCTTCGCGCTGAACATTTTCTATCAGCGCAAGCTGGAGAAATATTTCCTTGCTTTCATCCTTAATATCATAAACATAAGCAGGAATTTCCTGCAGTCCCGCAATTGATGCAGCCCGCAGCCGGCGTTCGCCTGATATAAGTATATAACCGTTTCCGTCATTAGCAATTTTTACTGTTATAGGCTGAAGAAGTCCGTGAGCGATGATTGATTCAGAGAGTTCTTTAAGTTTACCGGAGTCAAAATCTTCTCTCGGCTGATAAGGGTTTGCTTTGACCCTGTCAATTCTGACATGAAACTTCTGCCTTAAAAGTATTTCCGTATTTGACTGCACCGGATTGTTCGGGTCAATGTTTTTCTTCTCGAATAAAGCCGACAGTCCTTTTCCCAGCCCGCCTTTATTATCCATTTGATTCTGATTCCTTTCTGTTTCTTATAACAAATTCCTCCGCCAGTTCGATGTAATTTCTTGCGCCCGATGAGAGCGGGTCATATTCGGTTATCGGCTTGCCGTAACTCGGGGCTTCTCCGATTTTCACATTCCTGGCAATCTTAGTGCTGAAAACCTTTTCGCCGAAATATTTCCGCAGTTCCGATTCCACCTGGTTTGCAAGTTTCAGCCTTGAGTCAAACATTGTCAGCAGATATCCTTCAATACTGAGTTCAGGATTAAAAGAATTTTTTACCATCTTTATTGTATTCAGGAGCGCAGACAGGCCTTCAAGCGCATAATACTCGCACTGAACCGGTATTATTACAGTGTCCGCGGCATTCAGGGAATTAATTGTAATAAGCCCGAGCGAAGGCGGACAGTCAATAAAGATGTAATCGAACCTGTAACCGCTGTACGGCGACGCAAGTTCGACCAGTTTTGTCTTCAGCATGCCTTCCCTGTTCTCAAGGTTTACGAGTTCAAGTTCAGCCGCAACAAGGTTTATGCTCGAAGTTATCATGTGCAGATTCTCAATCTGCGTGGGCTTGATTACATCTTTAGCGGCCCTGTCCGTAACCAGCACTTCGTAAATACTGCTGTCGTTTGACGCATCCATTCCGATTCCCGTTGTGGCATTTGCCTGAGGGTCAGCGTCAATAAGCAATGTATTGATTCCGAGATTGGCGATACACGATGATAAATTAACGGCAGTCGTTGTTTTTCCGACGCCGCCTTTCTGATTTGATATAGATATTATTTTCTGCAATCAAAAACAATTATAATTCATAAACATCTCCTGCTTTTAATACTGCGCATTTCTTTCCGATGGATTCTACTTTCCGCTTGAAATCATTCGCATCAGATTTTATTAAATCGAATGTATTATAATGAATCGGAATGACAACGCCGGGATTGAGGAATTCAACCGCTTTGACAGCGTCATCCACGCCCATGGTGAAATCGTCTCCTATAGGTAGCAATGCAGCGTCAATTCTGTGCATTTCACCGATTAATTTCATGTCATAAAACAGGCCAGTGTCTCCTGCCTGATAGATGTTTTTTCCGCCGATTGAAAGCATAACACCATAGGCGTCTCCTGCATATGTTCCGTCGGGCAATGACGAAGAATGATGAGCAATCGTTAGTTTAACTCTTCCGAACGGAAAGTTGTATCCGCCGCCGATATTCATCGGATGCGCAGTTACGCCTTTATTCCCGCAGTAAGTTGCAAGTTCGTATATTGCAATCACAGTAGCATTATTCTTTTTAGCCAGTTCTATTGTATCGCCGAAATTATCCCCGTGTCCGTGAGTCGGAATTATATAATCGCATTTGAAATTGCTCAGTTTCACGTCACAGTTCGGATTACCTGTGATGAAAGGGTCCATTACTATGTTATGCTTTCCCGTGTCAATATGGGTAAAAGCATGTCCGTGATATATGATTTTCATGGTATTTAGAGTTTAAGATTCCAGAATATGGTTAAATTAATACTAAAATGAAATTAATTCAATTTTATTAGTATTGCACAGGTCAAATTTTACTCTTAATTTTCCGATTATTAATAATTTAACTTAACATTTTATGATACTGAGAGATAAACTGGCGGAAATAATTCCGGGATTAAGAAAAGAAGCAAACGAAGTATTTTCTTTGGGTCCGAACACAGTAATAGGAGAAGTTACAGCAGAACAGTTGTTCGGAGGCATGAGAGGCATAAAATCACTGATTTGCGATACTTCTGAAGTCGGCCTTGATACAGGGCTTATTATCAGAGGTATTCCTGTTCTCGAACTTACTGATAAACTGCCAGAGGAAATATTTTACCTGCTTCTTACAGGCGAACTTCCGGATGACGAGGCGCTTGTAGACTTGCAGTGGGAACTCAGGAGACGGGCAGACGTACCGTTCTATGTATGGAACACAATCAATGCCCTTCCTATGGAGACGCATCCGATGGTTATGCTGAATTCGGCGGTGCTCGTAATGGAAAACGAATCGTTTTTCAAGAAAAGATATGCGGAAGGAATGCCAAAGGATATGCTCTGGGAACCGATGTTATGGGATGCTTTAAACCTGGTTGCGCGGATGCCGGAAATAGCGGCTTATATTTACAGGCGAAAATTCAACAAGGGACCCAGAATTAATCCTGACCACAGACTTGACTGGGCTGCAAATTATGCAAGGCTTCTTGGTGTGGAAGATCCGGATGGTTCTTTTGCAGACCTGATGAGGCTTTACATGGTCCTGCACGCCGACCATGAGGGCGGAAACGTATCGGCACTTGTCACACAGACGATAAATTCTGCTTTATCAGATATTTATTTTTCGGTTAGCGGCGGATTAAACGGCCTTGCAGGTCCTCTGCACGGACTTGCAAATCAGGACTGCCTGAATTTTATTCTGAAACTCCGCGATGATATAGGACATACTCCGAGCGATGCCGAAGTAAAAGAATACTGCATTAATCTTCTGAACAACAAGCGCGTTATAGCCGGATACGGACACGCTGTCCTGCGGGTTACCGACCCGCGTTTTACCGCATTTGTGAATTTCGGAAACAAATATTTCCCTGATGACGAAATACTGGGAATCGTAAAACAGCTATACAACATTGTTCCGAAACTGCTTATGGAAGGCGGAAAAGCAAAAGACCCGTGGCCTAACGTTGACGCTGCAAGCGGTGCGCTCCTGCATTATTACGGCATGACAGAGTATGAATATTATACAGTGCTGTTCTCTGTTTCGAGAGTGCTCGGACTGGCTGCACAGCTTATTTTGAACCGTGCTCTCTACCGCCCGATTATACGTCCCAAATCAGTTACAACAGCATGGCTCAAGAAACAACTTTCAGCGAAGAAAAAAGAAGAAAAGACAGAAGAACCAAAACCGAAGGAAGAAAAACCGAAATAATTCCGGTATTATATATTAAAATAAAGGCGCCTGATGGCGCCTTTTTGATTATGGATAAAAAATAATTCTCAAAAAAGTGTAGGTCGCTGGCATGCCTGCGACCACTAAACGTTTATCATTCCCGGATATTCTTATCATAGAAGAACTACCCCGTACAGTATGTAATTTCAGATTGTTCTTATCCGGAATCCGGGATTTTATAAAACGATTGTGTTATCAACCCCCTTTTTGCTTACGGTAAAAACCGTAAGTAAAAAGATAAAGAAGGTGATAATTTCTTTTGCTACAATCATATCACCCCTGACGGGGTTCTTCCGTTCATGTTAAATTTCTACTAATATATCACCCTCGCCTCAGCGAGCTCACCACTGCGAGTCTTCGACATTCGGCCTGGCGGGGTTCTTTCGTTCATGTTTAATCATATAAATTGTATTTTTTCAGCATCAAAAATTCAGCCGAATAATATAGAATTTTTGAAATTCATTTCTAATATTGTTTTGTAAAAAATCAGAATGAAGAAAATAAAAGTATCCGGGGAACCTAAAATAAAAACAATACTGAACCCTGCAATCAGGTTTTTTGAACTGGAGCAGTCGTCGGGAATCCTGTTAATTGCAGTCGCTGTGATTGCCATAATCTGGGCGAACAGCCCTTTTGCAGGAATTTATTTTGAACTCTGGGAAAAAATATTGTCTTTTGGTTTCGGCGAATTCCGTATAGAAAAAACACTTCATCACTGGATAAATGACGGGCTGATGGCGGTTTTCTTTTTCGTTGTCGGGCTTGAAATCAAACGCGAACTGATAATCGGCGAGTTATCTGGTTTCAGAAAAGCTGTTCTTCCGGTAGTTGCTGCAATAGGCGGTATGGTTTTTCCCGCAGCAATTTACGCCGCGATAAATTCGGGAACGGATGCTTCTGCAGGGTGGGGGATTCCAATGGCAACAGACATTGCCTTTGCAATAGGTGTGCTTTCGCTTCTCGGAAAAAGAGTGCCGGTCTCGCTTAAAGTATTCCTTACTGCTCTTGCAATAATTGACGACCTCGGAGCGGTAATCGTTATTGCAGTTTTTTATTCATCTGACATTTCATTCCTGATGCTGGGGCTGGGAGGAATAGTAATTCTGGTTCTTATTCTCATGAACCTGTTTAAGATAAGATATCCCATGGTTTACCTGTTATTCGGCCTGGTCCTCTGGTTTCTTTTCCTTAAATCCGGGATTCATGCAACGATTGCAGGGGTTCTGCTTGCATTCACAATTCCCGCAAAAACAAGAATCAACGCAAGGCAGTTTTATGATGAAGTAATAAATACAACCAAAGAAATTGCAAATAAAAATTTTATTAACGATAAAAATACCGTTTCACCCGAACTAAAAGAAATGGTGTATTATATCGAGGAAAAATGCGAAAACGTTTCCGCTCCTGCATACAGACTTGAGCATAAACTTCATCCATATGTTGCATTTTTTATCATGCCTGTTTTTGCGCTCGCCAATGCAGGAGTATCTCTCGGAAACGCGGCGTCAGAAGCATTCAGCGGTGTTACAATCGGAATATTCCTGGGTTTGGTGTTCGGTAAAATAATAGGAATAACATTACTTCCATGGTTATCTATCAAAGCGGGACTCGGAGAAATGCCCCGCGGTTCAACATTCAGGCATTTGTTCGGCGCTGCATGCCTTGCGGGTATAGGATTTACAATGTCGCTGTTCATAGCAAATCTTGCATTCGGCAGCAGTGCGCTTCTTGAATACTCCAAACTCGGAATAATTTCCGCTTCACTCATTGCGGGAATCCTTGGTTATTTAATACTCAGGAAAAGCGGAAGCACAACAGGACAATAATATCTTTCCTGCACTTATTTCTTTTTGTTATTATCATTGAATAAGAAACTGCTTATGGATAGTTTGCTCATTATTGTTAATGAATAAAATAAAAAATTCTCCGGGCATAATCCTCACGATTTCCGTTATCGTGTCATTCATTACCGCATTCATGGGTTCTTCAACGAATGTTGCCGTTCCTGCAATAGGAAAGGAATTCAGCGCCAGTGCAGTTTTGCTAAGCTGGATAGCAACTTCGTATGTTCTTACAAGCGTCATTTTCCTGATTCCCGCGGGGAAACTTTCGGACATATACGGGCGGGTAAGATTTTTTAAATACGGTCTGCTGATTTTTACAGCAGGAAGCATACTAAGCGCGCTTTCAGCGTCAACCCTGATGCTCATTGCTTTCCGCGCTTTCATGGGGCTCGGCTCGGCACTTATTTTTATTAATTCAACTTCAATTATCGTATCCGCATATCCCCCGGACAAACGCGGCAGGGTTCTGGGAATAACGATATCTGCTGTTTATACGGGGCTTTCAACAGGCCCGTTCCTGGGGGGAATAATTACTCAGAATATCGGATGGAGATATATCTTTTATATAAGTTTTATTTTCTGCCTTATTGTGACGAGTATGACTTATTTTTTTATGACGCGCGACTGGATAATTGAGGAGGGAAACAAGTTTAATTATAAAAGTGCGTCTCTTTTCTCACTGGCGATTGCTTCCGTCATGCTCGGCTTTACATTTCTGCCCGGAATACCTGGTATAGTTCTTCTTATTTCGGGAATGATATTATTCTGGCTGTATAAAAAGCATTCGGAATCAGCATCCAATCCCGTTCTTAATCTTGATATTTTCAGGCACAACAGGAGTTTTACATTTTCGAACATCGCAGCTCTGATTAATTACAGCGCGACCTTTGCAATATCGTTTCTTCTCAGCCTGTACTTTCAGCACATAAAGTCAATGACTCCGCAGGAAGCAGGAACACTACTCGTAACACAGCCCGTATTCATGGCGTTGTTTTCTCCGCTTGCAGGCCGTGCATCGGACAAAATCGAACCACGGTATGTTTCATCGGCGGGAATGCTTCTTATAACTATATGTCTCGCATTTCTTTGTTTCATTTCACCCGAAACATCGGTTATTTACATACTTGTAAACCTTGCAATTCTCGGACTGGGATTCGCGCTTTTCTCTTCGCCGAATTCAAACGCAATAATGGGCGCAGTCGAAAAAAAGCATTACGGCCTGGCCTCGACGGTACTGTCGCTGATGCGTATGGCGGGACAGATGTCAAGCATGGCTATTGTAATTGTCATTTTTTCTGTCTTAATAGGCGGAAAGGAAATCGTTCCTGCAAACCACGAAGGCCTGATAACGAGTATCCGCATTGCATTCACACTCTTCTCCGCGCTTTGCCTGTTCGGCGTGTCTGCTTCGCTGTCACGCGGGAACATGTACGGCAGTAAATAAATTGAAATCACGGTTCAGATTTCATAAGTTTAACCTTAATCAATCATTTTTGAAATGAATGAAAATATAACGGTCAGCATAATTTGCAAAGGCTGCGGTAAGGAATCTGAAATTACAAACCCGTCTTTGTTTTTCAATTCTGATGCTAAGAAATGCATTAACTGTAATTCGCTCATAGAAACCGGTGCAAAGGGGATTGATGATCAGATACTACTTTTGCTGAGGAAAAATGCTTCTGCCATACCGGCAATAGCTTTATGCCGCGAGGTAAAAAACATGTCTCTTAAAAGCGCCAAGCAGTATGTGGAATTTCTGGCGCGGCAGAACGGAATAAAAATTAATACAGGCTTAAATCGTTCGGTGGTTTTGATTCTTGCGCTGGCAATTACCCTGCTTGTACTGGGTATTTCATTGATATCATTCCTGATGACAGCGGAATAAATCCTGTTATTGTATTAAATGATAACCCGGAATTTCATTTCTCAGGATTAAGATAATAATCCCAGACTGCTTTCGAGATTTTTGCTATTATACTTTCACAGGTTTTTTCATCGCCTTTATAGTCCGAGACAAACACCGCGATTGCAAATTTCCTTCCGTCAGGAAGTTCGACGATTCCCGCATCGTTAGTTGCAGAAGCAATACCCTTATCATTATATCCCGAGGAACCTGTTTTATGGGCGACAACGGTTCTTTCAGGCAGAAGCCCTTTAATCCTGTTTGTGCCTGTGGACGTTTCAGCCAGTATTTTGTAAAGAAAATTATTGCTTTCCGCTGAAAGATGCTTCCCTTCATTTAATAATTCAAAAAGACTGACCATTGCCATCGGTTTGCACCAGTTTTTGTATTGCAGTTGCCGGTCGGCATGCATTTCCTGTTCTGTTGAAATAATGGCAATATCCTTTATCCCGAGCCCGTGTATATATTCCTCCACGTTACCGGGGCCGCCTGCAAGCCGGAAGAGAATATCACAGCCGTTATTGTCGCTTATGGAAACCGTATATGTAAGAATTTCACTCATCGGAATGTCAACATCGCCTTCGGGATATTTATCCCTCAAGGGGCTCCATGTATCCTGCAGGAGCTCTCCTTTAGTTATGCGTATTTCGTGTTTGAGAGAATATTCCCCTTTATCAATCATGTTCAGCACCGCAAAGGCAAGGGGAAATTTGTAAACGCTCTGCATGGGGTATTTATAATCGTTGTTAACGGTCAGCGTATCCCCGCTGTCAAGAAATTTTACTGCAACCCCGATTTTTCCGTCTGCCTCCGTAATGATTTTCTGAATATCATCTCTCAGCATTTTATCCTGAGCAAATACGCTTGGCGGATTAAAACAAACAGAAATGAAAAGAAGAAAAATTTGAAACTTAAATCCGTAATAGGGTATTACCATATTTTTTCACCTATAAAATGTAATTATAAAAACCGCCGCAATAAAATGAATTAAATATATATTTCGCCAATCAGGTAAGTCTTAGCATAACCGCTGATTTTAATCCTGCTTCCGAGGTCAGCGCATTTTAAAAATCCTCTTCTTGCTGATAACTGAACGGCGTTGAGTTCCTTTCTTCCGAGCACTTCAGACCAATAAGGAGTCAGCAATGTATGCGCCGAACCTGTCACAGGGTCTTCGTTTACGCCAGACTGAGGCGCAAAAAATCTTGAAACAAAATCCACGACATGCCCCCGCGCCGTGATTATAACACCACGCGCAGGTATTTCCGCAATTTTCTTCATATCAAAATCCATGTTACTGATTTGCTCTTCGTTTTCATAAACAAGCATTACATCCGATTTTCCTCTGTATGCTTTCAGGGGTTTCTCTTCAAACGCATCAAGAATATCTTTCGTAATCTCAATTTCTTCGGCTTTGTCGGCAGGGAAATCAAGCGTGAGCAAATCTCCCTTTCTGTCAACCGTCAGTATTCCGCTCCTCGATTCAAAATGTATAATATCGCCCTCATGGTTTTCATGATTAAATAAAACGTGCGCCGTGGCAAGCGTAGCATGCCCGCAGAGGTCGACCTCAATAAGCGGCGTAAACCAGCGCAGGTGATAACTGCCGCCTGTTTTCACGTAAAATGCCGTTTCGGAAAGGTTATTTTCCATTGCAATGTTTTTCATGGTTTCCGAAGAAAGCCATTTTTCAAGCGGACAAACCCCCGCAGGATTTCCCGCAAACACTTTATCTGCAAATGCGTCTACCTTGTAAATTCTCTGTCTCATAATTTTATTTGGTTAATTTTCTTTTAAATTCTTTTCATAATATTTTGTTCCTTCGGCGGGATTGAGCCTGTAAGGTTCGATTTCGCTGAATAACGATTTTTCGTACAGCGCAATTGCAGACTGCATCTGCGGAAGGGTATCCAGACGCATTATTTTATATCCCAGTTGTCTTGCGCCTTCAAATGTTCTGTTAAGAAGTAATCTTCCCGTACCTTTTCC
>Ga0209450_10001555_pt1 | contig 11506 bp, 6 predicted proteins | sample FrelakmetLWP11LW_FD_187149 | JGI IMG/M metagenome (GOLD analysis project Ga0209450, IMG submission 187149) | Freshwater lake sediment microbial communities from the University of Notre Dame, USA, for methane emissions studies - LWP11 LW (SPAdes)... | ecosystem: Environmental > Aquatic >... | reverse complement strand
TGCTGATGATCTCACTCTTGATAGCGCCAGCACCAAAGCTGGTTGGACTTTTGGTCAAAAGCGATTTGGGCTTTTTGAGCGCTTCTGATATTCCTCCTACGGTGGAGACTTTTATTACCACGAACAAGGTCGAAGTGAAGGGGGATTATGATTTGCCTGGCGGTCCATTCAATCGTTTCCTTTTGGGGCTACTCAAAATCCGTCGAAATAGATTAATGAGTCCCACCGAGCGGCTAGCCCTTGATATGAATCTGCTGAATTTTGGCGAAAACGTTGTCGGTATTAGGCATGCGGCAAATTTTTATTACAAGAAGAATTTGGACAAACTGACAGATCAGGAATGGATTACGGTGATAAATCTACAGAAAATATTTTCAAAAAAATAAATCCATTCTGTGTCAACATGTTTTTAGTGGACGATTTGACTAATTAGACAGCTTGGCTATAATCCTTTAGCTAGTTTGAGCGCTAACGATTGTGTTGTGGTTGTTACGGCGTTGTCTAACTTGGGTCCAATTTGCATTGGGCCAAGCCTTAATCAATCACTATCCTTTTCGTTTATGGTCAAAACTAAAACCGCTCTCAAGCTGTCTATGAAACCGACCAAGGTTCTTAATGGCCGGCATTATTTTACCGAGCAGGAAGATAGTTTTAAATTGCCGCCTCTGATCGAGATCCAGCTGAATTCTTATCAGTGGTTCTTAACAGATGGCTTACAGGAACTCCTGCAAGAGATTTCTCCGATCACGGATTTTTCCGGTAAAAAGATGGAGCTTCATTTTTTGACTCACTCACTTGATAAGGCAAAGCATGATCCTTTGACTGCCAAGCGTAAAAATCTGACTTACGAAGGTTCGCTCAAGGCTCACGTTCAGCTGATCAATAAAGAAACGGGTGAAATCAAGGAACAAGATATCTTTTTGGGTTCCGTTCCGCTGATGACTGACAAGGGCACCTTCATTATTAATGGTATCGAGCGTGTGGTGGTCAACCAGATCGTTCGTAGCCCTGGTGTTTTTTACTCCCGCAATGCGGCCGCCCCCAAGTATTTTAACGCTAAGATTATCCCAAAGCGCGGTGCTTGGCTTGAACTCGAAACCGATAAAAAGGGCGTCATTTCGGTCAAGATCGACCGCAAACGTAAGATCCCTGTTACTCAGTTATTGCGCATTTTCGGGTATCACAAAGATGCCGAAATGCTCGATGCCTTCAAGGATGTAAATGTCGACATGAACAACGACTACATCCAGAACACGCTCGAAAAGGATTCTGCCCGTTCTGTTGATGATGCCTACCAATCTATCTACAAAAAAATCCGCCCTGGCGATTTAGCCACTCCCGAAAACGCCAAACAGCTAATCGAAGGCCTTTTCTTCGACTTCAAGCGGTATGACATGGGTCTGATTGCCCGCTACAAGCTCAACAAACGTTTTGGAACCAACATCCCATCCGACATGAAGCACCGCGTGTTTCAGGTCGATGATTTCCTGAACATTCTTAAGGGGTTGATTGAACTGAATAATGGTGAAGGCGAGGCCGATGACATCGACCACCTTTCCAATCGTCGTATCCGTTCCGTGGGTGAACTGGTCCAGAATAAGTTCCGCATGGGCTTACTCCGCACCGATCGTATTGCCAAAGATCGCATGACCATCATGGATCTTGAAACAGCTACTCCTACTCAGTTGATCAACTGCCGACCTATCACCGCCGCGCTTCGCGAATTCTTCGCCAGCTCACAGCTGTCTCAGTTCATGGATCAGACCAACCCGCTTTCTGAACTGGCTCACAAACGCCGTATTTCTGCCATGGGTCCCGGAGGTCTTTCCCGTGAACGCGCGTCCTTTGATGTACGCGATGTGCACGCTTCCCATTACGGTCGTATCTGTCCAATCGCGACACCTGAAGGACCAAACATCGGTCTCGTGGTGCATCTGGCTTCTTATGGTCGCGTGAACCAATACGGATTTATCGAGACTCCTTACCGAAAAGTTGAACATTACCGTGAACCGGTTGCCACCGAAATAGCCGGTGCCATCATCGATGAAGAAATCAAAGATGGTCGGAAGGTCGTTGCCAAGGTTGGAGACAAGTTAACAAAGGAACAGGCAGCAGCAGTGGCTAAACTTAAAAAGGCCGTCAAGAACGCGGCCCCCGAAACGGTTACTGAACCGGTTTTGTCTCAGTTGGTTGGCAAACTGGCCGCCCAAGAGATTAAAATTGGTCGTAAAGTAGTGGCTAAAAAAGGAGAAGAAATTGAAATGGAGGTTGCTAAACAGATTGTGGCCGACAAAAAGATTACTTCCGTTAAAGTTCAGGATAAGCCTCAAAATCTTGTTAAGGTCAGGGCTTATATTACAGACGATATTCAGTACTACGATGCTGATTCCGAACGTTACTTCGTTGTCGCCGAAACCAACGTCGAAATCGACGAAATGGGTCAGTTTGTGCCTTCCCGTGTAGCGGCCCGCAAACGAGGTGAGCCTAATCTGGTTCATGTCCGGGATCTGACACACATCGATATTGCGCCCAAACAGATTGTTTCGGTCACTACCTCTCTGATTCCATTCCTGGAGCACGACGATAATACCCGTGCTTCGATGGGATCGAACATGCAACGTCAGGCAGTCGCTTTGCTTTCACCCGAGGCTCCGATTGTTGGAACCGGTATGGAGGCGTTGACCGCCGAAAGTTCCGGACAGGCCACGGTCGCCCGCGGAAATGGAGTGGTGGATGGCGTTGATGCTAATCATGTGATCGTTAAGTATGCCGATGGTAAAAAAGAAGAGTATCCCATTCTCAGCTTCCAGCGTTCCAATCAGGCTACCGCTATTAATATGCGCCCGGCTGTTACAAAAGGGGACAAGGTTAAAAAGGGTGACGTTCTGATTGATGGAGCCGCTGTTCAGGGCGGTGAACTGGCCCTTGGACGCAATCTGCTCGTGGCTTATATGTCATGGGGAGGTTACAACTATGAAGATGCCATCATTCTTTCCAGTCGTGTAGCTCAAAGAGGTTTCTACGACTCCGTCCATATCGAGTCCTTCTCGGTCGACGTGCGTGATACCAAACTGGGGCCCGAAATTGTGACCCGCGATATTCCGAATGTGGGTGAACTTCGTTTAAAAGACCTCGACGTGGATGGTATTGTCCGTATTGGAGCCACTGTCCATGAAGGCGATATTCTGGTCGGCAAAATCACGCCTAAAGGCGAAACCGAACTGACCGCTGAAGAACGTCTTTTACAGGCCATCTTCGGAGACAAGGCTAAAGATGTAAAGGACACTTCTCTTCGTCTTCCCGGCGGAGAAGGTGGAAAGGTGGTTGATGTGCAGATTTTCAGCAGACAAGAAGGCGATGAACTGCCTACCGGCGTCATCCGCCAAATCAAGGTTTATGTCTCTCAGACACGTAAGGTTCAGGTCGGTGATAAAATGGCCGGACGTCACGGTAATAAGGGTGTTATCTCCCGCATTGTTCCTATCGAAGATATGCCGTTTATGGCTGATGGAACCCATGTTGATATCATTCTGAACCCGCTTGGTGTATCTAGCCGTATGAATATCGGACAGATCCTCGAAACTCACTTAGGATGGGCTGCCGATGAACTGGGTATCAGAGTCGCCACACCCGCTTTGAACGGTATTACGCTTGATCAAATCGCCGAGCTCATGAAAGAAGCCAACCTGCCTGGCGATGGCAAGATTCAGCTTTACGATGGCCGAACCGGTGAACCATTCCAGTATCCAACTGTTGTTGGAAAGGTGTACATGTTAAAGCTGCTCCATCTGGTCGAAGACAAACTGCATGCCCGATCCGTTGGTCCATACTCTTTGGTCACTCAGCAGCCTTTAGGAGGCAAGGCTCAGCACGGCGGACAGCGTTTCGGAGAAATGGAGGTGTGGGCACTCGAAGCTTACGGCGCCGCTTACACACTGCAAGAAATGCTGACGGTCAAATCCGACGATGTGGTCGGACGCGCCAAGGCCTACGAATCCATTGTGAAGGGTGAAACGATCAAAACCCCCAGTGTTCCGGAAAGCTTTAACGTACTGGTTAAAGAGCTGAAGAGCTTGTGTCTGGACGTTGAACTTCTTAAATCCAAGGGCGATGAGCTCGAAGAAGTTGCCCTTGAGGACGTCATTGTGACCGAGGACGACAGTGATGTGATCATCCCTGATGCACAGCGAATCAGTGACCTTGATGGCTCTGAATCAGATGAACAGATTGTGGGTGAGCTAAAAGGCGACGAGAATACCAACGATCGAGATGCCATTGAAGAACTGGAAGACGATCTGATGGAGGACGATGGGCCTGAAGGAAAACTCACCGATATCGACATCGATAAGATGGAAGACTTTGTGGAAGACGAAGAGGACGCGAAAAATTAATCCAAGCGAATTTTATGAGAAGTGTAAATAAGGTCATACTTGTCGGTAATCTTACCCGCAACCCCGAGCTCAAGCAGACCACGAACGGTCAATCGATTGTGACGTTCGGCTTGGCAACCAACCGTGAATGGGTGGTTGGAAGCGAGAAGAAGTCACTGGCTGAGTATCACAACATTGCGGCTTGGGGCACTCTGGCCGAGATCTGCGGAAAGTACCTCAAGAAAGGCAAACTGGTTTACATCGAGGGATACCTCAAAACCCGCTCGTGGGATTCCCCGGAGGGTGCCAAGATCTTCAAAACCGAGATTGTTGCCACCGACATGATCATGCTCGATAAAAAGCCTCAGGAAGAAGACGACATAGCTTTCTCAGAATTCCTTCCTGGTGATGGCGATATCAGTATTGAACCCGAAACCCTTTAAACAAATAGTTAATCATAAATCCCGCCGCCATGGCGGGGCAAGAATAATCATTAATCGTAATTTATGACTCAATTAAAAGGTCCGAAAAGACACGAAGATTTTGATTCCATCAGCCTTTCTGTTGCTAGTCCTGAAGCTGTGCTGGAGTGGTCCTTTGGTGAGGTTACCAAGCCGGAGACCATCAACTACCGCACTCAAAAGCCCGAAAGAGATGGCCTCTTTTGTGAAAAAATATTCGGCCCCACCAAGAACTGGGAATGTTATTGCGGGAAGTACAAAAGAATCCGCTATAAAGGAGTGGTCTGCGAAAAATGCGGTGTCGAAGTTACCCGTTCCATTGTCCGTCGTGAGCGTATGGGGCACATCAGTTTGGCCGTCCCTGTGACTCACATCTGGTTTTTACGTTCCACTCCCAGCCGTCTGGGCTTAATTTTGGATTTACCGATTAAGGCTATTGAGCAGGTCATTTACTTTGCTGCCTACATCATTACCGGTGTCGACCAGGAGGCCAAAAAGGAGGCTTTGGAGAATCTGGACAAGGATTTTCAGATGTACAAGAAGCAAATTCAGGAGGAGTTCAAGAGCAAATCGAATGATTTAAAAATCAAGGAACGTTCCAAGAAGAGCAAAAAAGTTTCTGATGAACAGATCGAGGAGCTGGATGAGGGGAATGAAAAGGTCGGAGATCTGATGCATACCGAAGATTCCTATGCGCAAAAGGTTGAAGAATTGACTCTGCAGCATCATCAGGCTAAGGATGATCTCGATACCCTTTCAACCGGAAAGGTGATCGGAGAAATTGAATATCGTGAACTTTCGATGAAGTTCGGTCATGTGTTTCATGCCGGAACGGGTGCTGAATCTATCCGAAGAATCCTGGATCAGCTCAACTTAAAGAATTTTATTAAGGAACTTGAAGAGGAGCGCAAGCACAGCACCGGTCAGAAGTATAAAAAGCTTTTGCGCCGTATTCGTCTTGCATCAGCGCTTTTAAAGGCTGAAATTCGACCTGAGTGGATGGTGGTTACTCAGCTTCCCGTTATTCCTCCGGATCTTCGCCCTATGGTACAGCTGGACGGCGGACGCTTTGCGGCTTCCGACCTGAACGACCTCTATCGCCGTGTCATCAACCGCAACAACCGTCTAAAAAGACTGATGGCCATCGGAGCTCCAGAAGTCATCTGCCGAAATGAAAAGCGCATGCTTCAGGAAGCCGTCGACACTTTGTTCAACAATGCCGCTCGTGCTGGGCGCGCCGTATTTACGGCTGGTGACAAACGCAAACTTCGTTCCCTTTCGGACATGCTTAAGGGTAAACAGGGTCGTTTCCGTCAGAACCTGCTCGGTAAACGCGTCGACTATTCCGGTCGTTCCGTTATCGTGGTTGGTCCTCAGCTCAAGCTTTCTGAATGCGGTCTTCCTAAAGAAATGGCCCTCAAGCTCTTCAAGCCATTTGTTGTGGGTGAACTCATCCGTCAGGAACTGGCCCACAACGTCAAGGGTGCTGAACGTCTGATCGACGAAGGTAAAAAGGAAGTTTGGGATATCCTCGAAAACGAGACTTCAAAACGTCTGGTTCTTTTAAACCGCGCTCCTACGCTTCACCGTCTGGGTATTCAGGCCTTTAAGCCAATTCTGATTGATGGTAAGGCCATCCAAATTCATCCGCTGGTTTGCGCGGCTTTCAATGCCGACTTCGATGGAGACCAAATGGCCGTTCATCTGCCTCTTTCCGAAAACGCCCAAAAAGAGGCCCGCGAACTTATGCTGGCGAGCACCAACCTGCTTAAGCCTTCTGCCGGTGAACCTATTATCACGCCTTCGCAAGACATGGTTCTGGGTGTCTATTACCTCACACGAGGCTTCAAGGGGCGTGAAGGCGAGGGCATGATGTTTGCTGACATCAGCGAGGCGGTAAATGCTTACAGACAAGGCTTTGTTCATTTACAGGCTTTTGTTACCGGACGTGCTCGCGGAAAGATCATCGAGAATACCACCGTTGGTCGTCTGATCTTCAATACCTTCCTTCCTGAAGAGATTGATTTTGTGAATGAGACCGTTGGTAAGAGTGGCCTGAAGGCACTTTTGGCCAAGATTCTGGACACCTGTGGACCCGAAATGACCGCTAAGGTAGCCGATGAATTCAAACGTGTCGGATTCAAGTTCGCCACCAAATCGGGTATCACGATTTCCGCTTTCGACATGCTGGTTCCCGAGGAACGTGAAGGGCTGATTTCGATCGCCGACGAGAGAGTCCGCAAGATCAACAACCAGTATTGGAAAGGCTGGATCACTGAAGAGGAACGATACAATCACGCGATCCGCTTATGGTCTTTCTTAAAGAACGACGTGACCACCAAGATGGTTGCCAAGTTTGAAAAGAACCCGGAGAACAACATCTACTACATGATTGACTCAGGTGCCCGCGGTAACTGGGGTCAGATCACACAGCTCTGCGGAATGAAAGGGCTGGTTGCCAATCCATCCGGTAAAACAATCGAACTGCCTATCAAATCCAACCTTAAAGGCGGCTTCTCGATTCTGGAGTACTTCATTGCGACACACGGAGGACGAAAAGGTAAATCCGACACGGCTCTTAAAACAGCTGAAGCCGGTTACCTGACACGCCGTCTGGTGGATGCGGTTCAGGATATCGTTATCAAAGAGATCGATTGTGGATCCGTGCAGGAACATACGGTTACCCGAGCTGAAAGTCTGAAGATTGGTGAAGGTTTTGAAAAACGTATTTTCGGACGAACATTGTCTTCTCACATCGTTGATGCAAAAACAGGTGAGATCATTGCTAAGAAAGGCCTGCAGATCAACAACGAAATTGCCGCCGCCATTAAAAAGGCTCAGGTGGAAGAGGTTAAGGTTCGTGCCATCATGGCCTGTAAGGTCGAAAACGGTATCTGCCAGCAATGCTACGGCTTTGATCTGGGTACCAACAAGATTGTGGACATCGGTACAGCGGTCGGTATTATTGCGGCCCAGAGTATCGGTGAGCCAGGCACACAGCTGACCATGAGAACCTTCCACATGGGAGGCGTCGCCGAGGGATCTGATATCACACAGGGTCTGACCCGCGTGGAGGAACTTTTCGAAGCCCGCAATCCAAAGGGTGCCGCGATCTTGGCGGATATCTCTGGAAAGGCAGTGGTCAAAACTCAAAAAGGCCAGACGGAGGTCACTATTACCGCCCAGGAACTCGGTGAAGATTCCTATCCTATTCCTCCCGATTTTGAGGCGGTAGTTAAGAAGGGTGAAAAGATCCGTCCCAAACAGATTATTGCCAGATCCAAGACTGAAAAGCACTCCCTTAAAGCGTTTGATGAAGGTCAGGTGATCAAGGTAACCGATACCATGATTATTACCAAGCATACCCTGAAACACGAAAAGACCTACCTCTTTGAAGCGAAGGAAAAGCTATTGGTTAAGAATAACGACCTGATTGCCAAGGGTACACCGCTCAATCGTGGCCATCTCAACCTGCAAGAATTGATGGATTCCACGAATGTTTACACGGCCCAGAAGTACATCATGACGGACGTTCAGCACATTTACGCGTCTCAGGGGCAAACCATCAACGACAAGCATATCGAGATTATTGTTAAGCAAATGTTCTCGAAGGTTCGTATTGTGAACCCCGGCGATTCCAATTTCCTTCCCGGAGAACTGGTCAACGCTGAGCAGTTTGAAAACTCCAACGAGGTGCTTAGGAAAGCCAAAAAGAACATTGCTCATGCCGACCGTCTACTCCTTGGTATCTCGAGGGTTGCCATTACTACCAACAGCTGGCTTTCAGCCGCTTCCTTCCAGGAGACCATCCGCGTTCTTGTGGAAGCCGCGACGACCCGTAAGATCGACAATCTAAAGGGCTTGAAAGAAAACGTAATCATTGGTAAACTCATCCCCGCTGGTCACATTTACAAGGCCCGGTATGATGCTAATCACGCATAATTAACTAATTCAAATGCCAACAATCAATCAACTTGTCAGGAAGTCCAGACGCACTCCCAAAAGGAAGAGTAAAGCTCCAGCCCTGATGTATACGTTCAATTCCCTTAAGAACCGAAATGTTCCTTTGGATAGGGGTTGTCCTCAGAAGAGAGGGGTGTGCGTTAAGGTAACGACCATGACTCCTAAAAAGCCAAACTCGGCTTTGCGTAAAATTGCACGTGTACGCCTGACCAACGGAAAAGAAATCAATGCCTATATCATGGGTGAGGGCCACAACCTGCAAGAACACTCGGTGGTAACCGTTTATGGAGGCAGAGTGAAGGATCTTCCCGGAGTCCCTTATCATATCACTCGCGGTGTGCTTGATTGTCAGGGTGTCCAAAAGCGCAAACAGGGCCGTAGCCGTTATGGAGCTAAGAAGCCCAAAGAATAATCTTATTTATTAATTACCTGACCCGCCTATGGCGGGCGAATTACCCGTTATGACCAAAGCTAAATTTATCCCAGAAGGATCCACTGAAAGGCAGGAAAAATTTGTAAACTGCATGATGCGCGGTGGTAAAAAATCTATTTCCAGAGCCATCTTCGGCAGTGCCATGAAGATCATGCGGGATCAGGGAGCCAAGAATCCGGAAGAGATTTTTGAGAAAGCCATTCAGAATGTTATGCCCAGTATGGAAGTCCGAGCTAAGCGTGTCGGAGGCAGTGTTTATCAGATTCCGGTCGAGGTCAAACCAAAACGCCAGTTAGCTCTTTCGATCCGCTGGATCATTGGTGCATGCCGTTCTAAAAAGGGAAAGGCTATGGCCGAAAAGCTTGCTGCTGAGCTTATGGAAGCCAGTAAAGAATCAGGTGCCGCCTTCAAAAAACGGGATGATGTCCACCGAATGGCTGCCGCCAACAAGGCCTTTGCTCATTTGGCTCGCTACAGCCGAGGCTAGAATGAAGATAATGTTGGAGGTCTGATGGCTGAAACGATCACCTTTTTTGCTTGAAAGAAAGGGGCATAATGGAAAAATAGAGGTTTTTTTATGCCCGGAACTGTGGTAGAATCGGGTCAAATAAAAAATACAAAATGTTCAAAAACAAGTCACAAGAACTGTGTTTTGCAGGAATAGTGGGTTTTTTTGTGTTACTTGGACTGGTGGTTCTGGTTGTTCCCAAGGTTGAGCTGGTGTATAAGGAGTCGTACGTGATGATTCCGGGATTTACGCAGACAATTGTCAGTCTTAGTCATTTTATTCTAGCCAAATGGCAGGTGATTTTTGCTTTCATTTTTGGCAATGCACTGGTGTTGTGGCTGTACTTTTCAAAAACACGAATCGGCCGTCTGCTTTGGCGGAAATCGGCAGGTCTGATTCCGCGCTCCGAAAAACCCCGGGAGCTGATTGTTTATGGCAGTATTCTTCTGCTATTTGCTTTGGTATGGCTCCCTGTTATTCTACCGCTCATTAATCCTAATTGGTAAAAAAACCGAATGGATGGGAAAGAAAATGCTCATTACCGGAGATAAGGCAGGCCATGTCTGTCGGGAGGCAGGCTTCACCCTGATTGAGCTGATGGTGAGCGTTGCGATCACGTCCATTCTGATGCTGGGTATGAGCACCTTTTTTTCAACGACTTTTACCGGACTGCTTCGGGCCCAGACGAAGGTGCAGGCGGCGCAAAGTCAGTTTGTAATAAATTCGCTGATCCAGGAAAAACTGGATCATATTACAGCTGTCACAGAGCGGGGGGCGGGGTATGCCTTACTTCACAATGACACCGACAAAAATGGACTGCCCTTTACCTACATCGCTACGGATGACGCTGGCCATCTGGCCATCAGGGATATTTTGGCGTTCATCAAGGCTAACGGAACCGTAGCCGGTAACGGTAAAACGGGGGAAATTGCAGTTGGGAGTTACAAGATTACCGGACTGCCGAATCTGGCCGGTTTTGCCGAATACAATGGTAATTATTATGTCGCCCTGCCCCTGGCGAACCAGTTAAGAAAATGCGGTACACCTGTAGGTTCAGATGTTGACTGCACCAATGGGGCTATTACCCTTAAATACAATAGTGCGGATTATGCCCTGAGTATGCCCATGGATATGGCGGTGGGCGGAAGCAGTCTTTATGTCTCGGATGCTGGTAGCGGTCGCATTCTTAAAGCCGATTTGACCAACCTGAGTAAGGACGTCGAAATTGTGGCAAAAGACCTGAAATTCCCCTCGGGACTGGCCTATTACGAAAAAGACGGAAAGAGCTTTTTGTTTGTGGCCGAAACTCTGAACAATACCGTCAAACGTATCGGGCTTTCAGAAGGTCCGATCACCATAACAACTGTCGCGGGTGCGGGTGACGATACCGACTGCGGCGCGGACGGAAAAGAACATACAGCCCTTTACTGCCGCCTGAGTCTGCCCACGGTCCTTTACGCGGACAGCAACGCTAATGAGCTTTATATCAACGATAGTGGGAATAGCCGGATTCTGAAGATTACCGATCCCGGAAAAAAAGCTTCTGTCAGTCTGCCTGTTCCCGTCAGCTATAATCAGGACACGCTACTGGATCACATTGATTTTACATTTTTCGGAAGCGGTTCTTTTACTTCCGCCCCGGATGTCACTTCCGCAACGTTACCCAAGGGCGTCTACAAAATGAATGGTGGAACGCTGACGGCCAATTTTTTTACCACGCTGGCGAGCGCCATCACTTTGCCCCCACCATCCTGCACTACTCCGCTGCCTC
>Ga0209450_10001554_pt1 | contig 11509 bp, 4 predicted proteins | sample FrelakmetLWP11LW_FD_187149 | JGI IMG/M metagenome (GOLD analysis project Ga0209450, IMG submission 187149) | Freshwater lake sediment microbial communities from the University of Notre Dame, USA, for methane emissions studies - LWP11 LW (SPAdes)... | ecosystem: Environmental > Aquatic >... | reverse complement strand
TGACGGTGCACCGGTCACCACCATTGACAAACCTGACAAGACTTGGTGTTCCATATGGGGCTGTAGAGTTATCGCTGTTGTTATACAGGTTACCGCTGATGGCCATTATATTATTGGTTGTCGACCCCCATACATCGATACCTGAGCCGGGCGAAACATAAACATTCCCTGTGATATTTATACGTTGCAGAGTTGCTCCGTTATAAATAAAACCGAATGATCCGCCCAGAACAAGCAAATCACCGCTTATATTAACTGTTTTGGATACAATTGCACCATATTCGCCGTTCCATGTCATCGCAAGCCAGGCATCTGCATCGGAGCCGTTGCAGATAAGATCCCCCTGGATTGTAACAAGAGGAAGATTGGGCAAGATCAAATTCGAACCTCTCAAGGGAGTTAGAATCACCGTTCCGTAACTGCTTGTATTTGACGGAAGAATAAAATATGTACCAGACTGAGGATTTATTGAATAAAACTCAGAAATCCCGTCATTGGCATTAAAATCTGAAAAGTCACCGGATGGATAAACAAATGGTTCAGGATTATCAAAATTTGCGGCATCCCTGGTTGTTAACCTGATCTTTCCATTTCCGTTAGGATGGGAGATTACAGATCCAAAATTGCATCCGGGGTTATTCTGCACATCCAGGACCGATCCCGTTTCAATCTGCAGATTTGCGCAGCTCACAACTGCCTTGTTTAACTGGTAATAAGTTACCGCAGGATTATTATCATTGACAGGAAAGGAAGGAGTTTCATTTGAAAGGTAAATAGAATCATTATTGCCGATAATAACAATATCGTTTGCTCCGGGAGGTACGGCAGGAGGATTGGTAACTGTATGTCCGGTCATAGACCATGTGGCTGTTGCTGACCAGACACCAGACTGACGGCTGTAGTAAATCGATGGCGTTCCAAAACTTGCATCTCCTGCAGTATAATCACCATCAATAAAATTTGTACTGTTTGAGGGAGAGGACCAGTCTGTAATTGTATTGGTACCTGTATTTATATTGGAGGACAGACCGTTATACCATAAATATGTTGATCTTTCGTACAAAGAAGGTATATAATTTCCTTCCGACCCGACTACATCTGATTGACCATATACAAAAGTATGTGTTATGGAATTTGTACTTAATCCGGAGAAGCCTGATGAATTTACCCTCCAGAAATAAGTCAGACTTTGACCGTTTACAGTCGTAGCGGGATGTTCATAACCGACAGGTATAACAGTAATTGAGCCATATGTTGCCGGAGCCGAATTAAATCCTATAGTAGCAGGAGTAAATTTGACTGCACGCACTGGAATCAGCGTTGGTGCTCCGACAGGAAATATAAACGGAGTTATTGCCGAATAGACCTTAGTGAGACCTCCGTCACCAGCATTTCCGGCTGTTTGTAAATAACGGGTCGAGCTACTTCCTGATATGGAGGCAGCGGAGTTAAGCAAAAGATTGTGAATTCCAATGTTGAAAAGCTTGTCCTGAGAAAAAGTGAGTACGCCATTTAAAGTCATCCTCGCTAACAGAGATACAGGAGCTGCAGCAGCATTTGTATTGTTAAGGGTAATATTCTGAAATATCCCAGCCCCGTCAATGGTTTGGACTGATGTGCCATTTAACACAATAGCGCCGGTTCCTGAATGAACCCCTGAGTTATAAATATTACCTGATATATTAATTGTTTTTCCTCCATCATTCAGTGTTCCCTGAGTAAGATTAAAGTTATTTGTAATATTCAGGGTAGTTTGTGATCCTGCAATAGTTACAATTACTCCGGCTGATTTTGTAATGTTAAGACTATATAATGATAAAGCTGAGGCAAGGTTAATAGTGAAGGTCTGGTTTGTATTTCCATTAAGAATGGTTGTGTTGGTACCCGGGGTGTATAAAGTGCCACTCTCAATATTGATATTCCCTCCAACAGTCAGGTTAAAATTGTTTGCAACCAGACTTCCTGAAACAAGGTTGAGATAATTCTGCAATGTCAGAGCAGCAGATAAGCTGACCACTGATGTACTGCTCAATCTGTTAATAATCAGATTATATAACGGTGATGTTGTATTTATCCGGTAGTTGGCTGCATCTGCCAGAACGGTTCCTGTTGCTTGATTTATTTCCAAGGTCCCTCCAGTAACATTGATGTTTGATGAGGATGATTTAACATCAAAAGCCTCCTGTTCCCCGGCCCCGGTACCCGCCACATCGTAAATACGGATTGTCCCACCCGATACTCTGAATATATTATTGGGATTCTCAAGGTTAAAAGAACCATAGGAAGAATTTATTCCATTTAATATTCTTGAAGTATTGAGAGTGGCCAATGAAACATCTGAAAGATTGGAAATTGATGTGAAAGCTGAAGGTGTCCTCTGGAAACGGCCTCTCAATATAAACAATCCCCCGCTCTGAATATAGGAAGCAGAACCTGTGGTTGAAAGCAGCTGTTTGGAGTCAATGGTTCCGCCGTTAATGATAAATCGACCAGATGCAATTGACGAAGTAATAAATCCTCCGGATTCGCGGGTTGAGAGGAATCCATTGTTTATCTGGAGTTTACCGAATATATTTAAGGCGCTGAATCCTCCTGCCCCGATCCCGATAGTTGCATTATCCGGAGCAGCTACTGAATATGCAATATTTATTTCCCTGTAATCATCAGCAGTAGAAAGTACAATAACATCAACACCATCAAATACAAATGCACCATTTTCCGGAATATAATAATCCGCATTTGCCAAAGTACCTTCCGTCAGGGAGGGGATTATAAGGCTTCCTTTCAGGATGAGAGTCCCGGTATAGATCCATAATGCCTTGCGAACTCCCGGATTACTTGTGACAGCACCGTCGGTGGTTAACGAATTAGCACCGTACAGCCTGAAGTTGCCGTAGTTTGTAGAATTAACAGTCAGCTTGTATGTCTGGTCAATCCCCTTATTTAGGATTAAATTATAGAAAATGGTAACTCCATTACAGGTAAGTATATTGTCGCTGGTTCCCTGAAAATAAACCGATGCTGCACCTGAGGTGGGGCCGGAAACAGTCGGAGGGAATGCGTTGAAAATTGGGTAATTAAGATTAGTGAACCTGACCGTTCCATTGTTAGTAAAGTCACCCTTTACAACCACTGTGTGAAAATTCAGATAATAATTTAGAAAAGGTGCAGCACCTCCGGAACCCCCAATTGCCGTATTGGTTACTCCGTTACCCACACCTATAACCGCTCCATTGTCGACAGTAACATTCCCATTGATCGTGAGGCTAAGTTTTGTCGTACCTGAATTGTCATTTATCCTGTAAGTACCATTTTTTACATAAAGGTTTCCGTTTAGAGTAATATTGCTTAATTGCGTGGCTATAATTCCCGGTGCATTAATTATTAAGTTATTATAGGTTGTCTGAGAAGAAGCCAATGTGAAATTTGCAGAATTGTAATATTCGACGCTTCCTCCTCCAGTATTTACAAAAGAATTAACCGCTGCCGAAGGAAAAATAGCTGATGCAATTCTTAAGGTTCCCTGTCCGCGAAGCACCGAAAGGGAATTTGTGAACCTGTATGTTGAAAGATCAAGAAATCCACCAGCATTTATTGTAATATCAAGTCCTACTGATGAAATGTTTCCCGGAAGTGAAACCGTACGATCAGAAAGGATCACCACAATAGCCTCAGATCCAGGGATAGTATTACCTATCTGAAGAGTACCGCTGGGGTCTAATGTCCAGGTTTCCGGATTGTTCCAGGCCCCGGTCTGATACGAATAAAAAGTTGAAATGATTTTTGTGCCGATACAAAAATAGGGTCCGGGATTAACCATAACCGGAGAAATAATGGACGATGCTCCGCTTGTTCCTCCAATCGAATAATATACTCCAGATATGGCTGATGACATACCAATCGTTTTTGTTGCATCAAGCCCCGTTTCATATAATTCGATACTGGAGCTTGTAAAGTTTCCGCTGTTTGTATTTATAAGTGACCAGTAACGTGGATCTACCGGGCCAATCGAAGTATTGTCACCTGTTGTGGCTCCTGTGGCATTAACAGAAGCATTTAAAACCGGTCCTGTGGATCCTGAATTTACATCAATAAGATTAATAGCTTTGTAATTATTGCTTTCTCCGATCGGGAAGATGTAGTTATTTCCTGCCCCGCTGAGATTTGGAGCAAGTGTTCTCTGGAGATTGCCTGAAGAAACATTCACAAAAGAACCGGCATTATTTACAATAGCCGCAATTGAATTATTAGATACACCTAAAGTGAAGGTTCCCGCCTGCAAGATACCATTTGTCAGTGTCAGGATTCCATTGGATGCCAGCATTATGCTACTGTTCATTGTGACACCATTGGCATTGTTGATTGTCAGGTCTCTCAGATTCGATACACTTGAAGGTATGTTAATACCGGAGGAAGATCCGCCGAAAATAAGATTGGAAGAAGAGGTTGTTGTCAGGTTTGCAGGTGTTCCCGCAATTGCAGGTCCGTTAAGGGTGAGGGTATAGGCACCAACCGCTAAGGCACCGGATGATAGTGTAAGAGTACTTCCGATTGTAAGATTACCGCACAAAGAAACTGCCCTGTTAACAGTAAGATTATTTAAAGTCACTGCTGATAGACTTGCGGAGCCTGAACCTCCGATAAAAATGCTGGAAGTCGCTCCTCCGGTAAGGCTTCCGCAATTTATCTGACCATTTAGGGTCAGTAAGTTTGCCCCAATTGACAATCCGGCACCGGCAGGATTGAATGTTCCGCTGACGGTAAGTGAGCTTTGCAGAGTTACAATACTGGTATTTGTGATCGAAAGACCGCTTAAATCAGTAACGCTTGTCGGTATCAAAACACCGGCAGATGTACCTCCAAACACCAGACTTGATGATGATGTTGTCGATAAATTTACAGGTGTTCCTGCAATAGTCGGTCCGTTTAAAGTAAGAGTATTGCCGGCTACGGCGAAGGTGCCGGAGGTCAGGTTAAGAGTGCCTGCTACTTCTGCATCTCCTCCAAGTGTCTTGGTACCTGAACCGGAAATTGTAAGGTTATTGTAAGTAACACCGGCACATGTCTGAGCTCCGCCGGCATACCATTCAACGGTTCCTGAACCTGCGGTGAATGTACCTCCGGTTCCACTCACACTGCCTCCAATCCTTAAAAGGCTGGAACCTCCATTTAATGTACCATTGGTTCTAGTCCATGCACCTGTAAATGTGTGTGTTAAGCCGGAACCAAGATTAAGTGTTCCTCCGGTTCCATTGATAGTCAATCCTCCTCCGTTCACATTACCTGCGAATGTTGCAGTACCGGCGGTCTTGGATAATAACACAACTCCTGTAGTGGTGAATCCATCAATACTCTGTGCCGCCATGGTATTCGTAATGACGATCGCAGAGCTGCCGGCAGTTAATGTGCCTCCATTCACAAAGTTACCGCCAAGAGTAAGCTGTAAATTATTGGTACCAAGAGTTGCTCCGCCATTAATAGTTAACGGGACAGAAGCATTTAGTATTTTGGCTGCATTTATTGTTATAGTTCCTGTATTGGCAATAACCACTCCGCCTGATGCCGCAAATGGGGATATCCATTCTTCAGCTGAGGTAGTTCTCGCTGTTGCAGTATTGTATCTGAGAGTCGCATTTGCACCATAAGTAACAACTCCGGTTGTGGCAACAACTGTTGCAGTTCCTTCCATGGAAAGTACTCCATTAACAGTTGGGGTAGTAGCAAATGTCTTAACACCAGTACCGGACAGTGTAAGATTATAATAAGAGGTTACTTTCGCAGTTTGGGCTGCTCCTGTGAAATTAACAATATTTCCGTTGTTCGTGGCAGTCAGGGTTGTAATGGCGGATGTTCCTCCCAGATTAAGTGTGGCATTCACTGCCTGAGTCAAACCTCCAGTTCCTCCCAAGGCAGTGCCAACTGTCAAAGTGCCATTATTTGTAAGGGTAACACCCGTCACCGTCACCCTTGGTATTGATAATGTTCCTGTTAACGCCTGATTGTTTGTGGTGAAAGTATAAGTGTCAGTACCGGCATTAAATGTACCGCTGTTCGAAACACCTCCTCTGAAGTTAATTTGTTCATTAACAGTATTATTATTCCAGATACCTGTGGCACTTATAGTAGTTAATCCCGTAAATGTTTTTATTCCTGATGTACTTGTATGATTGATAGTCCCATTTAGCGTAGTTGTTCCGCTAACCGTAATATCAAACCCTGCAACAGTTAAAACTGAGCCACTGGCTATGCTTAAATTGGCACAAGCTGTACTTGCGGCTGTAGTTACTGTATAACCTCCTTCGATAAAGACATTATCTCCTGCAATCGGGAAACTTGCGCCAGGCGCCCCTCCCGATGTTGCAGACCATGTGGAATTCTGGTTCCAGTTACCAGTAGCAACAGAATAACGGTCAGCGGCAAATGATGAAATTACTGAAAATGATAAAACCACTGCCAGGAATAGCTTCTTGCAGGTAAGGATTGGTCTTATCATGATTTCAGTTGTATAAATGCAAAAAATGCATCATCAGGATGAGTTTTACTTAAGCGGTAGTTCTGCTTCAGCCAGTCTGACAGGCTTAACATCTGATGAGGCCGTATATATTACGCGTAATGTACCGGTTTTGAAGTCGACTCCCGGAACCCCGTTCAGGTTAAACTGAAACCGGCGTTTTGTATTTGGAGTATATACTGCAACCCCATTGGCTATACCGACACGGGTTATTTTCCCCCGGACCGAGATATGGTCAACCGTAAGATCTCCGAATACCGACATATTGCCTGATCTGTTGAAAACCATATTGAATCTTGGAATTGTGTCATTTACCATCTCAAATCCAAGGTCCGAAATGGTAACCTTTGCAGTTGATTCTCCGACTCGGATTATTGCCGGTATTGTAATGCCAAAAACAGGAGTCAGCATGACAGATATTGTTGTGGTATCTTTTGCTTTTTCTTTTTCTCCCAGCGGGGAAATTTTAGGGATTGATCTGAAATAAAAATGAGAACGGTATTCTCCAGGTTCCAGTTCGTTTGATCTTATCAGCTGTATCTTTACTGCCTGGGCTTCATTTGGACCCAGGGTAACTGTCCTAGGAAAAAACCTGATAAAGCGGTCGGCAAACCTCTGTCCGGGATCAGGTTCGGTAATTGTCTCAAAACCGCCATCTTCCTTCATCCTTATCTGCATCAGGGAGATTGCATAAGTTGCTGTATCTTTTCCGGTGTTTGCAAGGTTCAGGTCCATCGATCTTTTAGTACCTTCAAAAACGACTCTTCTCGGAGTTATTAACAGGTCACCCTGGGCCATGCAAGCACCTGGGGAAAATATAATAGAAATTAACAGTACTGCAAAAAGCAATATCGATGACTTTAACATGCAGAAGAGGGAAGGCTTACTTTGAAGATTCATTTTGTATTTTTGCATAAGCAAGGTGGTTTTTCAATCCGCTAGTTAAAGTCGAAAGTTACCGTATATGTTCCTGTATAAATTCCCACAGGGTTGTCATATAGGGTACCGACTTTAAGTGTGGCACCTATATATACAACCTGAAAGCCTTCCAGCAATGTGCCTGTCCCGATACCTTGTCCGGGTTCAGACACCCAGTCCTGAATAAGCATCGTTTTTGCATTTGAGGTATGAGTAAGAACAACCGGATTTGTGGGCAGTGAAATCGAATAGGCTGCATTAGCATCGCCTGAGACAAAGAAACTGGCTGCATTATGTGAACCGATACCCTTAAAAACACTCCCGATAACTGAAATCGTGCTTTGGGGGGTTAGAATTATCATTCCTCCCTGGGGTCCCGGAGAAAACTTTCCAAAATTCAGCTGTGATGTTTCGCTGGCAGTGAAAACCGGAATTACCTCAGCAATAACATGACCGGTGGCACTCATTGGTGTACCGGACTGGGCGCTGACAAAGTTCCAGCTTACATGCAATAAAAGTATCAGGCTGAAAATTAATCTTTTAAGCCTTTTCATTATGCTATTTTAGCAGCAATAATCTGAAAACCTAATTGTAATTCACTGTTACTGTAAAAGGGGTTCCTGAAACATAAGTTCCTGCAGCCTGGCTTGCACCCACGTTCAATGTTGCACCAACTGTAAGAGCCTGTGAACCACCAGCACTGAGTGTACCAGTACCACTTGGAGTGCTTGTCCAGGTGTCAACTGTCATTGTGTTTCCACCGGATGTAATAGTTGTTGCAGCAGCCGGCAGAGTGATTGCATATGTATATGCTGCGGCACCTGTAACATTAAATGCTGCTGCTGCAACAGTACCTGTGACAGCCGGGAGAGTAACTCCACCAGTGGATGAACGAACAGCGGCAGGAGTAAGGACTACAGTACCTGCAACCGCGCCTACTGCGACGTTACCGAAGTTCATGTTAGCCGTGTTTGTAATTCCGATAGGACCAACAATAGTTGCTGTCGCTGTTGCTGTGGCTGATGCCTGAGCCAATGCTGCTGTTGTGATTCCGGCAAAAATAATTGCAAATGAGATCAGTCTTTTCAAATGTTTCATTTCTTGGAAATTTAATAGTTAATATTAATTGTTGTTTTGTTATTTCTTCTTTTCTTATAATTTATTAAATACCATCGAACCAGGCTTTCATTTTTTTACCTGATAATAAAAGTATTTGGCAAATTAAAAACCAAATTTTCATTAGGAGGATGGTTTGATTAACTTTATTTAACAATTTTAGTTAGTTATTAACAAAAAAAAAGGAGGTTTATTGTATAATCCCCCTATAAGATAGCAAAAGCAGATCATTACAGATTGAAAGTACAGATGTATTTCAGCATTTATTACATGGAATTGTGAACAGCAAGGATATTTATTTTTGATGAAAGTATTTAATTGACAAATAGATCTAATATGATTTAAGAAGAAACCCTGAAACCCCTATTTATTTGCCGGCATCTGGTAGTATTCCTGAGTCTCTTCATTGGCTTTACAAATTTCACATATCCTGTATAAAGACCTTTTTTGAACTCTTCTTAGTTCCTGAAATAAAACTGACTATATAAATTCCATTTTTTAAACCGGGATCTAGTTCATAATAGCCAGGTTCATAGTATTTTATAATCAGGGGTACCTGTCCTATGAGATTCGATATAATTAAAGTCCCCTCTTTAGCATGAAGAGTATTGATTTTTAATTTCAAAATCCCATTGGAGCAGTAAATGCTGAAAATATCATCCCCTGTATGATAATCAGGGATTCCGGTTCCAATGTTCCGGAAGTTCAGAAAAAACCTGTTTTCATATATTCCTTCGGTCAGGTCGAGCCGGTAATTTTTACCGGAAAGCAGATCATGCTCTGATTTTGCAACTATATCGGAAAGGAAAATTTCCATATCTTTCAGGGTTCCCTCCAGAGAACGGATCTTTAAAATGATATTCCCGTCCCTGTTGATTTTAAGGCCAAGAGGAACCTTGTACAGTGTATCCGTGATTACCGGGAGGGCACTTATCGAAAGTTTTACCCCATCTGATCCGACTGCATAAAGATTTGGTACCATGAAATCGGTATTCATAAGTTTAAGTGCATCAAGCTGACCATCGAATTCATTTGTAGCTTTTTCATCAAAGTAAATAACTACAGGATCAACCGAGACCGTGTCATCTGAGAACTCAGCAGTGAGCCTGATCAATGATCTTGAATCAATATCTGATTTTGTTAAAGGATGTGTTAAATCAGTTATCCTGACACTATTATCCATCGCCAGAGTTCCTGTTACAGGCCAGGAACCATCAGTTACATGAACAAAAAAACCCTGCATCGACGGGATAAGATTTGTAGCCATTCCGTTGCTTGAAACTCCTTCTGCATAAGTAACATAAGTACCACCATACTGGTCGGTGGTACTTGTCTCAAAGTAATAAAGAGCATTGTCTATATTGATTTTTGTCCATCCCGATGGAGAATCCCAGTCGATCGGAGAGGGGTATGGGTTCCCGATCAGGTTAAATCCCTGACTGTAAGTATTATTGTGGTTATAAAGCGTTGCTGATTGACTTCCATTGTTAACAACGCCTGTCACATCAAAAACAATTGGAGTTTCGGTATCACCGAAGTTGACAGCATATCCCTCCAGAGGATTTAGTACTCCGGCCGGATCAATGTAGGTGACCCAGCCAGAAGTTGTACTGCTTTCATTATACCTGTAAAATGCGGGAAAAGGGTCGGCAAGTTTCATATTATCACTAAACTCATATACAGTAGCCGCCTGAAAGGGAGAGCTTAAATATTTATAACCGAACCCTGAAAAAAGATACCTTTGAATTGTAACATTTCCGTTAACCTCTCCTGTTCCGCTTCCATCTATAAGGGCAGTCTGGTAATCTGTGGAAAGAAGAGTGAGATTTCCATTTGCATTGAATGTGCCGTTGCATAGGAGGATCCCGTCTAATGACTGCCCGGGTGTGGTTATTGTTGTTGTACTGCCCGGATCAACAATGATATTATTATAAGAAATTGGTGTCGTTCCGTTTAGCAGCTGTGTGTTTCCTGAAAAAACAACTGTGCTGTTCTGATTAACCCATGAACCATTGTTTGTAACATTTCCCTGAAGGACAATATTGCCGGTGGTAGCCAATAAAACTGTTCCTGAGGAGATTGTCAGACCCTGACCTGCTCCGGTCAGATTCAGAATCAGGAGGAGGGCAGTGATTATAATGCTTCTTTCCATATTTGGTATTTTACCCTTCAGTATCATAACAGGATAATTGATCGTTGGATCATATTTTCATTAATTTTATAAACCATCAGGCTATTGTGTGTTAGTATACCACTGGACATCCTGAAACCTGATTATATCGCCAGTTTGTGAAGAGGTGGCATACAATTCCAGATAGTCGTTCTTTTTCATATCCGGGATATATATAACTGTTGAGAACTGGAATGGCTGGTTAGCTGTTACTATACGAAGGTCAGTCTCTCCATACCGAGTGGTGGTAACTCCGTTTTTGACAATAGCAATTGTAATCCGGACATTACTATTGTTTGAAGTAAGATTCCCGGTTATGATTGCCCAGGCATCAAGCAGATAGTCAGTCTGATATGTGATCCTGTTGTTATTTACGAACCACTTTGTGGTATAAAAGGATGTATTGGTCCAGTTGGCCTTATAAAATGTTCCGGCGGTTGTTACAGTTGTTGTGGATACATTGTTGTTGACATTTATTTTGCAATGCGGATTCTTATCCTCTGAACCTGCATTGTTTGTAATAAAAACGTTCGCATCTCTTCCATCAGCACGGGAAAAATCAAATCCGCTGAAGAAAGTTCCATGGCTATTCCAGGCATTATTTGTTATAAAAATCGAGTTAAATGATGTGAATGTAACAGGAGTATAAAGTACTCCGACGTCACTTCCTGATACAGTATTATAAAAAGTACAGTTCAGAATGGAGACAGTTTCAGATATGCCAGATAAAAGGTTGATACCTTTTCCGCACTGCAGAAAATCAGATTCTGAAATTTTAAATGAACCTCCAATCT
>Ga0209450_10001553_pt1 | contig 11513 bp, 7 predicted proteins | sample FrelakmetLWP11LW_FD_187149 | JGI IMG/M metagenome (GOLD analysis project Ga0209450, IMG submission 187149) | Freshwater lake sediment microbial communities from the University of Notre Dame, USA, for methane emissions studies - LWP11 LW (SPAdes)... | ecosystem: Environmental > Aquatic >... | reverse complement strand
CCTTAATTATCCGTAAGAACATGTTTAACTTTTTTACTGCCGATCCCTTGTAAGGATCCGATACATGCCGCTCGCTTCTTTTCGGGTGTGGTAGCTCGAAGAATACTTTATGAAATTCATGTATCGCAGGCTGAAGGGAATCCATTGTCTTGTATTCATTGAAGATTTTTTCCAATCCTCCCTCATTGCGATATATGTGCTGTAAGGCCCTGATAAAATAAATCAGGTCCCCAGCATTGAAGGTCCGGTGAACAAAGCCTTCCATTCGTTTCATATCACTCTCTTCTGAGTTCATTATGAAATCATATGGTGAACCGTCAAGCAGATCAACCATCCGGTTTGCATTCCTAAGGATCATCATGCGATTTCCCCATGCTATCGTTGCTGCAAGAAACCCGGATATTTCAATATCCTCCTTCCTTGAAAAGAGATGGGGTATACTTATGGGATCATGCTCAATGAAAGCAGGACAGTTGTAGAGGTCCGCCTTTTCGTCAAGGAATTCCTTCAGATCGGTTTTTCTTAGTTTCATCCTGTTAATAAAGAAATTCTATAACTGTCGTCGCAGAATAATCCACCTTTTAAAAAAAGGATCATCGATGCTGTAAACAGTTCCTTCCTTTATGAGCATACCTTTTTTTGTCAAACGCTGAAGCGTGCTGAAAACAGTGCTAACGGCACCGGTACCATTCATTTTTGAAAACTCGTCAGATAAAGGGGAAACATCGCTCAGTGATATACCGGCAAGTATGACCATATCCGTTTTGTTAAGGCTGTTCCATATTCGTTCATAATCATTATCATGGCTTTGAACGATCTCTTTTGCAGCTCTTTCCGAAAGATCAGGGGAATATTTGTTGCGTGCAAGAAGCTCCCAGACAGTAAAAGCAAGCTGTTGTGTGTAAAAGGGATGGCAGGCGGTCATCTTCAGTATGCTTTCGGATAATTCCCTGAAATTACCGGTTACAGATTTGAATTTCATCTGAAGAAAGTCAATGAACTTATCAAAAGGGATCTTCCCCAGAAGCATTAGCGATCCGAAGCGGTAAAAAGGAGATCCCTTCTTTTCAAAAATGTTCCTGATCATCGATTCACTGCTGCCCAGAAATATATAATTGATATTCCTGTGAGTTTGCATTACTGATCTAAGAAAACGGTCAAGACCATTCCCTATCCTGAAGATCTCCTGGAACTCGTCAAATACCACTATAATTTTTTCCTTTTCTTTTTCCGCAATTTTCTCAATCAGATTTAGAACATCCTCAAGCGGTGCAATTTCCGTGGAATCAGGTTTAAACGAAATTTCCGTCTGACCGGTAACAGGATTCAGATTGACTACTGGTATGATCCTGAATGTTTTGACATAGTTTTTAAGCTTCTGAACAGGGTAAATCCTGTAAACTCTTTTCAGCAGCTGTGCTGCCATATCCTCTGCAGAAAGGATGACTTGCAGATCAATAAAAAAATATTTCCTTCCGGATTCACCAAGTACCTTTTTAATCAGGCTTGTCTTCCCGTATCTTCTGGGGCTTATCATTATAAGATGGTTCTCACCTTTAATGTAAGAGGAAATTTTTTCCAGCTCATCCTCCCTGTCAGTGAAGAATGAACCTTCAACTATTGTTCCGAACTTATAAGGATTCGCCTTCATAGTTGCGATTTTTTTCGTTACGAATATTTACGCATGTAAAATTACGCATATTTTAGCAACTAAACAAATTTATAAGACTTGACATTTCACGATCGCTCGATAACACGATCGCACGATTGCACGATTGCACGATCGCACGATTGCACGATTGCACGATTTATTGGAACTATTCCTTGATTATCATGCCATCCCTGATCTGCAGGATCCGGTCCGACATGTTGGCCAGCTGCCTGTCATGAGTAACAATGATTATTGTTTGTCCGAAGGTATCCCTGAGCTTGAAGAACAGCTTATGAAGTTCATTCTTGTTTTCTGAATCGAGATTTCCTGATGGCTCATCAGCAAGGATAACCGAAGGATTATTTACGAGCGCGCGGGCAACTGCCACTCGCTGCTGTTCACCGCCGCTAAGCTCTGAAGGTTTATGTTCAAGCCTGTCGGAAAGACTGAGGAATCCCAGAAGCTCTGAAGCCCTGGCTTCAGCTTCTGACTTGCTTTTTCCAGCTATGTATGCCGGGATACAGACATTCTCAAGGGCTGTAAATTCAGGAAGCAGCTGGTGGAACTGAAAAACAAAACCGATGTTATTGTTTCGGAAATTTGCCAGCGATTTGCCCTTCAGCCTGCTGATGTCAGATCCATCGTAAAATATTTTACCGTTATCGGGCTTATCGAGTGTGCCTATTATCTGAAGAAGAGTTGTTTTGCCTGCACCGCTAGCCCCGACGATAGATACTACCTCCTTGTCATTCACTTCAAAGTCAATCCCCTTTAGGACTTTCAGTTCCCTGAAAGATTTGGTAATTCCTGAGGTGCGGATCATGGTGCTTGTTGCTTGGTGCTTGTTGCTTGGTGCTTGTTGCTTGTTGCTTGTTGCTTGTTGCTTGTTGCTTGTTGCTTGTTGCTTGTTGCTTGTTAGCTTATAATAATTTAAAAACCAGCAACCAGTAACCAGCAACTTATTATTTAATCAGTATAATCATACCTGTAAGGATCGGCAGCTTCATCCGCATCCTTCTTGATATTATCTGCAGCTTCGCTGACATCTTTCTGAATATTCCCGGCCATGTCATTAACATCCTTGGTAATATTATCGGTTGCTTCATTTACTTCCTTTGTGACCGTATTTGAAAAATCATTTACATCTTTTGTAATGGTATCCTTCACATCATTAATATCATTCCTGATATCCCTTGTGCTTGTTTCAAGTTCACTTCGTATCTCGTCAGTTGCTTTTCTGAAATCACGCATTCCTTTTCCAAGGGTCTTTGCTATATCCGGAAGCTTGTCGGCTCCGAACAGAAGAAGTGCCACTAAAATTATAACCAGTATTTCAGGACCACTCATATTATCTCTTCCCTATGATATGTTTTTACAGGATGTAAAGTTAGAAAAGTTTGATAATATCCGGTAAAATATGATAATAACATACAGAAGCAGATTCCTCACTATATTCGGAATGAGACCGAAGGACCTGTGGTGAAAGGAGGGGATTCCTCGCTAATGCTCGGAATGACATGAAATTATATAGATAGGGAAGAAGCGGCGATTCGCAAAATGGAATTGAAATATAATGGATTAGTCTTGCGAATCGCCGCTTCTTCCCTTTAACTTCAAGAGAATCTGTCATTCCGAATAAATTCGACGAAGGAGGATTTATGAGGAATCTCCTTATGATGAAACGGAGCAAAAAAGTGAAGGGGGTCTAAATAATCCCCCCTTCACTAATTAAAATCTAACTAAAATCTATTCTTAATATTTAAGTCCTTTCTTCTTTGATGCATCATAAACAACTGATGTAGCAACGAAGATCGATGAATATGTACCTACGACGATACCAACGAGGAGAGCAAAGAGGAATCCCCTGATTGTTGCACCGCCAAAGAAGAACATTGCGATCAGCACCAGGATGGTTGTCATACCTGTGTTGAGGGTACGGCTAAGCGTATCGTTAAGAGCCAGGTTAAGCACCTCCTTTGCAGGCCGTTTCCGGTGCAATGGGAGGAATTCCCTGACCCTGTCAAACACAACCACAGAGTCGTTGACCGAATAACCGATAACTGTTAAGATAGCGGCAATAAACGACTGGTCGATTTCCATTGAGAACGGAAGTATCCCCCATAATAAGGAATATATTCCGATAACGATCAATGTGTCATGAGCAAGTGCAACTGTGGCGCCTACTCCATATTGCCAGTTCCTGAAACGTATGAATATGTACAGGAACATTATCACCAGTGATATGCCAACAGCCCAGATTGCCTTGGTTTTTATGTCACTCGCAATTACCGGACCTATTGTTTCTGAACTCTGAACATACCCTCCGGTAATAAATTGATCTTTGGTCACATTATTGCCAAGCATTCCTTTCAGTCCTTCGTAAAGAGCTGTTTCAACAGCATCGTCAGCTCCCTGTTCATTGATCTTGAACTTGGTTGTAATTTTCACCTGTTCCACACTTCCAAATGTGACAACCTGGGGAGATTCCCCAAACTGAACCTCCAGGAGTTTTGCCACATCAGCTGTCTTTACAGGTTCATCAAACCTGACAACATATGTTCGGCCTCCGGTAAAATCGATGCCCGGATTCAGTCCTCTGATGAATAATGATGCTATTCCAATTACGCTTATCGTTATTGAAATGGCATAAAATATCCTTCTCTTTCCCATAAAATCGACATTGGTGTTTCGCAGGATGTTAGCAGTAGCTTTTATTGAGAAGGTAAGGTTAGCATTTCGCTTTAGCAGGCTTTCGTATATCAGCCTGGTAATGAATATTGCAGAAAACAGTGATGTGAATATACCTATCACAAGTGTCGTTGCAAAACCCTTTATGGGTCCTGTTCCTACCAGTACAAGAACAATACCTGTGAGAAGCGTAGTGATGTTCGAGTCGAGGATAGCCGACATAGCTCCCTTGTACCCATCCGAAATAGCAAGCTTGATGCCTTTCCCGTTTCTGAGTTCCTCTCGAATTCTTTCATAAATAAGCACGTTCGCGTCCACCGACATACCCATTGTAAGAATAATACCGGCGATGCCAGGCAGTGTAAGAACTGCTCCAATGGAAGTTGTAACCCCCATGAGCAGAATGACGTTCGCAACAAGCGCAATGTCGGCAATTGTTCCGGCACTTTTACTGTAATAGAATATCATGTAAAGAAGCACGATGAAGAAAGATATTACAAAAGAAAGCATACCTGCGTTAATTGCTTCCTTACCAAGAGTAGGACCTACTATCGTCTCAGACTGGATCTTTGCCGGTGCAGGAAGTTTTCCTGACTTGAGAATGTTTGCAAGGTCATTTGCTTCCTCAATTGTGAAATCTCCAGTGATTTCAGTATTTCCTCCGGCTATTTCGTTTACCACCCTGGGATATGACCTTACATATCCATCGAGGATTACTGCGATACACCTGTTAATGTTATTACGTGTCATGTTCTGCCATGTCTTTGCACCTTTCGTATCCATCGAAAAGTCTACCTTGACTTCCCCTGTAAGGGTGTTGGATGGTCTGGCACCTGTGATCACGTCGCCACCCAGCGGAGCACGGCCGTCATTTGTAGTCACTTTAATTGCATGCAGTTCATACATTGTGCCGGTCTCATCAAATTTATAGGGATTCTGGCTCCAGTAGAATTTGAGGTTACGCGGGAACAGCGCTTTTATCTGATTTAACTTCAGATATTTATTAACCCTGGCTGTATCTATTCCAAGGCTGAGGCCAACAATGCTTGAGGGCAGTGGTTGTCCGCTCTCATCCACCCTTGGGCTAAGCACTCCGAAAAGGGGATTCTGTGTATTGAATTCTTCACGAGTGGCAGCAGCAGCAGGTTTTGTAGTGTCTTTACCCAGAAGGTCAAGCAGAGCCTGATCTTCCTTTGATGTAGTGTCTGCAGAAACAGTGTCAGCAATGGCAGCAGGCTTAATCTCATTAACCTGGATGGCCTTCAGAATATCATTAGCCTGTACCAGGAATCCTATTATTTCGCTGTTCTCATATGTTTCCCAGAATTCAAGGTTTGCAGTTCCCTGTAGGAGTTCGCGAACACGCTTCTGGTCTTTCTGTCCGGGAAGGTCAATAAGTATTCTTCCTTTAGTGGCAAGCTGCGTAATATTAGGCTGCACCACCCCAAAACGGTCAATTCTTGAGCGAAGTATGTTAAAAGCATTGTCGATTGCAGCTGTAACTTCTTTGTCGAGCACTTTAAGAACCTCTTCGTTGGTGGAATTGAAATTGATATCCTCCTTAAGCTCATAAGCAAAAATAGCAGCCATTTTTTCGTTCGGATTTATCTCCTGGAAGGCTCTGCCGAAAAGTGTAAGAAAGTCAGCCTGACTCTGTGTCTGGAGCACTTTGGCACGTGCCAGGGCATCATTGAATGTTTTATTAGTTGAATAGTTGGAAAGTGCCCTGAGAATGTCCTCAACTGATACTTCAAGGATCACGTTCATCCCTCCTTTAAGGTCGAGTCCGAGGTTTATCTCCTTTTTCTCAGCCTCCTTGAATGTCTTTCCCAGAAAGCTCCACTTGTCTTTTGGCAGGGACGCAATTGAGTCGAGGTACTTATTTTCCTTAACGAGGTCTCCTTTTGCAAATTCCTTTGCATCCTTTTTTACAAGGTAGGTTGCTCCCGTAAATGAAAGTTGATAGATAGTTACCAGGGCCAGTGCGATTGCCAGAATGATTATCGCTGCTTTATTCTGCATGTGATTATTGTTTGATTATCCTGTAAATATTTATGATACTTGTGAATCGAGGCGCAAATATATTAATTTTTTACAAAAAAAAGGCTGAATAGTAATATCCAGCCTTTGTAAATTATTCAAATCACTTTTAATCCAGAAGATTATCATAATCCGTTTCAAGGGGTTTCTTGCCAAGGAAGTCATAAAGTGAAAGCGAACGAAGGTTATAGAAATAGTTCCAGTAGTTCTGTAACGACTGCACATATGCTCTTCTGTTCTGGTCTTTTTTCGTATCTGCATTATTGAGCTCAAGCACTGCAATCTTGCCGATAAGGAATCTCTGTTTTGTAACCTCATACATCTTCATAGCTACCGTATCCGATTTGGCAGCAATCTTAACCTGTTCTGATTGCAGGTTAAACTGCTCGACATCAAGGGTAAGGTTCTGATCAAAGTCAACCATGGCCTGTTGTTCCTGCACCTGTGTAAGTTCAAGGCTCGATTTTGCCATTTTATATTTCCCTCTCCCAAGTCCCCAGTCAAGGATCGGCATTGTAAATCCAACCCTGACGCCCTGGCTTCTGCTCAGGGCAGAATATGCTGTACTGAAATCCGGATCCTTTCCCTGAAGTCCAAAACTGGCTATAAGATTCGCATTAAGTCCTTTTTCAGCTTTTGCCTGTGCAACACTGCTCTGGGCCTGCAGGATTGCAAGCTGTGAATCCATGATATCAGGATTACTGGCATGTGCAAGATCGAGTACCTCCTGTGCATCTACCTGTAGATCAGGAATTTCAGATGGAAGGATAAGTTCAATCCTTACTTTATCGTTGAAGCCAAGGAATGATCTCAGACGTATTTCCCTGTCCCTCAAATTCATTTCTGCCTCTTTCCGCGATGTCTCTGAGTTAAGCCAGGAGAGCTGCATCTGGAGGAGTTCGTCTTCGGCGATTGTTCCAAGCTGATAGCGTCCCTGCGACATTCTCCACAAAGTGTCGGCGTTCAGGTAGTTCATGTTAGCAATCTGGACATTGATCTGTGCAAGCGCGAGGGAAAAGAAATTCATAACAGCCTGTTGATGAACAGCTTCAATATTTGAAAGAAAAATTTTCTTGGCTATTTCATATTTAAGCGGTTCTGTTTTTTTCTGCCACCGGAGTGAATTATATCTTAAGATCGGCTGAACCAGTCTTATGCTTACCGGTGTGGATATATATTTATTGGTCTTGGCTTCAAAATCGTTCTGAAGTGTCAGGTCAGACTGAAGTGAAATTGAACCTCCGGTCAAACCTATATTCTGCGACAGGGAAAGTGAACCAAGATTCTGGAGCATGTTTGTCGGAATATATTCCCACTGACCTCCTGTGTAAACTCTTGTATAAGCGGTGCTGTAATCCGGAGTCGTTCCGCTTAATGTAAGGGACGGCCTGTACTGGGCTACAAAGGTTCTATATGACCAATAACTGGATTTGAACCTGTGTTTTGCCATCAAGGCCTGAGGAGATTGTGATTCAGCGAGCTTGATAACTTCTTCAAAAGTCAGTTTCTTTAATTCCTGGGCTGCTGCTTTCTGGAATGAGAACAGAAATAAAGCTATAATTGAAATTGTAAGTAATCTCTTCATTGCTAATATATTATTCGTAACGTAATGACTCAATCGGATCTCTTTCCGAAGCACGTTTAGCCGGTGAGTACCCGAAAATTATGCCGACAGCTGCCGAAACGCCGAAGGCTATAAAAACAGAAATAAAGGATACAATGGTCATGATGCCGGCAATCTGCTCAATCAGCTTGGCCATAATCACACCAAAGAATATTCCTATGAAACCGCCAGAAACGCTTATAAGGACAGCCTCTGAAAGAAACTGTACAACAATGTCCATCTTCTTGGCTCCGATAGCCATCCTGGTGCCGATCTCCTTTATCCTTTCCATAACTGAGGCGAACATAATGTTCATGATCCCAATCCCTCCTACTATCAGCGATATACTGGCTATTGCACCAAGCACTATATTGAAAATATCCTTAGTTCTCTGCTGTTGTTTAAGAAGAAGCTCAGGAACTGTTATTTCGAAATCCTTCACACCGGAATGACGGCGTGTAAGCATCCGGCTGAGTATCTCGGTGGATGGATTAAGCTGTTCTGTTTCGGTGACCTGAACTACGATCCTGTCAAGCTGATTATAATTGGTTTCAGCATCCGTGCTGGCATCAGAGCTGCTTACAATGATACGGGCCATGCCGCCGCCTGGGCCGCCACCCATAATCATGACATTGCTTGAAGCTTCAGAAACAAGCTTGGTATTCACTAGAGCCCTGTTCTGGTATCTCAGAAGCATAGTCTGAATTGGAATGTAAATGTTGTCGTTGTAAACATTCACTCCTTTTTCCTCAAAACCCGTAAGGCTGACAGTCGTTTTCTGAAGCACTCCTATCACCTTCAGCCATATTCCGTTGAATTTTATATACTGGCCCAGGGGATCAACCTTGCTAAAGAATTTCGACCTGATGTTTGCACCGATAATGCAGACCTGGATCCCGTTCTCCTCCTGGTAGCCGTTGAAAAATGCACCTGAAACAAGTGGAAGGTTATAAAGGTAAAAGTAGTCGTTCGAAACACCCACAAGCTTGGCAGTATATTTTACGCCATTCATCATTGCAGTCGAGTTGAATGAAATCTCGGGACTGATCCTTTTTACTGAAGGAAGAATTTCCTTTATGGCTTCAACATCAAGCATATTAAGGCCTCTTGAAAACTTCTTGGATTGCTTCTCTCCCTCTTCGGATGAAGATGAATTATCCTGAACAATAGGATTAATGAGGATATTGTTAACCCCCACCATTTTCATCTGCTCCATTATTTCCTGCTTGGCTCCTTTTCCTATAGCAAGCATGGCGATAACGGCCGCCACTCCGAAAATGATCCCGAGAGCCGTAAGCATTGATTTCAGCTTGTTTGAAATTATAGATTCAACAGCGATCTCAATGTCGTGGAAGTACCGGAAGAAAAATTTGAACATATTTTCCCTGTTTTATTTTTATCTGTTGACTGTTGTCTCCTGTGTTGGCTGCTGTGTCGGCTGAGTACCCTGCTGTCTGGTGCCCTGCTGTCTGGTGCCCTGCTGCCCGCCATTCTGCTCACGCATCTGCCTGAACCTGCGCATTGCAGCTGTATCCATCTGGCCGCCCTGCTGCATCTGGTTCCTCATGTTCTGGAACTGCTCTCTCATTTCAGGAGTCATTTCACCGCCGAATCCGCCTCTGCCGCCAAAGCTTCTACGTTGTGATTGTTCAGTGGCCTGACGTTCTGCTTCTTTTTTCGCTTTTTCTTTTTCCTTGATAACAGTTATAAGTTCCTGGCCGAGAAGCTTGTTGAATTTCTCGGGTTCTTCAGGCGAGTTTAGATATAATACAGTACCTGGTTCTATGCCCTGCTCAACAATAACATTATTCTCATTTGATTCGCCCAGTACCACTATTTGCCTGGTCCCGTTCTTCATATAGACAAACGGAATACTGTCTGCTCCTGTCAGTACACTCTCCAGGGGTATGTATGTTACATCAGGAATGCTCTTGGTAAAGATCTTGTTGCCGGTAGTCATTGAAGGCTTAAGGAACTGGTCCGACATGTTAAGCTTTATCTGTACTTCGAACACTTTTGCGTCTGCATTGGGGAGCTGTTCACCGATATTGGCGACGGTTGTCACAGTACCGGTATATTTCTTTTCGGGAAAAGCATCCACCAGGATATCAACCGCCTGCCCGATCTTGACCCTGCTCACATCAATTTCATTAACATATGTTTTGGATATCATCGACGACATATCCGGAAGTGTTGCAACAACATTATCCCATGCACTGATTGAAGATCCAACCTTTCTTTTTGTACCTGTCCTGTCCCTCTTGTAAATCACCATTCCATCAGAAGGAGCGGTGATCACAAATTTAGAGAGTATTGCCTGCAGGTCGGTAACCCTTTGCCTCTCTTCAGACAGGTTTGTCTTCATTGTTCTCATATCAGAACGTGCCTGCTCAACCCTGAGAGAATAGCCTCTGATTGCCTGCTCTAATGAACGGTTTGCCTTATCGAGTGCTATAACTGCCTGGCGCTGGGTTGTCGGTGGTTCATATTTTGACTGATCAACTGTGATCTGTGCTTCCTCAACGCTGAACTTCAGGTTCTTGATCTGATCCCTGAGGTTGCTCAAAGTTACAGCGGTGTCGAGTATCTTGACTTCAAGGTTGGTTTCGTATGTTGTAAGTCTCTCAAGTTCATCTTTCAGACTGTTGTCGAAAGATGTCCTGTCGAGTGTAGCCACATAATCACCAGCTTTTACTTCTGTACCTTCAGGGACCAGGTCTGTTATCTTAATATCCGCAGCCCTGATATTACGGCTCTGAGTAATTTCTGGACCATAGATATCGGTTGAATTTTCGGCCTGAAGTTCTCCGGTGGTGGTGACAACTATGTCAAACTGGCCTTTCTGGGCTTCAACATAAAGGTTTGCCACATCATTTTTTGAAGATACCTTATTGTAAACAATCAGGGCAGTAATTGCCACTACTGCTACAATCGATACAATAATAATAGATTTCTTATTCATGAGATATTCTTACTTATTTAATTCTAAAAAAACTGTCACAAAAGTATTTAAAAGGGAATTCTTATTTAATTTCATTAACAATATTTAACAACACGGTCATTTGCCTTAACGCTTTTAAGACATCCTTGCTTCCTGTTTTATTCCCCGGGTCTTGCTTATTTTAGAGTTTTTTAACAATCCTGAAAATTTTATCTGAAAGATTTTCAGCCTCTTGCATAGTTTTTCCTTCGGAATAAATTCTTATGATCGGCTCGGTGTTCGACTTGCGTATCTGAACCCATGCTCCGGGAAGATCTATTTTCATCCCGTCCCTTTCGTCTATTTTACAGCCTTTGAAATCTTTCCTTACTGCAGCCAGTATCTTGCTAAAATCTGTCCCGGGCTGAAGGGCAATTTTTGTCTTTGCAATAACATAATCAGGATATTTACGGCGAAGCTCAGAGCATTTCATCTTACTTTTTGCCAGGTGCGACAGGAAGAGAGCTATGCCTGCCAGTGCATCCCTGCCATAATGCAACTCAGGATAAATAACTCCGCCGTTCCCTTCGCCTCCGATAACAGATCGGAAG
>Ga0209450_10001552_pt1 | contig 11514 bp, 10 predicted proteins | sample FrelakmetLWP11LW_FD_187149 | JGI IMG/M metagenome (GOLD analysis project Ga0209450, IMG submission 187149) | Freshwater lake sediment microbial communities from the University of Notre Dame, USA, for methane emissions studies - LWP11 LW (SPAdes)... | ecosystem: Environmental > Aquatic >... | reverse complement strand
CGGCCCGTGTTCGTTCGTCCAGAGTTCGCCGGTCGCCGGATCGAGCGCAGCACCCTGGATGTTGCGATGACCGATGGACCAGATCTCTGGCAGCGCGCCTGCCTGCGTGAGATAGGGGTTGTCCGCCGGTGCCTTGCCGTCGCGGTCGATACGCACGACCTTGCCGATGTGGTTGTCGACCAGCTGAACCTTGTCGCGGCCGGAGTTACGGTCCCCCAGCGTCACGAACAGGTTGCCGTCGCGGCCGAACACCAGGCGCGAGCCGAAGTGATGACGGCTGGCCATCGCCGGCTGCTGCCGGAATATCACGGTGACGTCCTCGAGCCCCATGGTTCCCAGCTTCGCGCGGGCCACGCTGGTGCCGTTCCGCCCGTCGCCCCGAGGTTCCGCGTACGAGAAATAGATGCGCTGGTTGCGCGCGAAGTCGGGATCCAGCGCGACGTCGAGCAGGCCGCCCTGCCCCACAGCGTCCACCGCCGGCACGCCAGCAAGTGGCTCGCTCGCTCTGCCGTCGCGATCGACGATGCGCAACCTGCCCGGACGCTCGGTGACGAGCGCACGTCCGTCCGGCAGGAAGGCGATGCCCCAGGGGTGTTCCAGCCCGCGGGTGACGACCGTCAGTTGCACCTTGGCTTTCTGGGTGACGACACCCGTGGTGTCGTCGAGGGCACAGGCTGCCCCGGCAAAGACCAGCAGCGCGATCGCGCCCAGTGTGTGAACGACCGAGGCATTGACGAGTTGTGCTCGGGGCGATGACCAGACGGGCCGCGTCATGACGAACTCCAGGCGGGATGGAAGCTGCAGCCATTTTCGCATCCCTGGGGCCTGCGGAGTCAGGCGCGGCGCAGCATCGGCCTGAAAGAGAAACGCAGCCCGTCGCGAAACGGGCTGCGTCACGGCGTCCTGCCCCTCAGACCCTGGAAGCCGCCGCGTCGCGGGAGGCTTCCTTGGCCTTGAAGGCCGCGACTTCGTGCTTGCCTTCAATGAAATAGTAGATCAGGAACGCGAGGCCAACGCCGGCCGGAATCAGCCCGAAGAACCTAACGTCCTCGCCCGCCACCGCGCCCAGCGCCAGGAACAGCGCGATGCCGATGAAGAACCAGATCATGCCGGTCAACAGGTGGCGTGGCCGCTTGTTGCGATCCAGCGGGCCGTAGAAAGCTTCCGGCAACGCCGGCAGTTCCATCCCGCGCTCGATGGCGGCCATGCGCTCCTTGTGGTGCGCCTCGACGACGTCGCGGCGGCGACGGTAATCGAGGATCTGGTAGATGATGGGAATCCCCAGCGACATGACAATCGCGACAATCGGGATGAATACGGCAACGACTTCTTCGTTCATGGACGGGCCTCCTCGGCTGTTGATGGTTATATGCCTCGTCCCCCGGAAAGGTTGCACCGGCCCCACTTGCAACCTTCTGCCCCGCAGGGGCATATAAAGGCCCATGGACGAGGCAATCGCAGGTCATCTGGCGGCTGGCCGCCACGCGCGGGCGTTCGACCTGATCGTGCCGGAGTATCGTAACCGTGTGTTCCGCCTCGCCTTTTCAATCCTCAAGGACCGCGCGGCGGCGGAAGACGCGGCCCAGGAGACGCTCGTCCGCGTCTGGAAGGCACTGCCGGGCTTCGATGGCCGGGCCGCGCTCGGTACCTGGATCTACGCCATCACCAGGAACACCTGCCTGATGGAACTGCGCAAGCGCCGGCCGACCGTCTCGTTCGACGACCCGGACTCGACCGAGGCGCAACACGCAGCCACCAGCATCGCAACCGGCCCGGCGGACGACCCCGAGCGCGACAATCTGCTGCGCCTGCTGGAAACGCTGCCCGCCAACCAGCAGCAGGCCGTGCGACTGTTTTATCTCGAAGACCGTTCCTACGATGCCGTGGCCGAGGCGCTCGGCATGCCGCTGGGGACGGTCAAGAATCTTCTGTTCCGGGCCCGCAAGCGCTTGATGCAGCTTGCCCAGCCCGAGGAGGTCAAGGCCGCATGAACAGCAACGACATCGCCCTTTCGCTCGGCCCCTGCGCCGACTACGAGTTCGACCTGGTCGAACTGTTCGAGGGCTCGCTGGAAGCCGGTCGCGCCAACCTCGTGCGGCAGCACATGGAGCGCTGCACCCGTTGTCGCGCCTACACCTCTGCGCTTGGCGCACTCGATGCCGCGCTGGCGGGTGCCTTGCCGCGCCCCGCCCTGTCGGCGAAATTCGACGCGCACTTGCGGGAGAGGATTGCAGAACTGACACAGGTGCCGAATCGCACGGCTGCGCTCGCCGCAGCGGAACGCGAGCACGCGTGGATGCTGCAGAACCTGGGTCGCGGACTCAGCTGGCGCACGCTACTTAATGCGGCCGCCCTGGGATCCGTCGTCGGCGGCTTGATAGTCGGTCTCGATTCCTTCGCGCCGGGATTGCTGCAATCGTTTGGCCTCGTTGCCCCGGGCATGAGTGCGACGCTGACGTTCTCGATCGCACTCGGTGTGGTGTTTGCCGTGTGCGGCGCGGTGTTTGCGCGAGGGTCGGCCCGCGGCTCGATGTTGTTGACGGACTGATCGCCCCCGCGCTGCCGGCAACCCCGGCGAGCTGCTCAGGCGTTGTGGTCCTCAATGATCGAGTTGCCGCCATCGGCAACGATCAATTGACCGACGATGTATGACGCGGCTGGAGACGCAAGGAACGCAATCAGCGCTGCGATCTCGCCCGGCGAGCCCGAGCGTCGTACCGGCGTACGCAGCCCCGCCGCGGCTTCGCACGCGGTCTGCGAGCCCGTCGCAATCCACCCCGGCGCGACCGCATTCACAGTCACCCCGTGCGGCGCTGCCTCGAGTGCGACGGCGCGCGTAAAGCCGACCAGGCCGGCTTTCGCGGCCGCATACGCGGTATCACCCGCAACGGCGGATACGGCTCCGGTCGTCGACGACACGTTGATGATGCGGCCATAGCCGCGAGCCTTCATGCCGAACAGGAATGCGCGCGTCACGAGGAATGCGGACGTCAGGTTGCGCTCGAGCGAGCGCTGCCAGTCGCCGAGGTCGAGTCGTTCGAGGTTGCCAGGGGCGTCCATTTCGCCGAGGACGGCCATGCCGGCGTTGTTGACGAGCACGCTCACGTCGCCGAGCGCTTCCGCGTGCTCATGCAGCCGCTCGATGTCGGGCTCGCTGGTCAGGTCAGCGACGAGCGCATGGGCCTCGTGCCCCGCGGCGCGGAGTTCAGCGGCTCGATCCTTGATCCTGTCGGTGGTCGAGACGATGAGAACGCGATGCCCGGCGCAAGCGAGCGCCCGCGCCGTCGCAATGCCGATACCTGCCGGACTGCCGGCACCCGTGACGACGGCGACAGTGCGCGCAGTCACGGGCGGCCGGCTCAGACCTTGCGGGTCCAGCCGAACGAGTCGGGCGCCACGCCGTTCTGGATGTCGACCAGCGCGGCACGCAGCTTCCGCGTCACCGGGCCGACGTCGCCGCTGCCGACGCGTACTTCCGTACCGTCGCTGCGCACGAGCGTACCGACGCCAGCGAGCACGGCGGCAGTGCCGGACAACGCGGCTTCACCGGTCTTGACCCATTCCATCATCTCGGCGACGTCGAAGATGCGCTCCTCGACCTTGAAGCCCATCTGCTTCGCCATCGTCAGCAGCGAATCGCGCGTGACGCCATGGAGGAACGTGGAATCGAGGCTGCGCGTGAGGATGTGGCCTTCGCGAATCAGCAGGAAGTTCGCGGCGCCGGTTTCCTGCACCGAGCCTTCCGGGCAGAACAGCACCTGGTCGATCTGGTACTTGTCCTTCGCCGCGAGCGTCGGGCCCATGGCCGCGGCGTAATTGCCGCCGGTCTTGACCATGCCGAGGTGCTCAGCGGTGCGGTGCTTCTGGTCCTCGACGTAGATGCGCAGCGGCTTCATGCCGCCCGCGAAGTAATCCCACACCGGGCTCGCGAGCACGATCAGCGTCGCTTCGTTCGATGGCTGCGACGCGGCGCCGATGTTCGGCATGGTGCCGAACAGCACGGGTCGCATGTACAGCGCGCCAGGGGGCTCCGGCACCTGCGCACGGTTGCGGTCGATCGTCTGCAGGATCATGCGCTCGAGCTGCTTCTCGTCCGGGATGGGCAGCATCAGCAGCTTTGCGCTCTGGCGCAGGCGCGCCACGTGCCGGTCCATGCGGAAGACGTGAATGCTGCCGTCGGCCCAGCGATACGCCTTGAAGCCCTCGAAGCAGGTGCTGGCGTAATGCAGCACGTGGGCGCCGGGATGCATCGGGATCGGCGCCACCGGCACCAGCTGGTCGGCGCTCCATGCGCCCTTGGCGTAGGTGGCGATGCTCATCTGGTCGGCAAGGACGGTGCCGAAAGCCGGGCGCGCCTGGGGAGTCGTGGTCATGGGAATTTTCTCGGGACGGGTCTGCGCAGTTGAAGTGTGATTCTAGCCGGGGATGAAGATCGTCGCGGGGTGCTCGAGCAGGTCCCTGAGCGCCAGGATCATGGCCGCGGCGTCGTAGCCGTCCACGAACCGGTGATCGAACGACGACGACAGGTTCATGATGCGGCGGATCGCCACGGCACCGTTCAGCACGACCGGGCGGTCGATTGCCTTGTTGACGCCGATGATGCCCATCTCGGGCGCATTGATGATCGGCGTCGAAACGATGCCGCCCATGCGGCCGAGGCTGGTGATCGTGATCGTCGAGCCGGACAGTTCGTCACGCGACGCCTTGCCCGACTTGGCCGCCTCGGAGACGCGCCGGATCTCGTCCGACAGGTCCCACAACGTACGGGCTTCGGCGTGGCGGACCACGGGGACCTTGAGGCCGTCCGGCGTCTGCGTCGCCACGCCCAGGTGAACCGGATGGTGACGGATCAGCACGTTGCGCTCGGCGTCGTAGTGCGCGTTGCACTGCGGGAACGCCTCCAGCACGCGCGCGAGCGCGGCGGCGAGGAACGGCAGGTAGGTGAGCGCCGGCGTGCCCTTCGGCGCCTTCGAGTTGAGATGCACGCGCAGCGACTCGAGGTCGGTGACGTCCACTTCCTCGACGTAGGAGAAATGCGGAATCGTCCGCGCCGCGTCCGTCATGCGCTGGGCAATCACGCGCCGCACGCCGATGACCTTGATCTCTTCGGCACCGGTGCGTGGCCGCAGCAGCGACGGCACAGCGGCGGAACCGCCGTTCCTGTTCGACGGCGCGGCGCCGCTCACCGCGGCCTCGAAGTCCTTCGGCGTAATGCGGCCGGTGGGACCTGAGCCTGCCACCTGCCGGAGGTCGATGCCCGCCTCGCGGGCCTTGCGGCGCGTCGCGGGCGACGCCTTCACGCGACCGGTTTCGCTTTTCACCACTCCCGCGTCAGCGGGAGAGGTCGGACGCAGTCCGGGTGAGGGCTCTGGCTTCCTCACCTCTCCCGCGCCAGCGGGAGAGGGAGCAGAGGCGGGAGCGGGAGTCGAGGCCGGCACGGAATCTTCGCTCGACTCCGTTTCGAACACGACCAGTTCCGAGCCGACGCGAACCATGTCGCCCGGCTGCCCGTTGATCGTCACCACCTTGCCGCTGACCGGCGCCGGCACTTCCACGGCCGCCTTGTCGGTCATGACCTCGGCCATGACCTGGTCCTCCTTGACCATGTCGCCGACCTTGATGTGCCAGGCGACGACCTCGGCCTCGACCGTGCCTTCGCCGAGGTCCGGCATCTTGAAGACGTAGCGCGTCATGCAGCCTCCATCACGGCCTTCAGGGCCGCTGCCACGCGCAGCGGACCCGGGAAGTACTCCCACTCGAACGCGTGCGGATACGGGGTGTCCCAGCCCGCGACGCGGCCGATCGGCGCCTCGAGGTCCCAGAAGCACTCTTCCTGGATCGTCGCCGACAGTTCGGCGCCGAAGCCGGAGAACCGCGTCGCCTCGTGCGCGATCAGGCAGCGGCCGGTCTTCTTCACCGACGTGCAGATGGTGTCGACGTCGAGCGGCACCATCGACCGCACGTCGATGATCTCGGCATCGATGCCGAGCGCTTTGGCCGCGGCCTCGCAGACATAGATCATCGTGCCGTACGCGACCATCGTCACCGCGCTGCCCTTGCGCACGATCTCGGCTTTACCGATCGGCACGGTGTAATAGCCGTCCGGCACTTCGCCTTTCGGGTGCGTGCTCCACGGCACCGCCGGCTTGTTCGCGTCGCCGTCGAACGGGCCGTTGTAGAGGCGCTTCGGCTCGAAGAACACCACCGGGTCGTCGTCCTCGATCGAGGCGATCAACAGCCCCTTGGCATCGTACGGCGTCGAGGGCATCACGACCTTGATGCCGCAGACGTGCGTGAAGATGCCTTCGGGGCTCTGCGAGTGCGTCTGGCCGCCGCGGATGCCGCCGCCGCAGGGCGTACGGATCGTGACCGGCGCCCAGAAGTCGCCGGCGCTGCGGTAGCGCAGGCGCGCGAGCTCCGAAAAAATCTGGTCGCAGGCAGGATAGATGTAGTCCGCGAACTGCACTTCCGCGATCGGACGCAGCCCGTTCACGCCCATGCCGATCGCGGCGCCGACGATCGCCCCTTCGGCGATCGGCGTATCCAGCACGCGGTGCTCGCCGTACTTGCGCTGCAGACCGTCGGTGACACGAAACACGCCGCCGAAGTAGCCGATGTCCTCGCCGAGCACGACCACGTTCGGATCGCGCGCCAGCATGATGTCCATCGCGGAGTTGAGCGCCTGAATCATGTTCATCTGTGCCATGGTCAGACCCCCAGCTCGGCCCGCAGCTGCTCGCGCTGCCGGCGCAGGGTTTCGGGCATTTCCTTGAACACGTCCTGGAACATCAGGTCGCGGTTCAGGCGCGGTCCGTCGGTCAGGGTGCCGTACTGCACGGCTTCCTTCCAGCTTTCGGTCACCTGCTGCTCGAGCTCCTGGGTAAGCACTGCGTGCCGCTCCTCCGACCACTCGCCGAGCGCGATCAGGTGATTCTTGAGACGCAGCACCGGGTCGCCGAGCGGCCACTTTTCATAGTCGTCCTTCGGGCGGTAGCGCGACGGGTCGTCACTCGTCGAGTGCGCGGCGCCGCGGTAGGTGACGTGCTCGATGAGCGTCGGACCCGCGCCGGTGCGCGCGCGCTCGGCCGCCCACTGCGTCACGGCATACACCGCCAGGAAATCGTTGCCGTCGACGCGAATGCCCGCCATGCCGTAGCCCGGGCCACGCGCCGCGAACGAGCGCTGCTCGCCGCCCGCGAACCCCTGGAAGGTCGAGATCGCCCACTGGTTGTTGACGATGTTGAGGATCACCGGCGCCATGTAGACGGAAGCGAACAGCATCGCGTGGTGGAAATCCGCCTCGGCGCTCGAGCCTTCACCGATCCACGATACCGCGATGTCGTCCTCGCCCTTGATCGCCGCGGCCATCGCCCAGCCCACGGCCTGCGGGAACTGCGTGGTCAGATTGCCTGAGATCGAGAAGATGCGGCCTTCGGCCCAGTGGTACATCACCGGCAGCTGGCGACCCTTGCACATGTCGCGAGTGTTCGAGAGCAACTGGCACATCAGGTCTACCAGCGGTCGTCCGCGGACCATGTACAGGCCCTGGTTGCGGTAGGCCGGGAACAGCATGTCAGTCGGCCGCAGCGCCATGCCTTGCGCCACGGACACCGCTTCTTCGCCGAGGCAGCGCATGTAGAACGAGGTCTTGCCCTGGCGCTGTGCGCGCTGCATTCGCTCGTCGAAGATGCGCGTCAGCAGCATGTGGCGCAGGCCGATCTGCAGCTCGGGCGGATCGAGGTGCGGGTTCCACTGCCCCACCGCCACGTGGCGATCGTCGAGCACGCGGACCAGCTCGGTCGAAAGGTTGCCGATGTCCCGCACGCGGGCATTCACGTCGGGGCGGTGCACTGCACCCGCCGGCGAGGTCTCCAGGTAGCTGAAATCCGGTGCTTCGCCCGGACGGGAATGGTGTTTCGGAACGTGCAGTCTTGATCGACGCGGCATCGGAATCCTCGCTGGATACACTCAATACAGATGCGTTGGGCCGGTTGGCGAGGTAGATTACTGACCGTGAAGTGGGGGTGCCGGAATTGTTGCATTGCAGTGCAGCAATAAGGAATATCTGTTTCAGGGAGCGCACTTTCATGGAAGAGGCATCAACCTCTCGCCTGGACAAGGTCGACCGGAAGATTCTGGACCTGCTGCAGCGCGAGGGCGCTTTGTCGGTCGCCGAGGTCGCCTCACGCACCGGCCTGTCGACGACCACCTGCTGGCGCCGGATCCAGAACCTCGAACAGTCGGGCGTGATCAAGGGGCGCGTGGCGCTGCTCGACCGCGCGGCGCTCGGCCTGGACGTCACCATCTTCGCGCACGTGAAGCTCTCGACGCAGGGTCGCGACGCGATCGCCGCGTTCTCGGAGGCGATCCGCGAGCGCCCGGAAGTGCTCGACTGCTACACCACGATGGGCGAGTGGGACTTCATGCTTCGCGTCGTGACGCGCGACATCAAGGCGTACGAGGCGTTCTACCTCGACCACCTTTCGACGCTTCCCTACGTGCAGTCCATCAACTCGTCGGTCACGGTCACCGTGATCAAGGAAACGACGATCCTGCCGATCGCGCTTTGATCCGCCGCGCTCAGCCGCTGATGCGCCGCCACAGCGCGCGCCCGACCAGCCGCGCCTTGGTGCCGAGGTCGAAGCGCTCCAGGTTGGTCTTGACGATGCCTGCCGTGAACCGCGTGCGTTTCGAGTAGTCCACCAGCACGTCGACGAGCACCGGCCTGCGTTCGTGCCCTGCCGCCGCGAGCGCGTCGCGAATCACGTCGTCGATGTCGCCATCGCTCGCGATGCGCAGGAACTTCGCGCCGGTCGCCTGCGCCACGCCCGCCACGTCGAGCGGGCCGAGGACGGTACAGGTCTTGCGGTTGTAGGGGATTTCCTGCGCCTGCGCGATCTGCGCGAGCTCGCCGTCGTTGAACACGAACACCACCAGGCCGAGTTCCTGCGCCGTGGCCGTCGCCAGCTCCATCGCCGTCATGCGGAACGCGCCGTCGCCCACGATGCCGATGACGGGCATTGCCGGCCGCGCGAGCTTTGCGCCGATCGTCGCCGGGACGCAGTAACCCATGCAGTTGAAGTCGGTCGGCGAGATCAGACCGCGCGCGCGATGGATGGGCATCAGCTCCGCGGCGAGGAAAGTGTGATTGCCGTCGTCGAGCACGACCGTCGAATCGTCGGGCAGCTGCCGGCGCAGACTGGCGAAAAAACGCGCCGGATTCACGCGACCCTGCGAGTCGTGGCGCAGCCACTCCTCCAGATAGACGGCTTTCTGCTCACGGATCGTCGCCTCGACTCGCGCGCGACGCTCGGCCGCCGTGGCGACGGGTGCATCACCCAGCGCCTGCAGCACTTGCGTCAACACTGACTTCGCATCACCTTCGAGCGCAACTCTGGCCGGATAGTTGGCGTTGAACACGGCGGGGTTGATGTCGACGTGGACCAGGTTGGCCGGCGGCGTCCAGCCGTAGCTTCCGGTTGCGATCTCGCCGAAGCGTGTGCCGACGGCGAGCATGCAGTCCGCGTCCGCGAAGGATTTTTCCACCGCGGGCACGGCAGCGCGGCCGAGGCAGAACCCCGCGTGCAGTGGATGGTTGGCGGAAAACGCGCTCACGCCCTGCAAGGTCGTCGCGACCGGCGCGCCGAGCCGTTCGGCCAGTCGCGCTACCTCGGGCGAGGCATCGACGGCGCCCCAGCCGACGAAGATCGCAGGCGACTTCGCGCTGCGCAGGAGTTCGACCGCCGCGGCGACCTGCTCAGGCTTGCAGCGGGCCGTTGTGGCAACCACCTGCGGCGAAACCGGCGGCCCTTCCTCGCCGGTCATCAGTTGCAGGTTCACCGGAATCTCGACGAACACGGGGCCGGGCTCGCCGCTGGTCGCGACGCGCACGGCTTCGTAGATCGTCGGGATGACGTCCGCGTGCTTCTCGACCAGCCACGTGCCCTTGGTGATCGGCTTCAGCAATGCGTGCTGGTCGACGTCGTGAAGCTGGTACTTGCGTCCCGTGTCGCGGCGGATGCCGCCGGCAATCACGAGCATGGGAATGCCGTCGAGAAACGCCTCGCCGATGCCGCTCGCGGCGTGCGTGACGCCGGCCGCGGGCACGATGACCAGCGTGCCGAGGCTGGTGCCGCTGCGGCTCACGGCGTCCGCCATGAACGCCGCCCCGCCTTCGTGCGTCACCAGCACCGGCGTGATCGTTGCCGACTTCGCGAGCTCGTCGTAGATCTCGGTGTTGTGCACGCCGGGGATGCCGAACGTGAACTTGACGCCGACGTTTTCGAGGGCTTCGCGAAGCATCGAGGCGGCGGTGCGGCTCATGGCAGGCGTGCCTGGTTCTGTTGCGGCCGGGGTTGGGCTCGTCAATTGTAGGCGCGGCCCACCATTGCAGCCATCGGCCTTGACCATGACCCGGCGCGCCACCATTCTCGGTCGCATGCTGCGACGAGCATGCAGAATACTGCCCGGCATCCTGGCGCTGGCGTCGCTCGCGGGATGCGCCTCGCTGTCGGAAAAGCAATGCCGCGCACAGGACTGGTACCAGGTCGGGTACGAGGACGGCAGCGCGGGCGCGCACACCCGGCGTATCGAGTCGCACGCCAGTGCCTGTGCCGCCTACGGCATCGAGATCGACACGGCGCAGTACGAGATTGGACGTGTCGACGGGCTGCAGCATTACTGCACGCTCGCGCGCGGCATCGAAACCGGGGTGAGGGGCTCGCCGTATTCGGGAGCGTGCACCGGCGACCGTGAGGTGGAGTTCCTGCGAGGTTACCGCGAGGGCCGGCGCCTGTACGATGTCGATGTCCGGCTGGCACGCGTCGAATCGGACATCGAGACGTATCGGCGGCGGCTTGCGGTCAAGGACCTTGACGACGAGCAGCGCCGTCGCCTGTATCAGGTATTGCGCGACCTGGAATTCGACCGGTCGCGACTCGAAGGCGAGCGCCGGCAGGTGGAGTGGGCGCTGCGAACCCTGGAGCGCCAGGCAGACCGGAGGCCCCTGGATCATGAGTGAGGTGCGGATTGCGGTGATCGGTGCGGGAATGGCCGGCCTGGCCTGCGCACACGAACTCGCGCGTGCCGATGCGAAGGTGACGGTCTACGAGCGCTCGCGCGGCCTCGGCGGCAGGCTCGCAACGCGCCGCCGCGGGCAGCTCTCTTTTGACCACGGCGCGCAGTTCGTGACGGCGCGCAGTCATCCCTTTGCCCGTTACACGGAGACCGCCTTGCGCGCCGGCGCGCTCGAAGCCTGGCGGCCACGCATCATGGAAGACGATCGTGCCTGGCCTGCACCCATCGACGACTGGTGGGTCGGCCAGCCTGGCATGAGCGCAGCCGTGCGACCGCTGGCCCGCAGCGTCGAGGTCCTGAGCGGCATCGCGGTACACGAGCTCCTGCCGGGCCAGCGCGGCTGGGAACTGCAGACGGACTCCGGCCGGCAGGACCGGGTGTATCGGGCCGTCGCGGTCGCAGTGCCTGCGCCACAGGCCTGCACGCTGCTGGGACCGC
>Ga0209450_10001551_pt1 | contig 11514 bp, 9 predicted proteins | sample FrelakmetLWP11LW_FD_187149 | JGI IMG/M metagenome (GOLD analysis project Ga0209450, IMG submission 187149) | Freshwater lake sediment microbial communities from the University of Notre Dame, USA, for methane emissions studies - LWP11 LW (SPAdes)... | ecosystem: Environmental > Aquatic >... | reverse complement strand
CCAAAGGATAATCAACCACTGCCATGCAAGCCGGGGTCGGCCGGAGCGTGGAGCCTGCCGACCCTGTCGGCCTGAAACGCCCGGCCAGCGGCCGGCAGGTTATTCGGGCCTTGTCACTTTAATTTAATGTTGCGCGATCCGGCAATTTTGTTTTCAAACTGGCTCCAAAACCGCTGGTCGGTCTCCATCCAGCGATCCCCGAAGCGCGTGTCGAAATACCCCCGGAGTTCGCCGAACAGGCGGCCCCAGCCGCGAGGGTAGTCCTGCGTCAGCGCATCTTCCAGGTAAGGCACGATGTCCGCCAGTTTTTCTTTCGGAAGGTAGGCCCTGGCGCCGAGTTCAATGGATTTTTTCAGTGCCTCCGGGTTCAGGGCATGCGCCGTTAGCATCACGACCGGGATGTCCTGGGCGGCGGTTTTTCTCAGCAAATCGAAACCGTCGATCCCCATGATGTCCAAGACGGCCAGGTCATATCGGTTTGCGTTCATTTTCGCGACGGCATCGGCGTGGGTGGCCGCCCGATCGATTCGACACTGCGGGGCATCACTGAGGATCAAATCTTCAAGACTGTCCAGAACATCGCTTTCGTCGTCCACGGCGAGAACGCGTTTGCCGTTCAATGCGGACTCTGTCATGGTGCCCTCCTTTATGGGAACAACTTCATGCTCGACGAGCCGCCACCGGCGGTGAATTCTCTCGGCAACCTTCGTCCCCTCGGCCTGTTTATTTATAGATCTTGGCGGCCAGGTCGATGTCCTCGGGGCAGAAAACAAAGAGGCACTTGGCATCGGGGCCGGCCACCGATCCGTATACGTAGTTGATGTTGATGCCCTCGTCGCCGAATTTCTTGGTGATGGCGGCAAGCTCTCCCGGCCGGTTCTCCAGCTGCAGCGCGATGACGGGCATGAGGTCGAAAGTGAACTCATGTGCGGAGAGCAGACCGACGGCTTTGTCGGTATTGTCGGTCAGCATGCGGATGAGCGCGAATTCGGCCGAGTCCTTGCGCATGGAGTTGTAGCTGGCCGCTGAGGCGATGCGCTGCAGCGACTTCCCGCGCGCCTGGAACAGCTGCTGCACGTAAGCCGATGCGTCCTGGATCATGAGGGCGTCGATGTTGACCCCGTTGCCGCCCAGCAGCGCGGACAGCCGGCCGAGTTCACCCGGAACGTTCTTCAAAAACAAAGAGATTTCGGTGCGTACCATGACGATCTCCTGACGTTGACATTAATTTTTCAGTTTGCGCTGAATCCTCCGCCACGGGTGGAGGATTCCGCGAAAACTAGGGGCTACGCTTGTCCTTGAGCACGTGGTTCGAGATGACGATCCGCTGGATCTCGGAGGTGCCTTCGTAGATGGTGAACACCCGCGCGTCGCGGTAGTAGCGCTCCACGGCGTACTCCTTGGTGAACCCGTAGCCGCCGTGAAGCTGGACGGCATGGGCCGTGATGCGGTTGACCATCTCGGAGGCGTACAGTTTGGCCATGGAGGCCTGCAGGCTGTAGTTCTCGCCGGCGTCCTTCATCTGGGCGGCGGAGAGCATCAGCAGGCGTGCGGCTTCGATCTCGGTTGCCATGTCGGCGATCATCCAGCGGATCCCCTGGAACTTGGCGATCTTCTGCCCGAACTGCTCGCGTTCCTGCGTGTATTTCACGGCGGCGTCCAGCGCGGCCTGGGCCACCCCGACCGACTGGGAGGCGATGCCGATGCGGCCGCAGTCCAGGCCGGTCATGGCGATCAGAAAGCCGTCGCCCTCGTTTCCCAGCAGCTGGTCGGCGGGGATGCGGCAGTCCTCCAAGATCAAATCGCAGGTGTCCGACGCCCTCAGCCCCATTTTGTCTTCCAACGGGCCTGCCTTGAGACCTCGGGTCCCCTGTTCCACCAAAAACGCGCTGATGCCCCGGTGCGCCCTGGCGTCATCGGTTTTGGCGGTCACGATGATGAGCCCCGCGTTTTTGCCCGTGGTGGTGAAACGCTTGGTGCCGTTGAGGACATAGCTGTTGCCGTCCCGCACGGCCCGGGTGGTCTGGCGGGCGGGGTCCGAACCGGCGTTGGGTTCGGTCAGTGAGAATGCGCCGATGATCTCGCCGGAGGCTAAACGCGTGAGGAATTTCTCCTTCTGCTTTTGCGTGCCGTACTTCAGGACGCTTTCGCACACGATCGAGTTGTGCACCGACATCACGACGGCCGTGGAGGCGCAGGCGTAGGCCACCTCCGACAGCGCCAGCACGTAGCTGACCGCGTCGGCCCCGGAACCGCCGTACTCCGGCGGCACCATCATCCCCATGAGGCCGAGCTCGGCCAGCTTCTTGAGATTATCCGCGGGGAAGAGCTTTTTCTGGTCGCGTTCCATGGCGCGCGGGGCGAATTCCTCGCGGGCCAGGTCCCTCACCATGGACTGGATCATCAGCTGTTCTTCGGTGAGTTTGAAGGACATCGTGTTCTCCTCCGACCGGGCCGCCGGTAAACCCTATCCGCGGCCACCGTGCAAGTTTAAGTTGGAACGAACGTCGGCGTCTCCGGCCGCGAGCCGTGAACTTCCCGCCATGAGCCGGTCAAGGCGTGTAGATGACCACCAGCAGCTCCGCGCGCTCATCGCTGACGCTTCTCAGCTTGTGGGGAATTCCGGAATTGAAGTGCAGCGAATCCCCGGCGGAAAGGGTGTTGACGTGGTCGCCGACCGTCACCTGGACCTTGCCGGAGAGCACATAGTCGAACTCCTCGCCTTCGTGGTGGTAATCGACCCCCTTGTGTTCCTGCTGAGCTTCGATCACGACCCGGAAGCCCTTGAGATGCTTGTTCTCGGCGCCGGGGGTCAGGGTGGTGTAGGCGTAATTTTCCGTGCGCTTGGTGTGGGCCGTGACGCGTTTTTCCAGCTTGGACTCGGGTTCCTTGAGCAGCGAGGCGCTGTCGATTTCAAGCGCTCGGGCGATCTGCAGGATGGCCCCCACGGGGGGAGTGGCCGTGCCTGCCTCGACCGCCTTGAGGTAGTCGACGGAAAAGCCGGTTTCATTGGCGATGCGTTCCAACGGGATGTTTTTCTCGACCCGCACTTTCTTGATCTTGCCGCCGATCGGCACGCGTTGGGGTTTCTTGGGTTTTGGCATAAGGCCTCCTCAGAATCCAGTCAGCCGGTCGGCCCGTTCGCCGGTCTGTCCGGTCAAACAAAAGATGACAGGATTCAATAGGCTTTTGACCGGCGACGGGCGGACCGGCCGACCGTCTCTATTTGTACTCGAAAAACCCCCGGCCCGTCTTGCGGCCGAGCCAGCCGGCTTCCACGTATTTGCGCAGCAGCGGGCAGGGGCGATACTTGGAGTCCTTGAACCCGTCGTAAAGGGTTTCCATGATGGCCAGGCAGGTGTCCAGGCCGATCAGGTCGGCCAGCGCCAGCGGACCCATGGGGTGGTTCATGCCGAGCTTCATCACGGTGTCGATGTCCTCGCGGGTGCCGACCCCGTGATACAGGCAGTAGACGGCCTCGTTGATCATCGGCAGCAGGATGCGGTTCGCGATGAATCCCGGGTAGTCGTTGGCTTTGGCCGGGGTCTTGCCGAATTTTTCGGACAAGGCCCAGGTGATCTTCAGGGTGTCCTCCGAGGTGGCGAGCCCGGGAATGACTTCCACGAGTTTCATCACCGGCACCGGGTTCATGAAGTGCATGCCGATGACCTTGTCCGGACGCCGGGTCTGAGCCGCGATCCGTCCGATGGGGATGGAGGAGGTGTTGGTGGCCAGGATCGCCTCCGGTGGGCAGATCTGGTCCAGGTCCCGGAAAATCTGAAACTTGATGTCCTGCCGCTCCGTGGCGGCCTCCACCACGAAATCCGCCGCGGCCATGTCCTTGAGGCTGACGCTGCCTTTGATCCTGCCGAGCAGGGCATCTTTTTCAGCCGCCGTCATTTTCCCTTTTTCGACATGGCGGGCCAGGATGCCCGCAACGGTTTTCAGGCCCTTGTCGACGAATTCCTGCTTGATGTCGTTCATGATGACCGTGAGCCCGCTGGCGGCCGCCACCTGGGCGATGCCGTTGCCCATCTGACCCGAGCCGATGACACCGAATGTTTTGACTTCCATCTTTCCCACCTCCTTAGTTGAATAAGGGTACAAGGGGTCAAGGGTCCAAGGGGCCGAGTGATAAAACAGGGGCTTGAGGGTGCCGCTTCTTCAGTTTACTTGAACCCTCGACCCCTTGAACCCTCGGACCCCGGTTTACCGCTTCACCACCAACGCTACGGCCTCTCCGCCGCCCAGGCACAGCGAGGCCAGCCCGGTTTTTTTGTTCCGGCGGATCATCTCGTGCAGCAGGGTCACGAGCAAGCGGCAACCGCTGGCGCCGATGGGGTGCCCCAGGGCCACGCTGCCTCCGTTGACGTTGACCTTGGCGGGGTCGAGTTTCAACTCCCGCATGACGGCGACGGTCGAGCCGCTGAAGGCCTCGTTGATTTCAAAAAGATCCACGTCCTGCATCCCGAGGCCTTCCTTCTGAAGGCACTTGGGCACCGCCAAAATCGGGGCCACCAGAACGTACTTCATGTCGAGTCCGGCCGAGGCCTGGGCGCCGATGGAGGCCAGCGCCGTGCAGCCGAGCGCGCGCGCTTTCTCCTCCGCCATGACCACCACGGCGGCGGCCCCGTCGCTGATGACCGAGGCGTTCCCGGCCGTGGCAAACCCGTTTTTCTGGAAGGCCGGGGACATCTTGGCCAAAAGCTCGTAGTTCGTCTCCCGCGGACACTCGTCCTGCCTGAAAACGACCGGCTCGCCCTTGCGCTGGGGGATGCTCACCGGCACGATCTCGTCGGTGAAGGTTCCCGCCTTGACGGCCGCCATCGCCCGGCGATAGGACTCGGCTGCATAGCGGTCCTGGTCTTCGCGGCTCACGTGGTATTTCTGAGAGCAGAGGTCGTTGGAAATTCCCATGTGGAAATCGTTGACGATGTCCCACAGCCCGTCGTGGACCATGTGGTCCTGCAGCGTCCCCGGGCCCATGCGGTAGCCGAAGCGCGCCTTCTCGAGGTAATAGGGGGCTGCGCTCATGTTCTCCATGCCGCCGGCCGCCACCACGTCGGCGTCGCCGGTCTGGATGGCTTGGGCGGCGAGCATGACCGCCTTGAGGGCCGAGCCGCAGACCTTGTTGACGGTGACGGCCTCGATCTCCCAGGGCATCCGGGCGAGGACGGCCGCCTGCTTGGCCGGGTTCTGGCCGTAGCCGCAGGGCAGCACCTGGCCCATGATGACCTCGTTCACGGCCGTCCGGTCGATCCCTGCGCGGCGGACGGCCTCCTCGATCACGATGGCGCCGAGCTGCGTGGCGCCGACGCCGGCCAGAGAACCGTTGTAGCTGCCCAGGGCCGTTCGCACCGCACTGACAATGACCGCTTTTCGCATGACGATCTCCTCCTGACTCTTCGGTGGTCTATTGAAATGGGACCGCCAACCCTTTTGCGTCCAAAGGGGTCAAGGGGCCGAGGGGTCCAGGGTTCGAGCAAAGGAGGGGCCGCCTCTTTTTGTTTTTCCCCTTGCACCCTTGTCTTTCCTTACATATTCCTTCTATACTGGCCCCCCACCGCATACAGCGCCTGGGTGATCTGGCCCAGGCTGCAGCAGCGCACCGTGTTCATGAGTTCCCCGAAAATGTTGCCGCCGGAGAGGGCGGCCTGCTGCAGGCGCTCGAGCGCCGGCGGCGCATCTTTTGCGTTGCGCGTCTTGAATTCCGCCAGGCGTTTCAGCTGGGACTGCTTTTCCTCCTCGGTGGCCCGCGCGAGTTCGAGGGTTTCGGTGAAACGGTCATCGGATGCGTGGGGGTCCCGGAAGGTGTTCACGCCGACGATCGGCAGCCGGCCGTCGTGTTTGAGCGCCTCGTAGTAGAGCGACTCTTCCTGGATCTTGCTGCGCTGGTAGCCGGTTTCCATCGCGCCCAGGACGCCCCCGCGTTCGGTGATGCGGTCGAACTCGATCAGGACGGCCTCCTCGACCAGCCGCGTCAGCTCCTCCACGATAAAGCTGCCCTGGTTCATGTTCTCGTTCTTGGCGAGGCCCCACTCGCGGTTGATGATGAGCTGGATCGCGAGCGCCCGGCGCACCGACTCGGTGCTCGGCGTGGTGATGGCCTCGTCGAAGGCGTTGGTGTGCAGGCTGTTGCAGTTGTCGTAGATCGCGCACAGGGCCTGCAAGGTGGTGCGGGCGTCGTTGAACTGGATGTCCTGGCTGTGCAGCGAGCGGCCCGAGGTCTGGATGTGGTACTTGAGCTGCTGGGAGCGCACCGTGCCGCCATACCGGTGCCGCATGGCCACCGCCCAGATGCGGCGCGCCACGCGGCCGATGACGGTGTACTCGGGGTCCATGCCGTTGGAGAAGAAGAAGGAAAGGTTGGGTGCGAAGCTGTCGATGGGCATCCCCCGGGAGAGGTAATACTCGACGTAGGTGAAGCCGTTGGCGAGCGTCAGGGCGAGCTGGGTGATGGGGTTCGCGCCGGCCTCGGCGATGTGGTAGCCGGAGATCGACACCGAGTAGAAATTTCGCACGTGGTTCTGAATAAAGTATTCCTGGATGTCGCCCATCATCTTCAGGGCGAAATCGATGGAGAAGATGCAGGTGTTCTGACCCTGGTCCTCCTTGAGGATGTCGGCCTGGACCGTGCCGCGGACATTGGAGAGCGCCCGGGCGCGGATCTCTTGATGCTCGGCCGTGTCCGGTTCGCGGCCGTGCTCGGTGGTGAATTGGTCCACCTGCTGGTCGATGGCCGTGTTGAGGAACATGGCGAGCATGATGGGGGCCGGACCGTTGATGGTCATCGAAACCGAGTTGTTGGGCGCGCACAGCTCGAAGCCGCCGTAGAGCACCTTGACGTCGTCCAGCGTGCAGATGCTCACGCCGGAGGTGCCCACCTTGCCGTAGATGTCGGGCCGGACGTCCGGGTCGAAGCCGTAGAGCGTCACCGAGTCGAAGGCCGTCGACAGGCGCTTGGCGTCGTAGTTGGCCGACAGCAGCTTGAAGCGGCGGTTGGTGCGGGCCGGGTCGCCCTCTCCGGCGAACATGCGCGTGGGGTCCTCGTCCGCGCGCTTGAGCGGGAAGACGCCGGCGGTGAACGGGAAGCGGCCCGGCACGTTTTCCTCCCGCATCCAGCGGTAGGTCTCCGCCGGGTCCTCGAACCCCGGCAGGACGATCTTGGGGATGCGCGAATGGGCAAGGGATTCTGAGTAAAGGGGCAGGCGGATCTCCCGGTCGCGAACCGCGTACACCAGCTCATCGCGGCGGTAGATGTCCTTGACTTCCTGCCACTCGGCCACGGACGTTCGGGTTTCGGGAGCGAGCGCCTCCGCCGCCTTGCGGGCCTCGGCCTTCAGGCGGGCGAGCAGCTGCGGCGCATCGCCGGCCGAGGCTTCAAGGGTCCGGGCCGCGGCGTCCAGGTGCCACGCCGCGCGCAGCGCGTCCATCTGCTGCCGGGTTTCCGCGTGGTAGCCCCGGACGGTTTCGGAGATCTCGCTCAGGTAGCGCACCCGTTCCGGCGGGATGATGATGGTCTTCGAAGAGGAGGTCCTGCCCTTCGGCCGCGGCAGCCGGGTGTCGAAGCGGACCCCCGTCTTGGCCGCCACCGTGACCATCAGCGCGTGGTACAGGGCCGTCACTCCGTCGTCGTTGAACTTGGAGGCGATGGTGCCGAAGACCGGCATTTCCTCCGGCGGCTGGCTGAACGCCTTGCGGTTCCGCTGGACCTGCTTGCGCACGTGCTGCACGGCGTCGTCGCTGCCGCGCTTTTCGAACTTGTTGACCACGGCCAGGTCGGCGAAGTCCAGCATGTCGATTTTCTCGAGCTGGGAAGCGGCCCCGTACTCGCTGGTCATGACGTACATGGAGACGTCCACGAGGTCGACGATGCTCGAATCGCCCTGGCCGATGCCCGCCGTTTCGGTGATGACCAGGTCAAAGCCCGCCGCCTTGACCGTCAGAATCGCATCCGCCAGCGCCTCGGGGATCTCGGTCGATGAGCTGCGGGTGGCGAGCGAGCGCATGTAGACCCTGGGGCTACCGATGGCGTTCATGCGGATCCGGTCGCCCAGCAGCGCCCCCCCGGTCTTGCGGCGCGAGGGATCGCAGCTCAGCACCGCGACCCGCACGTCCTTGAGATCGTGCAGGATGCGCACGATGAGCTCGTCGGTCAGGGAGGATTTGCCGGCGCCGCCGGTGCCCGTGATGCCGATCACCGGCACCTTGCGGCTGCCGATCCTGCGGCTGAACTCCGCCCGCAGCTTGGCCAGGTGTCCGTTTTGACGGACTTTGGCCAGCTCGGCGGCCGAAATGAGATGGGCCACCAGTCGCTTGTTGTCCGGCGAGAGGGCCTCCAGGGAGAAGTTGAAATCGCTGACGGTGGGAAAGTCGAGGGTTTTCACCAGGTGGTTGATCATGCCCTGCAGGCCCAGGCGCGCACCGTCCTCGGGGGAGAAGATCTTGGCGACCCCGTAGGCCTCCAGCTCCTTGATTTCCTCCGGCACGATCACGCCGCCGCCGCCGCCGAACACCTTGACGTGCGTCGCGCCTCGCTCACGGAGCAGGTCGATCAGGTACTTGAAAAACTCAATGTGGCCGCCCTGGTAGCTCGAGACGGCCACCCCCTGGACATCCTCTTCCACGGCCGCATCCACGATTTCCTGGACCGAGCGGTTGTGTCCGAGGTGGATCACTTCGACCCCCGTGTCCTGAATGATCCGGCGCATGATGTTGATGGCCGCATCGTGGCCGTCGAAAAGCGAGGTGGCCGTCACCACCCGAATCGCGTTTTGGGGTTTGTAAACCTCAGCCTGCGCGCTCATGACGCCTCCTTGAAAACGAAGAAGCTTTTACTCGTTGCTCGTTGCTCGTTGCTTCCCCTGGCCTCCCGTACACATTCTGAGGATGGCCGCCGTCTGCAGCTTGATGTAATCGTCGATGCGGTAATGCTTGGACAGGAACCAGCGCCGAAAGGTCCACATGTGCCCGAAAACCACGATGTTGTGGGCCGTTATTTCGATGGAGCGGCCGTCCAGGTGCGGCAGCTCTCCGGACTTCGACAGCCGTGCGAGGACCCCCACGAGGAGGCCGGTGATCCGCAGCTCATTTTCCAGGACGCGCTTTTGCCACTGGGCAGGCAGCGACTGGGTCTGCTGGTAAATCATCAGGATGGAGTCGCTCATGCGGTGGCAGACCATGAAGTACTCCCGGATGACCTCGGCGAGGGCATCACGGCCGCCGGTGGCTTTGGCCATGGCGTTGGCGACGCCCAGCTCCATTTCGGAGTGGATGAAGTCGCATACCAGGTAAAGGATGTCTTCCTTGCAGGTGAAATACTCGTAGAGCGAGCCGATGGAGATTTCCGCCGCCCGGGCGATCTGGCGCGTGGTCGTCTTGTGGAAGCCCTTCTCGATGAACAGGCGCACGGCGGCGTCGGCGATCTGGCGCCGGCGGCGGTCGACCAGGTCCGGGTCCTTGACCTGGGTGGGGATGGCGGTCGTGCGACGCGCGGTCTGCATGGGACCTCTCGCAGGCAACCCGGAGTTTGCGCCGGGCATGGATGGAAGGCCGACTGGGGAGCGCCCGGTTCGCCGAGCGAGCGCTCAATCGCCACCGATTTTTACACGTCGCCGGAACGATTGTCAAGCATGCCGTTTCATGGACACGATGCCGGCGATGGCGCCCGCCAGTGACACCAGCACGAGCCACCACGCATGGCGGTAGGACCCCGTGGCGTCGTAAATCAGGCCGCCGACCAGGGGCCCCAAAGAGCCTCCGACGCCTACGACGAAGAAGGTCAGCAGCCCGAAGATCGCCCCGATGCTCTGACGGCCGAAACGGTCCGCAGCGATGATCGGCAGCAGCGGGCCCAGACAACCGTAGCCGAACCCGAACACGAAGGAATACGCCAGGAGCATTTCCACCGTCCGCGTTTCCAGCAGGAGGACCATGCCCACCGCCATGAAGGCGTAGCCCAGGGCGGCAGAGTATTTAGGGTCCCCCATGCGGTCGCTGATCCAGCCGAAGAAGAACTGCCCCAATAAGCCGGCGAACCCCATCGCCCCCAGCGAGGCGGCCGCGGCCATCCGGTCGATCCCCTGGTCGACGGCATAGGGGACCTGGTGGACAAAGGCCATCAGGGCCGCCATGACCGCCGTGCCGTGGCACAGCGCCAGTGTCCAGAACTGCGAGTCCTTCCAAATCCGGGGGGCAACGGCCGGCGCCGTCTGCGCTTTCGCAAGGGGGACGTCACGTCGCCGTTCCTCAGCCGGGCGCTCCCCGTCGGGCGCGAGGCCGTAGGCTTCCGGGACGGTTCGGCGCATCAGCAGTTGCGCAATCAGAATACCGAATACCAGCAGGGTCAGGCCCAGAAAAAGAAACGCCGTCCTCCAGGAAAAACGAGTCAGCATGAGGGCCGTGGCCGGGGTGAGGACGATCGTGCCGAAGCTGACCCCCATGCTTGAGATGCCGATGGCGAGGCCCCGCCGGCGGGCGAACCACTTCCCCACGGAGGAGACCATCGTGACCGTGCCCGCCCATGAGGACCCGAATCCGTAGAGGACCCCGTAGGCGAAATAAAACTGCAGAGGGGTTTCGGCCCCCGCGCAAAGGAAAAACCCCGCTGCGGAAACCACGGCACCGATGGTGGCGATCCAGCGGGGCGCGATCCGATCGAGGAGCCTGCCGGCGGAGATACCCCCGATGGCATACACCAGCAGGTTGATCGAGGCTGCCAGCGACACGACGGAGCGCGACCACCCGTTTTCGGCCGTAAGAGGCTGAACGAAGATGCCGAACGAGTAGCGGGCGCCGTAGTTCAGCGCCATGAGGGTGAAGGCGCCGGCAACGATGTACCATCCCCAAAACAGTTTTGGCGTCTTTTCTCGGTTTTCGGTCATAGCCCCTGGGCCCGGCGCGCTCGGCCGGCCTCTGTGAAAAGGTATTGCCGCACTCGGCGTCCCGGCAGCATACATCACGAGGCAGCCGAAATCCATGCGGGGGCCGGCAGCCGCGACAATGGGATTGACAAGCCCCGCCGGGATGGGCTAAATATGAGCGAGCGCTCGCTCATAAAGCCCGGGCCCCGCCACATCCGGTTCACTGCTCCTGCTCATGCGGTTTCAGTGTTTCGGGCGAAGAGAGGCAACACCCTCCGTTGCACAAAGAGCGGCCGGGAGTCGATGGGTGCCGATCGCAAAGCCCTTTCCGCCGGACTCTCTCCTGTGCGGGGCCTCCAACAGGCCATGCCGCCGAAGGTTCAATTTCAATTCAACATCCGGACGGCGCGGGGCGCTTTGACCGTGCCCGCCCGGTATTCTCCAGGAGGTCCTCATGAGTGAAGATGTGTTGCTGGCAAAGGAGGAAGAAGGTGTCGTCACGCTGACGCTGAACCGGCCCGAGGTCATGAATTCCTTCAACTTCGACCTGCTGCGGGCGCTGCGGGACACGATCGAGAGCGTCCGTTTCCGGCGCGACATCCGGGTCGTCATCGTCACCGGCGCGGGCGAAAAAGCGTTTTGTTCCGGCGCA
>Ga0209450_10001550_pt1 | contig 11518 bp, 9 predicted proteins | sample FrelakmetLWP11LW_FD_187149 | JGI IMG/M metagenome (GOLD analysis project Ga0209450, IMG submission 187149) | Freshwater lake sediment microbial communities from the University of Notre Dame, USA, for methane emissions studies - LWP11 LW (SPAdes)... | ecosystem: Environmental > Aquatic >... | reverse complement strand
GCGCGAGGCGGCGCAGTGCTGCGGGCTGTCGCGCTGGCAGTCGTTCGCCCGGATCGAGCTGCCGCTCGCCTGGCCGGGCGTGCTGTCCGCCGCGGTGCTCACGTTCGCGCACACGCTGGGCGAGTTCGGCGTCGTGCTGATGGTCGGCGGCTCGATCCCCGGCGAGACGAAGACGATCGCGATCGCGATCTACGACCGCGTGCAGGCGTTCGACACCGCCGGCGCCGGCGCGATGGCGCTCCTGCTCGTCGTCATCTCGTTCGCCACCGTGGCGCTTTCCTACGTGCTGTCCGAGCGCTGGCTGAAGCCGGCCAGGCGATGAGCGCGTCGGGAGGTCGGACGGTGACACTGCGCATCGCGCTCGGCCACGACGGCCCGCCGCTCGACCTCGACCTCGCGCTCCCCGCGGGCGAGATCGTCGGCATCGTCGGTCCGTCGGGGAGCGGCAAGACGTCGCTGCTGCGCGCGATCGCGGGGCTGCTGCGGCCGCGCCGTGGTCGCGTCGCGTTCGACCACGACGTCTGGCTCGATACCGCGCACGGCATCGACTGGCCGACCCGCGAGCGTCCCATCGGCTACGTGTCGCAGCACTACGGGCTGTTTCCGCACCTGACGGCCCTCGAGAACGTCGCGTGCTCGCTCCTCGACCGGCCGCCCGCCGAGCGCGACACGCAGGCGCGGGCGCGGCTCGCGCAGGCGCACGTCGCGGGTCTCGAGGAGCGCCGGCCGCGCGAGCTCTCCGGCGGCCAGCAGCAGCGCGTCGCGATGGCGCGGGCGCTGGCGCGCAATCCCCGCGTACTGCTGCTGGACGAGCCGTTCTCCTCGGTGGACCGCAGCACGCGCAAGCGCCTGTATGTCGAGCTGAAGCGCCTGCACGCCGAGCTCTCGCCGACGGTACTGCTCGTCACTCACGACCTCGACGAGGCGGCGATGCTCGCCTCGCATCTGTGCCTGATGCAGCGCGGACACATCGTCCAGCACGGGCCGACGCGCGAGGTGATGACGCGCCCGGCGACGATCGCCGCCGCGCGCCTGCTCGACCTGCCCAACCTGTTCGAGGGCCCGATCGAGGGCACCAGCGCGGCGCGGCGGCTGGTGTTCGGCCCGCACCACCTCGAGGTCCCCGACAACGGCGACTTCGCGTCGGGGCGCACGATCGCGTGGACGATCCTGCCCACGCGCATCCTGCTGCATCGGGTGGACCGCCCGTCCCACGGGGAACGCGAGAACCCGGTACGCGCGGTCATCGCCGACCTGGTCGTGCTGGGCGACGACGTGATCGCCCGACTCGCCCCTTCGGGCATGCCCGACGCGCGGCTCACGCTCAAGGTGTCACAGCACGTCGCCGAGCGCAACGCACTCGCCGTCGGACGCGACGTGACCGTTTCGCTGCTGCGCGAGGCGATCGTGCCGCTGGATGCGACGTAGTGCCGCCCGCCAGCGGGCGGCGCGTCGCCGCTACGCCGCGAGTTGCGGGTTGAGCCGCTCGGCGCGGTCGTGGAGCTTGTTCAGCGCGTTGATGTAGGCCTTCGCCGAGGCGACGATGATGTCCGTGTCGGCACCGTTGCCGTTGACGATGCGACCGTCGCGCTCGAGCCGGACCGTGACCTCGCCCTGCGCATCGGTGCCCGTGGTGATCGCGTTCACCGAGAACAGCAGCAACTTCGAGCCCGACGACACCATGCGCTCGATCGCCTTGAACGTCGCATCCACCGGCCCGTCGCCCTCGGTCTCGGCCGAGACCTCGCGGTCGCCCACGCTCATCGCCACGCGTGCCTGCGGGACCTCGCCCGTCTCCGAGACCACCTTCAGCGCGACGAACTTGTAATGCTCGCGTTCGGGCGTGATCGCCTCGTCGGAGACCAGCGCCTGCAGGTCCTCGTCGAACACCTGGCCCTTCTTGTCGGCGAGGTCCTTGAAGCGCACGAACGCGGCATTCAGCGACTCCTCCGAGGCCAGCTCGACACCGAGCTCGGCCAGCCGCGTCCTGAAGGCGTTGCGTCCCGACAGCTTGCCGAGCGAGAGCTTGTTGGTCGTCCAGCCCACGTCCTCGGCACGCATGATCTCGTAGGTCTCGCGGTGCTTGAGCACGCCGTCCTGGTGAATGCCGGACTCGTGCGCGAACGCGTTGGCGCCGACGATCGCCTTGTTCGGCTGCACCGGGAAGCCTGTGATCGACGAGACGAGCTTCGACGCCGGCACGATCTGCGTCGTGTCGATGCGCGTCGTGCAGGGGAAGACGTCATGGCGGGTCTTCACGGCCATCACGATCTCCTCGAGCGAGGCGTTGCCGGCGCGCTCGCCGAGGCCGTTGACCGTGCACTCGACCTGCCGCGCGCCGTTCATCACCGCGGCGAGCGAGTTGGCCACCGCGAGGCCGAGGTCGTTGTGGCAGTGCACCGACCAGACCGCCTTGTCCGAGTTGGGCACGCGCTCGCGCAGCGAGCGGATCAGCTCGCCGAACTGCCAGGGGGTCGTGTAGCCGACGGTGTCGGGAATGTTGACGGTCGTCGCGCCGGCGCGGATCACCGCCTCCAGCAGCCGGCAGAGGAAGTCGGGTTCGGAACGCCCGGCGTCCTCGGGCGAGAATTCGACGTTGTCCGTGTAGCGGCGCGCCCACGCGATCGACTTGACCGCCTGCTCGAGCACCTGCTCGGGCGACATGCGGAGCTTCATCTGCATGTGGATCGGCGAGGAGGCGATGAACGTGTGCACGCGGCCCGACTTCGCCGGGCGGATCGCCTCGCCGCAGCGATTGACGTCGTTCTCGTTCGCACGCGCGAGGCCGCACACGGTGCTGTCCTTGATCGTCCGCGCGATGTCCTGCACCGCCTCGAAGTCGCCGTTGGACGAGGCCGGGAAGCCCGCCTCGATGACGTCGACGCGCAGCCGCTCGAGCTGGCGCGCGATGCGCAGCTTTTCCTCGCGCGTCATCGAGGCGCCCGGGCTCTGCTCGCCGTCGCGAAGCGTGGTGTCGAAGATGAAGAGGTGCTGCTGCTCGGGCTCGGTGCGCTGTTCGCTCATGGCGGACTCCGGACGTGGCGTGGGTGCGAAATCACCGCCGGTCGTTTCCGACCGACGTTGCGGGTGCTGCTCGAATTGGGGGTGGGGGAGGTTAGCTGTGCGCGGGGCACAGCAGCAGCAGGCCGCGCAGAAGCGCGGGCGTGGCCGAACGGCCAATGCGCGGGACGGCGGTACGGAAGCTGCTCATGGGAGCGCAAACCTTAGCCGAAACGCGCGACGGAGGCAAGCGGTGCGGCTGCGGGCCGGCGAAAGTGTGACGCTGTCGCAACACTGGCCGGGCCGGATCCGCCGGCGCGACCCACGACGCCCGATACGGGCCTGCAAGGGGCGAGGAGGCCGCGCCGCGGGGCGGGCAGGCCGTCGAAAGACGCGGCGTGGAAGTCGCGAAGCGAGGGGCGAGACTTCGGCGACGTGTTCCTAAGCGCCGACGGATCTCCTATGCTTGGCCGATGGAACTGTTCGAGCGCTCGCGCGTCCTGCGATGGGCGGCATGGGTCGCCTTCTACAGCGCGTTGCCGGCCGTGCTCTTCCTGCCTCGGGCCATTCGGGGGACGGGGACCTTCTTCAGTGACGGCGACGCGATCGAGCAGAGCTACCCCTGGGTGGTGACGATCGCCCGGGCCTTGCACGCGGGATACCTGCCCCTCTGGAATGCGCACAGCCAGGGTGGAACGAGCTTCGTCGGCGAGATCCAGAGCGGCGCCTTCTACCCGGTGACGCTGGCCTTCGCCTGGCTGTTCGGCTCGCCCGAAGGCATCGGCCTGGTCGCGCTCGAGTGCTGGGTCATACTGCACTTCGCCATTGCGATGGCCGGGATGCACTGGCTTGCCAGGGAGATGGGTGCAACTCGAGTCGCCGCGATCATGGCAGCGATGGCCTTCGCGCTTCTCGGACCCGTCCTGTTCCGTTCGGGAGGGCAGGTCGGAATCTTCTTCGGGCTGACCTGGATGCCCGCGGCGTTCGCGTTCGCATGGCGTTTCTTGCGCGGTGGCTCGCTGCTGAATTGCCTCGGGGCGGGCGCGATCGTCGCCACGCAGGTGAACGCCGGTCACATCCAGCCCGCGTTCCACACGCTCCTCCTCATCGGCAGCCTGGCCTGCGTGGAGCTCTGGCGCGACCGGCGCGCAGGCTCGATCCGCCGCGTCCTCAAGGGCGGGCTGCTGGGTGCCGCGGCCCTGTCGATCGTCGCCGGTCCTCAGTTCTGGCTCGGCGCGGAGTACCTCGGCAACGTCTACCGCTGGATCGGGACCGGCGATCCGATCGCGTCGTGGGAGCGCGTCCCGCTGAAGGCATTCCTGAACCTCTACATCGTGACGCCTATCGCGACGTTGAGCGTGTTCGACCCCTGGCAATTCCCTGCCGACGACGGCAACTCCATCTTCCTCGGCCTGCCCCTCTTCGTCGTGCTCGTTCTGGGATTGTGGGTTGCGAGGACGCGCCTCGGAACTGCGGAACCTTATCGGCAGATCCGCTGGTGGCTGGCGGCCGTGGGCATCGGCGGGATCCTGCTGGCGATGGGGGGCTTCACGCTGCTTCCTCTCGCGATCTACATGCTGCCCTTGGGTACGGCCGTCCGGTCGCTGGGTCGCTACGTGATCCTGTTCCACTTCGTCGCCTGCATCCTGCTGGTCTTCGTCGTGGACCACGCTATCCGAACGGGGTTGCTCCGCGATTGGCTCAGAAGACTGCCGTCCTGGCTGTTCGTCGTGGTCGTGCTTCACGGCCTTGCCTGGTCCGCGTACAAGGGCAGTCCCGTCCCCAAGGAAGTGGGATATCAGGTGCTCGTTCTCGGTGCGCTCCTGGTTGTCGCGCGATGGCGGGTCGACATGTCGCTGGCGGCCCTCGCCGGCTCGATCGTGTTCTCGGCATGGCTGATCCGGGACTTCGGCCAACACCGAATCGACGGCATCCGCAAGCCGGTGGAGTCGAACTTCGTCGTCGACGCCACGGTGCGTCGGGTATTGAAGGACCCGGTGCCGCTCCGGGTGCTGATCGACCCGAGCGCACAACTGCCGCACAACTTCGGCATCGTGACCGGAATTCACACCAAGATGGGGCACGGTGCGACGTACTTCAGGCCCTACTTCGACTTCATCCAGCAGGACTGGGCACTCGATTCGAAGGTCAACGACGCCCTCGCGGTGGGCTGGGTGTTGTCCCGTCGCGAATTGCCCCTGCCTCTCGAGACCCTCGACGAAGCCACCGGCATGCGGCTCTACCGGCGTCCGACCGCATGGCCGCGAGCATGGCTGGCCAGTGAATCGCCAGGTTCAACAGCTGACGGGGCCGGCACGACCGCGATCCGGTGGGACGAGTACTCGAATCACCGCCTGCGACTCCGCGTCACGGCGCCCAGGGCCGACGCGCTGATCCTGTCCGAAATGGACTACCCGGGATGGGTCGCCACCGTCGACGGCATGCCTGTTGGCATCGAGCGCTCTGCCGTCGTCGGCGACGCGGCGATCTTCCGCAAGGTGCCGATCCCCGCCGGAACGTCGACGGTCGAACTTCGCTATCGCCCCTTCAAGCGATTTCCGCTGCCCGTGCCCGAGGCGTTCGGTGGGTAGCGACGCGGATGCGGAATCGTGGGGCGGACGGCGCGCTCGTGCGAGGCCGCGTCGATCGCTCCGCCCGCTGGCACCGACCCGCACGTGAGCCGCGCACCCTCGTCGCCGTCGTTGCACTTCGCGGGATTCGCGCTCGTCGCCCTCGCGTGGGCCTTCTGCGCGACACGCGCGATCGAGTTGCCCGGCGTCTACATGGACGCCGTCAACCCGGACTACTTGGTCGCACGCGTGTTGAACTGGCGGCGCGAGCCGATGACGGCGTGGGTATTGCCCGGCAACTACCTGTTGGGCGCACGCTTCCCGATCCTGGTCTCGCTCTACCACGGCACCCAGCACTTCTGGCTCGGCCTGCCGCTGTTCTGGCTCCTCGGCACCACGGTCGAGAGCCTGCGCATCGTGCATGCGCTGTTCGGGCTCGGCGTGCTCGCCTCGCTCTACGCGTTGCTCGCGACCGCCGGTGCGCGGCCCTGGCTCGCGACGCTCGCCACCGGCGCGCTGGCGGTCGATCCGGTGTTCCTGTTCGCGTTCCGCACCCAGAGCTACATCACGATGTCGCCGGCGGCGTGGCTCCTGCTCGGGCTGTTCTTCCTGCTGCGGGCGCAGCGCAACGATCCCGCCGCCGGCGCGATCCTTGCCAGCGGCGTTCTCGCCGGCTTGGCGGTGCAGGGCTATTTCGTCTACGCCTTCTACGTGCCGGCGCTCGTCACCGGCGTGTGGCTCTGGTCGAGGGCTCGGGCCGGCGCGCGGCAAGCCTGGCGAAACGCCCTGCGCTGGTGCCTCGGTCTCGCGCTCGGCGTCGCCGGTTACCTGCTCGGCTACGCGCTGATCGCGCGCGAGGAAGGCGGGCTCGGCGCGCTCGTCGCGTACGTCGCGGACCAGCAGCGCACGCTTGGCGCGTTCGCGTCGCCGATGACACTCGCCGAGCGCGTCCGCTTCGTCGGGGACATGGTCGTCGGGGTGTTCGGCAACGGCTGGCACCACTCGCTGGTCTTCGCCGAGTGGGGCTACCACCTCCCGGGCACACCGGCCAGGATGCTGCTCCTCCTCGGCGCACCGCTCGTGCTGCTCGTCATTGCGGAGTCGCAGCGCGCCGCAACGCCGCTGCAGCGGCTGGTCGTGGCGCTTGCACCGAGCTTCTGCCTGATCGCGCTGGTCTTCGGCGGGCGCCTCGGCGGTCACCACTTCGTGTCGCTGCTGCCCTTGGGATATGCGGCCCTGGCGCTCGGTGCCGCAAGCCTCGGCGCGGCATCGACCCGCGTCCGCCTGCCCGTGCAGTTCGCCGCGTCGGCCGCGTTCGCTCTGCTCGTCGCGCTCAACGTCCAGGGCCATCGGCAGGAAATGGCGAAGCTCGTCGCCACCCGCGGCGCCGGGCTCTACTCGGACGTGGTCAACCGGTTGGCCACGGACCTCTTGGCGCAAACGCCGAGACCGTTCGTGTTCTTCGCCGACTGGGGCCTCGCGCTGCCCTTCGCGTTCCTCACGCGCGCGGCGGTCTCCTCGACGTCCGACGGCACGCCCGCGCTCGGGCGCCGGCTGCTCTGCGAGGGTCGCGACGTCGCCATCGCACTGATCGATGGCGACCGCGCCCTTCGCCGCGCGGAATGGCAGGCCAAACTGGCGTGGGATGCGCCGGTCGTGCGGCCCTACCGTCAGGCCGACGGCGTCGTGGTGTTCGAACTGGTCACGTTCAAGGGCAGCGTCGACGGTCCCGCCTGCGCCGGCGGCGGCGCGCCAAGGTAGGCGAGCCGCTTCGCTTCGAGCCGGCCGCGGGCGACGCTGCCGAGGATGACCCCTGCGGAGAGCGACAGCGCGGCCAGCAGGACGAGCCCCGTGGCGAGCACGGCGGTGGGCAGGCGCCGCACGAGACCGGTGTGCATGAACTCCATCACCACGCCGACACCGAACGACAGGCCGACGGCCGCCAGCACGGCCGCGAGCCAGGAAAAGAACAGCAATGGCTTGACGTCGCGGAACAGCAGCGCCATCGCGACGAGGATGCGCGCACCGTCGCGGTAGGTGTTGAGCTTCGAGGCGGAACCGGACGGCCGCGCCAGGTAGCGCGTCGGCATCTCCGCCATCGGGATGCGCATCTCGAGCGCGTGCACCGTCGTCTCGGTCTCGATCTCGAAGCGTTGCGACTGCGCGGGGAACGACTTCACGAAACGGCGCGAGAACACCCGATAGCCGGACAGCATGTCCGCCGGCTGGTGGCCGAACAGCAGGCCCAGGAGCGCGTTCAGGGCGCGATTGCCGAGCGCGTGGCCGCGCCGGTACGCGGCGGGGTCGTCGTGCTCGCGCACGGCCGTCACCATGTCGAGGCCGTCGTCGACGAGCCGCGCGACGAGGTCGGGCGCGCGCGACGCGTCGTAGGTGGCGTCGCCATCGACGAGGACGTAGACGTCGGCCTCCACCTCCGCGAACATGCGTCGCACCACCCCGCCCTTGCCCGGCCGCTCCTCGCGGCGCACGATCGCGCCGGCGGCACGCGCGATCGCCCCGGTGTCGTCACCGGAGCCGTTGTCGTAGACGTAGACCGTCGCCTGGGGCAGCGCGGCACGGAAGTCGGCGACGACGCGACCCACCGCCACCGCCTCGTTGCGGCAGGGCACCAGCACCGCGACGCGCGACGCCCCCGCGGGTGCGGGCGACGACGTCAGCCCGTCGATGCGGGTCGGCGGCGCAGCGCTTGCCATGCGGAGACGGCGAAGCCCGAGATCGCGTAGACGACGAACATCGCGAACAGCACCGTCGCCGGCTGGTAGGACAGCAGCGCGAAGAACACCACGAAGAGCAGGATCGCGACGAACGGATAGCTCTTGCGCAGGTTGATCGTCTTGAAGCTGTAGTACTTGAGGTTGCTCACCATCGTGAGCCCGGCGAAGAGCGTCACCACGAACGCGAGCCAGCGCATGTTCTCGGGGTCGATGCCGTAGTCGTCGACGACGAACACGAAGCCCGCGACGAGCGCGGCGGCCGCCGGGCTCGGCATGCCCTGGAACCAGCGCTTGTCCTGCACCTCGAGCATCGTGTTGAAGCGCGCGAGGCGCAGCGCGGCGCCGGCGACGTAGACGAACGCCGCGATCCAGCCCAGCTTGCCCATGCCGCGCAGCGACCACTCGTAGATCACGAGCGCCGGCGCGGCACCGAAGCTGATCACGTCGGCGAGGCTGTCGTACTCGGCACCGAACGCGCTCTGCGTCCGGGTGAGCCGCGCGACCCGTCCGTCCAGACCGTCCAGCACCATCGCCACGTAGATCGCGATCGCCGCCTGGTCGAAGTTCAGGTTCATCGCCTGCACGATGGCGAAGAACCCCGCGAACAGCGCCGCCGTCGTGAACAGGTTCGGCAGCAGGTAGATGCCGCGCCGCCGGATGCGGTTCTTCTCGAGGACGCGCCGCTTCTGGTAGTCGTCGTCCATCGCGTCAGTCGAGCTCGGCGATGATCGTCTCGGTGGCGCGCACCTTGTCACCCACCGCGACGCGCGGTCGCGCCGAGGGCGGCAGATAGACGTCGACGCGCGACCCGAAGCGGATGAAGCCGTAGCGCTGCCCGCGGGCGAGACGGTCGCCGGTCTTCGCGTAGCAGAGTATGCGGCGCGCGACGAGCCCGGCGATCTGCACGACGGTCACGTCGGCGCCCGACGCGGTACGGAGGTGCAGCGCGTTGCGCTCGTTCTCGGTCGAGGCCTTGTCGAGCGCGGCGTTGACGAACGAGCCGGCCTTGTACCAGGCGCCGGCGACCTCGCCGTCGACCGGGCTGCGATTGCTGTGGACGTTGAAGACGTTCATGAACACGCTGATCATCAGCGTGTCGCGGTCGAGGTACGGATCGCGCGCGGGCCCCACCTTGACCACCCGGCCGTCGGCCGGGCCGAGCACGGCGTTCGCCTGCGCCGGCACGGTCCGCGCCGGGTCGCGGAAGAACTGCACGCAGAAGATCACCGCGAGCCACGCCAGCGCGGCGAGCCAGCCCCAGCCGAGCCAGGACAGGATCAGCGCGACCACGAGTGCGATCGCGATGAACGGCCAGCCCTCGCGGGCGATGATCGGATGCGGGTAGGAGGACATCGGGCGCCGTCGCGTGAACCTTGCCCGATTCTAGCATCCGCCCCACGACCGGCCGGATCAGCGCCCCCGCTCCTCCAGCGCCCTGGCGCGCTCCGCAGCCCCGCGCGCCACGGTGTCCTCGACGCCGCGGGCGCGCTCCACCGGTCGCCGCATCGACGGCTCGGACGGCGCTGCCTCGCGGTAGGAATCCTGCTCGGTGCGGGTCGGCGCGGGCGTCGCCGTGCGCGATGCACCACCCAGGTACGCGGTCAGCGCGTCACGTGCGAGAAACGCGACGATTGCGAGCGCGAGGAGGACGATCAGCAGCCCCCACGCTGCCGCGCCGCGCGGCTTGCGCATGCCTAGTTGCGGCTCTGGTCGACCAGCTTGTTCTTGCGGATCCAGGGCATCATCGCGCGAAGCTTCTCGCCGACGACCTCGATCGAGTGCTCGGCCATGATGCGGCGGCGCGACAGCAGGGTCGGCGCGCCGGCGCGGTTCTCGAGGATGAAGTCCTTCGCGTACTCGCCGGTCTGGATGCGCGTCAACATCTCGCGCATCGCCTGCTTGGTCTCGGGCGTGATGATCTTCGGCCCGCTCACGTACTCCCCGTACTCCGCGTTGTTGGAGATCGAGTAGTTCATGTTGGCGATGCCGCCTTCGTAGATCAGGTCGACGATCAGCTTCAGCTCGTGCAGGCACTCGAAGTAGGCCATCTCCGGCGCGTAGCCCGCCTCGACCAGCGTCTCGTAGCCGGCCTTGATCAGCTCGACCGTGCCGCCGCACAGCACGGCCTGCTCGCCGAACAGGTCGGTCTCGGTCTCCTCGCGGAAGTTGGTCTCGATGATCCCGGCCCGCGCGCCGCCGATCGCCGCGGCGTACGAGAGCGCCACGTCGCGCGCCTTCTTCGAGGCGTCCTGGTGCACGGCGATCAGCATCGGCACGCCGCCACCCGCCGCATAGGTCGAGCGCACCGTGTGGCCCGGGGCCTTCGGCGCGACCATGATCACGTCGACGTCGGCGCGCGGGGCCACCTGGCCGTAGTGGATGTTGAAGCCGTGTGCGAAGGCGAGCGCGGCGCCCTTCTTCATGTTCGGCTCGACCTCGGCCTGGTAGACCGCGGCGATGTGCTCGTCGGGCATCAGCATCATCACCACGTCGGCGCCCTTCACCGCGTCGGCGACCTCGGCCACCTTGAGGCCGGCCTTCTTCGCCTTGTCCCACGACGCCCCGCCCTTGCGCAGGCCGACGGTCACCTTGACGCCCGAGTCGTTCAGGTTCTGCGCGTGCGCGTGCCCCTGCGAGCCGTAGCCGACGATCGTGACCTTCTTGCCCTTGATCAGCGAAAGATCGGCGTCCTTCTCGTAATAGACCTTCATGTCGCTCCCTCTGAATGAGTGCTGGAAGTTCGTTGGCGGCTAGACGCGCAGGATCCGCTCGCCGCGCCCGATGCCCGACGCGCCGGTGCGCACGGTCTCGAGGATCGTGCCGGGCTCGATCGCCTGCAGGAACGCGTCGAGCTTGCTGCAGGTGCCGGTCAGCTCGACCGTGTAGCTCTTGTCGGTGACGTCGAGGATGCGGCCGCGGAAGATGTCGGCGAGCCGCTTCATCTCCTCGCGGTCCTTGCCGGCGGCGCGGACCTTGACCAGCATCAGCTCGCGTTCGATGTGGTTGCCCTCGGTCAGGTCGATGACCTTGACCACCTCGACCAGTTTGTTCAGCTGCTTGGTGATCTGCTCGATCACGTCCTCCGAGCCGCTGGTGACGATCGTCATCCGCGACATCGTCGGGTCCTCGGTGGGCGCGACCGTCAGCGACTCGATGTTGTAGCCGCGCGCCGAGAACAGCCCGGAGATGCGGGACAGCGCGCCCGCCTCGTTC
>Ga0209450_10001549_pt1 | contig 11521 bp, 9 predicted proteins | sample FrelakmetLWP11LW_FD_187149 | JGI IMG/M metagenome (GOLD analysis project Ga0209450, IMG submission 187149) | Freshwater lake sediment microbial communities from the University of Notre Dame, USA, for methane emissions studies - LWP11 LW (SPAdes)... | ecosystem: Environmental > Aquatic >... | reverse complement strand
GAACCAGGTGCGCTCGACCGCGGACCAGGTCTCGAAGGCGGTGGAGTACGTGTTCTACTTCACCCTCGCGGCGGGGCTGCTGGTGCTGATCGCCGCGGTCACCGCGACCCAGGACGAGCGTCTGCTGGAAGGCGGCGTGATGCGCGTGCTCGGCGCCAACCGGCGCCAGTTGCGGCTCGCGCAACTGACCGAGTTCGCGGCGATCGGCCTGCTCGCCGGCCTGGTGGCGGCGATCGCGGCCACCCTGCTCTCGGGCGCGATCGCGACCCAGGTGTTCGACCTGCCGTGGACGCCGGACTGGCGCCTGCCGGCGATCGGCGGCGCGCTCGGCATGCTGGCCGTCGCGGTGACCGGTATGCTGGCCACCCGCCGCGTGGTCGCCACGCCGCCGGCGCAGACCCTGCGCGCGATCGCCGGCTGATCCGGCCGGCCGGCGGAAGCGCCGGAAATGCCGACCAGCGTGGTCGGTGCGCGCGCACGTTCGTGCGAGACTCGCCGCCGTCCCGGGCGATCCAGGCCGCACTCGCGCGCCGGCGCGCTCCCCCGGGCGGAGCGGAGAGGTGGGGCATGATGCGCTGGGTGATGGTCGCGGTCGCGATGCTGGGCTTCGCGCTCGCTTTCGGCACGTCGTCGGTCGGCATGCTGGCGTTCGGCCTGCTGCTCGGCTGCGTCGGCCTGGTCGGCGCGTTCATCGCCTTCGCCGCCGCACGCGTGGAGTCGGTCTCGCAGGCCCAGTCCACGCGCGAGCTGTCGATGATCATCGAGGCGCGCAAGCAGAAGGCGCGGCGCGGCGATGCCGCCGATTCGTCGCCAACCGCCCACCTGGCCGTGGCCAGCGGCGACGGCGGTCCGCGCGGCAAGCCCGGCGCCGATGGCGATCGCTCGCCGGACGGCAACACCGATGGCGGGGATGGTGGCGGTGGCGGCGACTGAGCCGGCCGCGGCGCCCCGGCCGCGACGCCGGCTCCGTTCGTGCGCCGTGCGCCTGCCCGGGTTCACGCGCTGGTGGTGTTGGCCGTGGTCGGCAGCCAGCCCTGGGTGAAGGCGAGCACGTAGAGCGCGAAGCGCAGCAGCAACAGCAGCGCGAACGCCCACCAGCCGACGTGGGCGTCGGGGATGAAGCGCGGCAGCAACGCGCGCGTGGGCACCAGCACCGGCGCCAGCACGCGGGTGAAGAAGCGATAGACGAAGTTCCCCTGCACGTTGCCGCCGGCGATCAGCCACAGCACGGCGCGGCCGACCAGGGTCCACATGAACAGCGCGATCACGAAGTTCAGGAAGGCGTACATGGGGCGACGCTAGCGCAACCGTCGATGCCGGAAAAGCGGACGCCGGGCGAAAGCCCGGCGTCCGTGGTGCACAGGGGCCGGCCGCCGGGGCGGCGGCTGGCCGTGGGGAGCCCGCTCAGGCCTTCGACAGCCGCGGGTAACGCAGGTTTTCCACCATCGCCTTGATGTCGGGCGAGGTGTCCTTGGTCAGCAGCGAGACCACGATCATCGTGAGCAGGCCGGCCGGCATGCCGAAGATGCCGGCGCTGATCGCGTTGATGCCGAACCAGCGGCCGTCGACGCCCGGATTGGCCGGGTTCGGCGCCGGATCGGGGAAGAACGACACGCCGAACAGGCCGTTGAAGTTCCAGCCCACGCCGCCGATGTAGTAACCCGCCAGCAGGAAGCCGACCAGCATGCCGGCGATCGCGCCGGCCTTGTTGGCACGCTTCCAGAACACGCCCAGCACCAGCGCCGGGAAGAACGCCGAGGCCGCCAGCGAGAAGGCCTGTCCGACCAGCTGCAGGATCGTGGCCGGCGCGTGGATCGTGGCGTACGCCGCGATCGCGGCGATCACGACCAGCAGGACGCGGGCGATGGTCAGGCGCTGCACGACCGAGGCGTTCGGGTTGACCACCTTGGTGTAGAAGTCGTGCGATAGCGCGTTGGACATCGTCAGCAGCAGGCCGTCGGCGGTGGACAGCGCGGCCGCGAGGCCACCGGCGGCCACCAGGCCCGAGATCACGTACGGCAGGCCGGCGATTTCCGGCGTCGCGAGCACGATCGCATCGCCGTGCAGCCACAGTTCCTTCAACTGCACGATGCCGTCGCCGTTGCCGGCCGCGGTGCAGCCCTTGATGGTGGTGGCCGCATCGACCGCGTCGCACACCGCGACCACGCCGATCTTGCCCCAGTAGGCGACCCACTGCGGCAACTGGTCGAGGCCCTTGCCGATGACGTCGGTGTAGACCGCGTACTTGGCGAACACCGCATACGCCGGCGCGGTGAAGTAGAGCAGGAAGATGAACAGCAGCGCCCAGCCGACCGAGGTGCGGGCTTCCTTCACCGATGGCACGGTGTAGAAGCGCATCAGCACGTGCGGCAGTCCGGCGGTGCCGACCATCAGGCAGAAGGTCAGGGCGAGGAAGTTGGCCATGTCGGTGCGCGCGAACGGCACCACGTGGCCGGCCGCCACTCCGAACTGCTGCTCCAGCTCGCCGATCTTCTCCAGCACGCCGCCGTAGGCGAACTGCGGGAGGGGATTGCCGGTGACCTTGATCGACAGCCAGACCACCGGGATCAGGTAGGCGATGATCAGCACGATGTACTGCGCCACCTGGGTCCAGGTCACCGCGCGCATGCCGCCGAGCATCGAGCACACCAGCACGCCACCGAGTGCCGCGATGATGCCCCACATCATCTCGATGCCGAGGAAGCGGCTCATGATCAGGCCGGCGCCCGACAGCTGCGCCATCAGGTACACGAACGACACCACGATCGCGCACACCACGCCGATCAGGCGGATGGTGTTGCCGCCGTAGCGCGCGCCGAGGAAGTCCGGGATCGTGTACTGGCCGAACTTGCGCAGGTAGGGCGCGATCAGCAGCGCCACCAGCACGTAGCCGCCGGTCCAGCCCATGATGAAGGCCAGCCCGTCGTAGCCCTGCACGTACAGCGTGCCGGCCATGCCGATGAAGGACGCCGCGCTCATCCAGTCGGACGCGGTCGCCATGCCGTTGAACACGGCCGGCACGCGGCGGCCCGCGACGTAGTACTCGTCGGAGCTCGCCGTGCGGCTCATCACGCCGATCAGCGCGTACAGGCCGATCGTGGCCGCGAGGAACACGTAGCCGATCGTCTTGTCGGACAGGTTGAAGAAGTGCTCGGCGAGGGCGAGCACGACCAGGAAGGCGAGGAAGCCTCCCGTGTACATGCCGTAGATCCTCGGAAGGCGGGAAACGAAGTCACCACCGGCTGCAGCGGCCATGGGTCAGTCCTCCTCCGCCACGCCGAACTCTTTGTCGAGCCGGTTCATGTAGCGTGCGTAGTAGAAGATGATCCCGAGATAGATCACCAGCGAGCCCTGCGCCCCCATGTAGAAGGCGAACGGGAAGCCGAAGAACGAGAACTCGTTCAGCGGTTTCGCGAAGAAGGCCACCACGTAGGTGACCACGAACCAGATCGCGAGCAGTACCGCGGTGACCGTCACGGTCCGCCGCCAGTACTCGGCCCGCCGGGCGTCGCCGCCCTCGCTGCCTGTTGCCATGAGCCTTCCTCCCAAGGTGTGTGACGTGCCGTGTGCGGCGCACGACGCATGCCGCAACCCCACGGCACCGCGTGTCCCGATGCTGTGCTGCGGCCCGCGGCGCCGCCATTCGACTTTCGACTAGCGCGCGTGGTGCATCGCAGCACGGGCGCCTTCCGCTCACGCCCGCTTCACGCCTGCTGGCTAAATTGGCGCCGTCGGCGGGCCCCTCTGGCAGCGTGCAACGCGCTGCGATGTCGTCGACCCCAATCTCGACACCCAAGGCTCAAAGGGGGCCCGTCATGGAATTCGTTTCCACGTTCCTGCTTGCCGACTTCATGGGCAAGGCCACCTGGCTGTGGCTGATGTTCATCGGCATCGTGATCGCGCTGCTGGTGTTCGACCTCGGCGTGCTCAACCGCAAGGACCACGAGATCGGGGTGCGCGAGTCGCTGTGGCTCAGTGCCGGCTACATCGCGATCGCGATCGGCTACGGGGCCTGGATCTGGTGGTACATCGGCGCCCAGTCCGGCACCGAATACTTCACCGGCTTCCTGATCGAGAAGTCGCTGGCGATGGACAACGTGTTCGTCATCGCGCTGATCTTCTCCTACTTCGCGATCCCGCGCCTGTACCAGCACCGCGTGCTGTTCTGGGGCATCCTCGGCGTGATCGTGCTGCGCGCGATCATGATCGGGCTGGGCGCGACCCTGGTCGAGCAGTTCAACTGGATCCTCTACATCTTCGGCGCGTTCCTGATCATCACCGGCATCAAGATGCTGTGGATGGTCGACAACATGCCGGACATCGGCAACAACCCGCTGCTGCGCTTCCTGCGCAAGCGCTTCCGGGTCACCGACGAGGTGCATGGCAACGCCTTCACCGTGCTCAAGCCCGATCCCGCGACCGGCAGGATGGTGCGCTACGGCACCCCGCTGCTGCTGGCCCTGGTCCTGGTCGAGTTCGCCGACCTGATCTTCGCGGTCGACTCGGTGCCGGCGATCTTCGCCATCACCCAGGACCCGTTCATCGTCTACACCAGCAACATCTTCGCCATCCTCGGCCTGCGCGCGCTGTACTTCGCGCTGGCCGCGATCATCCACCGCTTCAAGTACTTGAAGTACGCGCTGTCGGCGGTGCTGGTGTTCATCGGCCTGAAGATCTTCTACAACCAGATCTGGGGCAAGATGGACCCGATGATCTCGCTGTCGGTGACCTTCGGCCTGCTGGCAGTCGGCGTGATCGTCTCGCTGTGGAAGACCCGCAACGAACCGGCGCCGCCGCTGGATGCGCAGCACATCGGCGAAGCGGTGGGCGACCGCCACTTCGTCGGCAAGGGCAAGGCGCCGGGCGGCGGCGCCTGAGTCACGGGCGGGCGCGGGCGCGGGAGTCCGCGCGGGCGCCCGCCACACACCGGGGGAACGGCGATGGACACCCCACAGTCTCGCCCACGCTCCGCGCTCGACTGGATCGAGTGGCTGGGCAACAAGCTGCCCGAGCCGGCGATCCTGTTCGCGCTGCTGGCGCTGGTCGTGGTGCTGGTGTCGGCACTGGGCAGCGCGCTCGACTGGCAGGTGCAGCCGGTGCGGCCGGTGGTGGTCGATGCGCCGGCCGAGACGACCGTCGCGGCGGGCGAGGAGGCGGGCCGGCCGACGCTGGCCCTGGTCGCGTCCGGCGCGCCGATCGAACCGCGCAGCCTGCTGTCGGCCGACGGCATCTACTGGATGCTGTCTTCGGCGCTGCGCAACTTCACCACCCAGCCCGCGCTGGGGCTGATCTTCGTCGCCGTGCTGGGCATCGGCATCGCGGAGAAGCTCGGCTTCTTCGCCGCGCTGATGCGCTTCCTCGCCTTCCTCACCCCGCGCCGCTGGCTGACCCCGATGGTGGTGTTCATCGGCGCCAACTCGGCGGTGGCCAGCGACGCCGGCTACATCATCCTGCCGCCGCTGGCCGCGGCGCTGTTCCTCGCGATGGGGCGCCACCCGGTGGCGGGCCTGGCGGCGGCGTTCTGCGGCGTGGCGGGCGGCTTCGGCGGCGGCGTGTTCCCGGCCGGCAGCGACGGCGCGCTGGCCGGCTTCGCGCAGGACGCGGCGCGCATGCTCGACCCGCAGTACACGGTCAACATCCTGCACAACTGGTACTTCAAGGCCGCCTCCGCGCTGCTGGTGACGGCGGTCGGCTGGTTCGTCACCGACCGCATCGTCGAGCCGCGCCTGCAGCGCACGGCCCCGCGCGACGGCGCCGGCGAGGCGGCGGCCGACATGCGGCTGGATGCGCGCGAGCGGCGCGCGCTGGGCGGCGCGCTGGCGGCGATGGCCGTGGTCGGCGCGCTGCTGGCGGCGATGATCCTGCTGCCGTCGATGCCCCTGCACGGGCCCGGCCAGCCGCGCCTGCCCAACGACCGCGTGCTGGCCCACATCCCGGTCGAGGTGGCGCCCGAAGGCAGTCCGATCGAAGCGCCCGCGCACGACGTGCTGGCGCGCGAGCCGCTGCTGGTGACCGAGACCCCGCAGGCCGGGCGCCTGGTCGAGAACCCGGGCCCGCGCTGGTCGCACGTCATCGTGCCGCTGATCTTCCTGCTGTTCGCGGTGCCCGGCGTGGTCTACGGCGCGATGACCGGCGCGCTGCGCGGGCAGAAGGACCTCAACGAGGCGCTCAACCACGGCATCCGCACGCTGGCGCCGGTGCTGGTGATGCTGTTCTTCCTCGCCCAGTTCACCAGCTACTTCGCCTACTCGCACCTCGACCGCATGATGGCCTATGCCGGCGGCGCGCTGCTGGTGGCCGCCGACCTGCCGGTGGCGGTGCTGCTGGTGGCCTTCGTCGCGGTGGTGATCGGCGGCGACTTCGCGATGAGCGGGCTGATCAGCAAGTTCGGCGTGCTGGCGCCGATCTTCGTGCCGATGTTCATGCTGGTCGGGATCAGCCCGGAACTGACCACCGCGGCCTATCGCATCGGCGACTCGGTGGTGAACATCGTCACCCCGCTCAACAACTACCTGCCGATCATCCTCGCGGTGCTGCTGAAGTACCGGCAGGGCGCCGGCATCGGCACCCTGATCGCGCTGATGGTGCCGTACTCGCTGGCGCTGGGCGTGGCGTGGACCGCCTTCCTGCTGGGCTGGGTCGCGCTCGACCTGCCGCTCGGTCCGGGCGGCCCGCTGTGGTTCGTGCCGGGCTCGCCGTGAGGCACGGCGCCCGCGCGGGCGCCGCCTGAGGACCGCATCCCGCCGCCGGCCGCGCGAGCGGCCGACGGCGGGCGGGGCGTCGATCAGAACGAGTAGCGCGCGACCAGGTGCAGGCGGGTCAGATCGCCGTCGGCACCGCTTTCCAGTTCGCGGTTGGCGAAGCGCAGCTCCGCACCCAGGTCGAGTCTCGGCGTCGGGGTGTGGAAGATGTTGAACGACAGCGAGTCGACCGACTCGGTCACCGCGTTGCCGGTCAGGTTGACGTCGTTGTCGTAGCTCGACGTCGCGTAGTAGATGTTGAACCGGGTCTTCGGGGTGAACGCGTGGCGCAGGCCGACGAAGCCGACCAGGCCGTCGATCGCCTCCAGGTCGCCCGTGGCATCGAGCACCGCGTCGCTGGCCACGCCGAGGCCGATGTAGCGGCCGATCGCCTGGCCGCCGTACAGCGCGAAGCGCAGGTCGGTGCTGGGGCTGAAGTTGTAGCGGCCCGACACCGTGCCGGCGAAGGCCATCTGGGTGTCGTCGATCGCACCGGTGCCGGTGGTCTCGTAGGCGAGCTGGCGCAGGATCACGCCGGCCGTGAGGTGGCCCCAGGGCTGGGTCCAGCGGTAGCGCGCGGTCAGGTCGGGCAGGCTGTTGTCGTCGGACTGGATGCGCGTGCCGCCGCGGAACGGGGTGATCGTGGTCTCCGGGTTCTCCAGCGAGAACGACCAGTTGCCCGAGGTGTAGCGGATCATCGGCTGGCGCGCGAACACCGTGCCCTCGGTCGGGCCGACCAGGTCGACCGCCTCCGGCAGGGCGGCCGGGTCCATGAAGTTGGACCAGGTCTGGCCGAACAGCCAGTTGTTCCACGAGAACCAGGCATGGCGCACGGCCAGCCCGTAGGTGTTGGTCGCCACCTGGGTGCCCAGCGCGCCACCGAACACGTCGCCTTCGAGGCGCGCGGACAGCTTGTCGCCGGCATCCGTGGTGTGGTCGACGCCGAAGATGTAGCGGCTGAACTTGATGTGGGTGTTCAGGTCGGTGCCCTCGTCGGCGCCACCGACCGGAATGCCACCCGGCACGTACAGGTCGCGGCCGGCGCTGGAATCCGGGATTTCGCCGCCGTCGGTGTTGGTGGCCAGCGCCTCGGTGCGCATGAAGCCGGAGAAGAAGAATCGCGTGCCCGGATTGGCGTTGGGCGTGATGGTGGTGACCTGGATCGGCGGCGGCGGCGGCGGCGTGCCCGGTGCGGGCGGCGGCGGCGGCGCGTTCTTGGCCTTGAGTTCGGCCATCAGGTCGTTGAGCTGCTTCTCCAGCTGGGCGATGCGGCTTTCCAGTTCCTGCTCTTTCGCGGTCTGCGCCGACACGGGCGCGGCGGCGAGGCCGGCAGTGATGGCGAGCGCGAGCAGGCAGTGCCGGAGTTTCGGGGTCGGGGCCATGCAGTTCTCCTTTGATCGGGCGCAACGGGATGCCGCGCCACCCGGAGTGGCACGGCCTGTTCCCAGGTCAGCCGGGATGGGGCAACGGCACGGCGCGCCCTGAAAGGCCCCGCGGCACGCCCCTCCCCGAGCGTGGGTGCGGACGGTTTCGCACGCGATGCCTGGGGCTGCCATTCTTCTTTGGTCGTAAGCTCACGCGGCGTTGACTAAAGTCGGGTTGCGGCAGCGCATCAATCGAAGCAAATTCCAGACCGCGCGGCGCGCGACGTGCCGCCGTCATCCCTGGGAGGGGACGCCATGTCGAGAATCCATCCGGTGCCGTGCGATTTCGCCGAGCACACGCGCATCACGACCGGCCAGTACAAGCTCGGCTACAAGCACTCGATCGAGAACCCGGAGCGCTTCTGGGGCGACATCGGCCGCCGGATCGATTGGATCCGGCCCTACACCCAGGTCAAGGACGTCTCCTACGCGATCGACGACTTCCACATCCGCTGGTACGAGGACGGCCAGTTGAACGTGGCGGCCAACTGCCTCGACCGCCACCTGTCCACCCGCGGCGACAAGACCGCCATCATCTGGGAGGGCGACGACCCGGGCCAGTCCTCGCACCTGACCTACCGCGAGCTGCACCAGCTGGTGTGCAAGTTCGCCAACGTGCTCAAGGCGCAGGGCGTGCGCAAGGGCGACCGGGTCACCATCTACCTGCCGATGATCCCGGAGGCGGCGGTGGCGATGCTGGCCTGCGCGCGCATCGGCGCCATCCACTCGATCGTGTTCGGCGGCTTCTCGCCGGATTCGCTGATCGGCCGCATCGACGACTGCCAGTCGAAGCTGGTGATCACCGCCGACGAAGGCCTGCGCGGCGGCAAGAAGGTGCCGCTGAAGGCCAACGTCGACGCGGCGCTGGCCTCGGGCAAGATCCCGTCCGTCGAGCGCGTGGTCGTGGTGCGCCGCACCGGCGGCACGATCGGCTGGACCGAGGGCCGCGACCGCTGGTACCACGAGCTGATGGCCACCGCGGCCAGCAACTGCCCGGTGGAGGTGATGAACGCGGAGGACCCGCTGTTCATCCTCTACACCTCGGGCTCGACCGGCAAGCCGAAGGGCGTGCTGCACACCACCGGCGGCTATCTCGTGTGGGCCTCCTACACGCATGAATGCGTGTTCGACCTGCGCGAGGACGACATCTACTGGTGCACCGCCGACGTCGGCTGGGTCACCGGCCACAGCTACATCGTCTATGGCCCGCTGGCCAACGGGGCGACCACCCTGATGTTCGAGGGCGTGCCGAACTATCCCGACGTGAGCCGCTTCTGGCAGGTGGTGGACAAGCACAAGGTCAGCATCTTCTACACCGCGCCGACCGCGATCCGCGCCCTGATGCGCGACGGCGACGAGCCGGTCAAGCGCACCTCGCGCGCCTCGCTGCGCCTGCTCGGCTCGGTCGGCGAACCGATCAACCCCGAGGCCTGGGAGTGGTATCACCGGGTGGTCGGCGACGGCCGCTGCCCGATTGTGGACACCTGGTGGCAGACCGAGACCGGCGGGATCCTGATCTCGCCCCTGCCGGGTGCGTTCGACCTCAAGCCCGGTTCCGCCACCCTGCCCTTCTTCGGCGTGCGCCCCGCGCTGGTCGACAACGAGGGCCGCATCCTGGAAGGCGCCACCGAGGGCAACCTGGTGCTGCTCGATTCCTGGCCGGGCCAGATGCGCACGGTCTACGGCGACCACGCGCGCTTCATCGAGACCTATTTCACCACGTTCAAGGGCATGTACTTCACCGGCGACGGCGCGCGCCGCGACGAGGACGGCTACTGGTGGATCACCGGCCGCGTCGACGACGTCATCAACGTCTCCGGACACCGCATGGGCACGGCGGAGGTGGAAAGCGCGCTGGTTGGCCATCCGGCGGTCGCCGAGGCGGCAGTGGTGGGCGCGCCGCACGACATCAAGGGGCAAGGCATCTACGCGTACGTGACGCTCAAGACCGGCCTCGAGCCGACCGAAGCGCTGCGCAAGGAACTCGTCGCCCACGTGCGCAAGGAGATCGGCGCGATCGCCTCGCCGGACTGGATCCAGTGGGCGCCGGGCCTGCCGAAGACGCGCTCGGGCAAGATCATGCGCCGCATCCTGCGCAAGATCGCCGCCAACGAGCACGACGCGCTGGGCGACATCTCCACCCTGGCCGACCCGATGGTGGTGCCGGTGCTGGTCAACGAGCGGATGAACCGCTGAACCCCCGGGCGCCGGGGCGCCGGCGCCCTCCGACCAAAGCCGGATGGCGGGCCACGGTGGCGCGGCCCACCATGGATGCATGTCGCATCTCGCTCCCGGCCTCGAACGCGGGTACGCTCCGTCCGACGTCGTGAGCAGCCGCGCCATGAGCGAAATCCTGATCGCCGACGACCACCCGCTGTTCCGCGAAGCGCTCAAGGGCGCGGTCGCCTCGGCCCTGCCCGGCGCCGAGATCCGCGAGGCGCAGGACGTCGGCAGCCTGCTCGCGCTGGCCGACGCTTACCCGCAGGCTGAACTGCTGCTGCTGGACCTGAACATGCCCGGCGCCAACGGCTTCTCGGCGCTGGTCCACGTGCGCGCCGCGCACCCCGGCCTGCCGGTGGTGGTGGTCAGCGCGCGCGAGGACGGCGACACCGTGCGCCGCGCGCTGGCGCACGGCGCGACCGGCTTCATCCCCAAGAGCGCCGACGTACCGACCCTGGTCGGCGCGCTGCGCGCCGTGCTCGACGGCGAAACCTGGGCCCCGCCCGACACCGGTCGCGCCGGTGCGCTGGAACCGGAAGAGGCCGCGCTCGCGCGCCGCCTGGCCGAACTCACGCCACAGCAGTTCCGCGTGCTCGGCATGGTCTGCGCCGGCCTGCTCAACAAGCAGATCGCCTACGAACTGCAGGTCAGCGAGGCGACGGTCAAGGCGCACATGACCGCGATCCTGCGCAAGCTCGGCGTGCACACGCGCACCCAGGCCGTGATGCTGGCCGGCAAGCTCGCCCTCGACCAGGCCTCGGTCCGCCCGCCACCGGAAGACGACGACGCCTGAGGCGTGCAGCGTGCAGCGCGGACGTCGGCCGCGACACGCGATGCAGCGGTCGCCCGCAAGCGGGCTCCTACAACATCGCACCCACCCCCGTAGGAGCGCGCTTGCGCGCGATCGCACCCTCACACGCCGTCGCAAGACCCCGATGCCGCGGTCGCCCGCAAGCGGGCTCCTACAACATCGCATCCACCCATGTAGGAGCGCGCTTGCGCGCGATCGCACCCTCACCCGCCGTCGCAAGGCCCCGATGCCGCGGTCGCCCGCAAGCGGGCTCCTACAACATCGCATCCACCCATGTAGGAGCGCGCTTGCGCGCGATCGCACCCTCACCCGCCGTCGCAAGACCC
>Ga0209450_10001548_pt1 | contig 11529 bp, 11 predicted proteins | sample FrelakmetLWP11LW_FD_187149 | JGI IMG/M metagenome (GOLD analysis project Ga0209450, IMG submission 187149) | Freshwater lake sediment microbial communities from the University of Notre Dame, USA, for methane emissions studies - LWP11 LW (SPAdes)... | ecosystem: Environmental > Aquatic >... | reverse complement strand
GATCTGCTCCGACCGGCAGGTCCTCGAAGCGCTGGTAGCGCAGCGACAGGAACGCGTCGTGCGGGTTGGCCCGCGGCAGGACCGCCGCGATGCAGAAGCCCGGCGGCAGCTCGCTCGGCACGTCCTTCATCGAATGCACGGCGATGTCGGCGCGGCCTTCCTGCATCGCCACCTCCAGTTCCTTCACGAACAGTCCCTTGCCGCCAACTTCGGCGAGTGCGCGGTCCTGGACGCGGTCGCCCTGCGTACTCATCGGCACCAGCTCGACCGGCAGCTGCGGATGGGCCGTGCGCAGCAGGGCGGCGACGTGCTCGGCCTGCCAGAGCGCGAGCTGGCTGCGGCGGGTGGCAATGCGTAGCGGATTGGACAAGGCGGTCTCCAGCGTGGGTTGGGTCAGCGGCGCGACTGCATCGCGGCGCGCTCTTCGCTCTCGTAACGGAACAGTGCCACCAGCAGCCCGAGCACGATCGGGCCCAGGAACAGGCCGATGAAGCCGAATGCGGCGAGGCCGCCCATCACGCCCACGAACACCGCGAGCGTCGGGACGTCGGCACGGCCGGAGATCAGCATCGGGCGCAGGAAATTGTCCACCATGCCGACCACGACCGCACCCCAGACGGCCAGGAAGATCGCGTGGCCGTACTCTCCGCGGGCCGCGAGGAACAGCACGCCGGGCACCCAGACCAGCGCGGATCCCACCATCGGGATCAGGGCCACCAGCGTGGCGACGACGCCGAACACCAGCGGGGACGGCAGCCCGGCAATCCAGAAGCCGACTCCGACCAGGATGCCCTGCACGAGCGCGGTGAGGCCGATGCCGAGGAATACGGCACGCGTGACGTCGGTGAGGTGCTGCCCGAGGCGCGCGCGGCGCCGGTCCTCGATCGGCAGCATCCGGACGACCTGTTGCGCCACCGCGGGGCCGTCGCGCAGCACGAAGAACAGCACGAACAGCATCAGCACGAAGCTCACGGCCGTGCCGAGCGCGCCCATCACGAAGGTGCTGCCCGACGATACCAGGGTCTCGAGCAGGCGCTTCGAGCCCTCCACCAGCCAGCCCTCAAGCTGCGCGAGGGAGATGCTGGTGTTGGCGTCTACCCACGCGAGTCCGCGATCGAGCCATGGCAGGTGCGCGAGGTCGAGCGACAGGCTCCGGCCCACGTCCGGCATCTGGCCATTGAGCCGGTGCAGGAGCTGCGCTGCCTGCGCCGCCACCGCGCCCGCGACCGTCGCGACCGGCAGGATGAACAGCAGCACGGCGGCGAGCAGTGTGATGGAACTGGCGAGTCGCATGCGGCCGCCGACGCGCGCCGCGATGCGGACGTTGAGCGGCGCGAGCAGCGAGCCGAGCAGCAGCGCCCAGGAGAGCGGCTGCCACAGCGGGCTGACGATCCGCCAGACCAGGTAGCCCAGGACCGCTAGCAGCAGAACGGCGCCGAGACGCGCGTAGAAGGGCCGCTCGCCGCCACCTTCGTCGGTCGCGAGCGTGATGGTCGATTCGCCGATGTCGTCCGTCTGACTGGCCACTCAGTGTCCGCCTCGTATGTGCCGCAGCGCCGCCACGGCGTGTCGCCGGCTCACCGGCAGCAGGTCCCCGCACTCCTTGACGCGCACCAGGTACTGACCCTCGGCGCCGCGCTCGACGACATCGACGTACCGTGCCGCCACCAGCGAGTTGCGGTGGATGCGCACGAAATCGGGCGCGAACTCGTCGGCGAGGGCCCGCAACGACTCGTCGATCAGGTCGCTGCCGCCCCGGTGGCGCACCGTCACGTACTTCTGGCCCGCGGAGAAGTAGTAGATGTCGTCCACCGGAATCAGCCGCAGCTGGTCGCCGAGCCGGGCGCACACCTGCTGCCTGCGTCGCCCGAGCTGGGACTGCTCGGCCACCCTGAGCAGCCGGGCTCCGGTCACGCGCGCCGCGCGCTGGATGCAGCGCACCAGCTTCTCCTGGCGCACGGGCTTGAGCAGGTAGCCGAGCGCCTGCGCCTCGAATGCCGCCAGCGCGTGTTCATCGTGCGCGGTGACGAACACCACCGCCGGAGGCTGGTCGAGCGTGCCGAGGTGCCGGGCGGCCTCGATGCCGTCCATGCCCGGCATGCGGATGTCCAGCAGCACGACGTCCGGGGCGAGCCGGGCCGCCGCGGCGATTGCGTCGGCACCATTGCCGGCCTCGCCGACCACCGCCACGGCCGGCACGTCGGCCAGCATGCGGCCCAGCCGTTCGCGCGCCGGCGGCTCGTCGTCGACGATCAGGACGCGGATCGCATCGGCTGCCGGAGTCTGGTCGTTCATGGCGGGGCGGCATTGTCCGCCGACCCGCGGCCCGCTGTCACCAAGGTCCGCGGCTCGCGGCGGCCGGCTCCAGCACGACGGGGAAGCGCAGGCGCACCTTGTACAGCTCGCCGCCGTCGTCCACGTCCACCGAGGCGCGTCCCGGGAATGCCAGCTCGAGCCGCTGGCGGATGTTGTCGAGGGCCATGCGGTTGCCGCTGCGCACGGCCTTCGCGGTGGCCGACACCGGGTTCGAGATCTCGATCAGCACTTCGTCGCCGTCGCTGCGCCCCTCCACGACCACCGTTCCGCCCGCGGGCAAGGGCTCGATGCCGTGGCCGATGGCGTTCTCGAGCAGCGGCTGCAGCAGCAGGCTCGGCACGATGGCCTGCGGCGGCAGGTCGGCCACCTTCCAGCGCACCTGCAGCCGCTCGCCGAGGCGCAGCTGCTCGATGCGCTGGTAGATGCGCGCCACCTCGAGTTCCTCGCGCAGGGTGATCTGGGCGCGACCATCGCTCAAGCTGACGCGGAACAGGTCGGCGAGGTCCTCGATTGCTTCCTCGGCCCGCGCCGGGTCGGAGCGCGTGAGCGAGGCGACGGTGTTCAGGCTATTGAACAGGAAATGGGGACGGATGCGAGCCTGCAGTGCGCGGATGCGGGAGCGGGCCTCGAGCTCGACGCTGCGCTTCCACTCGCTCGCGACGTAGAAGTAGCGCAGCGCCAGCGCGCCCACGATGGCGGCGATGCCCAGGTTCGGCAGCAGGAATGCCCAGTGCCGGACGGGGAAGATGCCCGAGGCGACGCCGGTCCGTGCCTCCCAGAATCGCCCGAACCAGAACACGCTCTCCGAGACCAGCGCGACCGTGCCGACGATCAACGCCAGCGCCGCGACCGAGGAGGTCGGCAGCGACTGCCGCGCCAGCCACGGGCGCGCCTTGCACAGCGCCGCGGCGCAGAGCAGCGCGGTCCACAGCAGGTAGGCCGAGGTGCGCCCCAGGTGCACGAGGAAATCGCCCTGCGTGCCATGCCGGGCGAGGGCGAGCACCACCGCCAGCAGGGCCGCGACCAGCACGACCGTCAGCACCACGCGGGCGCCGCAGAAGTCGGGCAGGTAGGCGCTCGGATCGTCCCGGGGAGGCGGCGCCGGCGGGACGCTCATCGGCGGGCGGGGTCTTCGCCGGCCTCGAACATCGCATCCATGAGCCGGAAGATCGTCGAGATGTCCTCGTCGCCGTGGCCCTGCTCGATCAGTCGCCGGTAGTGCAGCAGCGTCGTCTCGACCACGGGCAGCTGCACGCCGTGGCGCGCCGCCATGTCGCGGCAGATGCGCAAGTCCTTCTCGTGCAGGCGCACGCGGAAGCCGGGCGGGTAGTCGTTGCGTACCATGTTCGGTGCCCGGTGCACGAAGTACCAGCTCGAGCCAGCGCCCTTGCCGAGCGTTTCGATGAGTGCCTCGAGCGGCAGGCCCTCGGCCTTCGCGAACGCCATGGCCTCCGCGACGGCCTGGATGATGCCGGCGCACATGATCTGGTTGGTGGCCTTGGCCGCCTGGCCCGCGCCGCTCGGGCCGAAGTGCGTCACGGCGCGCCCCATGGCGGCAAGCACCGGTCGCGCACGCTCGAAGGCCGTGGCATCGCCGCCGACCATGATGGCCAGCGTGCCGTCGCGCGCACCTTCGACGCCGCCGCTCACCGGTGCGTCGAGGAACTCGGCCGAATGCTCGGCGAGGAGCCGCGCTGCTTCGCGAGCCGTCGCGGCTGCGACTGTCGAGCAGTCGATCACGATCGAGCCCGGGCGCAGCGCCGGCGCGACGTCGTCCACGACCTGCAGGACGTCGGCGTCCGCCGAGACGCAGAGCACGAGGACGTCGCAGTGGGCCGCGAGCTCCGCCGGGCGCGACGCCGCGCTGCAGCCGAGTTCTTCGGCCAGTTCGCTGGCGCGCTCGCGAGTGCGGTTCCAGACGCCGCACAGCAGCCCCGCGCGGTGCAGGTTGCGGGCCATGCCGCGCCCCATGGCGCCAAGCCCGATGAAGCCGACGGCGAGGCTCACGTCACTGGCCGCTGCAGAACTCGTCCATCAGCTTCTTCGAATTCGCACGCGTCGCGTCGATCTCTGCGCTGTCGAGGTAGCGACGCTCGCCATCCGGTCCCACCACGTAGAGGTGGTAGCTCTGCATCGCGGTCTCGTAGCGCTGGCGCGCCTGCGCGCAACGCTTGGCACGGTCTTCCGCGCTCAACGCCGCGGCCTTCTTCGCATCGGCGGCGCTCGCGGCAGACTGGGTGGCGCCCGCGTCGTCGGCAGCGTACTGCTTCATCTGCGTGTCGTAGCGAGCCTGCACCTCGGCAGGATCGGTCGAACTGCTCTGGATGCCAGCCTTTTCCGCCGGCAGGGTCTGGGGCCGGTCCGTGTAGACCCGATTGCCCTTGGCGTCCGTGACCACGTACACGTCGCCGGCTTGTGCGGCACCTGCAAGCAGCAGGCCCGCGGTGATCGTCAGGATGAGTTTCATATCTGGTGCCTCCCGTCGCTCTGGCCGAGTGTAGCAGGGCCCTCCGCCGCGCGGCCCGGCAGTCGCGCGACCGCGGCGGGGACGACCGATTATGTGAAGCAGTCGACCGTTTGTCCGCCGGAAAGTCCCGTACGTCGGCAAGCTGTTGGATGATCCGGCACGGGCTCTTAGGCTTGCGTTCGAGGGAGTATGACTCAAGGCATGAAAACGCAAAAAGGCTTCACGCTCATCGAACTGGTCATCGTGGTCACGATCCTCGCGATCCTGGCGACGATTGCCATCCCGAGCTACCGCGAGTACGTGATCCGCGGTCATCGCCGGGCCGCGCAGGCCGCGATGATGGAGATGGCCACCCAGCAACGGCAGTATTTCGTGGCCAACCGGGCTTTCGCCACGGCGGGCGAACTCGGTTACGCGCTGCCGCCCGAGGTGGACGAGTTCTACGATTTCGCCATCGACCTGGACGCGGGCCCACCGCCCACGTTCACCATCAACTTTACGGCCGTCGGCGGGCAGGCCGGCGACGGCAACCTGTCGCTCACCAGCGAAGGCGACAAGACCCCCGCGGAGAAATGGTAGCCATGCATCGCGGATTCGGCGGTACACAGAGCGGCGTCACCCTCGTCGAAGTACTGGTGACGATGGTCATCCTGGCGATCGGCCTGCTCGGGCTGGTCGGACTGCAGGCCCGGCTGCAGGTCCTGCAGAGCGAGGCGTACCAGCGTGCCCAGGCGCTGATGCTGCTCAAGGACATGACGGGCCGGATCACGAACAACCGCAATGACGCGGCGGCCTACGTCACGGGGGCGGACGCTCCGATCGGAGAGGTTCCCGGCGAGTGTCCCACGGACACGTCGACCCGACGCAACGCAGACGTGGCTGAGTGGTGCAACCTCTTGGAAGGCGCAAGCGAGGAAACGACCGCCGGCACCCGGGTGGGCGCCATGGTGGGCGGCCGGGGCTGCGTGGAGGATCTCGGCGACGGCCAGTACCTCGTGACGGTTGCATGGCAGGGTCTGGCACCGATTTCCGCACCCCCCGTGAGCGTGGCCTGCGGGGCGGGCGATTTCGACGGTGGCACGGTGTGCGTCGACGACCTCTGCCGACGCGTCGTGACCTCCATCGTCCGCATCGCGACACTGACGACGTGACCGAAATGAACAGCCACAACAGCCGGCCATTGTCGCCGCGATTCGACGCGACGATCCCACGCGGCTTCGGCCTCGTGGAACTCATGGTGTCGATGGCGATCGGCCTGGTGATCATCGCTGCGCTCGTCGCCCTGTTCGCCGGCACGAGCCGCAACAATCGCGAAATGGCGACGGCCAACAGCCTGATCGAGAACGGGCGGTTTGCCATCCAGTTGCTCGAGGACGACCTGCTCCACGCAGGCTACTGGGGCACCTGGGTTCCGCGGTTCGACAACCCGACTTTCGATGACGCCCCGGGCGATGTGCCCACTGCGGTGCCGAATCCCTGCCTGGCGTACGACCCGGGCGATTGGAATGCCGCGTACTACAGCAACCTGATCGGCATTCCGGTGCAGGCGTACGAGGCCGACGATGTGGCGTTGCCGTGCGCCGCCGTGCTCACCAACCGGGTCGCGAACAGCGACGTGCTCGTCGTCCGCCACGCGGAGATGTGCGTCCCCGGGGTCGGCGAGTGCGAGGCCGACACCAACGGCAAGATCTACATCCAATCGAGTCTTTGCGCGACCGAAGCGACGCCGCTCGCGATTGGTCCGAATGCCGCTGACTTCACCCTCACCGCTCGGAACTGCACCGCCCTGGCCGAGAAGCGCAGGTTCATCTCGCACATCTATTACGTGCGGGACTTCGCGCGCGTCGCCGGCGACGGTATTCCGACGCTGGTCCGTTCCGAGTTCGACCTCGCAGGCGGCACGCTGTCCCACCAGGCGCCCGTGGCACTGATCGAGGGCGTGGACGCCATGCGAGTGGAGATCGGCATCGACGACACGAGCTTCACCGGCCAGCCCGTGGACAACACCGCGGAAATCGACTGGTTGGTCGACCCGCTCGATCCGAGCGCCAAGCTGGCTGCCACGAACCGTGGCGACAGCATCCCGGACGGTGCTTTCGTGCGCTGCACCTCAGCGACGCCCTGCACGGCGGAGCAGCTGACGAACGCCACGGCCGTCCGCGTGTACGTGCTCGCGCGCAGCCGCGAGTTGACCAACGGATACACCGACACCAAGGAATACCAGCTCGGCGCCAGCGGGGCCGTCGGGCCGTTCGGCGACGGTTTCAAGCGGCACGTCTATGCGACGACGGTGCGCCTGATCAACGTCTCCGGTCGCAGGGAGAGGCCATGATGTCGCGCCCGATTCAACTGCAGCGAGGCACCGCGCTCGTGGTCAGCCTGATCATGCTGACGCTGATCACGATCCTGGTCGTCACGGCCCTGAACCTCGGGTCGGCCAATTTCCGGGCGGTCAGCAACGCGCAGTTCCGGGACGAGGCCATCGCCGCGGCGAATCTAGCGATCCAGTCGCGCATCAGCTCGACGTTTCTCGACCCGCCCGCGACCACGACCGACCCGGTGGATATCGACAACGACGGCACGGCGGACTACGTGGTGCAGATCACGCCGACGTGCATCTCGGCGTCGGTCGCCGAAACCGCTGATCCGAGCAGCGCAGCGTTGCCGCCGGCGATGTCGCTGGCTTCGACCTGGGACACCGTCTGGGACATCGCCGCCGTGGTGACGGACGACACTACGGGCGCGTCCGTGGTCGTGCACGCCGGCACGCGAGTGCTTCTTGGCCAGGCCGACAGAGACCGGGCTTGCCCGGGTTGATTTCGACGCCAGCCCCCTACTGGAGACAGGCATCATGAGCGCTTCCTACCGGACCCTCCTCGCCGCCGCCGCCCTGCTGTTGATCCAGGGGCGCGCCGCGTCGGAGGACATCGAGCTCTTCGTGCAGCAGAACGAGGACACCGACCCCCCGGCCGTCCTGTTCGTGATCGACAACGGCGCCAACTTCTCGGCCTCCGCGGCGACGGGCACCTGCACGCTCAGGGGGGCGACGAACACACTGACGGGCACCGCGGGCGGCATGGAGCAGTGCGCGCTGCACCAGGTCATTGAGCAGCTGCCGGAGAACTCGGTGCGCATCGGCGTCATGGTGTGGAACGACCCGAACGTGCTCGACTACGAGAACGAACACTGCAACGGCACGGTGGACAACGAGCCGAACTCGTCCACGCCCGGCGGTTGCCTCGTGTACCCCCTCAAGCTGATGAACGACACCAACAAGGAAGAGCTGCTCGCCTGGATCCGGTCCTGGCGGGCGACGAGCGGCAGCGTGCCGGGCCAGATCAAGGGCAGCACCAAGCGCACCGGCGCGGCGATGCAGGAAGCCTGGGCCTATTACGAGGGCAGGATGGGCCTGTCCGGTTGGGACTACGTGAACGACGAACCGGACACGACCTGCAACCGCTACATCATCTACATCGGCAATTCGCTGCTCAATTCTGGAAGCCCCGGCGATGGTGGCAATATCGGGCCCAAGGCCCCGCTGGACGGCACCGCCAGCAGTCGCATGAACGCCTATCCACCCGCGACGACGGCCCAGCGCCAGACCATCGGGCGGACGTACACGACCACGTGCGGCACGGTCAACCTCGGTTCCGGCCCGCACGAAAACAACGGCTACTACGCGGACGAGTGGGCCCGCTACGTCAACGAGACGCACGACATCACCACCTACACGATCGGCGTGCTGGACCCGCGAAGATGCCAGGCCAGCTACGCGGGCACGCTGACCAGCATGGCGAGCGTCGGTGGCGGCAAGTACTTCCCGACCACGAATTTCGCCGAACTGGTGATCGCACTGCAGACCGCACTGAGCGAAATGCTGGCCGTGAACAGCGTCTTCGCATCGGTCAGTCTGCCCGTCAGCGTCAACACCCAGGGCACCTACCTCAACCAGGTGTACGTCGGCATGTTCCGGCCGGACGAGGCGGCACGATCCCGCTGGCACGGCAACATGAAACAGTACCGGCTGGGACTGGTGAACGGCGCGTTGCGCCTGCTCGACGCACAGGATCCCGGCCAGCCGGCCATCACCGGCGCCGGTTCCGGCTTGCTGTCCCCGTGCGCGCTCAGCTACTGGACGCCGACGGCAAACGACACGTACTGGCAGACCTACAAGAACCGCCTGCCGTTCTGCAGATCGGAGCCCGCGGTGTCCAACTCGCCCGATGGCTCCCTCGTCGAGAAGGGCGCCCAGGGCTACGTCCTGCGCGGCTCTCCGACGGCCACCTCGATTTCTCGCAACGTGACGACCTGCAACGCCTCGTGCGGTCCGACGCTCGCCGCATTCAATGACGGCAACACCGCGATCTCGAAGACGTTGCTGGGCAACGCGGCCATGACGGACGCCGATCGGACGGCGCTCATCAACTGGGCGCGTGGCCAGAACAACCGGGGCGACGAGGTCGACCCGGACAACATCCAGCTCGCCGCCGCGACTGCCATGCGACCGTCGGTCCACGGCGACGTGCTGCATTCGCGTCCAGTGGCCATCAACTACGGCAGCCCGAGCGACAATCCGCCCAAGGTGGTGGTGTTCTACGGTGGCAACGACGGCGTGTTGCGCGCGGTCAACGGCAACCGTACCGCGGACATCGCCGGCGTCCCGGCCGGTCGCGAGATGTGGTCCTTCATGCCGCCCGAGTTCTATCCTTACATCAGTCAGCTGCGCAATAACAACCAGCAGATCTTCTTCCGTGGCGAGGACGAGGCCCTCAGGGGCACGCGTAAGGAGAAGCCCTACGGATTCGACGGTCCGCTCACGGCGTACCGCTCCGCCGACGGTGACGACACGTGGGTCTTCGCCGGCCTGCGGCGCGGTGGCCGCATGCTGTACTCCTTCGACGTGTCGGGCTTGACGGACAGCCCTGCGGTCGCGCCCACGCTCAAGTGGCGGGTCGGCTGCCCGAATCTGGCCAACGACACGGGCTGCACGTCCACGGACATCGCGGGCATCGGCCAGACGTGGTCGTCGCCGGTGGTCATGAAGGCGGCCGGATTCGGCTCGGGCGCGCCCATGCTGATCATGGGCGGCGGCTACGACAACTGTGAGGACTCGGATCCGCATGCATGCCCGTCGCCCAACGCCGACCCCGACACCCTCAAAGGCAACCGCATCTTCGTCCTCGACGCGAACGACGGGGATGTCCTGGTCTCGTTCGAGACGGTCCGCCCGGTGGCCGGCGACGTCTTCGTCATCTCCAATCCCACCACCGGCCTCGCGCAGTGGGCGTATGCCGCCGACCTCGGTGGCAACATCTACCGCATCTCGGGCGCGGATGCGAACACGCCGTTTGCTGCGACGCCACCGGACGAGTGGACGTTCACCAAGATTGCGGCGCTCGGCTGCAACGATGGCGGCACGTGTTCCGAGAACCGGAAGTTCCTGTATGCGCCGGACGTGGTCGTCGAGCCGGAGCCGAACTCGGGCACGCACATCCTGCTGATCGGGTCCGGCGACCGCGAGAAGCCGGTGCGCACGTATACGTCGGCGTACGGTACGGATAACTACTTCTTCATGGTCATCGATCGCCCGACCGACGACACGTGGCTCACGACCGACATGGGCGACTGCAGCGACGGCGAGATCTGCATGGACGACGTCGTCATGCTCGAGATCGAGCGCGACGCCGGCAATCCGACCGAGGCGGACCTCTCGGACAAGAAGGGCTGGTACCTGGAGCTGGCACCGCACGAGCAGGTCGTCACCGCCGGCATCACCGTGTTCGGCAGCGTCACGTTCAGCACGCACATCCCGACCGTGCCGGAGCCGGGTGCCTGCTCGTCGGATCTCGGCACCGCGAACGTGTACAACGTCCGGTACCGCAACGCGGCGCCGAGCCGGCCGGGGGCGCTCACCCGGTACGAGGAGATCGAGGGCGGCGGCCTGCCGCCGTCGCCGGTGGCGGGCCAGGTGCGCCTGGACGACGGCACGGTCGTGCCGTTCATCATCGGTGCGGACCCGAGTTCACCGCTCGAAGGCGGATTGCCGGTGCCGCCGTCGCTCTCGACACAGCCGAAGAGCATCACGTACTGGTACATCGAGAAGCGCTGACGTGGACAACGCAACGAACCGCGTCTACCAAGGCAGGTCCGGTCGCGGCGGCCGGGCGGCTCGCGGCTTCACGCTCGTCGAACTGATGGTGACGCTGCTGGTGCTGGCCATACTCCTTGGCCTCGCGGTGCCATCGTTCCGGGACGCGGCGCTCAGCAGCCGGCTGACCGGCTACGCGAACGACCTCGTCGCGAGCGTCCAGGTGGCCCGCAGCGAGGCGATCAAGCGCAACGCCAGCGTCACGCTCTGCGCGTCGACGGACGGCTCCACCTGCGAAGAGGATGTCGGCTGGGAGGTCGGCTGGATCATTCTGGCCCCAAGACAGGAGACGGTGCCTGCGGCGGATCCCTCTGATCCGCCGACGGTGGTGACGGTCATGGATGTCGTTGACCGTCACCAGCCGCTGACGGAGGAGTTCATCATCGCCGAGGCGTCCGGCATCACCGAGATGACCTTCCCACCGACCGTCGTGGGCGTCACCGCCACGACGTTCACGGTCTGCCGGGAGAGTCCCGTCGGCAAGCAGGAGCGAGAGGTCAGCGTCACGATGACTGGGGCGACGGCCGTCACCCAGACCCAGAACGGGGAATGTCCGCCCGATTGACGGAACCGTAACACCGGCACCAAAAAAAAAGCG
>Ga0209450_10001547_pt1 | contig 11529 bp, 20 predicted proteins | sample FrelakmetLWP11LW_FD_187149 | JGI IMG/M metagenome (GOLD analysis project Ga0209450, IMG submission 187149) | Freshwater lake sediment microbial communities from the University of Notre Dame, USA, for methane emissions studies - LWP11 LW (SPAdes)... | ecosystem: Environmental > Aquatic >... | reverse complement strand
CAAGGAGCTGCAAGACCTGCAAAAGGCGCACTTTTCGCTGCGCATGCAAAAGGCCACGCAGCAGTTGAACAACACCGCCCAGATCCGTGCCGTGCGCCGCGACATCGCGCGCGCGCGCACCGTGCTGGGCCAGAAGGCAGCCGGCAAATGACGACCGACAGGAAAGTCCAACGCTCGCTCGTCGGGCGTGTGGTCAGCAACAAGATGGACAAGACCGTCACCGTGCTGATCGAGCGCAAGGTCAAGCATCCGGTCTACGGCAAGTACATGACGCAGTCGACCAAACTGCACGCGCACGACGAGAGCAACGCGATCAACGAGGGCGACCTGGTCGAAATCGTTGCTGCCAAGCCGCGCGCCAAGACCAAGTCGTGGGCGGTGGCGCGTGTGGTGGAAACTGGCCGCACCCTGTGAGCGGAGTGTGGCTTGCGTCGAACACAAGTTAACGGCTAGAATCTCGGGCTTCGCGTTTTAGTGCGAAGCGACACCGGGGCCGCCGGCGCGTTAGTTCCTCCTGCAGCAGGCAGGCACGCGGGACGGACGTGGCGGTGGCCTCCCGACCCGGACGGGACCAAGACTGACCGCGCGGCCGTGTGGCCTGGCGGGACAAGTTGGGGCAGACAAGATGATTCAGATGCAGACGGTGCTGGACGTCGCCGACAACACGGGCGCGCGTTCGGTGATGTGTATCAAGGTGCTCGGCGGCTCCAAGCGTCGCTATGCGCAAATCGGCGACGTGATCAAGGTGTCGATCAAGGACGCGGCACCCCGCGGCCGCGTCAAAAAGGGCGAGGTCTACTCGGCCGTGGTCGTGCGCACCGCCAGCGGCCTGCGCCGGCCCGATGGCTCGGCGATCAAGTTCGACCGCAACGCCGCCGTGCTGCTCAACCCGAAGCTGGAGCCCATCGGCACCCGCATCTTCGGCCCGGTCACGCGCGAACTGCGTACCGAGCGCTTCATGAAGATCGTGTCGCTGGCCCCGGAAGTGCTGTAAGGAGCGATGAGCATGGAACGGATTCGCAAGGGCGACGAGGTGATCGTGATCGCCGGTCGCGACAAGGGCAAGCGCGGCACCGTGCTGGCGCGCGTGGACGAGCGCCACGTGACGGTCGAGGGCATCAACATGGTCAAAAAGCATGTGCGCCCGAACCCGATGAAGAACCAGCCCGGCGGCATCGTCGACAAGACCATGCCGATCGATGTGTCGAACGTGATGCTGTTCAACCCGGCCACCAGCAAGGGCGGCCGGGTCGGCTTCAAGTTGGTCGACGGCAAGAAGGTGCGCGTCTTCAAGGGCAGCGGCGCCGTCGTCGGCGCCAAGTAACGGGGGATGGACATGGCGCGTTTTCAGACCCAGTACCGCGAGAAGGTCGTGCCCGACCTGATGAAAAAGTTCGGCTACAAGAGCGTGATGCAGGTACCGCGCATCGCCAAGATCACCCTGAACATGGGGGTCGGCGAGGCGGTCAACGACAAGAAGAACATCGACATGGCCGTGGGCGACATGATCAAGATCGCCGGCCAGAAGCCCGTGGTGACCAAGACCCGCAAGGCGATCGCCAACTTCAAGATTCGCGAAGGCCTGGCCATCGGCTGCATGGTCACGCTGCGCGGCACCCGGATGTACGAGTTCCTCGACCGCCTGGTCACCGTGGCGCTGCCGCGCGTGCGCGATTTTCGCGGCGTGTCGGGCCGTGCCTTCGACGGCCGCGGCAACTACAGCCTGGGCCTGAAAGAGCAGATCATCTTCCCCGAGATCGAGTACGACAAGATCGACAAGCTGCGGGGCATGAACATCAGCATCACCACCACGGCGAAGACCGACGAGGAGGCCAAGGCCCTGCTCGCCGCCTTCCGCTTCCCGTTCCGTAACTAAGCGGGTGACCAATTGGCCAAGAAATCGATCGTCCTGCGTAACTCCAAGCGCCAAGCCTTGGTGAAGAAGTACGCCAGCAAGCGCGCCGAACTGAAGGCGGCCATCAACGACGCCACCCGCTCGATGGAAGAGCGGATGGACGCGCGCCGTGCACTGGAAGCGCTGCCGCGCAACGCCAGCCCGACCCGCGTGCGCAACCGCTGCGCGCTGACCGGCCGGCCGCGCGGCACGTTTCGCAAGTTCGGCCTGGGCCGCGCCAAGATTCGCGAAGCCGCCATGCGCGGCGACATTCCGGGCCTGGTCAAGGCGAGCTGGTAAGGACGAGGGAGAGTTCGCATGAGCATGAGTGATCCGATTGCCGACATGCTGACCCGCATCCGCAACGCACAGCGGGTGGAGAAGACCGAGGTCGTCATGCCGTCGTCCAAAGTGAAGGTGGCCATCGCCAAGGTGCTGGCCGACGAGGGCTACATCGAGGGCTTCCAGATCGCCGACAACGACGGCAAGCCGCAACTGCACATCGGCCTGAAGTACTACGCCGGGCGGCCCGTGATCGAGCGGCTGGAGCGCGTTTCGCGCCCGGGCCTGCGCGTCTACAAGCGGCGCGACAGCATCCCGCAGGTGATGAACGGCCTGGGGGTGGCCATTGTCTCCACCCCGCAGGGCGTGATGACCGACCGCAAGGCGCGCGCCACCGGGGTCGGCGGCGAAGTTCTCTGCTACGTCGCGTAACGGAGGATCGACCGATGTCCCGTATTGCCAAGAACCCGGTTGCCGTCGCCAAGGGCGTGGACGTGGCGGTCGGCGCCGAAGAGATTTCCGTCAAGGGCCCGCTGGGCACGCTCAAGCAGCGCCTGTCGCCGCTGGTGACCGTCGAGCTCGCCGACGGCCACGTCAGTTTTGCCGCCAACGACGCCTCGCGCGAAGCCAACGCGATGAGCGGCACACTGCGCGCGCTGGTGGCCGGCATGGTGCAGGGCGTGACCAAGGGCTACGAGAAGAAGCTGACCCTGGTCGGCGTGGGCTACCGCGCGCAGGCGCAGGGCGACAAGCTCAATCTGTCGCTCGGCTTCTCGCACCCGGTCGTGCATCAGATGCCGGCCGGTATCAAGTGCGAGACGCCGACGCAGACCGAGATCCTCATCAAGGGTGCCGACCGCCAGCGCGTCGGCCAGGTGGCGGCCGAAGTGCGCGGCTACAAGAGCCCGGAGCCGTACAAGGGCAAAGGCGTGCGTTACGCCGACGAGCACGTGGTCATCAAAGAGACCAAGAAGAAGTAACGCGGCACGGAGATCGATATGGACGACAAGAAACTCTCCCGCCTGCGCCGCGCCCGCGCCACGCGCGCGCGCATCGCGCTGGCCAAGACGCACCGGCTGGCGGTTCATCGCAGCAACCTGCACATTTATGCCAGTCTGCTGTCGCCCGACGGCGGCACGGTGCTCGCCAGCGCCTCCACCGCCGAAGCGGAAGTGCGCAGCCAGTTGAGTGCGGGCAAGGGCGGCAACATCGCCGCGGCCAAGCTGGTCGGCGCGCGCATCGCGGCCAAGGCCAAGGCGGCCGGAATCGAGCAGGTCGCTTTTGACCGCAGTGGTTTTCTGTATCACGGCCGCGTCAAGGCGCTGGCCGAGGCCGCGCGCGAAGCCGGCCTGAAGCTTTAAGAGGACAGCCACGATGGCAAAAGTGCAAGCTAAGCGCATCAACTCCGAGGAACGCGACGACGGTCTGCGCGAGAAGATGATCGCCGTGAACCGCGTGACCAAGGTGGTCAAGGGCGGTCGCATCTTGGGCTTTGCCGCGCTGACCGTGGTCGGCGACGGCGACGGCCGCATCGGCATGGGCAAGGGCAAGGCGCGCGAAGTGCCGGTCGCCGTGCAAAAGGCGATGGAGCGCGCGCGCCGCGGCATGGCGCGCATCCCGCTCAAGAACGGCACGCTGCACCACGCGGTGACGGCCAAGCACGGCGCTGCGACCGTGATCCTGGCGCCGGCGGCCGAAGGCACCGGCGTGATCGCCGGCGGCCCGATGCGCGCCGTCTTCGACGTGGTCGGCGTGCGCAACGTGGTGGCCAAGTCGCACGGCTCGACCAACCCCTACAACATGGTGCGCGCCACGCTCAAGGCGCTGGCCGCGCTGCGCACCCCGGCCGAGATCGCCGCCAAGCGCGGCTGCTCGGTCGAAGAACTGACGGCGTAAGGAGCGGACGATGAGCGCCAAGACCGTCACCGTCACTCTTGTAAAGAGCCCGATCGGCTGCAAATCCGATCATCGCGCCACCGTGCGCGGGCTGGGCCTGCGCAAGCTGAACAGCAGCCGCACGCTGGAAGACACGCCGGCCGTGCGCGGAATGATCACCAAGATCGCGTACCTCGTGCGCGTGACCGGCTAGGACAAGACCATGCGTTTGAACTCGCTCAAGCCCGCCGGCGGCGCCAAAAGCGCGCGGCATCGCGTCGGCCGCGGCATTGGCTCCGGCTGGGGCAAGACCGCGGGCCGCGGCCACAAGGGCCAGAAGGCGCGCGCCGGCGGCTTTCACAAGGTCGGCTTCGAAGGCGGCCAGATGCCGCTGCATCGCCGTCTGCCCAAGCGCGGCTTCACCTCGCTCGCGCGCCGGTATGTTGAGACGGTGCGCCTGCACGATCTGCAGCGCCTGGCGGCCGACGAGGTCGATCTGCTGGTGCTCAAGCAAGCCGGCGTCGTCTCGCAACTGGCGCAGGACGCACGCGTGATCAAGTCGGGCGAACTGGCCCGCAAGCTCGTCGTGCGCGGCATCGGGGTGACCGCCGGCGCCAAGGCGGCGATCGAAGCGGCCGGCGGCTCGGTCGAAACGGTGGCTGCGAAGGTCGCCACCGAAGGCAAGAAAGCCGTGCGCGTGAAGAAGTCGCTCGAGAAAGCCCAGCGGCTGGAAGGCGTGCGCACCGCCAAGGCGGAAAAGCCCAAGGCTGCCGCCAAGGGCAAGGGCGACAAGGAAGCCAAGGGCGCCAAGGGTGCGCCGACGCCGGCCGCGGGTGGCGCCAAGGCCAAGGCGGCCAAGCCGGCCAAGTAAGGCCGGCGCAGACAGGGGACGACTCAGGTGTCAAGCACCGCAGCAACGCTGGGCAAGACCGGGAAGTACGGCGATCTGAAGCGCCGACTCGTCTTCCTGCTGCTTGCGCTCGTCGTCTACCGGATCGGCACGCACATTCCGGTGCCGGGGATCGACCCCGATCAGATGCGCCAGCTCTTCAACTCGCAAAGCGGCGGCATCCTGGGCCTGGTCAACATGTTCTCGGGTGGGGCGCTGTCGCGCTTCTCGGTGCTGGCGCTGGGCATCATGCCTTACATCTCGGCCTCGATCATCATGCAGATGATGACCTACGTGCTGCCGTCTCTGGAGGCGCTGCGCAAGGAAGGCGAGGCCGGCCGCCGCAAGATCACCCAGTACACGCGCTACGGTACCGTGGCGCTCGCCCTGGTGCAGGCCTATGCGATAGCCATTGCGTTGCAGTCGCAGCAAGGGCTGGTGCTCAATCCCGGGCCGATGTTCATGTTCGTCACCGTGGTGGCCCTGCTCACCGGGACGATGTTCATGATGTGGCTGGGCGAGCAGATCACCGAGCGCGGCCTGGGCAACGGCATTTCGATCCTGATCTTTGCCGGCATCGTCGCCGGACTGCCGGCCGCCATCGGCGGGCTGTTCAGCCTGGTCAACACCGGTGCGATCCACCCCCTGGCGGCGATCTTCATCCTCGCACTGATCGTGCTGGTGACCGCGTTCGTCGTGTTCGTCGAGCGCGGCCAGCGCAAGATCCTGGTCAACTACGCCAAGCGGCAGGTCGGCAACAAGATTTACGGCGGGCAAAGCTCGCACCTGCCGCTGAAGCTCAACATGTCGGGCGTGATCCCGCCGATCTTCGCCTCGTCGATCATCCTGTTTCCGGCCACGCTGGCGAGCTGGTTCACCGCAGGCGACGCCACCCGCTGGATCCGCGACCTGGCCGCTGCGCTGTCGCCGGGGCAACCGCTGTACATGCTGCTCTACGCGGCGATGATCGTGTTCTTCTGTTTTTTTTACACCGCGCTCGTCTTCAACAGCAAGGAGACGGCGGACAATCTGAAGAAGAGCGGTGCCTTCGTCCCCGGCATCCGTCCCGGCGACCAGACCGCCCGCTACATCGACAAGATTCTGATGCGCCTGACGCTGGCCGGCGCCGTGTACATCACCTTTGTCTGTCTGGTGCCGGAGTTCCTCCACCTGCGTTGGAACGTACCGTTCTACTTCGGTGGCACGTCGCTCCTGATCGTGGTGGTGGTGACGATGGACTTCATGGCGCAGGTGCAGGCCTTCATGATGACGCACCAGTACGAGAGCCTGCTGAAGAAGACGAACTTCAAGGGCTTCGGCCCGGGCATTTCGCGCTAGGCGCGCGGCGGCGAGGGCATGGCCAAAGACGACGTCATCCAGATGCAGGGGGAGATTCTCGAGAACCTCCCGAACGCAACGTTTCGCGTGAAGTTGGAAAACGGGCATGTGGTGCTCGGCCACATTTCCGGAAAGATGCGGATGCACTACATCCGCATCCTGCCGGGCGACAAGGTGACGGTGGAGCTGACGCCCTACGACCTCTCCCGCGCCCGCATCGTGTTCCGCGCCAAATAGGCACGGAAGGAGAAAAGCAATGAAAGTCAACGCATCGGTCAAGAAGATGTGCCGCAAGTGCAAGGTGATCAAGCGCAAGCGCGTGGTGCGCGTGATCTGTTCCGACCCGCGGCATAAGCAACGTCAAGGTTAAGAAATGCCGAGCAAGCTGCTGCGCGGCCCAATTCCGCCCCTGCGGTGCTCGCCGTACACGTTCGTACGGGTGCGCTCCTCGTGCCGGACTTGGGCCGCTCGCGACGCTTCTTCGACATTTCAGGTTTGAAGGAAAAATCATGGCCCGTATCGCAGGCATCAACATTCCACCCAACCAGCACGCCGAGATCGGCCTGACCGCCATCTACGGCATCGGCCGCGCCCGTTCGCGCGCGATCCTCGAGGCGGTCAACATTCCCTTCACCAAAAAGGTGCGCGAGCTGACCGACACCGAGGTCGAGCGCATCCGCGAGGCGATGGGCCGCGTCACGGTCGAAGGCGACCTGCGCCGCGAAGTGCAGTTGTCGATCAAGCGCCTGATCGATCTGGGCGCCTATCGCGGCGTGCGGCACCGCAAGGGCCTGCCGGTGCGCGGCCAGCGCACCCGCACCAACGCGCGTACCCGCAAGGGACCGAAGAAGGCGCAGGTCGCGCTGAAGAAAGCCGCCTAAGGCGCGGCAGGAGAAACATCGCAAATGGCTGCTCGCAATCCGACCGCCCAGCAAGTCGCCGCCCAGCGCGTGCGCAAGAAGGTCAAGAAGAACGTCGCCGAAGGCGTGGCGCACGTGCACGCGTCGTTCAACAACACGATCATCACCATCACCGACCGCCAGGGCAACGTGCTGTCCTGGGCCTCGTCGGGCGGGCAGGGCTTCAAGGGCTCGCGCAAGTCCACGCCGTTTGCGGCGCAGGTGGCGGCCGAGGTCGCCGGCCGCGCCGCGGTCGAGTGCGGCGTGAAGAACCTCGAAGTGCGCATCAAGGGCCCCGGCCCCGGCCGCGAGTCGTCGGTGCGCGCCCTGAACGCGGTGGGCTTCCGCATCAGCTCGATCCAGGACGTGACCCCCGTCCCGCACAACGGCTGCCGCGCGCCCAAGCGCCGCCGCGTTTAGTGATCGCGCGAAAGTAAAAAACCACTTTCGCGTGCTTGATTTTGAAAAATTTCGCCGGCAAAGCCAGACGAAATTTTTGAGGTAAAGGCAACGAGTAAAGACAAGGCGCCTGAGCGCTGGCTGACAAGACTCCAAGGAAACCTATGGGTCTCGACAATCTGTAATTAGGCAACCCCGGTGTCTGCGGCTGCGGCCGCAGACTGAATGCGACGGGCCTCGCGGCCCGTCCAGGATGAAGGAAACCACGACATGGCTCGCTATACCGGAGCAAAACTCAAGCTCTCGCGCCGCGAGGGCACCGACCTCTTTCTCAAGAGCTCGCGCCGCTCGCTCGACTCCAAGTGCAAGGCCGACTCCAAGCCGGGCCAGCACGGCCGCGTCTCGGGTGCGCGCACGTCCGACTACGGCACCCAGCTGCGCGAGAAACAGAAGGTCAAGCGCATGTACGGCGTGCTGGAGCGTCAGTTCCGCCGTTACTTTGCCGAGGCGGCCCGCCGCAAGGGCAACACCGGCGCGCGTCTGATCGAACTGCTCGAATCGCGCCTGGACAACGTCGTCTACCGGATGGGCTTCGGCTCGACCCGTGCCGAGGCGCGCCAGCTGGTGTCGCACGGCGCGGTGGCCTTGAACGGCCAGACCGCCGGTATCGCCTCGATGCTGGTCAAGCCCGGCGATGTCATCGGCATTCGCGAGCGCGCCAAGAAGCAGGGCCGCATCGCCGAGGCGCTGTCGCTCGCCGAGCAGAGCGGTTTTCCGTCGTGGGTCGACGTCGACCCGAAGAAAATGGAAGGCAAGTTCAAGTCCGTGCCCGAGCGCAGCGACGTGGCGCAGGACGTCAACGAATCGCTGGTCGTCGAGCTTTACAGCCGTTGACGGTTGTCGGTTTTCCGTTGTCTGTTGGGCCTGCGCGTAGGCGCACCAACAGACAACAGACAACAGACAACAGTCGACGGACAACGATTTCTTCCACCCATCAGCCTTATCGGTGTAACGGACCGAGGGTATTGAAAAGGGGCATCAAATGTCAGCTACCGCACTGCTCAAACCGCGCGCGATCGAGGTCGAAGCGATTGGGCCGCACTCCGCCATCGTCACGATGGAACCCTTCGAGCGCGGCTACGGCCACACGCTCGGTAACGCGCTGCGGCGCATTTTGCTGTCGTCGATGACTGGCTACGCGCCGACCGAGGCTCAGATCGCCGGTGTGGTGCACGAGTACTCCACGCTGGACGGCGTGCGCGAGGACGTGGTCGACATCCTGTTGAACCTCAAGGGCATCGTCTTCAGGCTGCACAACCGCGACGAAGTGACGCTGCGCCTGGCCAAGGAAGGCGAGGGCGTCGTCACTGCCGGCGACATCGAGCTGCCGCACGACGTGGAGATCGTCAACCCCGGCCACATCCTTGCCCACCTGTCCGCCGGCGGCCGGCTGGAAATGCAGATCAAGGTCGAAAAGGGCCGTGGCTACGTGCCGGGCAACCTGCGCGCCTTCCGCGAAGACCACTCCAAGACCATCGGTCGCATCGTGCTCGACGCGTCGTTCTCGCCGGTCAAGCGCGTGTCCTACACGGTCGAAAGCGCGCGCGTGGAGCAGCGCACCGATCTGGACAAGCTGGTGATGACGATCGAGACCAACGGCGCCATCACCCCCGACGAGGCGGTGCGCCAGTCGGCCCGCATCCTGGTCGATCAACTGTCGGTGTTTGCCGCGCTGGAAGGCTCGGCCGAGCCGGCGCTGGCGCAGCGCGTCTCGCCGGCGGTCGACCCGATCCTGCTGCGCCCGGTGGACGATCTGGAACTCACCGTGCGTTCGGCCAACTGCCTGAAGGCCGAGAACATCTACTACATCGGCGACCTGATCCAGCGCACCGAGAACGAATTGCTGAAGACCCCGAACCTCGGCCGCAAGTCGTTGAACGAGATCAAGGAAGTGCTGGCCGCGCGCGGGCTGACGCTTGGCATGAAGCTGGAGAACTGGCCGCCGGCCGGACTTGAGAAGTAGGAAAAAGGTTAGGCCATTAACGGAGCCGCCCGCCCCGACGTGGGATAGAAGAGCTGGCCGATTCAAGACTGAAAGGAAAAAACCATGCGTCACCGTCACGGACTACGGAAACTCAACCGCACCACCAGCCACCGGCTGGCGATGTTGCGCAACATGAGCAACTCGTTGCTGCGGCACGAAGCGATCAAGACCACGCTGCCCAAGGCCAAAGAACTGCGCCGCGTGGTCGAGCCGCTGATCACCCTGGGCAAGGAACCCACGCTCGCCAACAAGCGCCTGGCCTTCAACCGCCTGCGCGACCGCGAGATGGTGGTCAAGCTATTTGCCGAGATCGGGCCGCGCTACCAGGCGCGCAACGGCGGCTACACGCGGATCCTGAAAATGGGCTTCCGCGTCGGCGACAACGCGCCGATGGCGTTCATGGAGCTGGTCGATCGGCCGGAAAAGCCGGTGGCCGAAGCGGCGGCTGAAGGCGAAGGCTAAGCGCCTTTCTGGTCGTTCCCGCGCAGGCGGGAACCCAGCGACTTTCGCCAACGCCACTGGGTTCCCGCTTCCGCGGGAATGACGGACTTGCTTCTGGCTCCACCCGCTCCCGCAGCATCGCATTTCCCTGCCCCACGCCGATGCACATGGTGGCGAGTGCGTAGCGCCCGCCGCTGCGGTGCAGTTGGCTGACCGCGGTCGTCACCAGCCGCGCGCCGCTCATACCGAGCGGATGGCCGAGCGCGATCGCGCCGCCATTGGGGTTCACGCGCGGATCGTCGTCCGGCAGGCCCAATAGCCGCAGCACCGCCAGGCCTTGCGCGGCAAAGGCCTCGTTCAGCTCAATCACGTCCAGCTCGGCCAGCGTCACCCCGCAGCGCGCGAGCAGCTTTTGCGTGGCCGCGCCGGGCCGATGCCCATGATCCGTGGTTCCACGCCGACGACCGCTCTGCCTACGATGCGCGCCCGCGGCGTCAACCCCTGCGCACGCGCGGCGGCTTCCGAGGCGATGATCAGCCGCGCAGGCCCCGTCGTTCACCCCCGAGGCATTGTCCGCGGTCACGCTGCCGTCGGGCTTGACGATGGGTTTGCGCTTGCCCGGGGCCTCCAGCGTGGTCTCGCGCGGATGCTCGTCGCGGGCGACCACCACCGGCTCGCCTTTCCTGGTCGGCAACGTGAACGGGACGATCTCCGCATCAAAGAAGACGCTGGCCTGCGCCGCAAGTGCCTTGCCTTGGCTCGCCGGCGCCATTTTGTCCTGATCCGCGCGGCTGATGCCGAACTCGCTCGCCACGTTTTCGGCGGTCTCCGGCATTGCGTCGATGCCGTAGCGCGCCTTGAACGCCGGGTTGACGAAGCGCCAGCCGATGGTGGTGTCGCACACCGCGTTGGCGCGCGAGAAGGCAGCATCGGCCTTGGGCATCACAAAGGGCGCGCGGCTCATGCTCTCCACCCCGCCGGCCACCATCAGCTCCGCTTCGCCCGCGCGGATTGCGCGCGCCGCGATCGCCACCGCGTCCAGCCCCGAGCCGCACAGCCGGTTGACCGTGGCCGCACCGACCGAATCCGGAAGTCCTGCTAGCAACCAGGCCATCCGCGCGACGTTGCGGTTGTCCTCGCCCGCCTGGTTGGCGCAGCCGAGCAGCACATCGTCCACTGCCGCCCAGTCCACGCGCGCGTTGCGCGTGGCGAGTGCCTTCAGCGGTAGCGCGGCCAGATCGTCGGTGCGCACCGACGACAGCGCGCCACCGTAGCGGCCGATGGGGGTGCGAATGGCGTCGCAGATGAAGGCGTCGGGCATGGCAGCCTCGCTGGCAATGACTGCGTATTTCAGCGATCGTGGACGGCTGTTTCAGTCTGATCGTGGACGGTGTTTCAGCGTGATCGTGGACGGCATTTCAGGCTGATCGTGGACGGGGCAGGGGTGCGCGCCAGCGAGGGGTTTGAT
>Ga0209450_10001546_pt1 | contig 11534 bp, 11 predicted proteins | sample FrelakmetLWP11LW_FD_187149 | JGI IMG/M metagenome (GOLD analysis project Ga0209450, IMG submission 187149) | Freshwater lake sediment microbial communities from the University of Notre Dame, USA, for methane emissions studies - LWP11 LW (SPAdes)... | ecosystem: Environmental > Aquatic >... | reverse complement strand
CAGGCTGCCGACGAACAGCCGCGCACCCTGCGGTGTCAACGAGCAGTTCGGCGCGAGCTCGATGCGATGCTGCGTGCCGGTGTCGGCCGCAATCTGGGGCGTCTGGGTGACCATGGACCCTGGGGGCGCTCCGCGGGCAGAAAGCGCCGACTCTAACCGCCGGGCGCATCCCTGACAACGCGCAACTCGACGCCCGGCTTGGGAATTTTCAGCGCTCGGCGGGGGCGGCCAGCTGCAGGGCTTCGAGCAGGGCGGGGCGGGCCAGGTGGTCGGCGACGGCTTCTGCCTCCGGCGCCGCGAGCCGCGGAAGGATCGCGAGGGCCGGGGCCCCGAGCAGCCTGGCCAGCGTGGCGAGATTGTCGTCGAGCCGCGCGAAACCCGGGTCGAGGCGGTTGCCAATCCAGCCGAGCAGGCGGCAGTGGCGGGAATGGCCGATGACCTCGGCCGTCAGGCGTGCGTGGTTCAGGCAGCCGAGGCGCAGCCCCACGACCAGGATCACGTCCAGCCCGAGATGTTCCGGCAGGTCGCTCAGGAATCCTTCCGGATGCAGCGGCACCCGCCAGCCGCCTGCGCCCTCCAGGAAAGCGAGTTCCGCATCCCGGCTCGCCTGGCGATACCAGTCCACGAGGCGCGTCAGCCGGACAGTGCCGCCGGCATCGGCGGCCGCGAGGTGCGGTGCGATCGCGGGCTCGAAGCAGTAAGGGTTCACCAGTTCATAGGGGAGCGGCACGGAGCACGCTGCCGCCAGCGCCAAGGCATCGTCGTTGCGCAGGCCTTCAGTCGTGCGGACTGCCCCGGAGGCGACCGGCTTCAGCCCGATCACGCGCCTGCACTGACGGGCCGCGAGCCGTACCAGCCCGGTTGCCACAACCGTCTTGCCGACCCCGGTGTCGGTGCCGGTGACGAAGATGCCCTTAGCCATTAGTAAAATCTGATAAAAATCTAAAGACGTCGTAATTAGCAGTAGATAAATCAATATTTAGTGACTAATGATCGGTGATCAATGAGCAGCGCAAGGCGATCAGTGTGGTCGTCGCTGATCACTTCTGCTGCCGGCGGCCAATGCGGCTGATCGGCACGACGACCTCCCCCGGGGCGCGCGAGCCGCGAGGAGTCGCGATCGGGCACCACGCGTGGCCATATACCACCTCGTAGGTCGCGGGCAGCTGCCCGCCGCGGCGGAACGTCTCGTAGGCGGTCGTCATGCGGGCGAGCGCCCCCTTGCCGGTCAGGCCACGCGGCCGCCCGGCGTTCGCATTGTGCGCGCCGATGGCCTTCAGGTCGCGCATCAGCCCGCGCACCTCGGGGTAGGTCAGGGTGTAGCGCTCGACGTCCATGACCGGCTCGGCCAGGCCCGAGCGTACCAACGCGTCGCCGAGGTCGTGCATGTCGATGAAGCGATTGACGTGTGTGAGGCCGTCGGCAGCGGCCCAGGCCCGGCGCAGCTCGACCAGCGTGTCCGGCCCGAAGGTGGTGAAGGTGAACAGCCCGCCCGGCCTGAGCACGCGCCGGCACTCGCGGAACACCGCTTCGGGGTCGTTGCACCACTGCAGCATGAGATTGCTGAACACGAGGTCCACGCTGGCGTCGCGCAGCGGGAGGGCGTTGGCAGTGCCGCAGACGCGGCGGAAGCGCCGGAACAGGGTCTGGTGCCGCCCCGCTTCCCGCAGCATGCCCTCCGCGAGGTCGAGTGCGATGACCTGCGCGGCGCGGTACCGTCGCTTCAAGGCGGCGGACGCGTGGCTGGTCCCGGCGCCCATGTCGAGGACGACGGCGGGCTCGAGCCGCACGATGTCCAGTCGCTCGAGCAACTCGTCGCGCACCCGGGACTGGAGCGTGGCGGCCGCGTCGTACCCGCCCGCGGAGCGGCCGAACGAGCGGCGCACTCGCGCGAGGTCGATGTCGAAAGGGTCGCTCACGCGCACTGCCCGCCCGGATGTCTTGCCAGGAATCCGAGCACCTCGGCGAGGACAGGCTGCGGGTGAGACAGGAACGGTGCGTGGCCGCTGTGCTCGACCAGCTGGAAGCGCGCCGACGGCAGCTGCGCCGCCAGTGCGCGGGCGGCGCCAGGCGGCGTCAGCCGGTCGTGTTCGCCTGCGATCACCAGCGACGGGAGCGCGATCCGGGGCAGGACGTCGCGCAGGTCGGCGGTGCGCAGGATCTCCAGCCCGGCAGCCAGGGCGCGAGGCTCGGGCTCGCCGTGCGAGGCGAGCTTGCCGCGCAGCCTGCGCAGCGTCTCGAGCGCGTGCTCGTCACCGCGGGTCTGCAGGGCGAGGAAGTTCTGCACCGTGCGACGATAGTCCGACGCCAGTCCGCGCTCGAACTCGTCCAGCACGGCCGGCTGCAACCCGTGCTCCCAGTCCGGACCAGCCAGGAACTTCGGCGTCGTCGCCACGAGCAGCAGCGCGCGCAGGTGCCGCGGGTGCTGCCGCGCGAGCTCGATCGCCAGCATGCCGCCGAGCGACCATCCGAGTAGCGCGGCGCCGTGCGGAATGCGCGGGAGCACCGCGCGCGCCAGGCCCGCCAGGTCGTCCGTGCCGGCCGGCCAGCCGCTGCGCCCGTGGCCAGGCAGGTCGAAGAGGTGGAGGCGCGCGACGCCCGCCAGCGCGTCGAGCCACGGTCCCCACATCCCGCCGTGCAGCGCCCAGCCGTGCAGCAGCACGAGGTCCGGGCCCTGGCCGCGGATGTCCACGTGCAGCATCACGGCGCGCCGCCCACAGCCGCTGGAGCGAGGCTCGCCAGTGCGTCGAGCAGGCGGTCCACGTCGGCGGAGGCGTGGGCGGCCGAGAAAGTGATACGCAGGCGCGAGGTGCCGGCGGGCACCGTGGGCGGCCGGATCGCGGGCACCCACAGCCCGCGCGCCTGCAGTGCCTCGCTGGCGGCCAGGGCAGCCGCTTCGCGGCCGATGATCACGGGCTGGATCGGCGTCGGTGACTCCGGCAGCCGCAGGCCGAGGCCGGCCGCCTCGCGGCGGAAGCGCGCAACGTGCTCGAGCACCCGCGCCCGGCGCCACGGTTCGTCCTGCATCACCCGCAGCGACGCGCGCGTGGCTGCGGCGACGGCAGGTGGCAACGCAGTGGTATAGATGTAAGTCCGCGCCCTCTGCACCAGCATCTCCACGAGGTCGTCCGCACCTGCGACGAAGGCGCCGAACGTACCGATCGCCTTGCCGAGCGTGCCCATCAGGACCGGCACTTCGTCCGTCCCGAGGCCGGCGGCCTCGACCGACCCGCGGCCGGTGTCGCCCAGCACCCCGAGGCCATGGGCGTCATCCACGAACAGCTGCGCGCCGTGCGCGTGGCATGCGTTCGCCAGCTGCCGCAGCGGGGCGACATCGCCGTCCATGCTGAAGACGCCATCGGTGACGACCAGGCTGCGGCCGGCGGCCGGCCGCCCGAGTCGGGACGCCAGCGCGACGCCATCGGCGTGCGGATAACGCGCGAAGCGGGCGCCGCTCGCGAGCCCGGCATCGAGCAGCGAGGCGTGATTGAGGCGGTCCTCGAACACGCGATCGCCGCGGCCGAGCAGCGTGGTCACGACCGCGAGGTTCGCCATGTAGCCGGTCGAGAAGAGCAGCGCGCGCGGGCGTCGCGTGAACGCCGCGAGCTCCTCCTCCAATGCATGGTGCTCGCGGCAGTGCCCGCTCACCAGGTGCGAGGCGCCGCTGCCGACGCCCCATTCGTGAGCCGCAGCGACCAGGGCTGCGACGACCGACGGATGACCGGCGAGGCCGAGATAATCGTTGCTGCAGAACGCGAGCAGGTCCCGGCCGGCGACGCGCACGCGCGTGCCGTCGAGGGCACGCGACTCGACTTCGCGGCGCTCGCGCAGCCGGCCGGCGGCGGCGAGCTGCGCCAACCCGGCCTGCAGCGGTCCTGCCGGCGCGCTCATCGCGGTCTGCCGTGTCTCAGGCGGCGGGCCCGGCGGCCCCCGCCTCCGGCTGCAGCCCGAGCCGCGCGAACAGCTGCTCGTCCCGCGTGCGTCCGGGGTTCGGCGTCGTGAGGAGCTTCTCGCCGTAGAAGATCGAGTTGGCGCCGGCCAGGAAACACAGCGCCTGCACGGCGTCGCTCATGTCGGTGCGTCCGGCGGACAGTCGCACGTACGACCCCGGCATCAGCAGCCGCGCGGTCGCGATCGTGCGCACGAGGTCGAGCGGGTCGAGCGGCGGGAGACCGTGCAGCGGGGTGCCCTCGACCTGCACGAGCTGGTTGATCGGCACGCTCTCCGGGTGCCGCGGCATCGTCGCGAGCGTGAGCAGCAGCTGTACGCGATCGACGTCGGATTCGCCCATGCCGAGGATGCCGCCGCAGCACACGTTGAGGCCCGCGTCGCGCACGGCCTGCAGCGTCTCGAGGCGGTCCTGGTAGGTGCGAGTCGTGATGATCTCGCCGTAGAACGCCTCGGACGTGTCGAGGTTGTGGTTGTAGTAGTCGAGCCCCGCGTCCTTGAGCTCGCGCGCTTGCTCCAGCGTCAGCATGCCGAGCGTAGCGCAGGTCTCGAGGCCGAGCGCGCGCACCTCGCGCACCATGGCCTTGATCTGCTCGAGTTGCTTGCGTCTAGGGTTGCGGTAGGCGGCGCCCATGCAGAAGCGTGTCGCGCCGTTGCGCCGGGCCGCCGTGGCGGCGGCGAGCACGTCATCGAGTTCCATCAGATCCTCGCGGCCGACGGTGGTCTCGTAACGGACGCTCTGCGGGCAATAGGCGCAGTCCTCGGGGCACGCCCCCGTCTTGATGGACAGCAGCGTGCTCACCTGCACGCGGTTCGGGTCGAAGTTCTGCCGATGCACGCGTTGCGCGTGGAACAGCAGGTCGTTGAACGGCAGCGCGAACAGCGCGCGGGCCTCCGCCAGTGTCCAGTCGCTGCGAATTTCGCCCAGGCGGTCGAGGTCGGGTGTCGGCATGGTGAATCCAGTGGTTTACGCGCCATTTGGCGGCTGCGGAGAAGGCTGCGCCGGCGGATGCTCCGGCCGGACAGCGGGCGCAGTATTCAGAGGCGGCGTCCCGGCTGTCAACCAAGTATGCGACATTGGGTTGACAGGAGTGTCGGATGGCTGGGCGGACTGTTACTGCCGCCGCGCTGCGTACTGTGCGGGTCGCGCGGACAGGCCCCGACCGTGGACCTCTGTGTCGGTTGCCAGGCTTCGCTCGGGGCCGCACTCGAGCCGGTGCTGGTCGACCACGGGTGGCTGCGCCGCTGCTGTGTGCCGTTCGCCTATGCCGCCCCGCTCGATCACCTGGTGCACTGCCTCAAGTACCGCGGCCAGCTCGCGACCGGACGAGTGCTCGGCACGCTGCTGGCGGATCGCATCACGGCGCTCGGTCTGCACCGCGACGTCGACGTGATCGTGCCTGTGCCGCTGTACCCCGCGCGCCATGCGGAGCGTGGCTTCAACCAGTCGGCCGAGATTGCCAGGCACCTGGGTCGCCGCCTGCAGCTGCCGATCGACGAGCGGCTGACGGCGCGACGCCGTGCCACGCCCCCCCAGGTCGGCCTGCACCTCGACGAGCGCCGACGGAACCTGGCGGACGCGTTTCTCGCCGGAGCGGCCACCGGCCGGCGCGTGGCGATCGTGGACGACGTGACCACCACCGGCACCACGCTGCAGGAGCTCGCTCGTGAGTTGCGGCGCGCCGGCACTGGCGCCGTCGACGCCTGGTGCGTCGCGCGCGCCGACCGACGCGGCATCCAGCCGCCGGCGAGGCGCGAACCGTCGCCCTCGACGGGCAGGATGCGCTAGGCTCTCGGGCCCGCTTCGACACGGACCGGCCCGCCGAACGGACGCAATGCTGCTGCCCCTGGTCATCCTCATTCCGCTCGTCGGCGCCTGGCTGCCGGCCGCCCTGAGCCGCGCCTTCGGCATCGACCCGGCGCGCGCCGCGGCCGCGCTGGTGGTCGTTGCCCTCGCCATCGTGCTCGGACAGGCCGGCGCGGTGCTCGACGGGGCGACCTTCGTGCAGTCCTGGCCGTGGATCCCGGCCCTCGGCCTCGTCGCGTCATTCCGCCTCGACGGGTTCGGGCTGCTGTTCGCGCTGCTGATCCTCGTGATCGGCCTGCTGGTCGTGGTCTACGCGCGCTATTACCTCGCGCCGGAGGATTCGCAGGAGCGCTTCTACGGCCTGCTGCTGCTGTTCATGGGCGCGATGCTCGGCGTCGTGCTGTCGGAGAACCTGCTGCTGCTCGTGACGTTCTGGGAACTGACGAGCCTGAGCTCGTTCCTGCTGATCGGATTCTGGCGGCACCAGGCCGAGGCGCGGCGCGGCGCGCGGCTGGCGCTGATGATCACCGGCGCGGGCGGCCTGTCGCTGCTGGCCGGCGTGCTGCTGCTCGGCCACGTCGTCGGAAGCTTCGAACTCACGCAGGTGCTGGCGTCCGGCGCGCTCGTCAAGGCGCACCCGTTGTACGAGACCATCCTGGTGCTGGTGCTGCTCGGCGCGTTCACCAAGTCGGCGCAGTTCCCGTTCCACTTCTGGCTGCCGCACGCGATGGCCGCGCCCACGCCGGTGAGCGCGTACCTGCATTCGGCGACCATGGTGAAGGCCGGCATCTTCCTGCTCGGTCGCCTGTTTCCGGCGCTCGCCGGCACCGAGACCTGGTTCTACGTGGTCAGCGGCGTGGGACTCGCCACGCAGTTGTTCGCCTCGTACGTCGCGCTGTTCCGTCACGACCTGAAGGGCCTGCTCGCGTACTCGACCGTCAGCCACCTCGGCCTCGTGACGCTGCTGTTCGGCCTCGGGACGCCGCTCGGCGAGATCGCGGCGGTGTTCCACATCATCAACCACGCCGTGTTCAAGGCCTCGCTGTTCATGGCCGCGGGCATCATCGACCACGAGACGGGCACCCGCGACATGCGCCGGCTGAGCGGGCTCGCGCGCTACATGCCGTGGACGGCCGCGCTCGCCACGATCGCGGCGGGCGCCATGGCGGGCGTGCCGTTGCTGAACGGCTTCCTGAGCAAGGAGATGTTCTTCGCCGAGACCTTCCAGGTGCAGTGGCTGGGGCCGTGGTACTGGCTGCTGCCGGTGGCGGCGACCCTGGCAGGCATCTTGACCGTGGCCTACTCGACGCGCTTCGTGCACGACGTGTTCTTCGGGCCCGCGCCGCAGGGGTTGCCGAAGACGCCGCACGAACCGCCACGCTGGATGAAGGTGCCGGTCGAGATCCTGGTCGGTCTGTGCCTGCTGGTCGGCCTGACGCCGGCGATCACCGTCGATCCGCTGCTGCGCGCGGCCGCCGGGGCCGTGCTGCAGGCCCCGCTGCCGGAGTTCTCGCTGGCGCTGTGGCACGGCTTCAACCTGCCGGTGCTCATGAGTGTGGTGGCGCTCACCGGCGGCGCAATCGTGTACTTCGCTCGTCGCTACTACTTCGACCTGCACGGCTACCGGCAGAAGCCGGTGGACGGACGCACGATCAGCGAGCTGGGCGTAGCCCGGGCCGTGCACGGCGCTCGCTGGCTCGTCGAGCGCGTCGCGAACCACTCCCTGCAACGCTACGTGCTGCTGCTCGTGCTGGCGGCGCTGGCGCTCGGCGTCGCGGGCGCGCGCGGCCTGGCACTCACTGGGACTGCGAGCCTCACGCCGCCCGACGGGCTCGCCATGCTGGTCACCGCGGCGCTCGTCATCACCGCCATCGCGGCCGCCGTGCTGCACGCCCGGCGCCTGCTGGCGCTGCTGCTGGTCGGCGTGGTCGGCCTCGCGGTGTCGCTCGCGTTCGTGCGCCTGTCCGCGCCCGACCTTGCGCTCACGCAGCTGCTCGTCGAGATCGTCACCGTGCTGCTGCTGCTGCTGGCGATGTACTTCATGCCGGCGGAAAGCCCGCCGGAAGCGTCGCGCCCGCGACAGGTGCGTGACATTGCCGTCGCTATTGCGGCCGGCGGGGCCATGTCCGCGCTCGCCTGGGCACTCCTGACGCGTCCGCTCGACACCATCGCGTGGTACTACCTCGAGAATGCCAAGCCGGAGGGCGGCGGCTACAACGTCGTCAACGTGATCCTCGTGGACTTCCGCGGCTTCGACACGCTCGGCGAGATCACGGTGCTCGGCGTGGCGGCCGTGGGCATCCTGGCGCTGCTGCAGGGGCTCAAGCTCGACGCTCCGGCCCTGGACTGGGAGGGCCGTCCCTGGGCGGACGAGCGCTATCCGCTCATGCTGCGCGTGCTGTCGCGGCCGCTGCTGCCGCTGGCGCTGCTGGTCTCGGCCTACCTGTTCCTGCGCGGCCACAACGCGCCCGGCGGCGGATTCATCGCGGGCCTCGTCACGGGCACGGCGATGCTGCTGCAGTACGTCGGTTACGGCAGTGCGTGGGCGCGCGAACGCCTGCCGTGGAACTACACCAACGTGATCGCCGCCGGCCTGCTCATCGCGACGGGCACCGGCCTCGCGAGCTGGGCGTTCGGCGCGCCGTTCCTCACCTCCACGTTCGGCTACGTGACGTGGCCGGTGGTCGGCAAGTTCGAGCTCGCGAGCGCGATGGTGTTCGATCTCGGCATCTATTTCGCCGTGGTTGGCGTCGTGATGGTGATCGTCTCGCGGATCGGCGGCCTCTCGGGACCGACGCCTGTCGCGGCACAGCGGGAGGGCCGCTAGCGTGGAAGCGCTGGTCGCGATCGCCATCGGTGTGCTGACGGGCAGCGGCGTGTACCTCATGCTGCGCGCCCGCACGTTCCCGGTGCTGCTCGGGCTCACGCTGCTCTCCTACGCGGTGAACCTGTTCCTGTTCGTGTCGGGGCGCCTCGTCGTAGCGAGCGCGCCGCTCACCGACCAGGGGCTCCAGGCCTATCCTGACCCGATCCCGCAGGCGCTGGTGCTCACCGCCATCGTCATCGGATTCGGGATGACGGCCCTGCTGGTCGTGCTCGCGCTGCGCGCGATCAGCGACACCGGCGGCGACCACGTGGATGGAGGCGAGCGGTGACGCACCTGGTCATCCTGCCCGTGCTCCTGCCGCTCATCGCGGGCAGCCTGCTGCTGCTCGCGGCGCCACTCGGCGCCGCTGCGTGCCGAGCGATCGGCCTCGCGGCGACCCTTGTGCTGCTGCCGCTGGCGCTGCTGCTGCTCGATCGCGTCGCCGACGGCGCGTACCTCGTGTACGCACTCGGCGACTGGGCGCCGCCGTTCGGCATCGTGCTGGTTGCAGACCGGCTTGCCGCGGTGATGTTGCTGCTCACCGCCCTCGTGGCGCTGGCGAGCCTCGTGTACGCGGGCTCAGGCGACGACACGCGCGGACCGCAATACCACGCGCTGTTCCAGTTCCAGCTGCTCGGCATCAATGGCGCCTTCCTGACGGGCGACCTGTTCAACCTGTTCGTGTTCTTCGAAGTGCTGCTGATCGCTTCCTATGCGCTGCTGCTGCACGGCCTCGGGGCCCGGCGCGTCGGGGCGGCGATACACGTCGTGGTGCTGAACCTGGTCGGCTCGGCGCTGTTCCTGTTCGCGGTCGGCACCCTCTACGGCGTGACCGGCACGTTGAATTTCGCCGACCTCGCGCGCATCGTGCCGCTGCTCGGGCCGGACGTCGCACCGCTCGCGCGCAGCGGTGCGCTGCTGCTGCTCGGCGTCTTCGCGCTCAAGGCGGCGGTGCTGCCCCTCGGCTTCTGGTTGCCGCGCGCCTATGCGGCGGCCACCGGCGCGACGGCCGCCCTGTTCGCCGTGCTCACCAAGGTGGGCGTGTACGCCATCCTGCGCGTCTATCCGCTGGTGTTCGGCCCGGGTGCGGGCGAGGTCGCCAGCGTCGCCACCGCGTGGGTGCTGCCCGCTGCCCTGGTGACGCTCGCGTTCGGCGCGCTCGGTGTGCTGGCTGCGCGCACGCTGCGGACGTCGGCGGGCTGGATGGTCGTGTATTCGGTCGGCACGCTGCTCGTGGCGGTCGGGCTGTTTTCGGAGGCGGGCTACGCGGCGGCGGTCTATTACACGGCGCATTCCACGCTCGCGAGCGCGGCGCTGTTCCTGGTGTCCGACCTGGTCGCGCGCCAGCGTGTCGTGGGCGGCGATCGGTTCGAGGTGGTCGACGCGATGCCGCACGGCGTAGTGCTCGGGACGCTGTTCTTCGTCACCGCCGTCACCATCGCCGGCCTGCCGCCCCTGAGCGGCTTCGTGGGCAAGCTGCTGGTGCTCCAGGCGGCGGGCACCGCGCCCGGTGCAGTCGTCATCTGGTCGGTGCTGCTGGGGGCCGCACTGTTGGTCATCGTCGCGGTCGCGCGCGCGGGCAGCGCGTTGTTCTGGCGCACCGCAACCGAGGCGTCGGCGGGGCCGGCGCTGGACGGTCGCTCGGTCGGTGCCATCGTGGGGCTGCTCGCCTGCGTCGTCGGCCTGGTCGCCTGGGGCGGCGCGGCGACATCCTATGCGTGGAGCACGGCACGTCAGCTGGCCGATCCGTCCGGCTACGTGGCCGCGGTGCTCGGTGCGGACGCCAGCGCCCGGGAAAGACGCCGGAGCCTGCGATGAACGGCTGGCGCCGGTGGTTGCCGCACCCGCTGCTCAGCCTGCTGCTGGCGGTCTGCTGGCTGTGGCTCAACAACACCCTGGCGCCGGGTCACGTGCTGCTCGGCGCCGTGCTTGGCGTCGGCATCCCGTACTTCACGCGCCGCTTCTGGCCGCAGCCGCTGGTGATCCGCCGCCCGCTGCGCGTCGTCGAGTACGCGGCGGTAGTGCTTTACGACATCGTCGTCGCGAACCTGGAGGTAGCGGCGATCATCCTCGGGCCGCTGTCTCGGCTTCGGCCGGCATTCGTCCGCGTGCCGCTCGACCTTCGCACCGACTTAGCCGTCACCGTGCTCGCCTCCACGGTGACGCTCACGCCTGGCACGGTCTCGGTCGAGATCGAGGACGACGCGGCCGGCGGCCGCGTACTGGTGGTCCACGCGCTGCGCTGCCTCGACCCCGAGGGGATGACCCGCACCATCAAGCAGCGCTACGAGCGGCGACTGAAGGAGATCCTCGAATGCTGAGTCTCGCCATCGACGTCGCGTTCGCGCTGCTCGGGCTGTCGCTCGCGTTCACGCTGGTGCGGGTCCTGCGCGGCCCGGACGTGGCCGACCGCATCCTCGCGCTCGACACGCTGTACGTGAACAGCGCCACGATGCTGGTGCTCTACGGCCTGCAGCTGGGCACGGGACGCTACTACGAGGCCGCGCTGCTGATCGCGATGCTCGGCTTCATCACCACGGTCGTGCTGTCGAAGTTCCTGACGCGCGGCGACGTCATCGAGTAGGAGGCGGACATGGACATCGCGACGGCGGTGGAGTGGCTGGTGGCCGGGCTGGTGATCGCCGGGGGCGGTTTCTCGCTGATCGGCTCGCTCGGCCTGCTGCGCATGCCCGACTTCTTCACGCGGCTGCACGGCCCGTCGAAGGCCACCACCATCGGCATGGGCAGCATTCTGCTCGCGTCGGCCCTCTACCTGAGCGTGCACGGCCATGGTCTCTCCCTGCACGAGTTCATGATCTCGCTGTTCATCGTCATCACCACGCCCGTTGCCTCGCACCTGCTGGCCAAGGCGGCGCGGCACCGGAGGCTGCCGGGCGCGGAGGGATGGACGGA
>Ga0209450_10001545_pt1 | contig 11540 bp, 6 predicted proteins | sample FrelakmetLWP11LW_FD_187149 | JGI IMG/M metagenome (GOLD analysis project Ga0209450, IMG submission 187149) | Freshwater lake sediment microbial communities from the University of Notre Dame, USA, for methane emissions studies - LWP11 LW (SPAdes)... | ecosystem: Environmental > Aquatic >... | reverse complement strand
CTATCCCTTTGTTTGCCGCCCAGGAACTGTATAATTCAATAGCATATGCGCCAACCCGATTGACGTGGCCTCCGGTCTCTTCGGGGTCATGCAATTCGGCGATCTTGATCATGCGCAAAATAATTTCACGGGTCATTTTCGCTTTTTCAATGCAGCCGGTGGCATGGTTGGCGAAAAAGGAAATCACCAATTCGTCTTCCTTGCTGAAACGGATCAGGTTGTTTTGCTCATCCTGGGCATTGATGATCTGCATGACACCAATCAATTTGCCGTTATTGGTTGTCAACGGCACGGACAACACGGAACGGGTAACATAAGCGGCCAGCTCATCGAACGAACGATTGAATTTGTAAGGGACATTATCGGGGAGAAAATAAGCATCGGCAATGTTCAATGGTTTATTGGTCAAGGCGACGTGACCGGCCATGGACCGCTCATTGATCTCCAGGGTATGGTTCTGATAAAGGAATTTTTTGCCGCTTTCCTTTTTTGCCAGCGTTTCATTCTGCACGAAATTGATCCGCAATTTCTGGTTTTCAAGCAAATAAATCGAGCCGGCATCTGCCCGCGAAAATCTGCGCGCTTCCAATAAAACCCGATCCAGCAGCGAATCGATATCCTTGATCTGGTTGAGGGCTTCCGTGATAGTCAATATGGCGTTGACCGTATCCTTCTTTAACGTACTGATCATGGTGTTTTATCCTTCCATTATACGATTGCACCATAGCCCAGTCAACCTCATTCGCACTTGGCCGTTTCGGCCAACCGCCTCAAGTTGCCAAACCCGTTCAACTAAAGGTAAAATACGGGCATGACAAGCAAAACCGGCTTCTGTGATTTCCATTGCCACCTGGATGACGATTGTTTCGCAGATAATCGCTGGCAAATCATCGAGCATTGTTTTTTATCCGGCCTGGACCGCATCATAACCGTCGCCGACCCGTTAAAAAAAACATCTCTGACCTTGTGCGAGGAACTCCTTTCCCGGTATCCGGAAATTTACGCGGTGTGCGGAGCCCACCCCCACCAGGCCGATCAGTACTCCCTGGAAGTCGAGAAAAGCATACTCGATTTTGTAAAAAAAGAAAAAATGGTTGCCATCGGAGAAGTGGGACTCGATTTTCACTATGATTTTGCCAGCCGCGAAAACCAGCGCACCTCTTTTAAAAGGCAGATTGCCTTGGCCAGGGATCTGAATCTGCCGCTGGTCATCCATTCCCGGAATGCCGAGAGCGAAGTTTTAACCATGCTCAGTATTGAGAAATTCAACCTTCCCGTTGTGTTTCATTGCTTTACCGGCAACAAACAAGCCGCAGCAGAAATCATACGCCGGGGTTATGGTATTTCCCTATCGGGGATCATTACTTTTAAAAAAGCAGATGCGCTCAGGGAAATCGTGAAAATGATCCCCTTGGATCAACTATTCAGTGAAACCGATGCGCCCTATTTGGCCCCTGAGCCAAAACGCGGCGAAACCAACAATCCGCTCGGCGTAATACCTGTAGTGAAAAAAATCGCCATGATCAAGGAAACAAGCGAAGAGCAGATCAAAGACTCCATTTCACAAAACGTGATGCGACTGATAACCAGAAATTAATCGGCTTCTTTGGTTACTTTTTCGATGGCCACCAACCGGTCTCCGGGTTTCAGGTTGATCAGCTTGACCCCCTGGGTGGCGCGGCCCTTAGAACGGATTTGCGTGGCGTCCTGCTTGTTTAAAATACCCTTTTCCGAACAAAGGATGATCTCGCAGTCGTCCTCGTGCAATGTAACCAGACCGATCACCTTACCCAGTTTCTCGGTGATCTTGATGTTGATCAAGCCCTTACCGCCGCGTTTCTGCAGTCGATAAAGAGATAATTCCGATTTTTTACCGAAGCCATTTTCGGTCACGGTCAGGATATGCTTGCCTTTTTCTCCGATCACGTCGGCGCCGATCACAAAATCATTCTTGGCCAGTTTGATGGCCGTGACCCCACGCGCCCCGCGTCCCATGGGCCGGACATCTTTTTCGCTGAACTTCAGGGCCTTGCCAAGATAGGTGCCCAGAATAATCTCGTTTTTTCCGTCCGTCACCTGGGCTTCGAGCAACATGTCGCCATCGGGAACTTCCGCCGCGATGATGCCGTTAATCCGCGGGTGTGAAAAAGCAGCCAGCGAGGTTTTTTTCACAAATCCACACTTGGAGAACAACACCACAAACTTGTCTTCAGAAAATTCTTTCACATTGATCACAGAACATACTTTTTCTTCGGGCCCGATGCCGATCAGCCGGTTAATCGGCTTGCCGCGTCCAGCGCTGTCACCCTCGGGAATGTCATAGACTTTGATCCAGAACATGCGGCCGTTTTCAGTGAATACCAGAATGTAATCATGGGCTGATGCGATGAATACCCGTGAAATAACATCCTCTTCTTTGAGGCCAATGCCCCTTTTGCCCATGGTCCCGCGGTGCATGCTCCGATAGGAACTGAGCGTCGTCCTTTTGATATAGCCGTTGCGGGTATAGGAAATGACAAAATCCTCGTTTTTGATCATGTCCTCGATCTTGAATTCCGACAATTGCTTTTCAACGATCACCGTCCGGCGCGGATCAGCAAACTGATCACGTACTTTTTGCAGTTCTTCCTTGATGACCTTCAAGACCAGGCGTTCACTGGCCAGCAATTCTTTCAGGTAGTTGATCAGCTTGATCAGCTCGATATATTCGTTTTCCAGTTTTTCTATTTCCAGTCCCGTCAACCGATACAATTGCATGTCCAGGATGGCATCGGCCTGGACCTGGGACAAGGGCAGCTTTTCGGTAAGGCTGGCCCGGGCTTCAAGCCGATTCTTGGAAGTGCGAATGATCTTGATGACCAGGTCCAGTTTTCCCAGCGCGATCTTCAATCCCTCGATGATATGGGCGCGCTTTTCGGCCTTGTCCAGTTCGAATAGCGAGCGGCGGCGGATGATCTCCTTGCGGTGGCCGAGGAAATAATTGAAATACTCGATCAGGTTGAACTGCAGCGGCTGCTGGTTGACGATGGACAGCAGGATGATCGAGTAGCTGGCCTGTAGCTGGGTATGTTTGAACAATGCATTGAGGATGACCTCGGGGATCTCGTCCTTTTTGATCTCAATGACGATGCGCAGACCGTCGCGGTCCGACTCGTCACGCAGGTCGGAAATGCCTTCGATGCGCTTGGCTTTGACCAGATCGGCGATGTTCTCCAGGATCTTGGACTTGTTGGTCTGATAGGGGATCTCGGTGATAACGATCTTCTGCCGCCCTTTGCTGTCGTTCTCGATTACGGCCTTGGCGCGTACGACGAAGCTGCCCTTGCCAGTTTCGTATGCGGCCTTGATCATGTTCTGCCCGAAAATAAAACCGCCGGTGGGGAAGTCAGGACCGGGCATGATCTTCATCAATTCATCGATACTGGCATCGCGGTTGTCGACGAAATGGGTGAAGGCATCGACCAGTTCCCCCAGGTTATGCGGCGGGATCGAGGTGGCCATGCCCACGGCAATGCCCGAAGTACCGTTCAAAAGCAGCATGGGCAGGAGCGAGGGCAGGATCGTCGGTTCGGTCAGCGAACCGTCGTAGTTGGGGACAAAATCAACCGTGCCCTTTTCCAGGTCATTGAGCATCTCGTTGGTGATCTTCTGCAACCGGGCCTCGGTGTAGCGCATGGCCGCGGGCGGGTCGCCGTCGATGGAGCCAAAATTGCCCTGGCCGTCGACCAGGGGATAGCGCAGGGAAAAGTCCTGGGCCATACGCACGATGGTATCGTAGATGGCGGCATCACCGTGTGGATGGTATTTGCCCATCACGTCGCCGACGATGCGCGCCGACTTTTTATACGCCTGGTTGAAATGGGAGCCGGTTTGATGCATGGAATAAAGGCAGCGGCGATGGACGGGTTTCAGGCCGTCGCGGATATCGGGGATGGCCCGGCCAATGATGACGCTCATCGAGTAGTCGAGATACGAGGTCTTCATCTCGTTCTCGATCGCGACCTCCTCAACAGCCGTTCTGGGTTCCTTTTCTTTTGGTTTTTCGTCCATGCCTGGTTCCTTTAAATATCAAGATTCCTGACGTTCAAGGCATTCTGCATGATGAAATCCTTGCGCTTGGCTGCATCATTGCCCATCAGGGTATCGAAAATTTCCTCGCATTCGCGGATGTCGTTCACTCCGACCTTGAGCAGCGTCCGGTGCTCCGGGTCCATGGTCGTCTCCCAAAGCTGTTCGGGGTTCATCTCACCGAGGCCCTTGTAGCGCTGAATGGACAGCCCTTTCTTCAAGCGGTCGAACAGGAAGGTCACCAGCTCCTTGCGGCTGTCGAGGGTGAAATTCTCCTTGCCGATCTCGATGAAATAGGGGGCGGCCGGATATTCCTCCAGCTTGTCGTACAACTCATTGATGTCGGAAAATTCCGGCCCGGTCAGGAAGTCGTGGTCGATGATCCGATGGGTGTTCACCCCGTTCATCTCGAACTCGATGTCCATGGTGTAAGCCCCGTATTCCTTGTCGAATTTGGTCTCGACGCTCTGGCAAAGGGCATCTTTTTGCAGCTGCTGGGCAATGACCTTGACTTTGTTTTTATCCTGGAAATCGTTCTCGTTGTCGATGAGGCGGACCAGCTTTTTGGTCAGCTCGCGCGGCAAGCCCCGCTTTTCCAGGTTGTTCATCAACAGGTTTTTCTTGTGCACCAGCTTGATGAATTTGACCAGTTTCTGCCCCTTGAGCAGTTCGCTGCTGAAATCTTTTTTATAAAAAATGACCTCATCGCCGACCTTGGCGAAAAGGAAATTCTCCAGCTCCTTCTCGTTCTTCAGGTAAACCTTGGATTGCCCTTTCTTGATCAGGTACAGCGGCGGCTGGGCCAGGTAGAGGTGCCCTTTCTCGATCAGCGACTGCATCTGGCGGAAGAAAAAGGTCATGATCAATGTGCGGATGTGCGAACCGTCGACGTCGGCGTCCGCCATGAGCACGATCTTGTGATAGCGCAGCTTGTCGATATCGAAGACATCTTTGCCGATGCCGACACCCAGGGCGGCGATGATCTTCTGGATTTCTTCGTTCTCCAGCATCTTGGTTGTCGAGGCTTTCTCGACGTTGAGGATCTTTCCGCGCAGCGGCAGGATAGCCTGGAAGCGCCGGTCGCGCCCCTGTTTGGCCGAGCCGCCGGCCGAGTCGCCCTCAACGATGTACAGCTCGCTGTCCTCGGGGTTCTTGGATTGGCAGTCAGCCAGTTTTCCCGGCAGTGTGGTGTTTTCCAGCAGGTTGGACTTGCGCACCAGCTCCTTGGCCTTTTTGGAAGCCTCGCGGGCCTTGGCTGCCAGCAGCACTTTATTGATAATCGCCCGGGCCACAGTGAGGTTCGAGTCGAAATAGTCGCCCAGCTTCTGGTTGACGAAGGATTCGACAGTGCCCTTGACATCGGAATTGCCGAGCTTGGCCTTGGTCTGCCCCTCGAACTGCGGATCCTTGATGCGGATGGAGACGACAGCGGTTAACCCCTCACGGACGTCATCTCCGGAAAACACGTCCTTGAAATCCTTCAACATGTTGTTGGACCCGGCAACATTATTGATCGTGCGCGTGATGCCCGACTTGAAGCCGGTGAGATGGGTGCCGCCTTCGACGGTGTTGATGTTGTTGACGAAGGAAAAGAGGGTTTCGTTGTACGATTCGACGTACTGGAAGGCGATCTCAATCTCGATGTCATCCTTCTTGGTGGCCAGGTAGATCGGCGTGTTGTGTATGCGCTCCTTTGAGCCCACCAGGTACTTGACATATTCGACGATGCCGCCCTTGTAATAGTATGTCTCCTTCTTGTCGACACGCTCATCGCTGAGCATGATCGTCAGCCCCTGGTTGAGGAAGGCCAGCTCCCTCAGCCGTCGTGCCAGGATGCCGTAATTAAACTCGATAGTCTCGAAGATCTCTTCATCGGGCCAGAAAGTGACCTTGGTGCCGCGTTTGGCTGACTTGCCGGCCTGCTTCAGGGGCGAGATCGGCTTGCCGCAGGCATACTTCTGGATATAGACGTTGCCGCCGCGCTTGATCTCCAGCTCCAGCTTGGCGGAAAGGGCGTTGACCACCGAGACGCCAACACCGTGCAGGCCCCCCGACATCTTGTAGCTGTTCTTGTCGAACTTGCCGCCGGCATGCAGAGTAGTCATGACCACTTCAGCCGCCGTCCGGCCCTCTTCCTTGTGCATGTCCACCGGGATGCCGCGGCCGTTGTCGCTGACGGTGACCGAATTGTCGAAGTGGACGGTCACTTCGATCTTGTCACAGAATCCGCCCATGGCCTCGTCAATCGAATTATCAACGACCTCATAGACGAGATGATGCAGGCCGGAGACCCCCGTGCTGCCGATATACATGGCCGGCCTTACCCGAACCGCCTCCAGGCCTTCCAAAACCTTTATGTTATCCGCTGTATAGGATTTATCTTCGAAATTGGCATTGGTTTTATCCACTAGTTATTCTCCTTTCCAAGTTCGATCCGGTTTTCAAATTTTTCATTCCCGGCCACCGACGTGGCAATGATCTGCATTTCCGGAAAATGATCAATGATGAAATTCAAATTATCTGCGTCCAAGGCCACATCGTAATCATCGATTAAAAAAACGGGGAATTCATTATTGGCGCGGTGATACAAATTGATGAATGCCAAATAGACCAGAAGCAACTGTTTCTTTTTTTCACCCGATGAAAACAACTGCAGTTTTTTTCCGGAAACCTTGATGTCATAATGATCACGTTGCGGGCCCAACAAACAACGCATGCTCTTGATTTCCGAATTACGGATCGATCGCAAATCGTTAAAAATCGACGCCTCGGAAATTTCATCATGGGTCCGCAGGGCCGGATAATAATTTATTTCAAGTTCTGACGCAAACGCCTCTTTGATCTCGTTGTTCAAGTGGTTGATGAAACTCATCCTTTTTTTAACAATTTCGAATCCTGTTGCCGCTAACAATTTATTCCAACTGTCCAATTCTGAAATGTTAATTGGTTTACCCAGTTTTTTCAGCAAAAAATTTTTTTGCTTTACTAGATGATTATACCTCAATATATGGTGCATGTAAAGTGAATGCACACCAAATATGAAACGATCGGTCATTTTTCTGAAATATGGATTGTGATCAATGAACAAATTATAATTCAAGGAAGAAAAAAACAACGGGTACAGTATTTTCCCGATTTGAGTCGGTGCGCTTTTTCCATCATTCAGTTGCAGTTTGAAACTCTCGTCAAAACTGGCGCTTAAAATGTTTTCTCCGGAGCCGTTGGCAATCTCGGCGCGAAGATGGAAACCGGAGCTGTTGAAATTGACCAATTCCGGTTTGCCGACCGGTAAAAAAGACTTGCCGAACCCAAGCAAATACAAGGCTTCAATGATCGAGGTTTTGCCGCTGCCGTTCGCACCATGGATCAAGTTTTTTGCAGCGTTGAAAGTGATGCTGAATTTTTTTAAATTTCTGAAACCGTTGATTTGTAAATTTCTTACAACCAAGTCGGCTTTAAATATTCAAGGGCATAATGATGTAAAGAAAATGGGCCCGGCCACTTTCCAGCGGCTTAAACAGAAAGGAGCTTTCGCTGTCGTTCAGGCCGATGGAGATTTTCTCAGAATTGTTATGCGTCAGGAAATCAAGGACGAAATTGCCGTTGAATCCGACATTGACCGCCTTGCCTTGATACTCGATCGGGATCTCGTCATAGCCCTCGCCTTTTTCCGGAGTCGTTCTTTCCAGGATCAGCTTATTTTTTGAGAATTTGAACAAGACCCCGTTGTTCCTGGTTTTAAAGATCAAAATGCGGCGCAAAGTCCGTAATAATTCATCCGCATTGACTGTTGCCGTTTGCTCTGTTTTTTCCGGAATAACGGTTTTATAATTCGGGAATTTTTGATCCACGATGCGCGAACACAGAACCCTGTTTTTGTGCTTGAAAAACAGATTGTTTTTATCACAGGCAAATTCAATTTCACCATCGCTGCCAATCTTGATGACTTCGAGCAATGTCTTTCTGGAAAGGATATACTCCACAGGATCGCTGATGGAAAAGTCGGCGTCAAAAAAAGTGTATGACAAGCGATGGCCGTCGGTGGCGGCCATTTCAAGTTTATTTTCCGAGATGGTTAACAAGGCCCCTCCCAGGTTGAATTTCAATTCCGGAGAGATCACGTAATAGCAATTATTGATCATCGTCTGAAAATCAACCAAGGGGATTTTTAGCGACTGCGAAAGATCGTTGACTGGCAATTCCGGGTAATCTGAAGACTGCAGACCCAGCATTTTGTATTTGCACGTTTTTTTCTCATTGGTAATAATGACCTGCAGATCATTATCCTCTGAAATTTCAACGATCCCTTCAGGCATTTTTGAAATCAGATCATAGAGATCCTTGCCATTGACGGTGAAGGCTCCGGTCTTTTTAATATCCACTTGAATACTGGTGGTTAAGCCAATTTCCAGATCGGTGGCGACCATTTCCAGAACCCCGCCATCCAACGCGGTCAATTTGATGTTTTGCAGGATTTCCATGATTGCTTTTTTCTCAAAAATACCCTGAAATAGTCGAAGCTCGTTTTCAAACTTTGCTTTTTCCACAAAAATTTTCATATTCAACCTGCCTTACTATTTAAATTAAACAACATAATAATAAAAATATAAGAAACAAGCAATAAGAAAAAGTGGAAATATTTGTAAATCGTTGCTGGCAATGAAATTTTTATTATTCTTGAATGTTGAAATCTTGTGATTATTGTGGGAATCATCAATCGCTGAAAAATTCAACATAGTAATTAACTTTTCTGGAAAAATCATCATCGGTTTGGAGAAGCTTTTCGATTTTTTTTATGGAATGCAGCACCGTTGTATGGTGTTTTCCCCCAAAGGAATTACCAATTTCGACCAGTGGATAGCGGGTAAGTTTTTTAGTCAGGTACATGGCAACCTGCCTGGGCAGTGCTACTTTAGGAGAATTGTTTTTCGATTTTAATTCTTCGATTTTTATGTCAAATTTTTCCGAAACGAATTCCTGAATGGTATCGATGGTTATGACCTTTTTTTCAATATTGATATATGGTTTCAGGGCCTCCTTGGCAAAAGGCAGCGTGATTTCAGTTGATTGCTGTTCAGAGTGTTTCAGATCGGCATAACCCAATAGGCGGTTCAGTGCTCCTTCAAGTTTTCTTATATTGTCTTTGATCGAAGTTGCTAAAAAGTACACCACTTCATTGGGTATCACGAAATCATTGTGGAATGTGTTTTTTCTTTCGGCGATTTTTCTTTGTAAAATTGCGATCCTGGCTTCAAGGTCATAGGGAAGTATATCGACAATGGCGCCCATCTCGAATCTTGATTTAATCCTCTTTTCCAGGTCGGGCATATTGTCAGGGTGTTTATCCGCGCAAATGACAATTTGCTTGTCCTGCTGGATCAAGCTATTGAATATGTAATAAAACTGTTCACTGGTCCCACCCCATTTGGTGATATATTGAATATCATCAATCAACAGGACATCGATCGAAGTGTATTTTTTTAGAAACTCCGAGCGCTTGTTTAAGCGGGTATATTCGACATACTCATTCATAAAATCACTGGTGGTCAAATAGATTACATTTATTTTTTCATTGTTTTCGACGATTCGGTTGCCGATGGCCTGCATCAGGTGTGTTTTTCCAAGGCCGACATCGCTGTAAATATAAAGAGGGTTGTAGGATTTGCCGGGGAACTCGGATACACTGTAAGAAAATGAATATGCAATGCGGTTCGAATCACTTTGAACCAGAGAATCAAACGAGTATTTTTTTTGCAATCTTGTTTCAATGTTCAGTTTGTTTTTTGCGGTTTCCCTGGTGTTGCGTATATTTTCATCTTCGCTCAAGGGAACGATTTTGGTGATGAAATTAAAATTGCTCTTGGTGTGACCGTTGATGTTGTCAAGAAGGTTCTGTTTGATCCAAAGCAGTGTTTTTTGGTCTGGAGCTCCCAGAAAAAGAGTGTTCTCCAATGAACCGATATATTTTAATGGTTTGATCCATTTTTTATAAGATGGTTCATCCAGCAGACTTTTAAGATAGTCGGTCAGTTTTTCCAGATTATTCATTAGACCACCATTTTCCACAAAAATTTTAACAAATGTGAATAAAAAAGTGTTTGCATTGTCCACAAAATCATGTATTGGTCAATCCTAGAGTAAAAAATCTGAGGTGTCAAGCCTTGACAATTAAAATAATATTTGTTTAGATAGTGACCATGAAAGAAAAAGTATCTTTAAACCAGGTACAGAAGAAGATCCAGGAATTGCAGGTTGAGTTCTTGGACCTGAAAATCCTTGATTTAAAAGGCAAGTTGCACTCATTATTGCTGCCCAGCAAAATGATGAATGTCCAGCTCATTGAGAATGGGGTGGGGTTCGATGCCTCTTCTTACGGATTTGCCAAACCGGAAAAAAGCGATATGGTCATGATACCGGACCTGGATACCATGATGATCGATCCTTTCCGGGAGAGAAAAACAGCCATTTTTTTAGCCAATATCCATTTGGCTGACCCGAATCGCACCCGCTTTGCGGAAGATCCAAGATTCATCGCCCTCAAGGCCGAAGACGCTTTGATAAAATCAAAAATCGGGACCTGTGCCTTGTTCGGCCCCGAATTTGAATTTTTTATTTTCAGGGAAGTGGATTTTGGCGTCAGCTCTGAAGGAAGCTATTATTTCCTGAAGAAAGACAGCGAAGAAAATAGGAATTTTTATCATGCCGGTTCACCCGACGATGAATTCATAGACTTTAAAAATGACGCCGTAGCCCTGCTGCAGAATCTCGGGGTTGACATCAAATATCACCATCACGAGGTTGCCGTCAATCAGCATGAGATCGAGACCCTGTTCAATCCCCTGCTTAAAACCGCCGACCAAACCGTAATCATCAAATATGTTTTATTCAACCTGGCAAAAAAACACAATCTGTTTGTCACCTTCATGCCCAAACCGTTTTTTGGGAAAGCGGGAAATGGCTGGCATGTTCACCAATATGTTATGAACAAAGACAAGAATGCATTTTTGAAAAAAGGGAACTATGCCAACCTTTCAGAGATCGGGCTCCATTACATGTCGGGGCTTTTATTTCATTCGGGGTCTTTGTGTGCTTTCTCCAACCCCTCAACCAATTCCTATAAAAGACTGGTCAGGGGATTCGAGGCTCCGGTCTCGGCGATTTTTGCCACATCCAATCGCAATGCCGCCATTCGCATCCCTGCTTATGTGGACCAAAATGAAACACGGATCGAATATCGACCCGGAGATGCCACTTCCAACCCGTATTTATTCTTAGCGGCCATGTTGTTATCGGGCATTGACGGTGTTTATAAAAATATATCACCCGAAAAATTCAACTTCGGACCGTTTGATTCCGGGATCCCTGAAAATAAAGGCTTCAAGAATAAAATAAAAGAACTTCCGGAAAGCCTGGCGGATGCCCTGGACTGTCTTGAAAAAGACTTTGAATATCTGAAATATAACAACGTGTTC
>Ga0209450_10001544_pt1 | contig 11543 bp, 15 predicted proteins | sample FrelakmetLWP11LW_FD_187149 | JGI IMG/M metagenome (GOLD analysis project Ga0209450, IMG submission 187149) | Freshwater lake sediment microbial communities from the University of Notre Dame, USA, for methane emissions studies - LWP11 LW (SPAdes)... | ecosystem: Environmental > Aquatic >... | reverse complement strand
GGAAAAGATCGAGTCCGCGGGCCGCCTGCCGGTGAGCGGGCGAGCCGGACGGTGGGCGCGAGGTCATGGCTGCAGCCCGCGCTCGAAGCGCTTGGCCACCTCTTCCAGCATCACCTCGGTGGTACCGCCACCGATGGAAAGAATTCTTGCGTCGCGCACCAGCCGCTCGATCGGCGACTCGCGCATGTAGCCCATGCCGCCGTGGAACTGCTGGCAGTCGTACATCACTTCGTTGGCGAGTTCGCCGGTCAGCGCCTTGAGCATCGACACCTCGCGCACGTTCTCCTGGCCCAGGTCGACCTGCCACGCGCAGTGATAGAGAAGCTGTCGCGCCGCCTCGACCTTGGCCGCCAGCATCGACAGCCGTTGGCGGATCGCCTGCTTGTCCCACAGCGGGGCACCGAAGGCCTGCCGCTGGGTGACATAGCGGAACGTCAGTTCGAGCGCGGTCTGGCAGTGGCCGATCGCCATCGCTCCAAGCGCGATGCGCTCGGTCTGGAAGTTGCGCATGATGGCGTAGAAGCCGGCGTTCTCCTCGCCGACCAGGTTCGCCGCCGGCACGCGGCAGTTCTCGAACGCCAGTTCGGCGGTGTCGGAGGCGAGCCAGCCCTGCTTGGCGAGCGCGCGGCTCACCCGCAGCCCGGGCGTAGCCTTCTCGACGGCGAAGATCGAAATGCCGCGCGCGCCGCGTGCATGCGCATCGGTGCGCGCGGCGACGAAATAAAGGTCGGCGTGCACGCCGTTGGTGATGAACATCTTGGTGCCGTCGAGCACGTAGGCGCCGCCGTCGCGCACCGCGCGCGTGCGCAGCGAGGCGACGTCGGAGCCGGCGTCGGGCTCGGTCACGGCCACCGCTGTAATGCACTCGCCGCGGCAGATCGAGGGCAGCCAGCGCGCCTTCTGTTCTGCGTTGCCGGCGTTGGCCAGGTGTGGGCTCGCCATGTCGGTGTGCACCAGCACCGTGATGACGAAGCCGCCGGAAGTCGAGCGACTGAGCGCCTCCTGGAACACCACGCTGGTGACCGTGTCGCTTCCCGCGCCACCGAACTCGGGCGCGTAGCGCAGGCCGAGCCAGCCGAGCGTGCCCATCTTGCGCAGCACCTCGCGCGGCACGCGGCCGGCCTCGTCCCAGGCGAGCGCGTTGGGCTCCACCTGCTGCTGCACGAAGCGCGCGACCTGCCGGCGCAGGTCGGCATGCTCGGCGCGGACGCAGGGCGAGTCGGTCACCGCGTCACTCGATCAGGCGAAACAGCAGCCACACCAGCAGCACCGCCTGCGCCGCCAGCATGGCGAAGGCGCCGTATTCGCCGCGGCGGGTCCCTTCGAAGACGGAGCGCAGCGTCAGCGCCGCGATGATCCCCATCGACAGCCAGGCGAGCGCAGCAAGCGCGCTGCTGCTGCCGCCGGGGCCTTCGTCGCGCCCGTCTCGCAGTGCGATAGCGCCGTAAGCCAGCGCGCCGGCAAGGGCGGTCATGCAGAGCGACTCCAGCAGGGAGCGGTTGACGGCCACGGGCACCGCTACATCCGGAACACGCCGAACCGCGTCTCCGGGATCGGCGCGTTCAGCGCCGCGGAAAGCCCCAGCGCCAGCGTCATCCGCGTGTCGAGCGGATCGATCACGCCGTCGTCCCACATCCGTGCGCTGGCGTAATAGGGGTGGCCTTGCCGCTCGTACTGCTCGAGGATCGGCCTGCGGAAGGCGGCCTCCTCCTCGGCGCTCCAGCTGCCGCCGCGTTCCTCGATGCCGTCGCGCCGCACGGTCGCCAGCACGCTGGCGGCCTGCTCGCCGCCCATGACGCTGATGCGCGCGTTCGGCCACATCCACAGGAAGCGGGGCGAATAGGCGCGGCCGCACATGCCGTAGTTGCCGGCACCGAACGAGCCGCCGATGATCAGCGTGAACTTCGGCACCTGCGCGCAGGACACCGCGGTGACCATCTTGGCGCCGTGCCGCGCGATGCCCTCGTTCTCGTACTTCTTGCCGACCATGAAGCCGGTGATGTTCTGCAGGAAGACGAGCGGCACCTTGCGCTGGCAGCACAGCTCGATGAAGTGGGCCCCCTTCTGTGCGCTCTCGGAGAACAGGATGCCGTTGTTGGCGACGATGCCCACCGGCATGCCCTCGATCCAGGCGAAGCCGGTGACCAGCGTGGTGCCATAGCGCGCCTTCCACTCGTCGAACTCGCTGGCGTCGACGATGCGGGCGATCACCTCGCGCACGTCGTACGGCTTGCGCGTGTCGGTGGGGATCACGCCGTACAGTTCCTCCGCGTTGCAGGCCGGCGGGCGCGGCTCGCGCAGCAGCTGGTGCTGCGGCTTGACGTAGTTGGTGGTGGCCATGATGCGGCGGGCCAGCGCCAGCGCGTGCGCGTCGTTCACCGCGAGATGGTCGGCCACACCGCTCATCCGCGTGTGCACGTCGCCGCCGCCGAGTTCCTCGGCGCTGACCACCTCGCCGATGGCCGCCTTCACCAGCGGCGGGCCGCCGAGGAAGATCGTGCCCTGCTCGCGCACGATGATCGACTCGTCCGACATTGCCGGCACGTAGGCGCCGCCGGCCGTGCACGAGCCCATCACCACCGCGATCTGCGGGATGCCCATCGCCGAGAGCGTGGCCTGGTTGTAGAAGATGCGGCCGAAGTGCTCGCGGTCGGGGAAGACGTCGTCCTGGTTCGGCAGGTTGGCGCCGCCGGAGTCGACCAGGTAGATGCAGGGCAGTCTGTTCTCGCGCGCGATCTCCTGCGCGCGCAGGTGCTTCTTGACCGTCATCGGGAAGTAGGTGCCGCCCTTGACGGTGGCGTCGTTGCAGACGATCACGCACTCGCGCCCGGCCACGCGGCCGACGCCGGTGATGATGCCGGCGCACGGCGCCTCGTCCTTGTACATGCCGTGCGCGGCCAGTTGCGACAGCTCGAGGAAAGGCGTGCCGGGGTCGAGCAGCAACTGCACGCGGTCGCGCGGCGGCAGCTTGCCGCGAGCGGTGTGCTTGGCGCGCGCGGCCTCGCCGCCGCCGAGTCCGGCGCGCGCGACCTGCGCCTTCAGGTCGGCCACGAGCAGCCGCATGTTCTCGGCCGCAGCGCGGAACTCGTCGGCGCGAGGGTTCAGTCGGGTCTGCAGGATCATTGCTCTGGACGTGTCGGCACGGACAAACAGGGCAGAAACATTGCCAGCCGCATGGTAGTGCGATTACGCGCGCGGCGCGTGTCCAACGGATGCGGCCCTCGCTCGGCGGTGGCCGCTTGTGTCGCTTGCCGGCCGTGCCCGGTCGGTCAGCGCGCCGGTGCCTGTCGGCGATGGCGCGAGAAGTGCAGCGCCGCGAGCGCCAGCGCGGCGAAGGCGAGCAGGGCGGACAGGAAGAACGGCGCGCCCATCCTCCAGTCGTCGGCCGGCAGATGGCTCACTGCAGCCAGCAGCGGCGCGCCGGCCAGCGGAGCGATGATTGCCACCAGGCTGGCCAGCGACGACAGCGCGCCCATCGCCAGTCCCTGCTCGCTGGGCGAAGCGGCCTTCGACACGATCGCGTGCAGCGCCGGCCCGACGGTGAAACCGAGCAGGTTGGCGGCGATGATCGCGTACATCATCCAGCCCGCGGTCGCCAGGCCGTAGGCGGCGTAGGCCACGGCGGCCGAGGCGAGTCCCGCCAGCACCAGCTTCCGCTCGCCGACATGCTTCAGCAGCATGCCGAGCAGCCCGCCCTGCACCAAGGCCACCGCAAGGCCGACGACGAACAGCGACAGCCCCGCCTCGCGTGGTCCCCAGCCAAAGCGGAAACCGGTGTAAAGCACCCAGACGCTGTGCAGGATGAATTGCGCCAGGTTGAGCAGTGCAAACACCGCCACCAGCAGGCCGACGCCGGCGAGTCTGGTCAGCCCGTTCAGCGCCGCCAGCGGATTGGCCCGCGACAGGTCGATTCGCTTGCGCCGCTGCGCCGGCAGCGACTCGGGCAGGACAAGAAGGCCGTAAGCGAAGTTGACGAACGACAGGCCGGCGGCGACGAAGAAGGGCAGGCGGATATCGATGTGGCCGAGCAGTCCGCCGAGCATCGGCCCGAGCACGAAGCCGATGCCGAAGGCGGCACCGATCATGCCGAAGCCGCGCGCGCGCCTCTCCGGCGAACTGATGTCGGCGACGTAGGCGTTGGCCACCGAGAAGTTGGCGGCCAGCGCGCCGCCGAAGACGCGCGTGGCCACCAGCGCGGCGAGCGAACCCACCAACGGCGTGGCGGCAAACATGATGCCCATGCCGGTGATGGACACCAGCAGCACCGGCCGGCGTCCAAAGTGGTCGCTGAGCGCGCCGAGCAGCGGCGCGCAGAGGAATTGCATGCCGCCGAAGGCGAGCAGCATCGCGCCATACCAGTACGACTGTGCTTCACGGCTTTCGGCGAACTGGCCGACGATCGCCGGCAGCACGGGCAGCAGCAGGCCGATGCCCATCACGTCCAGCAGGACGGTGACCAGGATGAACGGCAGCGCGGCCGAGCGGCGTCTCATCGCCATGGTGGAGCCGCGTGTTGCGGCGCAACCCGCTTGCTGATCGGGCGACTCACCGGCAGGCCGAGCTCATGGCGACGGCATGGCGCTGATGCCGTGCTGCTGCAGGCAGCGTTGCAGCCAGGCGCGCACGGCTGGGTAACCGGCCAGGTCGAAGCCGCCTTCGTCGGCGCGGTGCGTGTAGGCGAACAGCCCGATGTCGGCGATCGAGAACCTGCCGGCAGCGAAGAACCGCTGCCGTGAGAGGTGCTGCTCCATCACCGCCAGTGCCGCGTGGCCGCGGCGCGTCAGTTCGGGCAGCCGGGGATCGTCGTCGCGCTTCAGGAACTTTCGGATGAAGCGCGCCACGGCGATGCACGGCTCGTGCGAGTACTGCTCGAAGAACATCCAGGCGAGCGCCTGCGCGCGCGCCAGGCGGTCTCCCGGCCATAGCTGGCTGCCGTCGGCGAGGTAGCAGAGGATGGCGTTCGACTCGGGCAGGAAGGTGTGGTCGTCGATCTGCAGCACCGGCACCTCGCCGTTCGGGTTCATCGCCAGGAACTCGGGCGTGCGCGTCTCGCCCTTGAGGACGTCGATCTCGTGCCAGCGGTACGGCAGGTCGAGCGCGTCGAGCGCCAGCCGCACCTTGTGGCAGTTGCCGCTGGTGCTGGTGCCGAAGACGCGGTGCGGCAGCAAAGGCGAAATGGGATGCGGCATCTCAGTGGACCCGTGCGTCGGAGAACAGGTGGATGACGACCACGCCGGCAAGGATCAGCGCGATGCCGGCGAGTTCGCCGGCCTCCAGTGACTGGTCGAACAGTCGCCAGCCGATCAGCGTCACCAGCGCAATGCCGATCCCGGACCAGATCGCATAGACGAGACTGATCGGGATGGCGCGCAGCGCGCGTGTCATCGCCAGGAAGCAGACGAGGTAGGCCAGCCCGACGACGATCGACGGGCCGAGCCGGCTGAGACCGGCGCTGACCGACAAGGCGGAGGTGCCGGTGACGCCGGCAACGATTGCGATGGCGAGGAACAGATAGGCAACCCAGCGCCGCGGCCCGGGCGCTGGCACGTGCATCGACTCCCCGATGCGAGCGCCGGCGGCCGCGGCCAGGTCGGCCAGCGGCTCGTGCGCGCCCGGTTCGACGCCGAACAGTTCCCGTCCGGGATCTTCGTGCGGACCGGGCGGCGGTCCGGGATTCGCCGGCCCGTTCACCGTGGTGCTGCGCCGGAAAAGAACTGGATCACGACCACGCCGGCGACGATCAGCGCCAGGCCGAGGAGCGCCGGGGCGTCGAGCCGCTGCTTGAACAGGACCCAGCCGATCAGCGTGATCAGCGCCACGCCGGCGCCGGACCAGATCGCATAGGCGATGCCGACCGGGATGACCTTCAGCGCCAGCGACAGGAAATAGAACGCCGCGCCGTAGCCGACGATCACCACCAGCGACGGCAGCGGCCGCGTGAATCCCTCGGCCGCCTTCAGCGCCGAGGTGCCGATCACCTCGGCAGCGATCGCAATGGCGAGATAGAAATAGGACATCTCTTGTGCCGTCGAAGTAAGCGAGGAATCCGCCGGGACCGGCGGCGCTGCGCGTTGGCGGGCTCAGAACGGTCCGGTCGCCAGCCAGCGCTCCACCTGCGGCAGCCGGTCATGGCCCCAGAACATCTCGCCGTCGACGAAGATCGTCGGCGCGCCGAATACCCCGCGGGCGATCGATTCGTCGACCAGCGCCTTGAGCCGGCCCTTGATCGCCGGCTCCTGCGCGCCGCGGGCGAGCTGCACCGGGTCGGCGCCGACCTCGGTGGCCAGCGCGCCGAGCACCTCCGGCTCGGCCAGGTTGCGGTCCTGCGAGAAATAGGCGCGCAACGCCGCGTGCAGGAAGCGCACCGCCATCCGTTCATCCTGTGCCTGCAGCCAGAGAAAGGCGCGTGCCGCGCCGACGGTGGCGATCGGGAACACGCTCGGGTGCCGGTACGGCACGCCGGCAAAGCGCGCGCTGCGCTCGAAATCGTGCGCGAAATAGGTGGCCTTCGGCGGCACCAGTTCGGTGAGCGGCACGCCGCCGGTGGTCCTGAAGATCACGCCGAGCAGGGTCGGCTTGAAGGCCACCTGACGGCCATGGCGGGCCGCGAGTTCCTCGATCTTCTCGCTGGCGAGATACGAGTAGGGAGAGGAGAAATCGAACCAGAACTCGATCGGGGCGGCCATCGGCATCCTTGGCAGGTCAGGTGAGCGGCGCGCAGTGCACGCGCAGCCGGTAGCGAAGCGCGATCATGCCATCGCTGCTGCTGGCGTCGAACAGCAGCCGCAGCGCCGCCATCAACGGCTCATGCTGCGGCGTGCCGGGCGCCGGCAGGTACGAGGCCGAGGAAGCGAGCGCGGCCATCGTCGCGAAGTCGAGCCGGCGCACGTGCGCGAACTCGGCCATCTCGGGCACGCGGCCGAAGAACTCGGCAAGCGCCTCCGGGTCGACGTGGCGGGTGCGGATCCTGTCGTAGTCGCGGCCGAAGCGATGGCAGAGCCGCTCGTAGCCTTCGGCGAATGGGTCGCCGGTGATCTCGCGGTCATTCCACATCAGCGCCGCCCAGCCGCCCGGCACGAGGAGGCGCAGCGCCTCGGTGCGGGCACGCGGCGGGTCGAACCAGTGGAAGGCCTGGCCGGCGATGGCCAGTTGCGCGCAACGGTCCGGCAGGCCGGTGGCCTCTGCCGTGCCCTTGACGCTGCGGTAACGCGGATAGGTGGCAAGGAAACGGTCGCCGCTTTCGCGCATCGCATCGTTGGGCTCGACGCCGATCACCGCATAGCCGGCGCGCAGGAAGGGCTCGGCCGACAGGCCGGTGCCGACACCCAGATCGACCACCGGCGAGCCTTTCGCCAGTGCACCGGCACGCTCCAGATGAGCGACAACCGCATCGGGGTAGTTCGGCCGCGCACGCACGTAGGCGTCGGCGCGGTCCGAGAAGCGCTCGGTGGAGTTGAGTCCGCTCATTGCATCACGGTGTCGAGCCCGCGTTTCACGCCGGTGAGCGTGTGCACGCGGCGGATCGCCAGCAGCGCGCCGCCGACATAGGGTTCGGCGCTCTCGCCGGAGTCGTGGCGGATCTGCAACCGCTCGCCGCGCCCGCCGAAGATGGCCTCGACGCTGATCATGTAGCCGGGGACGCGCACCGAGTGCACCTGCACGCCGTTCAGGCGAGCGCCGCGCGCCTCGCGCGGCCCGCGCACCTTCTCCAGCGGCACGTCCAGCTTCGCCTCCTTGATGTGGCCCAGCCGCACCGACAGCTCGCGCGCGGTGCCGCTCGGCGCGTCGATCTTCGTCTCGTGCGCGTAGTCGACGATCTCGAAGTGGTCGAGATACGCCGCCGCCATTTCGGCGAACTTCATCATCAGCACCGCAGTGATCGCGAAGTTGCCGCAGGCGAGCACCGCGCGCTGGTGCTGGCGCGCAGCACGACCGATCTCCTCGTAGTCGGTGTCGGAGAGCCCGGAGGTGCCGACCACGACGTGGCAGCCCGCCGCCAGCGCGGCGAGGATGTTGGCCTTGGCCGAGTCGGGCTTGGTGTATTCGACGAACACGTCGGCAGGCGTGGCGAGCGCCTCGGCCGCGGTGGTGTGCACCGGGCAGTCGAGCTTGGGCTCGCCGAGCGCTTCGCCGAGGCGCTGGCCGGCGTGCCGGCGGCCGACCGCGCCGACCAGCCGCAGGTCGGATGCAGCGGCGATGCCGCGGGCCAGCGCCGAGCCAGCCCAGCCGGTGGCGCCGGCGAGGATGACGCGCAGGGGTTCAGCCATGGGCAGCCTTCAGGTTGGCAATTTCGATCAGGTTCATGTCCGGGTCGCGCACGTAGATCGACAGCAGCGGCCCGACGGCGCCGGTGCGCGCCACGGGTCCTTCGATGACCGCGATGCCGAGCGTCGCGAGGTGCACGGCGTACTGCTCGACCGGCGTGTCGGTCAGGAAGCACAGGTCGCCGGAGCCGGGCGTCGGCCGCTCGGCCTTCGGCTCGAATTCGTGACCGGCCAGATGCAGGTTGATCTTCTGCGTGCCGAAGGCCAGCGCCTTGCGGCCGCCGCCGAAGGTGACCTCCTGCATGCCGAGGGCGCGGGTGTAGAAGTCGATCGCGGCCTGCAGGTCGCGCACCGTGAGCACCAGGTGATCGAGACTCTTGACGTTCATCCGTCCTCCGTCGTGTGATGGGGTGCGGATCGCTTTCCGGCGGGCGACGCCGCGGTGAACGGCCACCGGCCGGGGTGCGCTACGCCAGCGCGCGGCCGATCAGCAGGCGCTGGATGTCGCTGGTGCCTTCGTAGATCTGGCAGACACGCACGTCGCGGTAGATGCGCTCGACCGGAAAGTCGGTCACGTAGCCGTAGCCGCCGTGGATCTGGATCGCGTCCGAGCAGACGCGCTCGGCCATCTCGGAGGCGAACAGCTTGGCCATCGCCGCTTCCTTCAGGCAGGGCTGGCCGGCGTCGCGCAGCGCCGCGGCGTGCAGGACCAGGGTACGCGCGGCCTCGATCTGCGTGGCCATGTCGGCCAGCCGGAAGTTCACCGCCTGGTGGTTGAAGATCGGCGTGCCGAAGCTCTCGCGCTCCTGCGCGTACTTCAGCGCCGCCTCGAACGCGGCCCGTGCCATGCCGACCGACTGCGCGGCGATGCCGATGCGCCCGCCCTCGAGCGCGGATAGCGCGATCCGGTATCCCTCGCCCTCGTCGCCGATGCGGTTGGCCTCCGGCACCCGGCAGTTGTCGAACACGATCTGCGCCGTGTCCGAAGAGTGCTGGCCCATCTTCTCCTCGATGCGCGCAACCACGTAGCCGGGCGTGCCGGTCGGCACGACGAACATGCTCATGCCACGCTTGCCGGCTTGCCTGTCGGTGACCGCGATCACCATCGCGTAGTCGGCGTGCTTGCCGCTGGTGATGAACTGCTTCACCCCGTTCAGCACGTAGTGGTCGCCATCGCGCCTGGCCGTGGCGCGCAGCGCCGCGGCATTGCTGCCGACGTGCGGCTCGGTCAGGCAGAAGGCGCCCAGCCGCTCGCCCGAGGCGAGCGGCACCAGGAAGCGGTGCTTCTGCTCCTCGGAGGCGAACCCCATCAGGATCGCGCACACCGGGCAGTTGTTGACGCTGATCACCGTCGACACGCCGCCGTCGCCGGCGGCGATCTCCTCGAGTGCCACGGCCAGCGCGGTGTAGTCCATGCCGGCGCCGCCGTACTCCTCCGGCACGGCGATGCCGAAGGTGCCCAGCGCGGCCAGCTCGGCCAGCGCCTCCTTCGGGAACGTGTGCTCGCGGTCCCACTTCGCCGCGTTGGGCGCCAGGCGGGTCGAGGAGAACTCGCGCAGCGCCTCCCGCAGCAGCCGGTGCTCTTCTTTCAGCATCAGTCCATGGCCTTCCGCGTGCCTGCGAAGCGGGCGCGGATCGCGTAGCCGGTGATCGCCGCCGCGGCAAGCGTGGCCAGCAGCAGTTGCCCGCCGCCGAGCACGCCCGAGACCATCAACGCATCGCGGAAGCATTCGCCGTAGTTCGTCGGGATGCACCACGTCCAGGTGGCCAGTGCCGAGAAGCCCGTCCAGGTGAGGATCGCCACCAGCAGCCCGCGCGACAGCGACTGGCTGATGCTGCGCACGCGGTGCTCGGCGCGCCCGTAGACGAGCAGCGCGAACAGGGTGGCGAGCAGCGCCGGCACGGCGATGAAGACCCATTCGCTGACCCCCGCTTCCCGGGCGAAGCGGGTCATCAGCGGATAGGTCGACGCGGCGGCGAGCACGCCGAAGGCGCCGAACAGCAGCGCCGCCAGGACCGGAATCGACAGTTGTCGTCTCATGCGGCAGGTGGCTGGGTCAAGAACCTCGGTCAGGACTTACGCGCGGTGACTTCGATTTCGAGCTTCATCCGCGGGTCGACCAGGCCGCAGACGATCGCCGTGGCCGCCGGCCGAGCCCGCGCGAAGTACTGGCCGAACACCGGCGCCAGAGCCTCGAACAACTGCACGTCGGTCAGGTAGTAGCGCACGCGCACCACGTCGTCCAGCGAGCAGCCCGCCTCGGCCAGCGCCGCCGCAATGTTACGGAAACACTGGCGGCACTGGGCAACCGGGTCCTCCTCGATGCTCATCGTCGCATAGTCGAAGCCGGTGGTGCCGGCGACGTAAACCGTGTCGCCGTCGACCACCGCGCGGCTGTAGCCGCCGACTGCCTCGAAGCTCGAACCCGAACTGATCCGCTGCCGAGCCATCGCTGTCCCTTACCAGGCGAGTCCCTCGCCGTCGTAGTTGAAGAAGCCGCCGTTGCGCGACGCATCGGCGGCGGCGATCACGCGCCGCATGCCGGCCACGCTGTCGGCCACCTCGATGTCTGCCCCGGCGCCGCCCATGTCGGTGCGCACCCAACCGGGATGCAGCGCCACGCAGACGATACCCTGCGCGCCGAGTTCGATGCTGGCCGCCTTCAGCACGCTGTTCAGCGCCGCCTTGCTGGCGCGGTACAGCCAGCCGGACGATGACTGCATCAGCGATACCGAGCCCATGCGGCTCGACAGCACGGCAAGCCGGCCGCGTGCCGGCGCCAGCGCCGGCGCCAGCACCGGGATCAGCCGCATCGCCGCCAGCACGTTGGTGTGCATCACCGCGTCGAAGGCTTCCGCGTCCGGCGCGACCAGTTCCTGCGTGCGCGGGCCGTAGATGCCGGCGTTGATGACTGCCACGGCCAGCCGCTCGCCGGCCAGCTGCCGTCCCAGCGCGCCGATCGCGGCCGCGTCGAGCACGTCGAGGAGCAGCGGCTCGGCGCCGAGCGCCTGCAGGCGCTCCGCATCCGCCGCCGTGCGGTGCGTGGCGAGCACGCGCGCGCCGTCGGCCCGGTATTGCCGCACGAACTCCAGTCCGATGCCGCGGCTGGCGCCGACGACCAGGACCACCGGCGCCGTCATCGGCCGACGGCCCCGCAGGTACTGCCGCTCAACGGATCATTTCGACCGCCATCGCGGTCGCTTCGCCGCCGCCGATGCACAGGGCCGCCACGCCTCGCTTGCCGCCGGTCTTCTTCAGTGCGCCGAGCAGGGTGACCA
>Ga0209450_10001543_pt1 | contig 11544 bp, 13 predicted proteins | sample FrelakmetLWP11LW_FD_187149 | JGI IMG/M metagenome (GOLD analysis project Ga0209450, IMG submission 187149) | Freshwater lake sediment microbial communities from the University of Notre Dame, USA, for methane emissions studies - LWP11 LW (SPAdes)... | ecosystem: Environmental > Aquatic >... | reverse complement strand
TAACCGGTTTTTCAGATAATGAACGGTCGGGGGGGAAACGTATGCTCCTTCTGCTCATGGAATCAGTGCGAAGCGAAATCCAGTTTGCAGCCAACAGCACCGGGCATTCTGAATATAAAAAAGCGATCGATGCACTCAATGTTGCGATCTCTCTGACGGAGAGCAATCAGCCTGAACAGGCATCCGAAAAAATCGCTGCTGCAATCAGCGCATCCACAACACCGGCTCAGGAAGCATGGCAGGTACTTTCTCAACATGGACTCCTCTGATTTCATCGAATTCCTCAAAAGCCGCTCATCGGTCCGATTCTACCAGGGAAACTCCCTGACAGAAGAGGAGATTGAGTTTATCATTACCTGTGCAGGTACCGCCCCGAGCGCGGGAAATCTTGAATCATGGGATGTAATAATCATAACGGATGCAGAGGTTCGGGCAGCGCTTGCTGAAGCTGCATTCGGGCAGCCACATGTGGAACAGGCAGGTACAATCTTTGTAGTATGCGCAAATTACGTCCGTTCAATGTCACGGTATGGCGAGCGCGGGATCCTCTACGGGCTGGAAGACGCAACAATTGCCTGTACCTACATGATGCTTGCAGCCCATGCGAAAAATCTGCATTCCTGCTGGACCGGAGCATTTCAGGATGACGAAGTCCGGGAGATCCTTGACCTGCCCCAGCATATACGCCCGGTCGCACTGCTGGCAGTCGGGAGGGGACAACCCATGGCGGAAAAGGTGGTAAAAAGGAATCCTTTGGAGCATGTGCACCGGGAGATCTGGTGAGGAGACAAAAAAATGCCTGATTATGTCGTGACCCTTGAATCAGCATGGATCCTGCGGGACGTCAAATCACTTGACGATGCAATCGGGATTGCTATCAGCGAAGCAGGGAAAAGGCTCAATCCCGCAGCAAAATATGTGGAGGTGGAAGCCGGCTTCTTAACCTGCCCGTACTGTGAGGAAACACTTTCCAGTGCAATTGTCGTTGCCGACACAGCCCTTGTCGGGCTTGTTCTGGAGATGAAAGTTTTCCGTGCTGAATCACCTGAACATGCGGAACGGATTGCAAAATCCGTTGTGGGAAAGGCTCTCAGAGATGTTCCGCTGAAACTGCTGGACGTGCAGGCACTATGATATCAGTCGTCGGGCATACTGCAATTGACCATATTTCCCGTGTACCCCATCTGCCCGCAAAAAACTGCTCCACGCATATTTATGACCGGCAAATCTATTTCGGCGGTGGTGCAGCAAATATTGCTGCAGGAATTGCAACCCTGGGAGAGCAGGTTTCACTCATATCCTGCATAGGGGGTGACTTTTATGGGAGCGATTATGACCGGTGGATGCACCGGATTGGGATACAGCAGCAGTTTTTTGTCGTACCTGAAGCACATACTCCGACGGCATTTATGTTCACTGATGATGATGGGGACCAGATGACATTCTTTGAATGGGGTGCCTCCAAGGCATTTGCTACAGCAGAAGCACCATCTCTCCAGTTCGTTCACATGGCAACTGCTGATCCGGAATTTAATTGCCGGGTTGCTGAAAGAAGCGAGTTCACCTCCTTTGATCCAGGACAGGATGTCTTCTGGTATACCCGTGAACAACTTGAGACAATCCTTGCCAATACAGATATCCTTTTTGCCAATCAGCACGAGGTGAGGCAGATGTGCAGCACCCTGGGTGTGACAAAAGAGAGCATCATCAGCCAGGTAGGAACTGCTGTTTTTACCATGAGCGGGGAAGGGAGTGCACTCCATATTGGCAATACAGAACACATAATTCCCGCCCTGCCGGTAACTCTGGCAGATCCAACCGGGGCCGGGGATGCCTACCGCGCCGGGTTCCTCTCGGCGCATGTTCGCGGGTATGACCTTCTGACCTGCTGTAAAATCGGGACGGTCACTGCATCCTTCGTTGTGGAACATGTGGGGTGCCAGACCCATCTTGCTGACTGGAATGCCATGAAGATGCGATTCGAGAACCACTTCGGGCTGCTGGACTTACCACGATCAGGGAATGACTGTTAATGAGCTGGGCAGCACTCACCTCCGGTGGGAAAGATTCAATCCTCTCCATCCAGAAGGCCATCGACAGCGGAAAAGACGTGGAGTATATCGTAACGGTACGTCCGGACAATCGGGACTCCTTCATGTTTCATTCTGCAAACCTTGATGCGGTCGCTGCAATTGCGAAGGTTTCAGGAATGAAATACAAGGAAATACTCACCCACGGCAGAAAGGAGGAGGAACTTGTGGATCTGGAGAGGGGTCTTGCGAGCCTGGATGTGGAAGGGGTAATTGCGGGAGCGATAGCTTCGGTATACCAGGCAGAGCGGGTAAAAGCCATTACCGATCGCCTCGGTGTTTTGCTCTTTACCCCCCTCTGGCACATGGACACCGAATTGCTGCTCAGAGAAGTGGCACAACGAATGGACTCGATAATCATCGTGACTGCTGCTGCAGGACTTGATGAACGCTTTCTGGGTTCACACATCGATGATAACCTTATCCAAAGGCTGAAACGTGTTGCTGCTGTTCACCGGATCAATCTTGCCGGTGAAGGAGGGGAGTATGAAACACTTACACTCAACGCACCTTTTTATTCCCGCCCGATAACCTACACCAGCAGCAGAATCATATCATTGCCAGACCGTCATGAGATGATTCTGGGAGGTTTTACCTGATGCCCCAGGACAGTGATGTCAGACTTGGTCAGCTTTCACGGTTCATTTTTACTGCCCCTTCATGGAAACGATCACTGTTCCTTATCGTCATCCTTGGCCTCATCATAGATGGTGCAGGGGTTCGTGCCTGGGTGATCCTTCCATTTTCGGCCCTGCCGTTCTCGGGTACTCTCGCATTCACTCTTCCGGCTCTCATAGCCCTTGCCCTGACAAAACCCATCATCGAGTACGACGGGAAAACGATGACCTGGAACCGGTCGGCTCTCCTCGCACTTGCCTGTACAGTCTTCGGGGTTATCATCACGTTTATCGCACTTGCATCATCCGTTAAACTCATCCCACTCTTCTACGCGATCTCACTGGGATTTGTATTCGGCCTCCGCCTGCTGGTGCTCGTGGCGATTGCTGATTACCGGATCCCCCGTATGCTTATACCAGCGCTCACCCAGAGCGGTGCCGGAATTCTCGCAGGGATGGTGCTCTTCTCGCCATCATTCGGTCTCCTTGCACTGGTGCTTCACGTCGTATTCGGGCTCGGATTTGCGATTCTTATCTGGATGATCGAACGACCCCTCAAGCGTGCATTCAAAATACGCGGGCTTGCGTTCATCAACGCATTTATCGCTCATATGACCGACGGGTCCAAGGGTATGGAAAATTTTTTCAGGGAGATTGGCGAGGAGATATTTGTTCCGCAGGTGAGCTTCTTTTTCCAGAGGGAAAATAAAAAACCGGTCATTTTTACCGTCCCCAACCTCCACCCCGGGCCCATGGGGGAGATTGGCGGAGGGAACCTTCCCAAGGTGCTGCATGATAGCTTTGATGATGAGACACTCGTTGCCCACGGGTGCGCTACCCATGATTTCAACCTCGTTTCAGAGTCAGAGATCAATAAAGTTATTGATGCGATGCAAAAATCACGAAAGGACATCCGCTATTCCACCGGTGCCGGAAAATCGGGTCGCCTAACTCACGGGTCTGTGCAGGTGCTCTACCAGCGATTTGGTGACTCGGTTCTTCTTGTGACCAGCCGTTCACCCCTGCGGACAGAAGATGTTGATTTTTCTGTTGGCATGGCCATCATGGCCGAGGGCCACCGATGGTACCCGCATGTTGCCGTCGTTGATGCCCACAACTGCATGACCGACCTTTCGTCACCGGTGCTTATCGCAACGCTGACGGCTACAGAGTACCAGTTCGCTTCTCTGGAAGCGATGGACAGGTGCCGTACCACCCCGCTGTATCCATTCAGGACCGGAGTATCCCATATTTCGCTCCCGTTCACAAGGCAGCAGGGGTTCGGGGACCTTGGGGTTCAGGTGCTTGTGGTAGAGATTGACGGGCAGCGCACCGCGTATGTACTCATTGATGGAAACAATATTGCCGGAGGTGTACGCGAGGAATTGCTGGCAAATATCCTGAAGATCGTTGATCATGCAGAGATCATGACAACCGATTCTCATGTCGTAAATACCATCACCGGAAAAAATCCGGTGGGAATGCATGTTCCGGTTTCCGGATTCCTGCCATTTGTATTAGACGCTGTCCAGTCTGCAATCGATGATCTTGCACCTTCGCAATCCGCAGCAGGCACTGCACACTGTGAACGTATCGTCGTGTTTGGTTCCAACACTATCTCACAGCTTGCAAGCACGGTGAATGCCATGCTGGTGTTTGTTGCACCACTGTCCCTTGCCATGCTGCTGCTTGCGTTCCTGCTGTCTTTGATTGCATACATCGTGATCGTTTAAGGAGTTGCAACCGGGAAATTATCCTGATTAATCATTCTTTTTTTGATTCCGGGGCATAATAGACCAAAAGATATATTCCCTATCAGGTGATTACTGACTATTTGGAAAGGAGGACACTCGCCAGAACCGGTTTTACCCTGATCGAATTTCGTACAGCATTTGAATTACCAGAAGAAGGAAGGTGATCGAAGTTCATCCAGCCGCAATTATGGCACCCCGCTGGATCGGCGTTGATCTGAACACGACCGGCCATGTGGCGGTCGCAGCCGACCCGAACAGCGGGAAAGTAATGAAACTGGGGAAAAATATTCACGGTAATCACAGTCAATCATTGAAAAACTGCACGAAATTATGGAAAGAAGGAAAACTCTGGAAACTTAAAAAGTTCAAAACCCGCGAACGGAAAAATTTCAAAACCGCCATCAATACCATCTCCCGGCAGATCGTCTCCTTTGCAGAGGCGCTCGGATCGGGTATCAAATTCGAAAAGCTCTTTTCCCTGCATTACTCCCCCCACGAAACGCTCCAGGGGGTGTATAATTTCTCCTTTGATAACGGATCGTTTTACTCCCTCCAGCGTCTGGTGGAAAAAAGGGCTAACGAACGGGGGATCGAGGTCATCTACGTAAATCCTGCCTACACGTCGAAACGCTGCAGCCGGTGCGGTAATTTTGGAAGGAGGTCACGCAAGCGATTCGAATGTCCCCACTGTGGCTACAGTGCGCATGCCGATGTGAACGCTGCATTCAATATCGCATCAACCGCAAAGAGGCTGACTGTTATTGATTCACTTGCAGAACTGGAGGAAGCAGACCGTTTATCAAAAAAACAGTTAAGAAAGACTGTCAGGGAGCAGACCGTCCCGGAAATTTCATTCAGGATTGTGACGGCACTTACCTGGCCGGAAAATGTTCTTGCTGTGCTGGAATAATTCAAAAATTTTTCCCGGTAATAATTGACCATATATCTCTAAGACTATAGTCAGGATGGTAAAAAGTACAGAATGTCGTATTCCTGTTGGAGCACCGGCAACAGACAAAAAGATCTGAAATGAACGATACATGGCATCATCCCTGCACAAGGGGCGATGCATTCCTATCGAACGGATTTGTCCTCATTGCCAGCGAGAAGAGATATGGGTAGTTCTTCTTAAGATGCTGCATATACACGAGCCACTCAATCACGAGCTGGCTGTAGACCCGGGTCATATCCACCGAAATATGTTGGTAATCTGTTGCCGGGAGGCCGCCAAACTCCCCCCGTGCGATAAGTTCCTCAGATAAATGAAATACGGCCTGGAGAAGACTGGTAAACCTGTCATGCTCAAACAGCTGGGGATTTTCGAGAAGTGTGAGCAACAATTTCTTATTCTCAGAGAGAAAAACATGCAACTCCTCTAAAGAAAGTGCCCGGCTGTCCAGCCGGAATGAATGAGCGTTAAGCAGGGTGGTTGCCTTTAAAAAATCATCATCCGACCAGGTATTCGATACTATCAGGGCGGATCGTATCTCCTGAACCTCCGGATCGATGGTGCTGAATTTTTTTAAGAGTTTTATTCCCACTTCAGAAAAAAACACTCCGATGATCATGTTTAGCTTCTCGATGCGCTGGGCACGTTCCCGCATTTCGATCATGTATTCAATGGCGTTTGCCACAACACCGACAAAACAGCCAACGCCGGCAAGGATAATTCCCATAACCAGAATCTTTCCAAGCGGGGTAAGCGGGTGAAGGTCTCCGTATCCGACGGTTGCGATCGTTACGATAATAAAATAAAGCGCATCAAGCAGGGAGTAGCCCTCGATGACCATCAATCCTGTTACCCCGACAAGAAGGACCGTTCCGAGGATTGCAAGGTAGATACGGAATCTCAGGCTGATGGATTTCATTATTCACTGTTCTTCTGCACGATCGTATAAAAGGGATACGATTGAACAAAGAGACAATCATCCATTCAGTAAGTCCCTTAGTAAAAAAAATTATTCATCAAGCGGTTTGAAAACGCCTTTTTTTGCTTTAAGAATTTTGCATTCCGGACACCGCCAGGAATCGGGGACGTCTCCCCATGCTGTACCTGGTGGAATTCCATTCTTCGGATCACCCTTTTCCGGATCGTAAATATAATGGCATTCGAGACATACATACCGGACCAATTTTTCTGGCTTTTCCATGATTTTGCACTCCTTATGATCTGCTCAATACTGAAATGTCGGTGTTTATTCTTATGAAAGCTTTTCTTTAAGGCAAATTCTCTGATCTCCGGTCAGGATCTCACATCCAGTGAAACGGTTGATTGTACTCTAATACTAACCGAATATTACCGAATTCATGCGAAACCCCACGAGCGGATAGCTTGGGTTATGGAACGTATCGGGATAGATACGTTGAAATCGGAACTACTTACATTAATTCCATATATTCCTGTTGAAAAGGTGAAATAAATATGAAAATTACTGAAGTTGCAAAGGTTGTGTCGGGCCCTAATCCGCACCATGTAGACGCACGCAAGATCTATGATACCGCTCACGCAATCGCAGTCGTGATTACCCTGCAGCCCGGGGAATCATTAAAAAAGCATATGACACCGGTTGATGTGTTCTTCTACGTCCTTGAAGGAACAGGTATTGTCGAGATTAGCGATGAGAAGAAGACAATCGGAAAAGATATGCTGGTCGAAAGCCCGGCCCGTATCCCGCACCGTTGGATCAACGAGAGCGGAGGTGTATTCCGGGTACTCGTGGTCAAGGTCCCAAAACCTACCGAAGAGACAAAGTTGTTGTAACCTGTAACCCCCATAATAACCTTCTTTCCGGTGGCATAGTAAAAGGAGTCCGGTTGGGTTTATTCTCGCTTTCCCTGAGATCTGCATATGGGTTTTTGATGTTTTTTCCCTTCACCACACTCTGCCATACTCTATGGCACAAGGCATGAAGACAAATTTACCATTCCGGACTCTCGCCCGGTGCTCGGCAACCATCTCGCCGCAGCTGGCACACTGGACAAACGTGAAGAGCTTTGCCCTCACCGGAATCTCCGGCGTGACGTCCCGTTCGATGAACAGTTCATCAATCGGCATTGCGAGAATCCTGCTGATTACCGCAGCCTGCCGCTCGTTGAACTCTGCCTGAGCACAAGCGAAATTATCTGGGGTTGTTGGTTACCTGTCGTACACGTTCTTTAAAACAACCTTCATATTCGCGTTCCGGCAGATTTTCCAGTGACGGAGAGGGTAACTGGAACCGGGCCTATTGCAGCGCCTTATACCCGAGATCCCGGCAATATAACAACTGTTACACCAACTGATAACCACTTGTTATTAACTTTGGGTAAAAATAAACAGGATTATTACACATATGCGCCAAATAGCAGGGTTGGTGTAATTTGATGAAAAACCACCGGTTAATTGGTATAATGGGATTGGTTCTCATTATCGGTTTCCTGCTGCTGACAGCGGGGTGTACCAGCGAACAGAAATCGCTCAACGTATATGTTGCTGCAGGTCTCAAGAAACCCATGGATGTGGTTATTGCAAAATACAGCAATGCTACCGGCATCACCGTCATCCCAAATTACGGTCCATCCGGTGGACTCTATACCCAGATCAGCCAAGGGCAGCCCTGCGACCTGTACTATTCTGCTGATTATAACCTGATCGAGAAACTGCTAGCCGAAGGCAAGGTGGCCGAGGCTGAAAAGTTCATGAAAGAGTATGTCGTGATGACGGTTTCGAAGACCGGGCACGGGAAAGGGATCACAAAGGCAGCTGACCTGACCAAAGAAAATATCGTCGTTGCTGTAGCTGATCCAAGTGCCCCGGTCGGTGTCTATTCCGAGAACGTGTTAAAGAACCTCGGCCTCTGGGACCAGCTGAATGCCATGGGCAACATCAAGACCCGGCCGAGTACGGTGAACCAGGTTGCCCTGATGGTCCAGAGTGACGAAGTGGATGCCGGGTTCACTTACAGCAGTACGGCGGTTCTCTACGATCTCGATACGGTCGAGAAATATGGCTACGACCTGTCGGAAGAGATCGTGTTCGGTGATGCAATAATCAAGGGAGGAAACGAGGCAGGAGCGAAAGGCTTCAGGGACTTTGTCCGTCAGAACAGTAACGAGTTCACCAAGTACGGCTGGGAACTCTATGCGTAAGGTAAGTGCCTGGGAAGTCCTCTTTGTCCCCCTCTTTTTTCTGCTGATTGTTTACCCGATTCTCGCAATCCTTGGAAATGTCACGATTGAGGGGATGGTCAAGACTTTCGGGGACCCCATCTTCTGGGATGCTGTCAAGAATACTCTCATCACGGCCTTCTTTGCTGCCCTGCTCGGTGTGCTGCTGGCCCTCGGATTCGGGTATTTCTATATCTTCCATCCCGGGACCGTCATGTATAAGATAGCCGATTTCATGAACGATCTTCCCATTGCCCTTCCCCATACCGTAGCAGGGCTGGCGCTGTTGCTGGCCTTCGGGAGGAACATGTTCGGTTTTGTCGGGCCGACCGGTCTCGCATTCACGCTGGTCGCGGTCGTGCTGGCCATGTTCTTTGTGTCCTACCCTCTGGCTGCCCGGACCATTGCTTCTGCAGCCGAAGAGATCGACAGGGAGCAGATCAATGTGGCACGGACCCTTGGCGATACCCCGCCGAAAGCCTATCGCCGGGTGGTCATCCCGGTTCTTGGCGAGGCAATCTTTTCGGGGTTTGTACTCAGTTTTTCCCGGTCTCTCTCAGAATTTGCAGCCGTCATTATGTTTGGCGGCAACGTGCCCGGAATGACCCAGGTGCTTGCCAGTTATGTTTTTACCAAAGTCGAGGAAGGTGAAGTAAGCATGGCAGTGACAGCCAGTGCGTTCTGTATCATGCTATCGTTGATGCTTGTTTTAATCCTGCGCATGAGGGGGAGGTTACATGCTCGAAGCGCACAATCTGTATAAATCCTTCTCAGCTCACCAGGTACTGAAAGGCGTATCTCTCTCCATTCACCCGGGTGAGATCCAGGTCCTGATCGGGCTGAACGGGTGCGGGAAGACGACGCTCCAGCGGGTCCTCACCGGTATCCTTGAGCCGGACCAGGGAACGGTCAGCATTGGGGGGCGGGATATCACGGCACTCCCTCCGGAAGACCGCAGGATCGGGTATGTTCCCCAGAACACGGCCCTTTTTAAGCACCTCACTATCAGGGAGAATATCCTGTATTCCCTGCAGAATGGCAGGGGAACAGAAGAGTCGTTCAATGAAGTGGTAAAGATGTTATCCCTTGAGCCGTATCTCGCATGGAAACCGGAAAAACTCTCCGGGGGTTACAGAGCCCGTGTGGCGCTTGCCCGGGCCCTGGTATCCGCTCCGCGGGCAATGCTCCTCGATGAGCCCATCACAGAAGTGGACCGGGCCAAGAAAGAGTATGTCCTGCCTCTGTTCAGGGAGGTTCTCCTGCAGCTGCACATTCCGGTCCTGTATATCACTCATGATCCATGGGAAGCAGGCCAGATTGGGACCTCCTTTTCGGTCATGAAGGATGGGATCATGGAGCGTATCGCATCTCCCGAGGAGGCGTTTGCACTGATCAGAGAACAGGCCCGGAGTAACGGGGAGTAATGCCGGCCTACCTCTTTTTGCCAGCCAGGCACGCCTTAGGCCTTCTGAAACCCGGCGTTTTTTTTGAATCCTCCCCCCGCATAATACCACGAGAAGGTAATAAAAAGCCAGGAACCTCCGCACAGGAAGCCCCATTAAAGCCGACATCAGGTATCGAAAATTTTGAGAACTGCACACATTCAACTCCTGCTATTATCGTGGGTCAATCCCTGTCGTTTCCTGAATGCCGCGATCAGACGAGTAATGCGAGGAATTCAATGACCACTTGATGATGAGTGAGTCCATCTTAAGGATGTGCCATTGCTATTGTTCAATACGATCGGTTACTTTTAACAAGATGGTTATTATATTGTGGTCAAACGCTAATCCATGCAAGCAGTAGTGGAGAATACCATGAGCAACCATACCGTTATCGATGACCTGCTTGCCAACCTGCCGGAAACCCCCGTGCCGGTACGATCCGTACTGGTCGGAGCTCACTGGACCGCCGTGTGCAGCACCCGCTGTGGCCTTGCCACGACCATTATCGGGGGCATACCCCATGACCACACAACCGTTGTGTGCGATGCAGGGCGCCTTCACCGAAAAAGCGCACAGGAACTCGCCCTGTATGCCCTGTCTAAAAATTCTCTGGAAGCCAGTATTGGTGTGGCCGCCATTAACTCGCTTCTGGATATCAACGAACAGAACGCTGTCGAGTTGAACGCTTCAGAAGTGCTGATGAAAAAAGGTGCCGGGAAAAATGTAGCGCTTGTGGGGCATTTCCCCTTCATTCCCCGGCTCCGCAAAGTGGTCTCGAACCTTTGGGTGATCGAGCAGCACCCTGCCGGTGAGGATTACCCAGCCTCATCCGCTGCCGACCTGATCCCCCGTGCAGATGTTGTTGCACTTACCGCGAGCGCCCTGATCAATCATACTCTTGACGACCTGCTTACCCTGTGCAGCCCGGAGGCACTGGTCATGATCCTGGGACCAAGCACGCCCTTCTCACCGGTATTGTTCGAACACGGGGCAACTATCATTGCCGGCTCACGCGTTGTTGATGAGGCCATCGTGCTCAATAGCATCGGTCAGGGTGCGACATTCCAGCAGGTAACGGGTGTGCGCCTGCTCGCGTTTACGCGTCCGGGCGCGTCCCCAATCTGACGCGAAGGATCTGCAGGAGATGGTTGGAATTCGGATGATTGTTCAGTACCGGGGGATGAATGTTTGTCATGCCAGAGTCAAAGAATAATCCCGAATCGTTCATTTATATATCCCGATTGGAACCATTCATTCGTCGTTTCCGGATATTGCCGGCATGCCCTTCCAGCCCAGCGGTGACCGGGGGATCAGGGGCAGCCGGATCAGTGCAGCATCATCAGCAGTTAAAAGTCCGGATGCAACACCGGATGCAATCGCATGGTGGAATATGCGGTTTTATAGTTGCAAAAATTTCAGATTGCGTGGAGGTAGATATGTTCCAGAACAGCGACGGAGCGTGGGAAAAAGGTCCTCTAAGATTCAAACTTTT
>Ga0209450_10001541_pt1 | contig 11569 bp, 9 predicted proteins | sample FrelakmetLWP11LW_FD_187149 | JGI IMG/M metagenome (GOLD analysis project Ga0209450, IMG submission 187149) | Freshwater lake sediment microbial communities from the University of Notre Dame, USA, for methane emissions studies - LWP11 LW (SPAdes)... | ecosystem: Environmental > Aquatic >... | reverse complement strand
CCCTTGCCCCTTGCCCCTTGCCCCTTGCTCCTTGCTCCTTGCTCCTTGCTCCTTGCTCCTTGCTCCATGCCCCTCGCCCTACCCCTTGTACTCCTTGACACCAATCTTGCCTGTGACGGCAAGAAAACCGTTAAACGCCAGCGCTTTAAGCTCATCCTCCCCGGGATAAACAAATACAGGGGCAAACTTCCTTATCATTGCCTCTATCCTGTCAGTAAACTTCTTCTCGTAAGCCAGTCCGCCTGTGAGTATAATGGCATCCACCTCGCCGCTGAGAACGGCAACCATGGCACCTATCTCCTTCGCTATCTGATAGCTGCAGCCAAGAGATATCAGCATGGCTTTCTGATCGCCGGCAGCAGCGCGGTCACACACCTCCTTAAAGCTGTTGGTGCCAAGGTATGCAACCATGCCTCCCTTGCCGGTGAACATTGTCTTAATCTCTGGCATAGTATATTTGCCGCTGAAGCACAGTTCAATTATCTGTGCCGCAGGCAGTCCTCCGCTGCGCTCGGGTGAATAGGGCCCGTCACCATTCAGGGCATTGTTGACGTCAACAACCCTTCCCCTGCGGTGGGCACCCACGCTAATTCCCCCTCCCATATGAGCTATTACAAGGTTCATATCTTCATAATTCCTGCCGGCAGCTGATGCATATATCCTTGCAACAGCCTTCTGGTTCAGTGCATGAAAGATAGATCTCCTTTCAATGAGAGGATGTCCCGATAGCCGTGCGACAGGCTCAAGCTCATCGACAACGACCGGATCAACGATATAAGCCCTGGCTCCGGGAAGCACGGCGGCTATCTTATCTGCAATAAGAGCTCCCAGGTTGCTTGCATGCTCCCCATGTATGGCCCCCAGAAGGTGTTCCTTCATGAGGTCATTGACCTCATATATACCTGACTCTATTGGATTTACCAATCCGCCCCGGCCAACAACGGCAACAATTTCAGAGAGCGGCGTCTTCTCTTCTCCGAGGGCCCTCATCACCAGCTGATGCCTGAAGGGGAGCTGATCGGTCATGCGTGAAAAACCCTCCAGCTCTGAAGAGCTGTGTCTCAGTGTCTTCTCAAAAAGCTGCTGCTCGCCCCTGAACAATGCAAATTTTGTGCTGGTCGAGCCCGGATTAATGGCAAGAATAAGTCTGTTTTCCATTCTGTCTAATCGTTTTTTGATGCCATAAGGCATGCCAGTGCCACACAATAGTATTTCGACAGTTCACTTTCACTTCTTGACATCAGCACAACCGGCCTGGTAGTGCCGCAGATCATCCCTGCCAGCTCTCCTCCTCCGAACAGCATCAGTCCCTTGTAGAAGGGATTGCAGGCCTCCAGCGAAGGAAAAAGCAATATGTCGGAATCGCCTGCCAGGGGGGTGTCAACACCCTTGATCCTGACGCTGTCGGGGTCACAGGCTAGGAAGAGATCCACCGGACCGTCCATCACACATGATGATATCTGTCCCCTCTGCGCCATCTTGCACATCACCGAATAGTCAAGTGTGTTGGGGAAGTGGTTGCTTACCTTTTCCGACGCACCGATAAGTGCAACTGACGGCTTCATTATTCCAAACTTCCGCGCCATCGCTATTGCATACTCAGCCATGGCTACTTTCTGGTCAAGGTCGGGAAACGGGATGACTGCAGTGTCGGTTATAAAGAGCAGCTTATGGTATGCAGGTATCTCAACCGCACACACATAACTCATCACCGCTTTCGGAGGAAGCAGGCCGTGGTCCTTGTCCATCACCGCCCTGAGGAACTTGTCCGTTCCGACGAGCCCCTTCATCACAATATCGGCCTCACCGGTGGCAGTCATTCGCACAGCCTTAACGGCAGCGCTCCTTTCATCATCCGCTTCAATGATGGTGAACCGTGAAGGGTCGGCGCCTGTGTCATGACACGTCCTGATTATCTGTTCCCGGTTGCCGATCATAAGAGCCTCGGCAAATCCTTCATTTACAGCACGGTAGAGAGACCCAACCGTATTATTATCCTGTGCCCACGCTACAGCAATCCGGTATCTTTTGCCGGATGATCTGACAGCGTCAGCCATCTGGCTGAGACTGGTTATCATAATTATTCCTGTTTTGAGACAGCTGCTGCCAGCAGGATGCTGTCATATTTTGCCTGGTCGGAATCGCTCCTTGAAGTGAGTACGATAGGTGCCGAAGCACCCAGTATCACTGCTGCGACCTTTGCATGAGCGAAGAAAACCAGCGACTTGTACAGCACATTACCCACCTCGATGTCAGGCATAAGGAGGAGGTCTGTATCGCCCGCCACCTCGCTGCGGATACCTTAGTGATTTGCGCTCTCAAGGCTGATGGCATTGTCAAATGCAAGCGGGCCGTCGATAATGCAGTGCTTGATCTGGTCACGCTGGTTCATCTTCGAAAGCAGGGCAGCATCAAGCGTTGCCTGCATGTTCTCACTGACCATCTCAACTGCACCCAGAACGGCTACCTTAGGCATTTCAACTCCCAGCTTGTTAAGGCATGCCACCGAGTTATTCACGATAGCTATCTTATCCTGAAGGTTGGGTGCAATATTCATTGCCACGTCAGTCACAGCTATCAGCTTATGGTATGCCTCTACCTCAAAGATGGCTATATGTGAAAGAAGCGACCCTGTCCTCAGCCCCCACTCCTTGTTCAGAACAGCCTTCAGCAGGGATGAGGTGCCGACCTTTCCCTTCATGAGGATGTCGGCCTGGTTGCTCCGTACCATCTTCACGGCTATACCTACCGCCAGCTCCGTATCAGGCTCATGAATCATTCTTACTCCGGAGATATCAATGTTACCGGAGTTTGCTATATTCTGGATAGCCTCCTTGTCGCCGACAAGTATCGGTTCGATAAACCCGTCACGGGCTGCTTTTATCGCTGAGCTGAGTGAATTAAGGTCCTGTGCTGCTGCAAGCACCAGTCTCCTGACAGGCTTGTCAGCCAGCAGATCCTTCAGTTCTGACAAATATCTTAACACCATGATATCAAGGGTTTAATTGGTTAGCTTCTCAACTATTACTGTAGTATCAGATGCGATGACAAATTCTTCATCGGTAGTTACAACCATGACCTTCACTTTCGAGGCAGGCTTTGAAATAACAATATCTTTCCCCTTGACTCCGTGATTCACAACCTCGTCAAACTCAATCCCGAAAAAGTCCAGGCCTCTGCAGATCATCTTCCTGACGTTGAAATCGTTCTCCCCTACACCTGCTGTAAAGATAAGCAGATCTATCCCGTTCATTGCAGCCACGTAGGCGCCGATAAACTTTTTGATCTTGTATGAATACATGTTCAGTGCAAGAAGGGCCTTGGCATTTCCTTCGCCGGCAGCAGTCTCAAGATCACGCATGTCTGATGAGAGCTGGGAAATACCTGCAACACCGCTCTTCTTATTTATCATGTTATTCACCCCGCTGACGCTAAGTCCTTCCTTATCTGCGAGATACAGCAGAACGCCCGGATCAATCTCACCGGTGCGGGTTCCCATTATGAGTCCGTCTACCGGTGTGAATCCCATAGAGGTGTCAACAGAAATGCCATTATTGATTGCAGTTATTGAAGCTCCGTTACCCAGGTGGCAGGTAATGATCTTTATTTTGTGGTAATCAAGATTCAATATCCTGCAGGCCTTTTCGGCAACGAACCTGTGGCTTGTGCCGTGGAAACCGTATTTACGGATCCTGTACTTCTCATAATACTCGTAGGGAATGGCATACATGAATGCGTAATCAGGCATAGTCTGATGGAACGAGGTGTCAAAGACAGCTACCTGCGGTATTCCGGGCAGAAGCTTCTCGCATGACAATATCCCTTTCAGGTGGGCAGGGTTATGCAACGGAGCAAGCTCGCCGCACTTTTCTATATCCCTCTTGACATCATTGTCAATAAGCACCGACTCCTTAAAATTTTCTCCCCCGTGTGCCACCCTGTGCCCGACGGCCTTTATTTCGTTGATACTGCGAATCACACCGTGTTTATTGCTGACGAGCGCTTCCATGACCATGTTGATGCCTATGGTGTGGTCGGGGATGTCAAGAATGACCTTATAGGGCTCCTTTCCGGCAGGCTTGTGCGTCAGAATGCCGTCGGTGAGTCCGATCCGTTCAATCAGCCCTTTGGCAAGGACCTCTGAATTATTCGACATGTCAAAAAGCTGGTACTTTATAGAGGAGCTGCCACAGTTTAGAACGAGGACGATCATGGTTTAATGTTGTTACTTGGTCATGCCTGCTGCCTGGTTGGCAGTGATGGCTATTACGTTAATGATATCACTTACAGAGCAGCCTCTCGAGAGGTCATTTATGGGAGCTGCCATACCCTGGAGCACAGGGCCGATAGCCTGTGCATGCGCCAGGCGCTCAACGAGCTTATATGCAATATTCCCGCATTCAAGGTTCGGGAAAATCAGGACGTTGGCCTTGCCTGCAATCTTGCTTCCCGGCGCCTTCTTCTGCCCTATGGCTTCAATGAGTGCTGCGTCAGCCTGAAGCTCACCCTCGAACATGAATTCAGGGGCCATCTCTTTTGCCATCTTCGTGGCGCTCACAACCTTATCAACAAGTGCGTGATTCGCGCTTCCCATGGTCGAGAAGCTCAGGAGGGCCACCTTGGGCTCAACCCCCACAATCGCTTTCGTTGTCCTCGCCGTGGCAACAGCTATCTCTGCAAGTTCCTTATCGGTCGGATCAGGATGGACAGCGCCGTCAGCAAAAACTATAATACCGTCAGCACCGAACTCCTTGTCTTTCAATATCATGATAAATGCTCCTGAGACCACAGAGATTCCGGGAGCTGTCTTGACAAACTGAAACGCCGGCCTGAGTACATCGCCCGTCGTGTTTCTCGCACCGGCAACCTCACCGTCAGCGTCACCGTTCTTGATCATCATCACGCCCAGGTAAAGCGGATCCTCTATCAGCTTCGAGGCTAACTCCCTTGTGAGGCCTTTGCTCTTTCGCAGCTCAAGCATTAAATCAATATACTTCCCCTTCATCGGATGATCAGCAGGATTGATGATTGTCGCCCTCTCAATATTCTTCAGCCCGAGGGAACCTGCCAGTGCCCTGATCTCTGTGGGATCACCAAGGAGAGTTATCCTCGCAAGATTCTCAGCTATTGCCACGTCTGCAGCCTTCAGCGTTCGCTCCTCCGTTCCTTCAGGTAAAACAATCCGTTTGTTATGTTTTCTGGCATTAAGTTTGATTTGCTCAAGCAATTCCATTGTAAATCAGTATTTTAGTTAATAATTGTTCCCGGGTTAAAAGTACTAAAAAAGTGTAAGTGCGCAATTATCAATTACATGATTAAAGTCAGATTTTGCATATTTCAGGACTTTTTTTTCAAAATGATGCCGTAATGCATCACCTGTGGGTTCAAATCTATATTTTTGAACTCATATTTCTTTCTGATGAAGGCAGATTTTTTTAAAGATGAACTTACGAATTTTGCTGCGTCTGTCGAAGGCGAGATGAGAATTGACAGGGTTTCGAGGCTTATGTATGCCACTGATGCCTCTATCTATCGCGAGGAGCCGCTTGCAGTCTTCTTTCCGCAGAACGTTTCTGACCTGAAGAAGCTCCTCTCATTTGCCGCCATGAATAAAACAGGCATCATAGCCAGGGCTGCCGGCACTTCTCTTGCAGGCCAGGTGGTAGGATCAGGCATCATCGCGGATTTTTCGCGACACTTCGGAAAGATAATAGAGATCAACCGGGAAGGGAGATGGGTCAGGGTTGAGCCGGGTGTGGTGCCTGATGAACTCAATGCCATTCTGAAGAAGGAAGGGTTGATTTTCGGGCCGGAGACTTCGACATCAAGCCGGTGCAATATCGGAGGGATGATCGGGAATAACGGATGCGGGCTTCATTCAGTGGTATACGGCTCGGTACGCGATCATCTTCTTGAGGTGAAGGCCCTCCTTCATGACGGCTCGGAGGTAAGTTTCGGTGATGTGACCCCTGATGAACTGCTGCAAAAATGCTCGCTGCCGGGATCTGAAGGAGATATTTACCGCGCTGTGAGAAAAATAATGGGGAATGAGGAGAACAGGGAGGCGATTGCAAACGAATATCCGGAGAAGCGTGTCCCCAGGCGCAACACGGGATATGCTCTTGACGATCTGCTTGACAGCGAGCCTTTTACACCGGGCTGCGCCAAGCCTCTCAACCTCGCAAGGATCATTGCAGGGTCTGAAGGGACACTGGCTCTTGTCACCGAGGCCAGACTCGCGCTGGTGCCTCTCCCTCCACCTGTGAAGGCACTGGTATGCGTTCATCTGAGGGACCGCAACGATGCCTTCAGAGCCAACCTCATTGCCCTCACGCATAAGCCATGGGCCGTTGAGATGATGGACCACAAGATACTCTCCCTTGCTGAAGGAGCAGAGAGCCAGAGAGGAAACAGGTTTTTTATCGAAGGTGAACCCGGAGCCCTTCTCATTGTGGAGCTCTGCGCTAATGAACCGGAAGAGATAAAGTCATCTGCCGCGGCCCTGGAGCGTGATCTTAGGTCAGCCGGACTGGGATATGCCTTCCCGGTAGTGTGGGGCAATCAGATGAAGCGGGTGTGGGATCTCCGCAAAGCAGGCCTCGGGCTGTTGTCAAATATGCCCGGCGATGCCAGGCCAATTACACTCATCGAAGACTGTGCCGTAGCTGTTGACCGCCTGGGCGACTTTGTCACGGATGTGGAGGAGATGCTTGCCTCGTACGGCAAGGAATCGGTTTATCATGCACACATCGGCTCAGGAGAGTTGCATATCAGGCCGATCATCAACCTGAAGGACCCGGATGATGCAAAGCTCCTGCGAATCATAGGCGAAAAAACCGCATTCATAGTCAAGCGCTACAAGGGCTCCATCAGCGGTGAGCATGGCGACGGGCGACTGAGAGGTGAGTTCATCCCTCTTATATTGGGAGAACATAACTATCAGTTAAACAAAGATCTGAAGCAGGCATTTGACCCCGGCAACATCCTCAATCCAGGCAAGATTGTCAACACCCCGCCGATGGACACCTCCCTGAGATATATACCGGGGCAGCCTACTCCCGTACCCCTCACATGGTATGACTTCTCGGCAGAGGGCGGCATTGTAAGGGCTGCAGAGAAATGCAACGGCTCCGGTGACTGCCGCAAGAGCAGCCTGATAGGCGGGACAATGTGCCCCAGTTATATGGCAACAGGCGATGAGCGCCTTACTACAAGGGCCAGGGCAAATATTTTCAGGGAGATGTTTTATGCAGGCAATGAAGATCCGTGGGACAGCAGGGAGATATATGACATCCTTGACCTCTGTCTCGCATGCAAGGGGTGCCGCAGCGAGTGTCCGTCAGGTGTCGACATGGCCAAGATGAAGTCGGAGTTTCTGCAGCATTACAATGACCTTCACCGTCCATCACTGAGGACTCAGCTTATCGCTTCCCTCCCTCGCATCAACAGCCTCTTCTCACCAATACCAGGGATATTCAACTTCTTTGCATCAAACAGGATTACCTCGCTGATGATTAAGAGATTAACAGGATTTGCCACAGCCAGGAGCATACCGCGACTAGCCCCTGTGACCTTCAGACGGTGGCTTAACCGCAATCTGAAAAACTGCAACCCTGCAAAGCCGATCGGTCAGCTCTGGCTCTTCATCGACGAGTTCACAGACCATAATGACACAGGTGTCGGCATTGCCGCTGTCAGGTTGCTTACGTCTCTTGGTTACAGGGTGCTGACTGTCAGGCATAGTCCGAGCGCGAGGACACATATTTCAAAAGGGTTCCTGCGTAAAGCAAGAAAACATATCAACAGAAACATTGAGATCTTTTATCCCCTGGTAAGTGAGGAGACTCCGCTTGTAGGACTGGAACCATCGGCGTTACTCGGATTCAGGGATGAGTATCCTGATCTGGCGGGGGAAGCGTACCGTGAAAAAGCCCGGAGTATTGCGAAGAACGCTCTGCTGTTTGAGGAGTTTATTGTCAGGGAATACCGCAAGGGAAAAATCACTGCCGATAGGTTCACTGACAGAAGTACAGAGGTGCTTGTTCACGTCCACTGTCAGCAGAAGTCCATCGCAACCTCCGCCTCCGCAACCGAAGCGCTGGGAATCCCTTCCGGCTACTCAGTGAGAGAGATTCCCTCGGGCTGCTGCGGCATGGCTGGTGCCTTCGGGTATGAAAAAGAGCATTATGACCTCTCCGTGAAAATAGGGGAACTGGTTCTTTTCCCCGAGGTGATGGCCGCCTCGGAGAAGACACTTTTGTCGGCTCCGGGAACGAGTTGCAGGCATCATATCCTCGACGGAACGGGGCGTAGCACGAAACATCCGGCAGAGATACTATTTGAGGCGCTGAAGACTTAAGTAAAAGTCGAAAGTCAAAAGTCGAAAGTCAAAAGTCGAAAGTCGAAAGTCAAAAGTCGAAAGTCAAATTTCAAATTCGCAAATCGCAAATCGCAAATCGCAAATTTAAAGCTGGGTTTACAGATTGAGGGTAAAGTTGTCGGCATCGCGCCAGACAGGCATGTCTGACCTGAATTTGTCAAGTGCCTCGCGCGACAGGTCAGCGTACAGCACAAACTCCCTGCCGGGTTCGCCGGAGGCTATAATCTCTCCCCGGGGACCGACGATGAGTGAGTCACCCGAATAAGATGTTCCGTCAGGGTTGGTGCCAACCCTGTTCACCCCTATAACGTAGCATTGATTCTCTATTGCCCTTGCAACAAGCAGCGACTTCCAGACATTGTTCCGGACCTCTGGCCAGTTAGCCGAATAGATGATGACATCGCTGTCTCCCCTGTTGCGCGACCAGACTGGAAACCTCAGGTCATAGCAAATCTGAAGGTTGAAGTTAAACTCTTTATAGCTATAGACAACCTGCTTATAGCCACGACTGTATACGTTTTGTTCACCACTCATTGAATGGAGGTGACGCTTATCATAAAAAGCGACATCACCTTCCGGTGTAACGAACAGTAACCTGTTGAAGAATTTGTTGTCTTCCGAGATAATGATCGATCCGCAGATGGCAAATGATCGTGCGGATGCCGTCTCCTTCATCCATCTGACCGTTGGTCCGTCCATCCCTTCGGCCAATGCGGCAGGGTTCATTGAAAAGGCTGTCGTGAACATCTCGGGAAGGACTACGAGGGCGGTGTCACGCTCAATGAGTTCCATCATCTCCCTGAGATGTTCAGTGTTCGATCGCTTGTCCTCCCATTCGAGGCTGCACTGTAATGCTGCTGTTTTCATACAAATAAAAAATCCCGCCTGAGCGGGATGCCTTTTTTACAGGCTTTTCTACTTCCCTGAGGAAGCAGCATAATACTCATTGAACAATCCCTTGATAAGGGGCTTGTAATAGAGCCAGAAGAATCTTTCGCTGTCTTCAGGATCATCGGTGTAGAGCAGCCTGTTCATTTTGTCCATCCCCTTGAACCTGGAGGTCCAGAAGGGTATCTTGTTATTTGAGAAATCGCCTGAGAAATAGTAGGTGTTACCGTTGCCGGGCTCCTGCACCACTGCAGGGAACGAAGCCTGAAGATCATTGACAGCCAATAGTGTATCGCCTGCCGGTGTTGTCCTCAGATTAAAGTAGGAGATAACATCATTCTGGCCAGGGTTGATAACATCAAAGCTGCTAACAAATGTCACTGCAGGCGCTACGCTTAACCTTGCCGCGGCAGTCTCGGAGGTGGTAATAAGTGGCAAGGCAGTGGCAAGGTGTTTACCCTCTTCGAGGACAATGATGCTGTTTTCTTTGAGAAGCACAACACCCGGATTGGTGAATGTCCACGGCTCGAGGTACTGTTTTCTGTAAAGCGCCGGCATCCATCCCGGAACCCCATGGGCTGACACGGTGTCAAGACTGCTGTAGTACTGACCCATCCACCCTGTGGAACTTATCCCTAAAAGTTCCTCGGTCTTGAACTTCTCCAGCGGAGCCGTGGGAAAATCAAATGTATTGTACTCCAGTATCACCAGTTTATCACGGTTCTTCATCTCTGACATGAGCAGATAATCGTTGTTGTTCAGCCCGCCGTAGAGCCTGCGTGACTTTCGTGCCTTCTTGATCCCCTGGTACCAGTCGTTGAAAAATACCCCGTATGTATCGGCATAATAAAGCGCATCATTTTTCTCTGCAAGTTCTAGCAGTTCCGTGAGACGGAAATCCCTTTTCCTGAACTGCTTCTCCCGTTCCGGCCTTAGCGGAACAAACCCATAGTAGTCCTTTGCTGCCGAAAAACTTCCACCCTTTTCTTTCCTGACAAAACGATCATTGGTAAGTACATATACCAGGGAACGGTGCCCCAGCCTGTCAAATGTCGGCACCGTTTTGTCAAGAATGACGATGTCCAATGGTTTCTTTTCCTGGAAAGCCCATCTGATGAAGTTCACTGCCGGCAGAGCAAGAAGAACTACCAGGATTATTATGGTAATCAGCAGAGGTTTTTTCATAGTTACACGGAATTTGAAGATATCCTGTTACTAAATTAGGTTCGTTACTTAAATCATCCCTTTAATCCGGAATTTAATTGCTAAAAGTATTAATTTATTTCATTTAAAGAAAATATTTTCCCCGAAAATGGTAAAATTGTATTTGTCATGCTGCACTACCATCCGGCTGCAGTGTCATCCCCGCGGGGGTCGGCGCCGGCATAGCGGCGGCCGTCAGCACCTATCATTATTGCATCTGCGCGGCCAATGGCACCACGGGGTGAAAGTTGATGCCCCATGCTCTTCAGTTCAGTGATGATGAGACTGTCGAGGGTGCCGGCTTCATAACTGATGACGTCGGGTATCCACTGATGATGAAACCGTGGTGCTGCCACCGCATCATAGATGCCCATGCCAAAATCAATGACATTTCTTATAACCTGGAATACTGTGGTTATGATCGTAGATCCGCCGGGTGAGCCAAGGACCATGAAGAGGGAACCCTCCTTCTCAATGATCGTAGGTGTCATCGAGCTGAGCATCCTCTTTCCCGGAGCGACGGCGTTTGCCTCTCCTCCTATGAGACCGTACAGGTTCGGGGTGCCGGGTTTAACCGAAAAATCATCCATCTGGTCATTGAGTATAAAGCCTGCTCCTCTGACAACGATGGCGGTGCCGTAGCTGTTATTAAGTGTTGTTGTGCCCGCTACCGCATTTCCCAGGGCATCCACAACCGAATAGTGTGTGGTCTCCTCACTCTCATTGTAAGTCACTGTACCGTGAGTGACCGTTGAGGAGGGGGTGGCTCTTTCCGGGTCAATGTCAGCCGTTCGCTGTGACAGGTATTCTTTGTTTAGCAGGCCTGCAACAGGAATGTCCGTAAAGTCAGGGTCTCCGAGGAAGTGAGCCCGGTCAGCAAAGGCTCTGCGCTCTGCTTCGGCCATCAGGTGCATGGTTGAGGGTCGCATGAAGGAGTCTGTCACGCGGGATGTCATCTCTGTCATTGTAAGTAGTTGTGCAAGCAGGATGCCTCCGCTTGAAGGAGGCGGCATTGATATTACTTTGTATCCGCGATAATTCGTTTCCAGGGGGTCCCTGCTCACAGACCTGTATTCCGTCAGATCAGCGGGGGTTGTG
>Ga0209450_10001540_pt1 | contig 11571 bp, 11 predicted proteins | sample FrelakmetLWP11LW_FD_187149 | JGI IMG/M metagenome (GOLD analysis project Ga0209450, IMG submission 187149) | Freshwater lake sediment microbial communities from the University of Notre Dame, USA, for methane emissions studies - LWP11 LW (SPAdes)... | ecosystem: Environmental > Aquatic >... | reverse complement strand
GCATCAACAGCCGGAGCGACACCAGCAAAAATCTACGCGGGATTCGTGTGGGAATTCCAGTTCGACAACGGCTTTTTCTTCAATATCGGCACCGGCCTGACGGTTCACAGCGGCCAGCTGGAATCGAAAGATGCCAACAAGAAGCAGCTGGGTTCCAGGGTCCTCTTCCGGGAACCATTCGAGTTCGGCTTCGCGATCGACAAACAGCATCGCATATCTATCATGTTTGATCATATTTCAAATGCGGACCTGGCCGATCCCAATGAAGGATTGGACACCCTCGGGCTGAGGTACGGTTTTCAATTTTAGCAGAAAGAAGAGGCGGGCATGAAGCAGCAGGTCATGGAAGCTCTCGAAAGCGCAAGATCCAATCTCGATGTGGCCATTGCCGATCTCGAGACTATTCCTGAAATCGATCACGATACCGTAGGCTATACGGCCCATAAACTGAAGAACTACCTGACCATCGTCGGCGCCACCGCCGAACTGCTCGAGGTTTACCTGGCAGGTCACCCGGATGAGCAGGTGCAGATCTGGATCGAAGGCCTGCAGCACTCGGTTCAATTGATGAAGCACGAAACCAGCCGGCTCATGTTTTCAGCCAGCGGCACAGAGCCGAAGCTCAAGCTTGAAAAGGTGGACATGGCGCTGCTGGCCTTCAGGGGCTGCAACTTCTACCGTCACAGAGCCGCCTGGAAGAAAATCCAGGTCAATTCCGAGCTCCAGGCCGATGGCTGCTTCGCCCTGACCGACCGCGTGGCCGTGGCCGTCGCTCTGGACAACCTGATGTCGAACGCGCTCAAATTCTCGCAGCAGGGAAAACAGATCTGGGTCAGCGTGCGTGCGGAGCAGGACCACATCCTATGCACCGTGCGGGACGAGGGGCCCGGCCTCAGCGCGGAAGAACAGGCCCGGCTGTTTCAAAAGGGCGTCCGGTTGTCGAATGCTCCGACCGGCGGCGAGGCATCTTCGGGGTATGGGCTCGTCATCGCCAAGGACCTGTTGGAAAAACTCGGCGGAAGCATTCGGTGCGAAAGCCGGCCGGGGCACGGCTCCGCCTTCCACGTTCAACTGCCCCGGTTCCGCGAAAAGGCCCTGAGCGAGGAAGGGCCGGCATGAGAAAATCGGCATGCTGCGATTCTTGAAGTGCTGATGCGGGACGACCTGTATTATTCTCTCATAATACCAGGGTAATAGCCCAAAAAAGTTCACTAAATTAAGGAGGGCAGATGGCACTCAAAGTCAATACCGCCGTCAAGAGGCCCGGCATCTTTGTCGTGGCCCCCATCGGGTCCATCGACGCCGCCGGAAATGCGATCTTTCGGGAAAGGGTTTCCTCCGTGCTGACCCAGAACGCCGATGTGATCATTTTCGACATGGAGTTCGCCGATTACATCAACAGCATGGGCATCCGCGAACTGGTCAAGGCCAAGAAGGCCCTGAAACAGCGCGGGGGCAAGATCCTTTTCACCAACCTCCAGCCCCAGATCAAGAAAGTGTTCGACATCCTGAACGCCCTGCCGTCGCTCAAGGTGTTCGCGAGCATCCAGGAACTCGACCGTTATCTGGAGGCCATGCAGAACCGATCCCCGGGCGCCGACGATCGATGATTGGACCAAGGTCCAATTTGATTCCTTCCCGGTATCTGCTAAGGCGGATGCGAATTGATTTCATGCGGGGCGGGACTGCCGCCGGCCGGGTGCGCCCCCCGGGCGCCGGCCCGTTCCGATGCCCCCTCCCTGGCCGATGCGACGGAAATACGTTCGAAAGGAGTCCGCGTGAAAAATATCCTGTCGTGTTTGATGTGCATCCTGCTGCTGGCTGTGACCGGAAGCCGTGCGGGGGCTTACGACTTTCCCCTGAGGGATCCCTATGCGGCGACGATCATCGGGACCCCCGAGGAGTTTCAGCCGCAACTGCCCGAAAGGATCGATTACGAGCTGCTGAGCCTGAACGTCTTTCCCGAACGCACGACCCCGGATGTCTTCTGGTACCAGCGCGAATTCCGTTATTCGCTCACGTACCAGAAGGGCGAGGCGCCGCTGGTTTTCGTGATCGCCGGGACCGGCAGCGCTTTCCACTCCTCCAGCATGATCTTTTTCCAGAAGCTCTTCTACCAGGCCGGCTTCCACGTCATCTGCCTCTCCTCGCCCACCCATATGAACTTCATCGTCACGGCCTCCGCGACGAGCGTGCCCGGGGACACGGTGGACGACGCCCGGGACCTCTACCGGGTGATGACCCTGGCCTGGGAGCAGGTCAGGGACCGGATCAAGGTCTCGGAATTTAATCTGACCGGCTACAGCCTGGGCGCCACCCAGGCGGCCTTCGTCAGCAAGCTGGACGAGGAACAGCGGACCTTCAACTTCAGGAAGGTCGTCATGATCAACCCGGCGGTCAGCCTGTACACCTCGGCCCAGATCCTGGACGGGATGCTGCGGCGGGCGCTTCCCGGCGGCCCCGACACCTTCGACAGCTGGTTCCAACAGATGTTCCAGAAGTTTTCGGAGACATACAGGATCATGGGGCATCAAGACCTTACCCATGACTTTCTCTACGAGGTCTATCGCACCATCTACCGGACCAATCCGCCCAGCCAGGAAAACATGGCCGGCATGATCGGGACCGTGTTCCGGCTCTCGGCCAGCAACATGCTCTTCACCTCCGATGTCATGACCAATTCCGGAGTGATCAAGCCCAAGAACCTGGAACTCGGCAGCGCGGACTCGCTCACCGACTATTTCAAGGTGAGCACCCGGACCAGCTTCATCGACTACTTCGAGGAGCTTTTCCAGCCGTATTTCCAGACGAAGCGCCCGGGCCTCACCGCTGCCGCGCTGATCGAACGCCTCAGCCTGCGCAGCATCGAGGCCTATCTGCGCAGCACCCCCAAGATCTTCCTGATGGGAAACGCCGATGACCTGATCCTGGCGCCCGAGGACCTGGCCTTTCTGATAGACGTGTTCGGTGCCCGCGCCCTGATCTATCCTTTCGGCGGCCACTTAGGGAACATGAAGTACCGGGACAATGCCGCGGACCTGATCAATTTCTTCAAGAATTGAAAGGACATTCGAATATGAAGCGCACTCTGGCCCTGATGTCGCTCGCGGTCTTAATCCTTCTGTCCGGGTGCAGCGCGGCGCCGGTCCAAAAGGAGCCCATCATACCCGCCAGGCGGCCGGTCAGCGAATTCGTCAATCCGGAAGTCCCCCACACGATCGACGCCTGCGATCCCTGGGAGCCGCTGAACCGTCGGATCTACAATTTCAACGCCATCTTCGACGAATACGTGTTCCTGCCGGTCGTGCGGGCCTACGAGTTCGTGCTGCCGGAGTTTGCGCAGACCGGGGTCAGCAACTTTTATAACAACCTCACGGAAGTCACCAATCTGATGAACTCGCTTTTGCAGTTCAAGTTTGTGAAAGCCGTAAACACGTTCGGCCGGGTCGTGATCAACACGACCGTCGGCCTGGGCGGGCTCATCGACGTGGCCACCACGGTGGATGGGATCCCGCGCGAGAACGAGGACTTCGGCCAGACGCTGGGGTTTTACGGCCTCGGGCCCGGCCCCTACCTGGTGCTGCCCATATTGGGTCCCTCCAATCTGAGGGACACCGCGGGGTTGGCGGTGGACACGGTCGTCTACAGCTTGATGGTGCAGGAGTTGATCGGTCTGACAGGCATGGACAGCCCCGAGGATGATATTCTGAATTACAGCCTCACGGTAATTTATGCCATAGACAAGCGGCATAAGGAATCGTTCCGGTATTTCATGACCGGATCGCCTTTCGAATACGACTTGGTGCGAAGACTGTATTTGTTGAAACGCGAATTTCTGATCGACAATTAGAAAAAGCCCTGAGGATAACGGCACAGGATGGAAGGAGATGCCATGAACGCAATGAAAACAAAAAGTAAATCCTTGCCTGCGCTGATACTGGCCCTCGTATTCAGCGCGGCCGTCCCGTCGGGGGCGCTCGGGCAGCCGGCGGACCAGCCGGTTTTCAAGCCGGAGGAGCTGGACCAGCTTCTGGCGCCGATCGCCCTGTATCCTGATTCACTGCTGGCGCAGATTTTTATGGCCTCGACCTATCCTCTCGAAGTGGTCCAGGCCGACCGCTGGGCCAAGCAGAACAAGGACCTCAAGGGTGATGCTCTGACAGCGGCGCTGGAGAAGCAGCCATGGGACCCCAGCGTCAAGTCCCTCGTGAACTTTCCCCAGGTGCTGGCAATGATGAGCGAGAAGCTGGAGTGGACGCAGAAATTGGGGGACGCCTTCCTGGCACAGAAACAAGACGTCATGGCCTCGGTTCAGGCGCTGCGGAAAAAGGCCGTCGAAGCGGGAACCCTGAAGACCACGAAGGAGCAGAAGGTCGTGGTCGAGCAGGAGACGATCGTCATTGAATCCCCCAGCCCCCAGGTTGTCTATGTGCCCACCTACAACCCGACGGTCGTCTACGGCACGTGGGCCTATCCGGCATACCCGCCGGCCTACTACTACCCGCCGGGATATGCGGCCGGGACGGCCGCGTTGTCCTTCGGCGCGGGGCTGGCCGCAGGCGCCGCCTGGGGGTATGCCTGGGGTGGCTGCAACTGGAACGGCGGCGACGTTGACATCGATGTCGATCGAAACACCAACATCAACCAGAACATCAACCGCGAGAATTACAAGAACCAATATCAGGGCGGCCGGGGAAACTGGCAGCACAACCCCGAACACCGCAAAGGGGTCTCCTACCGCGACCAGGCCACCGGCCAGAAGTACAACCGGGCATCGACCAATGAAGCCGTAAAGTCCAGGGAGGATTTCCGGGGACGCACCGAAGGGGGCAGACAGGATTCTGTCCGCGGCGGCGCCGACCAGGGTCGGGGCCGCCAGGATGTCGGCCAGCGCGGCGGCCGGGCGGAAACCAGGGATATTTCCCGCGGCGGCACTGATCCGTCGCGGGACCGCCAAGGTGCCGGGCAACGCGGCAGCGTTGAGGGCCGGCCGACGACCCGAGAGGCCGGGGGACGGGATTTATCCGGCCAGGGGGGCAGCGCGCTTTCAGGCATGGACCGCGGCGGCAGCGCCACACGTGATTTCAGCGATCGCGGCAGCTCCAGCCGCCAGAGCATGTCATCCGGCAGCGGGGGCGGCGGCGGCCGTGGTGGCGGTGCGGCATCGAGGGGCGGCGGGGGTGGCGGCGGCGGCCGTGGTGGTGGAGGCAGGAGGTAGCCATGAAAAAAGACCGATCACCCATGTGTGAATATTCAAGGGAGAAGACGGACATGCTTCCAGGGACAACTCATAAAGAGCTCTGCGCGCGTTACGCATTTCGGCTTTTTGCAGCGGCGGTTATCCTCATGATCTTCATCTTGAGTGCGGTCAACGCCGGCGCAGCGATGAAACAGAAGGGATACCCAACTCCCGAAGAGGCGGTGAAAGCCTTTGCGGCTGCGATGGAATCGAATGATGAGAAGGAACTGCTGTCGATTTTCGGAACGGCTGGAAAAGAGCTGGTCTCTTCGGGAGACCTTGTGCGCGACAAGCAGCGAAGGGAAACCTTCATCGCCGATTACAACCGGAAGAACAAGCTCGCACCGGAAGGTTCCCGGATGATCCTGAGTGTCGGGGAGAAGGATTGGCCCTTTCCCATACCTCTGGTGAAACAGGGGGACCAGTGGTTCTTCGATACCAAAGCCGGGAAAGAGGAAATCCTGAACCGCCGGATCGGTGAAAACGAGTTGAGCACCGTGCAGACCCTGCTGGCCGTAGTCGATGCGCAGCGTGAATATGCGATGAAAGATCGGGACAACGACGGGATCCGCGAGTACGCAGAGAAATTCGGGAGCGATCCCGGTAAAAAGAATGGCCTCTACTGGCCGACGCAGCCAGGCGAGACGCCGAGCCCCTTGGGCGAACTTGTGGCAGATGCGCGGGCCGAGGGCTACCGGCGGAGCGGAACGAAACAGGGCCCCATCCCCTTTCACGGCTACTATTTCAGGATACTGACCCGGCAGGGGAAGCAAGCCTCCGGCGGGGCGTTCGATTACGTGGTGAAGAAAAATATGGTTGGCGGGTTTGCCGTTGTCGCCTATCCGGCCGCCTATGGAGCCTCCGGTGTCATGACATTTGTGGTGAACCACGAAGGGGTGGTTTACGAAAAGGACCTCGGCAAAAACACCGCGGCTGCCGCCAAGGCAATGACGTCGTTCGATCCCGATAAGACCTGGAAGAAAGTCGAATAGGCAACGGTCGTGTAGGACCAAGGTCTTATTTTCATCACCGCCCATGGAGAAGAGGGTGTCGAGGAGAAGGCCTTGCGGGCCGGAGCCCTGGGCTTTCTGCGCAAGCCTTTTTCGGATGAAGTCCTCGTTGGCCTGATACGAAAGGCGGCGCAGCTTCAGCATGGCTCTGAAGCGGGCAAGACGTAACCCGGTGACCAGTAGGCGTTGAGCAGACCGGAATCCTGCCATGAACCTGATCGACTGGATCGGAGTGCTTCTTGATGGGGCCGCATTGGTCGCACTCGTCAGGCCACTGAAAGAGAAGCAAGTACGATGGATCACATGGAGGCTCCCATGAAATCGATTCTCGCTATCATGCTGGCAGCGTTATTGTTTGTGATGGGCTGCGCAGGAGATCGAGCCCTGACGCCCGAGGAGCTCGAGGCCATAAAGAAGTCCAACGAAAGGTACGAAAGGTCGAAAGGGCCTTGATGACGGAATGAATCATCTATACCGACTGATCGGGCGCGAAGCCGCTATCCTCGTCGCCTGCCTGCTTTTTCTGTCTTTTGCCGGTCCGGCTCACGCCGATGGCCTCGAGGACGCGCGGCGCAGGGGACGGCTGCTGGCAGGCGTGAAAATCGACTTTCCCCCCTTCGGTTCCATCGATCAGACGGGAGAGATCAATGGCTTCGACGCCGATCTCGCCCGACGCCTGGGACGGGCGCTCTTCGAGGACGAAACCGGAGCAGAGCTGGTGCCTGTCACTTCCGGCGGCCGCATCCCTTTGCTTTACAGCGGATTGATCGACGTCATCGTCGCCACGATGACGATCACGGAAGACCGGCGGCTGGTGCTGGAATTTTCCGATCCCTATTTCGTCACCGGATCGATGCTGCTGGTCCGCAAGGACAGCTCCATCCAAGGCCTGCAGGACCTGGCGGGAAAGAGCGTCGCCGTGGTGGAGGGTGCGGTCCAGCAGCAGGACCTGCCGCAGATCGCCTCCGGGGTCAAGCTGGCCGCGTACAAGAGCCTTACCGAGGCGCTCCAGGCGTTGCGCAGCCAGCAGGTGGACGCGCTGTGCCAGGACGACGTCGCGGTCCTGTCCGAAGCCAGGCGAAGCGGCGACGTCAAGGCCGTCGGAAATTCCTTTCTGCCGCGGCCTTATGCCATGGCCGTGCGCAAAGGTGAGCTCCGGTTCATAGAATGGCTGAACGCCCAGCTCATAAAAATGAAGGCCGACGGCACTCTCCTGGGGCTGCGCCGCAAGCATTTCGGAGACTTGGATGCCGACCTCCTGAAGCCGTAGGGGGTTCGGCGCATCACGAAAGGAGCCGCCGCCATGCTGCTGAAGCTGATTCTCGAGTTCGCCGTGGTGTTGGGCGCGATCTTCCTCGGCAGCCGCTCCGGCGGCGTCGGGCTGGGCCTGTGGGGCGGCGCCGGGGTGCTGGTCCTCAGCTACGGCTTCGGCCTTGCGCCTACGACCCCGCCCATCGACGTGATGCTGATCATCCTGGCCGTCATCATGGCGGCGGCGGTGATGGAGGCCGCCGGAGGCATCGATTACCTGGTCGGGCTGGCCGAACGCATCATCCGCCGCAACCCGCGGCAGATCACCCTCGTCGCTCCGCTGGTCTGCTACCTGTTCCCCTTCGGCGCCGGCACCGGCCATGTCTTCTACCCGCTGCTGCCGATCATCTACCAGGTCGCCTACGAAAACGGCATCCGGCCGGAGCGGCCGATGGCGGTCGCCACCATCGCCTCCCAGCAGGCCATCACGGCTTCGCCCGTCTCGGCCGCCATGGCGGCGATGATCGCGCTGTACGAGCCGCTCGGCATCGGGCTGCCCCAGATCATGCTCATCTGCGTGCCGGCCACCATCCTGGGGGTGATCGCGGCGGCCCTGGTGCAAACCCGCGTGGGCCAGGAGTTGAAGGACGATCCCGAGTACCAGCGCCGCCTGAGCGCCGGCGAGATCCAACCGCCGGGGGGCTCGAATGCCAAGAGCGAGAGAAAAGAGCTGCCCAAGGGCGCGCGCCTCAGCGCCATGCTGTTTCTGATCGGCGTGGGCCTGATCGTGCTGGCCGGGCTTTTCCCGGGCTTGAGGCCGCTCATCCCCAAGGGCAATGCCACGGCCCCCCTCGGGATGGCGGACACCATCCAGATCGTCATGCTGTCCCTGGCGGCGCTCATGCTGCTGACCACCCGGACCGCCGCCGGCAAGATCCCCAAGACCGAGGTCGCCCAGGCGGGCCTGACGGCCGTCGTCGGCATCTTCGGCCTGGCCTGGCTGGGCGACACGTTCATCAAGGGCAACGAGAAGGTCATCATCGGCGCCATCGGCGACGTCACGTCCGCCTATCCCATCACCTTCGCCCTGGGACTGTTCTTCGCCTCGGTGCTGCTGTTCAGCCAGGCCGCCACCACCCGGGCGCTGATGCCGCTCGGGATCAGCCTGGGCATCGCCCCGCCGCATCTCGTCGCCATGTGGCCGGCGGTGAACGGCTATTTCTTCCTGCCGACCTACGGCTCGCTGATCGCCGCGATCAACTTCGACCGCACCGGCACGACGCGCATCGGACGCTTCGTGCTGAATCATTCCTTCATGCTGCCCGGCCTGATCGCCACCGCCGTCGCGATCGTCGCGGGCCTGGTCATCAGCGGGATTTTCTTATAGGCGGGTCATGGCGTTTGATGCTGTGTGCCTCATAACGAAGTGCGGTTGGTGTGGGAGAGGCTTCCAGCCTCGATTTCGCGGCAAGATGCCGCTCCCACAAAAAAGAACTGCGACGCGAAACAGCTTCTTTGCAAGGCATGAGTTTCGATCAGGAAAGGGTAAGAGGAGGCATCCATGCAAGACATTCTCAAAAAGGCGGTCAAAAGCGCGGCGGCCGCGATCGGCATCGCCGTGGAGGACCTGAAAGCGTTCTTCAGACGCGGCGAAACGGTGTCATACGAGGCCGGAGACTGGGCGTTCCACGAATCCACGCCGCGGCAGTGGGCCGGCATCGTCCTGGACGGCGAGGTGGAGATCGTGCGCGGCCTGCACGGGTCGACGACCCGCGTGGCGGTGTTGAAGCCGGGCGCCCTGATCGCCGAGAGCGCCCTGCTGGACGACCTGCCCCATTCGACCAGCGCGGCCGTCCGCCACGGCGCCGTGATCTGGCAGATCTCCCGCAGCCAGCTGGATGAATTCCGGGAGAAGAAACCCGAGGTGTTCTACCGCATCGTCGCCCGGGTGGCCAAGCGGATGGGCGAACGCCTGCGCGCCGTCACAGCGAAGGCCCCCGATGATTTGAAAGCGGTCGGCGGCGTGCGCCGGGAACACGACTCCCTGGGCGAGCGCGAGCTGCCCGACCACGCCTACTTCGGCGTGCAGACCGCGCGCGCCGTCGAGAACTTCCAGATCTCGGGCGTGCCGCTGCGCAACTTCGAGCATTTCATCAGCGCGCTGGCGTTCGTCAAGAAGGCGGCGGCCATGGCCAACCACGACCTGGGCGTCCTGGCCGAGCCCAAGATGAAGGCCATCTGCGCCGCCTGCGACGAGATCCTGGCCGGCAAGCTGCACGAGCAGTTCGTCGTGGACATGTTCCAGGGCGGGGCCGGCACCTCCACCAACATGAACGCCAACGAGGTCATCGCCAACCGGGGTCTCGAGATCCTCGGGCATGCCAAGGGCGAATACGAGCATCTCCATCCCAACGACGACGTCAACTGCTCGCAGTCGACCAACGACGTCTACCCCACCGCCATCAAGCTGGCGGTGATCCTCTCGCTGCAGGACCTGCTAGGGGCGATGGGCGAGCTGCGCAAGGCGCTGGAGCGGAAAGCCGCCGAGTTTTCCGGCGTGCTCAAGATGGGCCGCACCGAAAACCAGGATGCCGTGCCGATGACCCTCGGGCAGGAGTTCGGCGCCTACGGCCGCATGATCGAAAGCGCGGGGGAGGCGCTGCAGCGCGCGGCAAAGGAGTTGCTCGACGTCAACATGGGCGCGACCGCGATCGGGACCGGGATCAACAGCCCGCCGGGTTACGCCGAGCGCGTCACCAGGCTGCTCGCGCTGGTGAGCGGCCTGCCGGTGCGCAAGGCCGAAAACCTCGTCGAGGCCACCCAGGACTCCGGCTGCTTCGCGCAGATGTCGGGCACCATGAAACGCGCGGCCGTCCAGATCTCGAAGATCTGCAACGATCTGCGCTGGCTCTCCTCGGGGCCGCGCTGCGGGCTGAACGAGATCAACCTGCCGCCCATGCAGCCGGGCTCCTCGATCATGCCCGGCAAGGTGAACCCGGTCATCCCCGAGCTGGTCAACCAGATTTGCTACCAGATCATCGGCTATGATACGGTCATCTCCATGGCGGCCGAGGCGAGCGAGCTCGAGCTGAACATGGCCGAGCCGATCATCGCCTACGACCTGCTGCACGGGATGATGATCCTGAAGAACGCCTGCATCACGCTGGCCAGCCGCTGCATCGCGGGCATCAGCGCCAACGCCGACCGTTGCCGCCATTACGTCGAGAGCAGCATCGGCCTGGTGACGGCGCTCAACCCGGTGCTCGGCTACGAGAAATCGGCCGCCATCGCCAAGGAGGCGCTCAAAACCGGCGGCAATGTCTACGACCTGGTGCTGGAGAAGAAGTGGCTGACCAAGGCCCAACTGGACGATCTGCTGCGGCCGGAGAACATGACCGACCCACGGCAGATTCCCAAATGACACTTATGAGAGGAGGATTTCATGAAACGAGCGATTGGCATCATCGGGGTGGTAGTCATGGCATTGGGTGTCTTCGGCAACCTGTCCGCGCAAGAGACGATTATCGAAACCGTTGCGAACGGCTGCAAAACGGAGCTCGAGACCTATTGCAAGGCGGTAACTCCTGGAGAGGGGCGGGTCCTGGCCTGCCTCTACGCCTTTCAGGACAAGCTGTCCGGGCAATGCGAGTACGCCCTTTATGACGCCTCCGCGCGGCTGGAGCGCGCCGTGGCGGCATTGACCTATGTGGCCAAGGAATGCGAGGCGGACGTGGCCGCCAACTGTGCGGGGGTCAAGGCCGGCGAGGGGCGCCTGCTGCAGTGCCTGGAGAAGAACGACGCCAAGGTGAGCAGCCGCTGCAAGACGGCCCTAAAGGATGTCGGGCTGAAAAAATAAGCGCCCCATCGCTGAGGCGCAGGAAGCCCCCGGGCGGCAAGAGTGAACTGCGCAAGCCTTCCGTTTCGCGGAAAGGTCGGGTTACGCCGATGGCAGTAAAGAAGGGTATCAAAAGCGCTAAGCGAGCGGGACGCCCGTCGCGTTCCGCTTCCCAATCGGAGGAGTACGAGCCGACGCGTACCGGGCTGAGCCCGGGCACCCTCGCCCGCGCGCTG
>Ga0209450_10001539_pt1 | contig 11573 bp, 8 predicted proteins | sample FrelakmetLWP11LW_FD_187149 | JGI IMG/M metagenome (GOLD analysis project Ga0209450, IMG submission 187149) | Freshwater lake sediment microbial communities from the University of Notre Dame, USA, for methane emissions studies - LWP11 LW (SPAdes)... | ecosystem: Environmental > Aquatic >... | reverse complement strand
GCAGTCGGCGGACGACCGCTGGCGTTCCAGGCGCACGTCGTTGTCGGTGTTGACGCGGCAATAGTTGTAGCGGTACCCGTTGCTCGAGCACCGGATGGTCTCGGAGGCCACTGCGGGCAGCGAACTCGCCACGAGCGCGGTGCACACGGCGACGGCGACCGTTCTCGCCCCGGTCATTCGAATGGCAGACATCTGTCTCGCTCCTGACTCGACACTGAACGAACACGCCCCGCACAGGCAGAGACGCCACGGCCGATCGGCGCTCGGGCGGCGAACATCACGTCGGAACGCTCAAGTTCGCCTCGGCGGCGGGTCGCCGGTCGCCACCGCACGAGCACGACCACGTGCCCGATCGCGACCGGAACACCTCATTCTGCGCAGTCCACGCATTCGGCACTATCCGAAAAGCGAACGGCAGCCGGGGTGCCGTTCGTTCGGCGATTGCCTCCGGCGGAGGCCGGCCTTGCCCGCGACAGCGCGCGTCTTGGCACGTATCGCCATGCCCCAGCCGCGATGTTGGGTTGACGCGGCGGGGGGCAGATGTCAACGCGACATCTGGCTGGGATGTGACCTTGAGGGTTTTTGTTCGGCCAACTTGGACAGGGGTGCCGCAGTCGCGAACTGCTTGCAACTTGGCCCTGAACGAGGACCCCTCCGGGTCGAGCTCGTGCCCTTGCAGGTGAAGCGTTCAGGAGCGACCAACGAGTCGATAGTCCTAGATAGATCTCGAAAGGTCCGCCTTGGCCGAACCACCGGAAACCCGCGCCAATGCCGGCGCTCCGCACCTTGACGGAAAGAATGACGGCAAATTTCAGGGGAGAAGCCTCAGGCGCGTTACACATCAACAGCCTGGAAGCTCGTTGATGATCGCGTGGGAGTAGGGGACGCCACGCCTGGCTCGTTGCCCGATCGCGACGTGCGGAAGGTTGCGCCGCTGTCGCTGACGCCGGCGCGCCCCCATCCGCCCCGTCAGGCTAGTTCGCCTGCGTACCCGCCGGCCCGTACGCCAGCATGGCCGCCAGCAAGTCGTCGATGACGGCGAGCACGCAGCCCTTGTCGTGCGGCGCATCCAGCAGGGTCCGGACGCTGCCCGCCCGACGTAGCGCGGGCGGAACGCGCTCGAGGTCGCGGTAGACGGCCTGCGCGGTCAGGAAGCGCGCAAACGCATCTCTGCCATCGCTCCCCGGGCGCGACATCAGCGCGGCCTTGCGTTGCTCCTGAGCGTCGAGCTTGAAGACGGTGACGCCTTCCTTGATCGTCTCGGTCACCTTGATCTGGTCGATCGTGGTGGGATCGACCGCCGTCGGATCGGCCGAGAGGATCACCAAGTCCGCCAGCTTGCCCACCTCGAGACTGCCTTTCGTTTTCTCTTCGAACTTCTGGTGAGCAGCCCAGATTGTCATCGACTTGAGCGCGGTAATCACGTCCACCCGCTGATGCGGGCCGACGATTCGGCCCGTGCCGCGGCTCTGGCGCGTGACGGTGGCATCGAGTACCCGCATGGAATCCGGGAAGGCCACCGGTGCATCGTGGTGGCTGGTGAAGATCATGCCGCGCTTCCGCACCCATCCCGTGGGGGAGATGTTGGCACCGTCGACCGGCCCAACGGTGTGATCGAGATGCCAGTCACCCCAATAGAAGGTGTGCATCGGAAACAGCGAGGGAATGACGCCAAGCCGTTTGTAACTGTCCACCTGGTCTTCACGCATGAACTGACCGTGAATCAGCACGGGGCGCAAGCGGCTGGCCGTCGGGTGCCGCGCCTGCGCGGCGGTGTGGGCCGCGATCAGCAAGTCGGAAGCGCGCTCGCCGTTGGCGTGGGTGATGATCTGGACACCGTTTTCAGATGCCCACTGGACCGCGCCCATCACCTGTTCGGCGGTCGCTGACGGATAGCCCGAATAGCCCGGGGGAAAATCACCCACCGGCCTGTAATAGGGCTTGTCTCGCCACGCGGTGAAGCCCTGCGGCGCACCGTCAATCGTCAGCTTGGCCCCGGCGATACGGAACCGGTTGGAATACGTGTCGCTCTTGTTGGCCTTGATGAAATCGCGATCTGCCAGGATATCCGGGTAAGCGACAACGTCGATCGCGAAACCGCCCTCATCGGCAATGGACTTCAGCACCTTGGCGACCCCGGGGACGGCCTTTCCTTCCTCGGCCGTGGTATAGCCGTAGCGCGCCCACAGCTTGGCGCCCTCGCGTGCAAAGATCTGCAGGCCGTTCGGGCCGATCGAAGGCAATAGCTTGAAGGCAAGGCTCGCAAACGCCAGCTCTTCGAGCACGCCGTTGGGCTCCTGGCTGCCCGCGCGCCGACGGATGATCCCGCCTTCCGGATCGGGCGTTGCAGCCGTATAGCCGACCAACTCGAGCGCCTTGGAATTCACCGCGCCAAAGTGTGCCGACTGGTGCACCAGCATGACTGCATACTCGGTCGAGATGGTGTCCAGTTCATCGCGCGTGGGGTGACGCTGTTCCTTTAGCGTGGCGGGGTCATAGCCGAAGCCGATGATCAACTTGGTCTTGGCGACCGCTTCCTTGTTGGCCTCAACCCAGTCACGTACGGTCTGGAGCAGGCTGGGGATATCGGTGACGTTGCCGTCTGGCGGCGCCAGCAGGTTCGCCGACAGCCCCTGCATGCCGCCGACCACCAGGTGTCCATGCGCATCGACGAAGCCGGGCAACAGCGTTCGGCCCTTGAGGTCGATCACCTGGGTGTTCGGGCCCCTGAGCTTCATCACCTGGGCCTTGCTGCCCACGGCGACGATTTTGCCGCCCGCTTCGGCCACGGCCTGTGCGCGCATCGCCTCGTCGTTCATGGTGAGGATGGGCCCGCCCGACCAGATGCGGTCGGCGGGCTGCGCAACGGCAGCCGACACGGCGGTCATCAGGGCGAAGGTCGTGCAAAACGAAACGAGCCGGCGGGTCATCGTGATGGCGCTCCAGAACGGTCCGAAACGGTGGCGAGGGCTTGCTGGGAATGGATCTTCGGATTCACGACGACGTAGGCCGAGCGCAACAGGAGCTCGCCGTCGACGAGGCGCAGCTGAGACTCCTGCTCGTGCACGTCGATCCGGCCTGTCAACACGAGCGGCTGCGTCCCGTGACGATCGGCCTCGGCCAGATCCTTGGCCGGGATCCGGACAATCTGGTTGGCAGGCAGCGCTGTGTGGCTGCAGGCGCCGGCCCACGGCACGAACAGCCAGTCGGTGACCGTGGCGCCGTCGGCCGAGGCCGGCACGAGGTGGCCGACCAGGCGCACTTCACGCCCCGCCACGGCAGGCACCGGCGCCTGTGCGGCGGCGCGGCGCTGCGCGATCAGGGCGTCTCGCTGGAGCAGCAGTTGCTCGGCATCCAGGCCCTCGGCGGCGAGCGTGGCCGCCAGCGCCGCCTGGCGCGCCGCAGCTTCGGCACTGACGGGCCGGCCACGCGCCTGCATCAGTCGGCCCAGCGCGATCTCGGTGATCCAGTCGGTCTGCTGCGGTGTCAGTCGCTCGAACGGATTGTCCGCGGGGGCCGCGGCCGGTCGCAGGCTGTGCCAGTCGAGTTCGTCGCTCGCTTCAGCCGGCAACGTTGCCACCAACGCGCCGGCGAGCCATGCACCCGCCACCAGGCGCGCCACCGGATGTCGCGCGCTCACGGCAACGTGTTCTTGTAGATCCGGCCGTCTTTCATGATGACGACGAAGTTCCTGGCCGGGTCCTCGATCAGCTTGATGTTCGCCAGAGGGTCGCCATCGACCAGGAGCAGATCGGCGAGCGCGCCGGGTTGCACGACGCCGAGCTTGCCGGGATAGGGGCTGCGCAGGCCGGACAGTGCCAGCAATTCGCCGTTGTCGGCCGTGGCCATGCGCAGCGTCTGGGCCGGGGTGTACCAGCGCGTCAGCTTGACGAGCTGCGCGCCCTGGCGCGTGGCCAGCTTGGCGTCGAACAGCGTGTCGGTGCTCCACGCCGTCTTCAGCTTGTACTTCTGGGCGAGTTTGTAGGCCCTCTCCGTGCCGGCGATCATCTCGAGCTGCTTGGCACGCGCGGCCGAGCCCTCGGGGAACGGGATCATGTCCTCGTCCTGCAGGAAGGGCTGCAGGCTGATCCAGATGCCCTTTTCGGCCATCAGCTGGGCGGTCGGCTCGTCGATCAGGTGCCCGTGCTCAACCACGCGCACGCCGGCCTCGATGGCCTGTCGCACCGCCCTGGGCGTGTAGGCGTGCACCATCACGTAGGTGCCCCAGTTCTCGGCCGCATTCACCGCGGCGCGCATCTCTTCGGGGCTGAACTGGGTCACGTCCAGGGGGTCGTACGAAGACGACACGCCGCCGCCCGCGTGCAGCTTGATCTGCGACGCACCGAGCGCGAGCTGCTCCCGCACGCGCTTGCGCACCGCATCCACGCCGTCGACGATCATCGCCATGTTGGTGCGCTCGCCGTACGAGACGTCACCCGGCCGGGCCGGTATCTCCGTCGGCAGCCGGAAGTCGGCGTGGCCGCCGGTTTGCGAAATGAATGCGCCCGAGGGCCAGATGCGTGGGCCGGGGATCACGCCCTCGTCGATCGCGCGTTTCAGGCCGAACACCGGCCCGCCCGCGTCGCGCGCTGTCGTGAAGCCGCGCAGCAGCATGCCGGTGGCCGCCTGCGTCGATGCCGCATGCACGTAGCCGATGTCGGCGGTCAGTGCTGCGGCCTGCGGAATGATCGTGAACGACAGATGCGTATGCGCATCGATCAGTCCGGGCATGAGCGTGCGTCCGTTGCCGGCGATGCGCGTCAGCGCCGCACCGGCCGGTGGCGCGATCGGGGCTTCGGAGATCGTCTGGATCTTGTTGCCGACCACCAGCACGTTGCGCGGCGGCGAAAGCCGCTCGCTCGTGCCGTCGAACACCCGCACGTTCTCGAACAGCACGGCCGCAGGTGGGGGCGCGGGCGGCGGTGTCTGGGCGCCGCCCAGTGCCGGCCACAGGACGATTGAACCGAGAAGCGCGGTCAACAGGACGCTGCGAGACATGGAAACCTCTTCATTCCGACGCCAGGCGAGAAGGCCGCGAGGCTGTTGCATTCAGCCGGTCAACGACTTGCTGAAGAAGCCGCTGTCGATCGGGTGGGTCGAGTGGGAGCAGGCGCCTCAGCGCTTGTTCATGCCGAATACGAGTGGCTTCGCCGGTTGAAGCAGTTTGGTCACATCGCCATTGAGCGAGAAGATGCGCTTCTCGACCTTCAGCTCCTTCTCGCTTGATCCCTTGCTGAAATCGAGCTTGGAATAGTCGATCCAGACCACGTTCGGCGCGTAGGTGCTCTCGAAGTAGTAGCGCTCGCCGGTGTGGTCGATCACGGTCCGGAAGATGGTGCTGGCAATGTTGGGCCGGCCCGGTTCGCCGGCGCTGAACGGCACCGAGACGTTGCGGATGACGCTGAACATGAAGGCAGCGCCTTCCGCGGGGTTGGCCGGCTTCTGCAGCGCGGTGACCCAGTACGCCGCGCGCACGAACCGGTCGGTGGGCGACCGCTCTCCAGGCAGGGGCTTGTCGCCGCCGAAGGTGCGGTACTGCTTCAGGTTCTCCATCTGCTTGTCGAAGGTCGGCTCGTTGGTCATCACGATGAACCGCCGGTCGTGATAAATCTTTGCCTTGCCGCCGATGAACTCGATCACCGCGGAGTCGCCGGTCTTGTCCGAGAGCGAGACGTGCACCAGGGTCGGGAAGCCGTTCGGCAGGATCAGCGGCTCGATCTGGAACGCCCACGATTTCTGCGCTTCGACGGCTTCGGCCACGGTGGCGTAGTTGTCGAGGTAGTACTGCACCCATTGCATGATGCCGATGCCTTGCTGCTTGGGATCGCGCTGGGGGAAGCTGTTCTCTTCGGCGAGGTATAGAGCGTGGGCGCTCAAGCCCTTCTCGTTGACTCCCTCATGGGTGCCCATGTCGTACGCCGTGAGGACCAGGCTTCCGTACTTGGAGGTCCACTTGTGCGGGTTCTCGGCCACGGCACCCACGCGCTGGGCCCCCCGCGGGAAGAGGCGGAAGGCGTGGCCTGCCTTCTCCATCCAGTCCTGGGTCCGCCCCACGAACACCTGGTTGTCGGGGGAGACCCAGAGGACGCGCGTGCAGGCGTATGCCGGCTGGATTGCGACCAGAGTGGCCGTGAGGGCCAGCGTGAGCGTTCGGGCGAATCTGCCGACGCCCTGTATCTGTGGGTTCATCGTGTTATTTCCTTGTCTTGATCGCATCGTTGCTTCGCCCGCGAGCTCATCACGCGTTCGATCGCGCACCCCGCAGCGGCGCGACGCCAGGCTGGCGGCTGTGCGCGGCCTGGCGTTCCGCGACGGGACCGAGGTTAGCGCGCACTGCCGTTGGACGCACCGGCCAAATGACCCGGTTCGGGTCACCACGTCGCCGGTGTGGGAATCGACAGGATCACGCTCGCGACGACTTCGCGGATCGCGGCGGTTGCGGCACGATGGCCTTCAGGGCCACCAGCTTCTCGGTGCAGGCCGCGTGCGATTCGATGAGCCGAAGCGTTGCGGCTGCGGCCCAGCGTTCGGTCAGCCGGTTCGGCGCACGCACGCCCTTGGGCATCGACACCAGGATGCCGCGCTTGACCATGCTTTCCACATGCCGTCGCACGGTCTCCGTCGGTATGCCTGTGACTCTCGCGATGGCGCGGCGTGACATCGGCACGGCCAGTTCCGGTGGCAGCGGTTTGCTGCCACGAAGCGCTTCCGGCAGCGCCTCGGTTCGCAAGGCCCGCTGCACGTTGCCGGTTGTCGTGGCGATCAGTATCAGCAGTTCCACGGGCTGGAGGTGCACGTGTTGGGCGATGACCTGGTGCATCGTCAGGTAGTGGTTCAACAACGCGAACCCACACAGCCGCAGCTCGCGCTGCGTCGCCTCGACCGATATCGAATAGCGATGGGTCTGAACACCTTCAGTTCGCTCGGCCACGTCCCGGCTCCGTTGGTCTTGGGTAACCGTGTCGCCCACGGCAGGCTGAAGCGGAGCGAGCACCTGCGGGTCGAGCTTCCCGGCCGCGCGAAGCAGCGCGTGTAGCCGAAGCGGTTCACGCCTTCCCAGCTTGGCGAACGATCTTGACTGCCATCGTCTGCCTGCTCCTGGCCGGTGCCTGCCGGTCAGCCCACGCGCACAACGCGGGCGTTCGCCATTCTGGACGGCTCGTACGGACTCTCCATCCGTTCCATGGGGCGGTTCTTCGTATGGACTTCATTCGTCGCCTACGGATGTTATTCCTCCCGATCACCAGGCGACCAGCTGACGGACTCCCGCGTCCCTGCCCCCACTGTCCTGGGCTCGATCGATGGCCAGGGAGGTAGGCGGGGACCTTCCCGCCCTGCCGCGTGAGTGCGGCCTCGAACGGCGGCGGAGGTCTTCCACCGCTCCTGCAGCAGCGTGACGGAAAAATGTCGGCGAAAACGCGAGTTGGGACAATAGCTTAAGATGTTTAATGCCGGCCCTTCTTGGGCGTTTCCCTGACCCACACGGGCGTGCGTCGATGGCTTCGGAAGTGATTGTGGGAGTCGATGGATGTCGATAGATCTCGAAAGGTCACTTCCGGCCGAATCGCCCGCAAACCCGCGCCACTGCTGGTGCTCCGCGGTTTGACGGCAAAAATCACGGTGAATTTCTGCGGATCAGCCTCAGGTGCATTACAAATCAACAACCTAGAAGGCTCGTTGATGATTGAGTGGGAGTAGGTTTTGAGATCTATCGGGGTCTATCGAGATCTATCGAGAAGTGGACCTGACGCGACCCATCGTGAGCGTGCGGCACCGGCCCAGCGAACGTCAGCAAGGTGCAGTTCGGCGGACATTGCGCTGAAGCTGTTTGGCGGCAGCCAGCCAAGCCGGTCCTCCATGACCGCTTGCTTTCGGCACTCCTACGCGCACACGAAGTCGAAGCATGGTGTTCGACACGAACCTGCACGATCCTCGGCGGGCAGGCGGAAGCCGCACGATTCCTTCGCCGATGCGAGTGCCTTCCTGCAAGCATGACCAAGGCGTTGGCAGATGACAGTTGCGCCTCGTTCGTCCACTTCCTGTGGCAGTGGGTCGTCGCGGGCGCGAGGTTGGTACGGTTCGCCATCGGCATCACTTGCCTGGCGTCCTTGCCTCCTGCCCACGCAGCCGACGCTGCGCGACCGGTACAGGTCCTGATCATCAACTCGTTCAGCCGGGAGAACTCGCCCTACGAAGTCTTCGCAGCGCAGTTCCGACGCGATCTGGCCCACCGCCTGCAGACTCCGGTTGCCTTCTACGACACGTCCCTCGACGGCGCCAGGTTCGATCCAGCCAGGGACTCCGATGCCTTCGTGGCGTTTCTGCGCGCCCGTTTCGGGACGGACCCGCCGGATCTCGTGGTCCCGATCGGTCCTCCGGCGACACGGTTTTACGGCTTGAACCGCGGCCGGCTGTTTCCGGACACGCCCATGATGCTCGCCGTTGCCGAAGAGCGCGTCATGCGGGGCATCGAACTCGGGCCGCGCGATGCCGGGACGGTGATCTCCCTGGACGTTCCCCGCCTGTTCGCCAATATCCTTCAGGTGCTGCCCGCGACGACGACGATCGCCGTGGTGAGCGGCGATTCGCCGATCGAGCGCTTCTGGGTGAATGTGGCGCGTCAGGAGACGCAAGCCCTCAGCGAGCGCGTGAGGATCGACTACCTGAACAAGCTATCGCTCGGGGAAATCGAGAAGCGCGTAGGCAGCCTGCCCGCGAACTCGGCGATCCTCTTCGTCCAGATGTACATCGACGGCGCCGGAGTCTCGCAGGACCACGACGTTGCGCTGGCCCATATACGTGCTGCCGCCGCAGCGCCGGTCTTCGGCCTTTTCGGCGGCCAGCTCGGCAAGGGCATCGTCGGGGGTCCATTGATGTCGGAAGTGGCGGCGGCGTCGAAGACGGCAGAACTGGCCCGCGCCGTGCTGACCGGCGAAGTCGGCGCCAAGCCGACGGTTGTCCGTTTGGACCTCGCAGCGCCGGCGTACGACTGGCGCGAGTTGCAACGATGGCAGATCCGGGAGAGCAACCTGCCGGATGGAAGCACCGTCGTCTTCCGTCAGCCGACGCTGTGGGATGAGCACCGCTGGGCCATCGTGATGGGCGCCGCAGCGTTGCTACTGCAATCGGCCCTGCTGGTGGCACTGGTCGTCCAGCGATCGCGCCGGCGGCGTGCCGAGAACGAAGCCCGGCACCTGAGCGGCCGCATCCTGACGGCACACGAGGACGAACGTCGCACGCTCGCTCGCGAGTTGCACGACGACTTGACGCCGCGGCTTGCGCGTCTGGCCATCGATGCGGCACGCCTTCAGCCGGTGACGGCAGGTCCGGATTCGGGCGGGGGCGCTGCCATGCACGAGGAACTCTCCAGGCTGAGCCAGGATGTGCATGGCCTGGCCTATCGACTTCACCCGACCGTTCTCGAGGATCTCGGGCTCGGCGATGCGCTGCGCTCGGAATGCGAGCGTGTAACCAAGGGCCAGGGGCTGCCCGTCGACCGGCATATCGACGTCCTGCCCGCAGGCATTGCGCCGGCCGTGACGGTGTGCCTCTTCCGCGTCGCGCAAGAGGCACTGCGAAACATCGTCCGACACGCTGGGGCGCACTCGGCGCGTGTGTCGCTCGCGCCGAAGGACGGCGGGCTCCAACTGCTCGTCACCGACGACGGGGTCGGCTTCGAGCCAAGGATTGGCCACAGCGCCGGATTGGGCATCGCCAGCATGCGCGAGCGCGTGCGAGAGGTCGGTGGCAAGTTCAGCATCCGCAGCGAACCGGGCGCGGGAACGACCGTGCAGGCATGGGCTCCCCTCGCAGCGCAAAACGAATGAGCAACCGGCCGCGCGTCTTGCTCGCTGACGATCATCGGATGTTCGCGGAGGGTCTGCGGACGCTGCTCGGCGAGGAGTTTGAACTGGTCGACATCGTTGCGGACGGCGTGGCGTTGCTGGAGGCGGCACAGCGGCTGCGACCGGATGTCATCGTCGCCGACATCACGATGCCGCGCCTCAACGGCATCGACGCACTGACGCAGTTGCGAGCGGTACTGCCCGATGTGCGGGTTGTCTTCCTGACGATGCACCACGATGCCGCCTATGCGCGCAGGGCGCTGGCCGCCGGAGCTTTTGGGTTCGTGCTCAAGCACTCGGCGGTCCAGGAACTGGTTCGTGCCCTGCGCTCTGCGCTGGAGGGGCACATCTTCGTCGCGCCTCTCCTTGGCGCCGATGTGCTGGCGGGCGACCAGACAAGCCCGGCTCGACGCACCGACCCGTTCGGCGCACTCACGCCTCGCCAGCGGGAAGTCCTGCAACTGCTCGCCGACGGCAAGTCGGTCAAGCAGGTCGCGTCCAGTCTCTCCATCTCTACCCGCACCGTCGAATTCCACAAGTACACGATGATGGAAACGGTGGGTGCCAAGGGCATGGCCGACCTGGTCCGCATCGCGATCCGGCACGGTCTCGTAAGCGAATAGCCCTTTTCCAGGTGCGGCTTCCATAGCGCGAGCGGCTCCCTCGTAAATTTGCGAGGAGCTTTCCTGGCAGCCCTTCGGCAGACTGCACGGGCTGCGAGGGCGCATGGCGACTGCACGAGCCCGACAGATTGTGCCCTGGCGGGAGGCTATGGATTCCAGAAAACGACTCATCGGTGTTGCATTGGCAACCATTGCCGGTGCTCCCTCGCGGATACCCGGCAAGGCGTGGGCACGGCATGCCGCCTGAATCCCGAAAGTCGGGTTCGGCTGGCGAATCGCCGGGGAAGCTCGACTCGCACACTGGACTCTGCGCGCTGCTGGGGAATCGCCACGATGCGTTGAACGAGGGCTTGCGCGGTCTGCTCGAGACCATGTTCGATGCAGTCTTCACCGCGGGCGACGGAGCGTCGCTGCTGGAAGGTGCTGAGCGTCTTCGGCCCGATGTCATCGTCGCCGACCTGGCGTTGGTGCAAAGCGACTGCCTCGACTTGATTCGCAAACTTCGAGCCAAGGCAGCTGAAGCGCAGTTGATCGTGATCACTTCCCATGAGGACTCCAACGTCGAAGTTGCAGTTCGGGCGGCCGGTGCGGACTGCGTCATCGTCAAGCGAGCGATTGCGACGGATCTATTACCGGCGATCGACCACATGCGGGCCCGTCGCACGCTTCATTCGCCAGCCAAATCGACGAAGGTGCTCGGCCGGTCGTGAGCGCGCTCTGCTTCGACCCGAGAAAGGAACAAGAAATGATCTCGAGGAATTCCAAGGCACTGCGGATGGCTGCGGCTCTTGTCGCAGCGCTTGCGCTGGTGCCATGCCAGGCGCAGCAACCCCGGCTCGACGAGATCAAAGCCACCGCCGAGGAAGCCTACCTGTACGGGCTCCCGATGATCGTCGGCTACAGCGTCCTGCACAAATTCTTCATCGACCGCGACTCGGGGCAGTTCAAGGCGCCGATCAACACGCTCAGCAACGAGGCGCGGGTCTTCACGCCGAAAGACACGGCCATCAGCACGCCCAACAGCGACACGCCGTACTCGATGGCGATGCTGGACTTGCGCGCCGAGCCGATGGTCCTTTGCATGCCGGAGATCGAGAAGGCGCGC
>Ga0209450_10001538_pt1 | contig 11576 bp, 8 predicted proteins | sample FrelakmetLWP11LW_FD_187149 | JGI IMG/M metagenome (GOLD analysis project Ga0209450, IMG submission 187149) | Freshwater lake sediment microbial communities from the University of Notre Dame, USA, for methane emissions studies - LWP11 LW (SPAdes)... | ecosystem: Environmental > Aquatic >... | reverse complement strand
ACCGTTGACCTCGTAGTTCGGGTAGAGGCTGTTCCGAAAGGACGATCTGAGGCCGAGGCCGTTGTCGATGTACGACCCGCCGCGAATACCGCGAAGGGAACCGGATAATAGAGTCTCATTCCATTCCCAGACATTGCCCATTATATCAAACGTGCCGTTCTGCTCCAGGATACCCGTGCCGACATCCCAGGGCGAACCATCGTAATAATTCGAGTTCACACCGGCAACCGGGGCAGTATTTGTGCCATTGGCATAAAGAGAATAGCCGCTGGCATCAGGTTTGAAATAGGCCGCTTTGTACCATTCATCTTCGGTGGGGATGACATAAACGGTACTGTAAGCTGTTTTGGCGGCATCACGGTTGATACCCAGAAAGCTGCCCGGATTGGAATTATTGCCGCTGAACTGATATGCACCTTTACTCTTGTCGCCGCTGGTTAAATAGTTACAAAACTGAGCTGCTTCATACCAGCTTACCCGATTGGTCGGCTGCTGAGCGCCGGTCCAATAGGCACTGTAACCATAACCACCGTCACTGCCCGTGGGAACACCCGCAGCGGCTGTAAACGCATTCCACTGGGCATTGGTCACCTCGTACTTGCCGATGCGGTAATCGTAGCTAACTGCACCGCAACCGTACGGATTTGCCACAGGATACCCATACGAATCTAATTCGGTTCTTGTATCCCCCGCATTCCCCGCGTTGCCGATAGCAACAAAGTCCATGTCGATACCGCGTATGGTATCCGCCCTTGAAACACCGCTTGCCGCCATCACACACACTGCTGCCAAACAAATTGCGTATCTCATTGCTCTTTCCTCTCCAAAGTTAGTTTTCTTTCCGTGACCGTACCTCCATTGGCATAGGCACACCTTTGCCTATATTACCAATCTTGCCTACCAAAACCGAGTCAAAAGTCGTAAAACTACCAACTTTGTCGACCCTCCCTATCGGTGCAGGGGTGTTAACCAGAGAGCGCGAATTTTCAGAGAGTTCGAGAGTTTGCGGGCGAGAGCGGGCGGGGTTAACAGGTTGAGAGTATCGGGGGTGGCGTTATTTTGAAAAAATTTCGATACTTTTGATTTAAGTTATTTTATAACAAGCGGTTGTAGCAAGAGTTAGGCGGGCTTCTGAAGCCCGCCAATAAGCGCATAAAAAAAGCCGCCAGTATTTTCTACTGGCAGCTATCTCCCCGAGTAGGGCTCGAACCTACGACCTGGCGGTTAACAGCCGCCCGCTCTACCTATTGAGCTATCGGGGAAAATAAACTATTCCACCCTGTTTTCTGGCGGAAGAAAAACCCTGCAAAACTCAAAATAAACAGCATTTGAGCTATTAATTATCGCCAAAAAACCTTTTTTTGTCAAGTTATTTCTGCATACTCGACTGGGCAATGCGGATGAGAGGACTTGAACCTCCACGGGCGTTTCCACCCTCAGGCACCTGAAGCCTGCGCGTCTGCCAATTCCGCCACATCCGCCAAAGAGAGCCAACTATAGCTATTTTAAACCCCCCGTCAAGCTATTTTTGCCAATTTTCGAAACAAAAAAAGGGAGCCAGCATTGCGCTGAATCCCTTTGTTATTATCACACTTTTTTCGCGGTACTTCGGTCTGTATCTTATTTTTTTCTGCGAAGCAGAGCCAAACCGCCGAGGCCAAGCATTGCCAGGGTCGCCGGTTCGGGTGTCGGATACTGTTCCGTGCAGAACTGAACGCTGCCTGCAAACTGAACCTTTACGCCGAAAGTACCTACCTGTCCGATCTGAATGGGGGTGCCTGCGAAGAAGTCCACAATACCCAACCAACCAGTACCGCCATTAGGAAGCAATTGTCCGCCAATTGGCTGTGCGATGGTCTTTGTCCAATCCAACGGCTGGGCAGTACCTGTAATTGAAAACGGCTTGTTCATGCCGATTGCAATGTGATAATCTGTCCAGGCAAAATTGGTGGCGTTCTCGACATCTTCCAAAATCCACACGATCGGGTCAAGCTCTGTGTCGGTGATAAAATCGCCCGCGACATGAGCAGGCCCCCAATATTGTGTGCCGGACATGTCCAGCGTGTACAACGGTATGCCACCCTCTTGGCCACCGTTTGTCAAAGATGTGCCCGGATTCATCACGATAGCACCATCACCATCCGCCGCGCAATTCCACTTGTCAATGGACGCACTTGCAGACGTAACAAAAAGACAAACACTCAGAAGCGCTACTACAAAAGTCTTCTTTCTCATCCTATACCTCCAATCTAAATAACAGTTCTCTTTTCCTGAGGTGAAGACCTATCGATCCCACTCTCTCCAAAGTTTTCCACATTCTCGATAATATATCTGATTTCATTTCTTTTTTTGTCAATTTTAAAATACCCCTTTTTGAATTTTCTGCAAAAAACGCTAAGCTCCTATAAAATAAAAAGTTAGATTATTTTGTAAAGATGCAGAAAAGATTTTTCGTAGAATTCTTTTGTCATGTCTACCAAAAAACAAAAAAGCGGTTTTCAGTACTGAAATCACCCTTGGATTCCATTAACCTGAAGAAAATCTTGCCGGAACACTCTGAAATGTGGTATAAGGCTACAGCCGGGCAGAACAGCAGCCCCGAATACGACTTTGTTTTGGTATGGTAATCCCTTATGAACAATCAAATTACCCGTCAGCAGGCAGAGAAAGTGGCACATTTGTCGCGGCTTGACCTGTCGGAAGCCGAGCTGGACTTGTTCAGCGGACAACTTTCGGCCATTGTTGAATATATCCAGAAACTCAACGAACTGGATACAGAAAACGTAGAACCTCTGGCGCATTGCCTGCCGGTACACAATGTTTTTCGGGACGATGTCGTGCGTCCATCGCTGGATGTTGAAAAAGCATTGGAAAATGCCCCGGATCGGGTGGATGACTACTTCAAGGTGCCGCAGATTTTGGATGCGGAGTCGAACGCGTAAGAAATTATGTATTGGAAATTGTATATTGTAGATTGAAAAAAGACATCGATATGTTTGATATGATGAGTGCCATAGAGCTGAGAAAGCAGATTGCGGCCGGGAAGATTAAAAGCCAAGCGGTAACGGCGGCAATGCTTGATCGCATTTCCCAATGTGATACCTCGATTGGGGCGTATATCAGCGTCTTTGCCGAAAAAGCCCTTGAACAGGCTAAGGCGGTGGATGCTAAAATTGCCGCCGGACTGCCTATTGGGGTGATGGCCGGCGTGCCCGTGGCAGTCAAAGACAATATCTGCTACAGTGAGGGGCTTACGACCTGCGGCTCGAAAATTCTGGCAAATTTCAAGCCTCCCTACAACGCCAATGTGGTGGAAAAATTGCTTGCGGCCGACGCGGTCATCCTGGGCAAGACCAATCTTGACGAATTCGCAATGGGGTCGAGTACTGAAAACTCCGGATTAAAGAAAACCGTTAATCCGTGGGATAAATCCCGTGTTCCCGGCGGCTCGAGCGGCGGCTCGGCGGCGGCGGTCGCGGCGGGACTTTGTTTTGCGGCACTCGGCTCGGATACGGGCGGCTCGATTCGTCAGCCCGCCAGCTTTTGCGGCGTTGTCGGCCTTAAACCTACTTACGGGCGAGTATCCCGCTATGGCCTTGTCGCGTATGGCTCCAGTCTCGACCAGATTGGCCCGATGACGACCAGCGTTGCGGATGCGGCATTGGTATTACAGGCTATCGCCGGACACGATGGACGCGACAGCACCTCGATTGGCGATGCAGCCGCTCCCGTGCCGGATTATTTAAGCACTCTTGAAACGCCTGTCGCAGGACTAAAGATTGCGTATGTGCCGCAGTTTATCGAACATGCTGAATCGCCCGTGCGGGATGCGATCAAGACGGCACTGGCAATCTATCAACAGGCCGGGGCAACGCTGGTTGAAGTGCAGATGCCGCATTTTGATTATTCCATTGCGGCCTACTACGTCATCGCCACCGCTGAAGCATCGAGCAATCTGGCGCGTTATGACGGCTGCCATTACGGCTATCGCTCGCCCAGCGCACGCGACTATATCGAGGTCTATTCCAAGAGCCGTGCGGAGGGATTTGGCGCCGAGGTCAAGCGGCGGATTATGCTGGGGACGTTTGCTCTATCCAGCGGCTATTATGATGCGTATTATTTAAAGGCGCTGAAAGTTCGCAACTTGATTCGGCAGGATTTTACGAACGCCTTTGCTAAAGCCGATTGCCTGATGATGCCGGTAACGCCATCGACGGCATTTAAAATCGGAGAAAAGACCAGCGACCCCTTGCAGATGTATCTGGCGGATGTTTATACCATCGCGGTCAATCTGGCGGGTGTGCCGGGAATTAGTATTCCCTGCGGCTTTGACACAAGCCGGCTGCCCATCGGCCTGCAAATCATCGGGCCTGCGTTTAGCGAAGATAAACTCCTGCGCATCGGGCGAATGTATGAGAGCAAGACTAATCATCATCGGCAAAGACCTGGGGTTTAATATTTAGCGAGAGATAAAATAGAGTTTTTTTTGACAGGATTTACAGGATAAACGGGGTTTGGACATAACAATGGCAGTTAAGTTAGATTATAAAGTAATCGTCGGCTTAGAAATTCACGTTCATCTGGCGACCAAGACTAAGATGTTCTGCGGTTGCGAGTTGTCGTATGGCGGGACGCCGAACAGCCGGGTTTGTCCGGTTTGTACGGGGATGCCGGGAAGTTTGCCGGTGATGAATAAGCTGGCGTATGAATTTTCAGTTCTGACGGCGATGGCGCTGAATTGCCAGATTGCCCGATTTACCAAGTGGGATCGCAAGAGTTATTACTATCCCGATCTGCCGAAAAATTATCAAATTAGTCAATATGATTTGCCTTTGAGCCAAAACGGCTTTATCGAGATTCCACTGGAAGACGGCTCTGTCAAACGAGTCGGGATTATTCGCGCCCACTTAGAAGAAGATGCGGGCAAAAACTCACACGAACTCGGTAATTTCTCGGCAATTGATTTAAATCGCGCCGGATCGCCGCTGCTGGAAATTGTTACGGCGCCGGATATGAACTCCGCTGCCGAGGTGCGGCAGATGGCGCAGGAACTGCAACGTATCGTGCGGTATCTGGGCATTTCCGAGGCGGATATGCAAAAAGGCCACATGCGGTTTGAGCCGAATGTCAATCTGCATATTTTCAAGGATGGACAAACCTATAAGACGCCAATCTGTGAGATTAAAAATCTAAATTCTTTTCGCGCGATCGAACGCAGCGTAACATTCGAAATTCAGCGACAATTAGAAGAATTCCGCGAAACTGGAAAAACGCTGCAGATGGGCAACAAGCGCACCTACGGCTGGGATGACGACAACCAAACCACCGTGCTGCAGCGAGTCAAAGAAGAGGCTCATGACTACCGTTATTTTCCTGAGCCGGATTTGGCGCCGGTGGAATTGGATGAGGTGGGGTTCGAACGAATTAAGGCGCAGTTGGGCGAGCTGCCGCTGCAAAAGCAGAAGCGGTTTGTGTCACAGTATGGGCTAAGCGACTACGATGCGGCGGTATTAACCGGCGACAAGGCGATGGCGGAGTATTTTGACGCGGTCGTTACTGCCGGAGCGGAACCCAAACGGGCATGCAATCTAATTACCCAAACTGGGCAAAAATTAGCCAATGTGAACAACACCACCGTTGACCATCTGGGCATCGCCCCGACCCATCTGGCCAAACTGGCTCAGATGACCGAAAAAGGGTTGGTCAGTGCCACCTCTGCATCACAGATTTATGAAAAGATGGCTGGCAACGGCACCGATCCGGAAGAACTCGCCAAACAGGCTAACCTGATACAGACAAGCGACACCGGGACAATTGAGGCACTGGTCAATCAAGTCTTGGCCGACAATGTCGAAGCAGTGCAGGATGTCGTGTCCAAAAGCAAAAAAGCCCAAAAGGCGCAGGGCTTTTTAACCGGACAAGTCCTCAAAATGAGCAAGGGGCAAGCAAACCCAAAAGTGGTTTCAGAAATTTTGATGAAAAAATTAGCTGAGCTGTCAGCTTAGCCATAACTATCTATTTTGCAATTAGATACAGAATTTATAATTCCGATTAAAAAACAGTTGACAGACGTCGTAAAATCGGGTTAAATCCTCGTCTCTTTGGGGTCGTAGCTCAATTGGTTAGAGCATCGGACTGTCGATCCGAAGGTTGCGGGTTCGACCCCCGTCGACCTCGTGCGACGCAAGTAGTTGTAACTGTTGAAGTTATAAATGCTTGCGTCGTTTTTTTTATGCGCATTTTCAAGCCTTGTTTTTCGGTCTTATTTTCCATCTAATTCCACCCATTTTCGCCTGCCAGCGCACAGGATGGCAGAGTTTACGGCAGAGAATTTCGCCGCATAAAAAGGAAGGAATACCACGGTCCTTTTCTGTATATTGCGGGATGACTTATCTGTATGAAATCCTGCAAATAGAGCTGGAAAACGCCGTATTATATCGGGTATCAAAAGCGACTGGGATAGGTGTTCCAGCTGTCCCGCATCCGGCGTGGGAGGCGGTGCAATCTTGTCATCGCGGGGATATTGTTGGAGTACTTTGGGTATGAAATCAAAAAGAAGAGATCGACCAGCAATGTCACAATAGATTGCAAGTAAAAGACTTATGGATTATTAATAGCTGAAAATTAATTGGTTTCTTCCGGGCAAAAGAAAGAGGATGCCACGAGGGGAGCGGTCGCGTTGAATCTTTTATTCATTCACCGTGCGCGCAAGGGCTTTTTTGGTCTTTCAAGAAACGCAGTAATTTCAAATTGTGTTAACTGTTCCACCCCCTATATCTGCAGTCAGACCGGATTTTGTCGTGCGGAATGAGTGGCTCTGTCGGACAATGATTGATAATCGCGACTAATAACCCCAATATAACATTGACATTCGAGAATGAAATGCGTAAAATATGGTTGATATTAAGGATTTAATGTTGGGATTGTAACATCTTTAGTCTTTGGAAAAGGTTAATCATGAAACGCTTAGCAGAAGACAAGATTCTCTCATGGGCGAATTCCCCCCGACGAAAGCCGTTGGTTATCCGGGGCGCGCGGCAGGTGGGCAAAACATGGCTGGTAGAAAACTGTCTGGCCAAACAATTTGACAATGTTGTCAAAATCAACCTTGAAAGCCAGCCGCATTTTCACGAAGCCTTTTCTGGTGAACTTACCTCCGAAACAATGCTCAACGCAATAGAGCTTCGTACCAGCCGAATTATTCCCGGCAAAACACTGCTGTTTATTGATGAAATTCAAGGTTATCCGCGAGCGATTACCGCCCTTCGGTACTTTTACGAACAATTGCCCGAACTGCATGTTGTTGCGGCAGGTTCAATGCTGGAATTTGCTTTCGGGGAAATCTCGGTTCCCGTCGGAAGAGTTCAATATCTTCACCTTCAGCCGATGACCTTTTATGAATTCCTGATGGCAACAGGAAAAGAAATTCTCGCAGAAAAACTTCTGGAGCATCCTCAAAAGCACTCTGAGGCTGTAGTCACTGCGATTCATGAACAACTTAGAAATTATTTCTTTATCGGTGGCATGCCGGAAGCGGTTGCGGTCTATCGGGATACACGTTCAATGCTGGAATCTTACGAAGTGCATTCTGAAATCATTACCTCCTATCGTGAAGATTTTAGTAAATATCGCCCAGCGGTGGACTACACCTGTCTGGATACGATTTTTCAAACCATTAGCCAGTCTGTGGGGCAGCAGATTGTCTATGCACGCCTTTATGAACATGCCACAGGAAAAACAAACCACAAAGCGTTTGATTTGCTTTGTAAAGCTAAATTGGCAAACATAATTTCTGCGACCGATCCATCTGGGTTGCCGTTAGGTGCCGGCGGCGCAAAAAGATTTAAGGCATCGATACTGGATATTGGTCTAATGCAGCATCTTAGTGGCATTGATCCTTCGCTGGCTGTCGGTAAGGATAACCTACTTTCCATTTACAATGGTCGTCTTGCCGAGCAGTTTGTTGCCCAAGAATTATTGGCTTGGCATAGCGAGAGACTTTATTATTGGTCACGCGCCGCCCGAAGTGCCAAGGCCGAAGTGGATTTTCTTGCTGTGCGCGACAATAAAATTTACCCCGTTGAGGTTAAATCTGGTTCGGCCGGGCGGCTCAAAAGTCTGCATCTATGCTTGAAAAATTATCCGAATTGTGAGCAAGGATGGGTATTGCAAGATGGCCCGTACAGGGAGTTGCCAGAGCAAAAACTGGTCTTTTGGCCCCTCTATGCCACTCCGCAACTGGGTAATCGGCAACGTCTGCCTCTGGAAGCTTAACTCCTAGAATATCGAAAAAAAGCCGATCAGGTTTCCATGCTTGGACATTTTTGCAAGAAGTACAAACCCAAGATGGGAATTGTCATCACCCGTGAAAAAGAATGTAAAATGGAGGACGATCTCTATTTGCCATTGCGGTACTTTCGATTAGTGAATTGAGTATGTCGAGGCCAATTGTGATATGCAAAAGCAATGCACGAACCACCTGACTATGATACTTGCCAATAAACACACTCCCAGATGGCAGCAGGGGAGAAGCAGAATTCCATGCAGCGGTCTGATGCCGCTGTTTGTGCTGAACTGCGGACGGGTATGGAAGAAAATGTCAATCCCGATGGGCACACTGGCTGACAAGATTAGGCTGGTGCTTACAGTAACGCTAAAACCATGGGGCGATGTCCACAAGGACGAGAAAGGGATTTTACAAGCGAGCCAAAGATAGTGATTGACGACGTTGGCGCAAGGTATGCGATGCATTGTCTAAAAATAGCAATACTATATCTTTTAAGATGCAAATCACATTGGGTGCCTTGTTGTCAAGTACCGTAGGATTAAAGTGAGCATTTCTATCCAGAATTATTGCTCATAGTCTGTAATCATAGCATAAAAGCTTGGCGATGGGTTCAGTAGTTTTTTCTATAAAGCAATTAACTCTTTTAAAAACGAATTGTGCGAAAATAATTTTTGTACCCTACTCCCGCCCGTCAAGCTTTTCAGGGTAAAAAAACGTTTTATAATAATCTGCGTCATCTGCGAAATCCTGCGGTTGCTTTTTTTAATATACAATTTTCCATATCCAATATCCCCTCTGTATTCCTGTATTCGTTCATTCCTGTATTCTTGTTTTCATAAGTCCAGCAAATTAGCCGCAAAAATAACGACTTACAACAGGACATTTCCTTGCTTCTTTGCTCTTTGCTGACATACGATTTTCAAATTCGTATGTCATTTTAGCGCCAATTGCGCTAACACTATTTTGCTATCGGCCAAAAAAATAAAAAAAATTTCACCCTTATCCCACAACGACTTACGCATTTTAGACCCCCCGAAATTTAAGAATTTTCAGTCCAAAAACGTACAATCGCCCCTAATAAGGGAGGGACATTTTTTTAAAAAGTGAATAGAAAAATGAAAAAATTAAGAAAGAAAAAAAATATGAAAAATAGGTGTCATCGACAAAATCTGCCGTTCCTTTTTTCGATTTTCGGCATTCGCCGGAATCGTTTGACTTTGGAGCCGAAAGCGTCTATCATTACCCCGATGGATAACAGTGGTTCTATACGGAGAGATTATGGCAGATAAAGGCTTTGTACATCTGCATTTACATACACAGTATTCGCTTCTGGATGGAGCGATTTCCTGCGACCGGCTCTTTAAGCGGTGCAAGGAACTGGGCATGGGTTCGGTCGCGATGACCGACCACGGCAACATGTTCGGGGCAATCGACTTTTATACTGCCGCGAAATCTGCCGGGGTTAAGGCCATCATCGGGCTGGAAGCCTACATTGCCCCCGGTTCGCGCTTCGATAAGCAGGGCGGCGGCGGAGTCAAGGAAAACGCTTATCACATCCTGCTGCTGGCCGAAAACAACACGGGTTACAGAAATCTGCTGAAATTGAGCAGTATCGGATATACCGAGGGGTTTTATTATCGTCCGCGCATCGACAAAGAAGTCTTGGCGCAGTTTAATGAGGGGCTGATTTGTCTGACCGCGTGTATGGCTGGCGAAGTCCCCGCTCAACTGCTCCGCAATGGTGAACAGGCGGCGAAAGATGCCGTCGAGCAATATCTGAAGATTTTCGGCCCGGAACGGTTTTTTATCGAAATCCAGGAACATACGCCAAATGAATACCCGCAATTAGGACAAATGATGGCGGACATGGCTGAAAAGATGGGGCTGGGAGTGGTTGCGACCAATGATGTCCATTTTCTGGATGCCGAGGACTATCAGGCTCACAATGCGCTCTGCTGTATTAGTACCGGCAAAAAAGTAACCGACCCCGACCGGCTGATTTATCCGCCGGATGTGTTTTTGAAAAGTTCTGAGCAGATGCGGGAGCTTTTCCCTTACGCACCGCAAGCCTGCGATATGACGTTGGAAATCGCCAAACGCTGCAATGCGGAAATCGACCTGAAAAGTCGGCACGCACCGATTTATCGTCCCGCCAACGGCAGCAAGGCGGAGGATTTCCTGTCGAAGCTGGTCTATGATGGTGCGAAAAAACGCTACGGCAAAATAACCGATGAGATTAAAGAACGTATTGAGCGTGAATTACAGATTATTTCCGGCAAGGGCTTTGCCAGTTATTTTCTGATTGTCTGGGATTTCTGCAATTTTGCCCGTGAAAATAATATCCCCGTTGGCGCAAGAGGCAGTGCCGTCGGCACGGTGGTTGGCTACTGCCTTGGCGTATGCGATGTGGACCCGATCCGGTACGACCTGCTGTTTGAGCGGTTTATGGACCCGGAACGAAATGAGATGCCTGATATCGATATTGACATCTGTCAGGACGGCCGCGCGCAGGTGCTGGATTATGTGCGTAAAAAATACGGTCATATCGCCCAGATTATTACGTTTGGAACAATGAAAGCACGGGCGGCGATTCGGGATGTCTGCCGCGTGATGGATGTCCCGCTGTCGGAAGCGGATAAATTAGCCAAGCTGATACCGACTGAACTGAAGATGACTCTCGATAAGGCGCTGGATGTCGAGCCGGATTTAAAAAAGGCATATGACGAAAACCCGAATTACCACGAGGTCATCGAGGTTGCCAAAAGACTGGAGGGGCTTTGCCGCCATGCTTCGGTGCATGCTTGCGGCGTGGTGATCGCCGATGCTCCGCTGACGGAATTTCTGCCGCTTTACAAGCAGGGTGATTCAGAAGAATTGATTACGCAGTATGAAGGTCCGATGGTCGAAAAAGTCGGCCTGCTGAAGATGGACTTTTTGGGTCTTCGGACGCTGAGCGTCATTCAGCGTGCGGTCGATTTGATAGCGGCAAGTTACAACAAAAAAATCGACATCGAGACAATAGACATTACCGACCAAAAGGTCTTTAAGGATATTTTTGCCAAAGGTAAAACCAAAGGCGTGTTCCAGTTTGAATCCGGCGGGATGCAGGATATGCTGATGAAGCTTCGTCCTGACCGGCTGGAAGACCTCATCGCGGCCAACGCCCTGTACCGTCCGGGCCCGATGGCGCTGATTCCGGACTATATCGAACGCAAGCACGGTGCCAAATGGGATGTGCCGCATCCGATTATGCGCGAAGTTCTCGAAGAGACGTTCGGCATTATGGTCT
>Ga0209450_10001537_pt1 | contig 11579 bp, 9 predicted proteins | sample FrelakmetLWP11LW_FD_187149 | JGI IMG/M metagenome (GOLD analysis project Ga0209450, IMG submission 187149) | Freshwater lake sediment microbial communities from the University of Notre Dame, USA, for methane emissions studies - LWP11 LW (SPAdes)... | ecosystem: Environmental > Aquatic >... | reverse complement strand
GTACCGAACACTTCAGCAAACATTTTCGAGATGACAATAACAGGGTCTTTTCCTAATATGAGCAAAAAAATACACGCTATTAACAAGGTCATCAAAACGGAAATCGTTACAGAAATAATATCCGGCAGGATTTTTCTAATCAACAGTTATTCCTATCATATACTTTCCAATGTCCTCAATAATTTTTCCCCTGCTCTTTTCGGCTGCATTTCTCAGGATATCTCCGGGAAGTTCTTTTATAAATCTGCCCATGTAAAGTATACCAATCCTGTCGGACAGCGTAAGAGCTTCGTCTAAATCAGCAGTTATTAAAAGAACTGCTTTACCTGAATTTCTTTGTTCAAGGATAATATTATGTATAAAAGCAGTAGCATTTAAATCCACACCTCTTGTCGGGTGGACAAATATCATAAACTCATTATCAAGTTCAATTTCCCTCCCGAATATAGTTCTCTGCTGGTTTCCGCCTGAAAGTTCGCTCATTGGTGAATTTATATCAGTACACCTGACATCATAATCCGAGACTATTTTTTCACCAGTGGTTTTTACAACCGCTGCTGAGATAACCTTTTTCCTGCCGGATCTGATTAAAAAATTTTCCCCAATAGTAAATTCTTCAATCATGCCTTTCTTAGTCCTGTCATCAGGGACAACTGAAATTCCTTTTGGCTGTACACTTATCCTTCCGTCGAATTTATTGATATGTCCGCAAATAAGTTCAACTATCTCAGACTGGCCGTTCCCTTCAATCCCTATAACTCCGAAAATCTCGTTCCTGCGAACTTCCAGGTTAATATTGTTTAATTTTCTTACTTTATTTTTTTCATATACTATATTTTCAATCTTAAGGGAAATTTCGCCTATACCCGGATCCGTCCTTACAGCTTTAACTTCGGGAATATTAACTGATCCAACTATTTCACGGCTTATAGAAGAAATATCAAAATTTGCAGAATCAGTTTCATATACAACTTTCCCTTTTCTCAGAACTGTTATGTAATCCGAAAGTTCTTTTATTTCATTCAGTTTATGTGTAATGAAAATTATGGTTTTTCCTTCGTCCTTAAAAGTCCTGACTATCCTGTAAAACTGCTCAACCTCCAGAGGTGAAAGAACGGCCGTAGGTTCATCAAATATAAGGATTTCCGGGTTCCGGTAGAGCATTTTAAGTATTTCTACTTTTTGTTTTTCGCTTATACTTAATTCATATACTTTTTTATCTGGAAAAAGCCCCAGTTTATATTTGGCTATTAATTTATTCAGCGCTTCTTTCGTATTATATATATTCAGAAAAAATGAATTATGCACTTTTTCTTCGCCAAGAATTACATTTTCAAGAATTGTAAAATCATCAATTAGCTGGAAATGCTGATGAAGCATCACTATTCCGCTTGATATAGCATCAAGCGGATTATCAAAATTTATTTCTGTTTCTTTTAATAAAATTTTACCGGAATCATTTTTATAAATTCCGAATAAAATTTTCATCAGGGTTGATTTTCCGGCTCCATTTTCGCCGATTATAGAGTGTATGGTGTTTCTGCGAATTCCGAACGATATATCATTATTAGCAGAAAATTTTCCGAAATTTTTGGAAACAGATTTAAATTCTATCAGATATGTGGCAGGATTCACTAAAAATCGATTTTTACAGTACCAAAAAAGATATTGTCAGATAATTTAGTTGAATTGTATAATAGGTTGTAATATATATATTTATAAGAAAAAATCAGGTAATACTGTCTTAATGGCTGCCATACAATGTCAAGCTGAACAATATCCCTGTCAGTTCTTTTTCCCTGAAGGAAATTATTCTCAGTCATGACATCACCGTCTCCCCTGTTTATGTCACCTCCAGCATTATATACAAGAGTGTCCCCGTTCAAATCTATCTCATTTCCTGAACGCTGATGCCTGTATGTTAGAGTTGCGTCGAGTCTGTTATAAATATTCGATTTGAATTTGACAGCTATTTCATCCGAATTGGGGGGTAAATTGTGCCCAAGGGGGAGCCCCCAGTTTGTATACTGGCTTTTATTGGTTCTGTGTGTATATAAAAAAGGATCCAGTTTCGTATATTCAATCATTCCAGTAAGGTTAGGAAGAGTAAACGCATCAGACCACATAACACCTAACTGATACCCGAACCGGTTGTCATTCGCAACCTGGCCGTTTTTTTCATTGGAAAATAAGGTCGAGAAATTAAGATCATCAATCAACAGGGTTGCCTGTGCGGATAAATTTTTGACTGGTATAACTTCAATGTCGAAACCCATAAGCGCATTATTTATATTCCCCGACTGATTTTCACCCGCATTATAATCTGCAGACCTTAAAAAACTCAGCGGATTAATGTAAGTGAAATTAAATGCATCATCTGCTGTGATTATACTTTCCCAGAATCCAAATCTCACTGCATTACTTATACCGATATCAAGCCTGTGTGTTGCAATATTCTTGTATTGAATATCCATACCGAGTGAATCTCCTTTCAAACTTCCGTACAGAAATGAATACTTTAATGCTTTGTATTCGAGATCCAGTTTTATAAAACTGAACGGAACCGTGTTAGTAGAAAGGAAAAGTTTATCAATGTATCCGAACCCGTATGTCATAGCTTCTTTACCCGCAACTAGGGAAAGCCATTCATTCTTTGTTGCATATCTGATATAACCTTCGTATGTGTCAAAATTATTTTGTTCGTATTTATATTTGGTATTAGCATTAAGCTTGGGAATAACCTGCAACGAGAAATCAACATCAGATTGATCTCCGGCAATTTTCTGTCCGTTTGACATTCTAAGGTAATAACCGACCGAATTGAATAATGTACCTCTGATTCTTGTCCCCAGTTCGCCAAGAGTAATATTATGGTCTCCTAATGAATCTCCCGTTGAAGTAATCTGATTTACATAACCGGTTATATCCCAGAACAATGTAGCATTGGAGTCCGCAAATGCATACAGATATTTTTGTTTATCATTATTAAATACATCAAAAGATTTCGGGGCGCTGAATAAGGAATAAGATCCCGAAAGATTCCTTTTTATGTCGTATGAAAACTCAACAAAATAATCATGAAGAATTTTTTTGTCAACATTGCTGAGACGGGATTTATTCAATTCAGCCTCAAAGAGATATTTAGATATTCTGTCACGCGATAACGGAAGGGATGCTGAACTGTAATCCTTTATTACTTCCTTCAAACTCATCCGCTTTAAAAATTCGTAGACAGGATGACTTACAGGTGCATATTCCACCTGTGACAACAATATTCCTGCGTAGAAAAAAGAGAAAAGGAGAAAAAAGAGTGTTTTTTTCATCATGAACTTCTGGCTTTATTGAATAGAATATTTTTCAGGGCAAAGTAAAGATATTTAATATCAGTTTTATATTTGTTTTTTTTATATACATCCAGATAACGTCGCTCTGATTCCATAATTTCCTCCAGCGACTTTGGCAAATCCGCATAATAAGGAGGAACCAGTCCCGGTTTGTACCTGATCCTTTTATTTTTCAGATCCTCATCATATAAGTCAAAATATTGTTTTGAAAGCGGCCTTACTCCTACAAGTTTTATATCTCCCTTCAGTACATTAAAAAGCATTGGAAGTTCGTCAAGCCAGTATTTTCTTAAAAATTTCCCCCATGATGTTATCCTGAAATCATCCTTAAACTTTCCGCCTTCTTTCAGACTGTGCTGGTCATAAATATAACTTTGCAGGTATTCCGAATACGGATTCATCGTTCTTATTTTATACACATTAATAAGTTTTCCGTTAAGACCGATTCTCTCCATTTTATAAAGCAATCCGTATTGATATTCTTTCACTTCCCCTGGCTCACTAACTTTCTGTGCAATATAATAAACAAGGTTATTTATCTCCCTGTAATCTTTCATTTCAAAACCGCAGGCATACAGCCTTCCGAAGACTTCGGCTCTAGATATAGCGCGGTTTTTAGTTCTTAATTTATAAATGTTTATTTTTTGAGTAAATGCAAGTTTAGGCAATACCCTATTGAATAGGAAATCCAGGAAATAAATGGGATAAGCTAAAAGAATAAAATATTTATCGAAAATTCTATTACGTCTTTGGGTATAGTTTTCAACACATCCGATAAATAATCCTTTGTTAAACATCTTTTCGTTGACAACCTGGAAATAATCATTGAGTTCTTTGATATAATTAATTTTCCTCAGATTTATAAAATTATCAATGGGATCTGTAATCGTTTCAATGTTGAATACAGTCGATGTATTCAGAATCCGGGTATTATTGTGGAAAGGATTGACGTGTCCAAGTATCAATTTCAACACCGGTTCGTCTATGTGTTTCAGGGTTCTGTTCTTTTCTCTATATTCGAATATGGATTTAAACAATTCGTTATTATTATACCAAAAATATAAATTTATTCAAAGTTTAAATAGTAATCACTATCTTTTTTAGTCCTTAATAGGCTGTTTGGATAATTATCTATAAGTTCTACAAGGAACTTCGTTACATCTATTTTCTCACTAAGCATTTTTTTTCTCCTGTTCAGCCATATTCCGCCCAGATCGGGCATATTAAGCAGTTCATCAACCTTTAAAAGCATTTTATTAAATTCTTCTGGCTTAAACCCGAATGCAAGTTTATATTTTTCTTCTTGCTCTTTAAGATATGAGATCCTGTTAACAAATGAGTTCAGTCTTATTGAAGGAGTTCCCAGAACAGCCGCTTCATTTGTCATAGTCTGGCTGTCACCAATGAATAAAGTTGCATAAGACAATACAGAGAATATCTTTTCAGGACTTATGTTCAGCTTATATTTTTCAAATTCTTTTTCAATCTCTGTTTCAGTAGTGATAAATACTTTTCCCTCTTTTTCAAGTCTGCTTATTATCTGTCTTTTCTGTCCCTGCGAAAACCCTTTGACCCCGATATCGTGGTGCGCTTTAAATGCATTAAACCGCATAATAAAATATTTCTGTCCTTTTTCGATGCCTATTTCTTTCAGGACTTCTGAATCAGGGTTAAATCTTTTCGGATGAAGATATGCAAGTTCGTGATAACCAGGATAAGTAATACAATTAGGTTTATTTCTTTCGTAATTCAATACATCAGGTGACAGCAAATAGTCACAAAAAGGATGAGCAAAATTAGCAAATAAAGGTTCAACATCCGAATCATCATCATCAAGAATAAATGATTTCATTCTAGTCAGTTTAGATACGTGGGCAATTGTTATCGATGTACCTATTCCTACATCAATCTTCAGTTCATTCACAATGTTTCTTAATGTCCAATCGTATTTTAATTGCTTCAGGGATTTCTTTAATAATGAATCTGATTTGGTTCCGTAATCTATATATCTTATGTTGTAAATCTTCAGTAATTTTTTTGCGGAAGGTATATCCCTTACAGAAACATACATAATATGCCCTCTCGATTTCATATCTGCAATAAAATTTCTGTACAAGTGAACATGAGCAGGATGACAAATGTCTACAATAATATTCATTCCAAAGCTATTTGTCCTTTGAGTAAATTTATTCTTGTATCCGGGATCATTACAGTTAGGTCTTTAATTAAACCCGGAGTATCAGATGTGTGAGTATGAAGCACCCATTTACTATCAGCAAAAAATGTTTTATATCCTATATCCTGAAGTAGATAAAAAGCATCAGTTTCAATAATATCTTCAGCCATAATTACAGGCCGGCTATTTTTTATAATTACATTACCGCCATTTACAACTTTAGCATCGTTACCTTCTGTATCTATTTTCAAGATATCAATATTTGTAATGTTATTAGCATCACAGTAGTCATCTAGTGTTGTCACTTTAATTTCTTGTTTCCTGAAATCCTTGTAATACATTTGGCGGTTTTCGAGATTCAAAGATGCCTGCGTATCTATCTCTATTCCATCTATTAAAGGTATGAACAGCATTGAATCTTCTTTTTTATCAGACAGTGCGAGGTTTTCGAAAACTACATTTTTGTTATTCATGATTTTGCCGTTAACCATGTTATAATTTGACAAAACGGGTTCAAAAGCGAATATTTTCAATCCTGAATTATCAAAATTCCTGAACCTGAAAATATACTGCCCTAGATTCGCTCCAACATCAAAAAATGTATCCCCTTTTCTGAGGATTTTTTTCATAAATGTGCTTAACTCATATTGAATACCGAATTTATATTTCAAATATTGTTTATAGAATTTCAGGTATCTATACGCCCTGTCTCCGAATAGTTTATGAGTCAATAATTTTTGCAGGTAATTTTTAGTCCGTTTTTCCAATATCTATTTTTTTATAAATTTTTCAGCTGATTTTAGTATAAAATCAGTAACATCTTCCCATTCTTCCTCCAAATTCAACCTGAATGCATCTTGGTTCTTATGAAATGAATCATCATTCAGTAATTCATTTATCTTCGGTATAATATTTTCGTGATTAAAATGGAAAAGTATGTCCTTATTTATCATGATCTGGTTAGCTTTCATAAACCTGCTTCCGCAATAGATACTAGGGACTCCAAGAAGGCTGCCCTCTCTAGCCATACTGTCTCCCGAAGATATTACCAATCGGCTGTAATATATAAGACTATGAATATCTGCAACTGGCTCTCTTATTAGTATCCATTCATCAGGATAATAACCGAGTTTTTTTCTGTTTTCGAGTGAAAGAAGAACCTTGATATCTCTGTCCATCCTTCTTGAAAAAGATGCAATAATGTTGGATTTCTGTTTTGCATAATTCAATGAACCCGTGCTTATTTCCCTTACGAATACATATTTCCTAGGATTAAGGGAATATTCTTTAAGTATTTCCGGATTAGGAGTGAAATATTTGGGAGACAAATAAGCCCATTCTTTTAGGGCTTTAAAACTGGAAATATTACCATAATTATCTGTTATAGGAGGATAATATAGATTGGTTGCCGTCAGTTTCTCCAGTATTGTACTTATTCCCCTTTCAGGATCATCATCAAACTGAATATTCGGAATATTAAGTAACTTCAGAACAGTGCCAATATTGAATCCTCCTACACTTAAACCTAAATCAAACATGTTTGCGGACAAATATCTGTACAGTAATATGAATCTCTTAATATTAGCATCAATAATAACCGATTTTTTAGTCCCCGTATGACTGCCTAATATGTTGATTTTAAATCCCGGAAATTCCTTTTGTACAATTAGAGGAAGTTTTCCTCTGTTAAGGCATATAATTGTTACATCATGGCCTTTGTTTTTAAGTTTTGCTGCTGAATGCCTGAAAAAATTAATGTGCGCCGGATGAGCAATATCTATTACAATTTTCACTTATTTTTTACCCCTGATTATTTGCCAAGTTCTGAAACCAAATTCGGACATTTTCATCTGTCCGGGCTTGTGTATTAATTCATATCTTCCGTAGTTTACTTCGTTTCCCCCGAATTTCTTTTTAAAATCGCGTACACCGTATTCTTTTTTCGGATTTCCCGCTCCGCCGAAGTCAAATTTGCTGTAACCATTAATCTTTGCCCATTTTATTACTTCCCATGTGATTATGTCGTTTGGGTATTTTTTCAAAAAGTCAGAAATGCTACCGGCATACCAGTTATAGACACGCCCGTTATAACACAGGGCATACAGGAAACCAATCAATATCCCCTCGTAAAATGCTCCGAAGGCTTTAAACGTTCCGTCCGACAAATTTTTCGCATTGATAAAATAGTCCCTATCAGGCAGCGGAAGTTTAGCTTTTGTATAAACCAAGGACAGGATTTTGTATGACTCATCAAATTCCTTTTTTTCGTTTATTTCTCTTACGCTGACTCCTTCCTTCGAAGCTCTGCGTATTTCATTTCTTCTTTTCGAATAAACTTTATTCCAGAGATTCTCTTCGCTTTCACAGAGGTCAATCAGATAATTTGCATGGTCAGTGTACTTATAACCGGCATTTAACATTACATCGTGACAATAACCTAAACTATTGATGTTTCTTATCTGTGTGTAGATTACTTCTTTCGGCAGTGTTGAAATATAATAATCAAATATCTTTTGGGCTGTTTCCGGATTTGAGCCGTCAACAACCGGCCCTCCTATAATAACTGAACGGCTTGCAAATTTTTTCAGTAATTTACCGAAAAAATTCTGGGTATTTATCAGCATAATTCCTTTTATTCCGCCGTTTTCCTCACAGACAATATAATACGGCTTCGATTCACTGCTCTGAAGGTTCAGTTTATAATAAAACACAGATTGAAAGACATTGTTATCTTTGTTTCCGCAAAGAAATTTATCAATATCCAAAAAACCGCTTATGCCGTCAAATTTATATAACATCTAATCAGAAAAATCTTTTAAACCACAATTCAAGATTAATCCACTTCCATATATCCCTGGAAATATCGGTTTTGCTTTTCATGTGCGATTCATGCAGTTCTCTTGCTTTTGCCATGTCTATGTACGCCGGGAGAATATTTGAATTTATCAATATTTCTTTGACATAATCATAAAAGAAATCCTCCCTGAACCAATCGGATTCAGGCGTATCGAATCCGATTTTTGACTGGCGGTTTCTTATTTTTTCCGGCAAAATACCCGTCATTTCATTTCTCAATAAGTATTTGGTTTCGCCGTTCCTGATTATTTCATCAGGATTTCTGCTCAGGCAATACTCAACTATTCTGTAATCCAGGAAAGGAAGCCTGGCTTCAATCGAAAAGAACATTGAATTCCTGTCTTCCCATTTCAGCAGGTGTTCCAGCTTATACTCGAAATGATTATAAAGTGATTCCATCAGGGTATCGGATTCATACAGTTTACCCGATATGAAATTATCTTTTCTGTACATCTCGTCAAAATCGCTTTGCAGATAAGACAATTTTCTGCTTCTTAATTTCGTTCTCTGGTTTGCAGGTAAAAGAAAATATGCAAATGTTTTCAGCGCATAATTTGATTTGTGCAATTTCTTATAATAATAAATCTCTTTCAGTAATTTCAGGAACCTGAATTTATATATGAGTTCTTTATAATAATTGCCGAAAAAATAATGGTATCCTGCTAGCTGTTCGTCGGCTCCCTGTCCGTCGAGAGTGACCTTCACATTACCGGATGCAAGTTCCATGACCTTGAACTGGGCATAGGGCGAAGTTGAAGGGATAGGTTCTCCGTGCGCTGCTGCAAATTTCTCTTTATCTTCAAACAAAGTCCGGGCAGAAGGTGACGTAAAAAACATATTGCTGAAATCTTGCTCATACTCGGAGATATATTCTTTCTCGTCTCTGTCAAAATTCTCTCCGAAAACTGCAGAAAACGTATTCAAATCTTTTTTATCAAAATATTTGAGAAGAACAGATGCTATTGCAGATGAATCCAGGCCACCGCTAAGGCATAATCCGACCGGCACGTCGCTTCTCAGCCTGTATTCAATAGAAGTTTTGAATAAATCGGTGAATGAATCGTGCTGATTATAATTTGCAACTCTGTCTTTCAAATTGTACCATTTTGTTATTTTCAAACCATCTTTAATTTCAGCATAATGTCCGTGATGCAACCTTTTTACTCCGTTAAAAAACGTCGTATCGTCATAGTCTGTTCTGTTAAAAACCAAATAATTATAAATCGCTTCATTATTCTGCTGTTTTACAGCGGGTATATTGTCAATGATAGGCGGAAGTTCGGAGCAAAATACAAGATACTCCCCGTTATTATGATAATACAGCGGTTTTATGCCGTATCTGTCGCGTGCAAGAAACAATTTATTCTCGAGACTATCGAAAACCGCAAACGCAAACATCCCGTTGAAATAATCAAGTGCTGCTATACCCCATTTAATGTAGGAATATAAAAGGACTTCCGAATCAGAATTTGTTTTAAATGAAATTCCGTCTTTTTCCAGAAGTTTTCTGATTTCAATATAATTGTAAATTTCTCCGTTGAACACCAGTGTGTAACGGCCTGAAGAATCAGTCATTGGCTGATTCGCATTTCTCGTTAAATCAATAATGCTTAATCGTACAAATCCAAGGTCACATTTCCCGTTCTTCATCACACCCGAATCGTCCGGCCCTCGGTGTTTCATTCCGGCCATCATGCTTTCCACTGCTCCGGGTTCGAGCGAATCCCTTTTAAAATAATATATTCCGCAGATTCCGCACATTATGACGCCGCTTCAATGATTTGATTATTAATCAGTTTCATCCATTCTGTTTTTACGTTTTCCCAGTTAAATTCTGTTACGCGTTTTGATAATCGTTCAGCATAAGATCTGTAGTTTTCCGGGTTACTTATTACATTGTCAAGTTTCATTAACAGGTCGTCTGTATTACCGGGCTCATAGAATATAATTTCATTGTCTTTGTAAATCGTTGGGATTCCGCCTGCTTTTGAGGAAATTACAATCAGATTATTCAGTCCGGCTTCAACTATGCTCATCGGGAAATTATCGTACAGTGTAGTATTCAGAAAGATATCATATTCTTTATATTTCTTCAGCAGGGCTTCCCTTTTCACAAAACCGAAAAACTTCAGATTGTGATTCCCGTACTTTTCTTTATAATAATTCAGGTATTTGCCTGTTCCGTAAAAGTGGAATATTATATCCGGGTTATTATTATAATGTATAGCGGCAATTATCGCAGAATCAGGGTCATACAGTTTCTCGAAACTTCTTGCCCAGATTATTTTAATCTTATCTGAAGCTGTATCTGCTTTAGAACTGGTTTCGAGATTGTTAAAGTGGTTAAATATCTTAATACATTGAAATCCGTAATTACTGAATGATTTCTTCAAAAAATCTGTAGCCACAATAATTACCTCATTGCCGATAAATAATTTCACAATCCCGTAATATTTTTTCAGGAAATCTTCAACCTGACCGTCATGAAAATTATAAATAATTTTTTTACGGTGCAATTTTCCTATCAGCGATGAAACCATTATAGGAAAAAATCCAAGGTATGAACAACCTGCCGATAAAATTAGGTCACAATTTCCTGCTGCTGAGTATGCTTTTAATACATTCTTCATTCTTTCTCTGAACGAACCGTGCGTTGATATTAATTCGGTCGTTATTCCTAAGCCCTTTAGAGATTCTGCAAGTTCCAATATCTGGGTTGTTATTCCTCCCTGGGATTTTCTTATATTTGCAATTATTAAAATCCTCATCATTTTATATTTAACCAGGTTTGCAATGAAACAAGCCTTGTAAGTGCAGAATCATGCTCAGAATTGTCATTCAGGTAATTTTTGACTTTTACTTTGAGAAAGTTGTCATTAATCAATCCGGTATTATAATCTCTTCCCAGGTAATCTCGTAAAAAATACTTAGACCATTCATATTCAGTAAAATCCGGTTTATCCCCTCTGTTTCTTTTTCTTTTTGTATATAAAAACGGTACTGCAGCAAATTTCAGGGGATTTAATAAATATCCGGGCGGATATCCCCTGTCAACGGGGTAATCGTTAAGAAGCGGATAATTCGCCTTAATAATTTTCGCATAAATTTTCTGCCCTTTCCACCTGAATATCCTGTTGTGCCTGAATGCATTCTCAAATATCTTTACATAATCTGTCGAATACAGATACTCAAGCAAATCCAGA
>Ga0209450_10001536_pt1 | contig 11586 bp, 8 predicted proteins | sample FrelakmetLWP11LW_FD_187149 | JGI IMG/M metagenome (GOLD analysis project Ga0209450, IMG submission 187149) | Freshwater lake sediment microbial communities from the University of Notre Dame, USA, for methane emissions studies - LWP11 LW (SPAdes)... | ecosystem: Environmental > Aquatic >... | reverse complement strand
GCGACCCTCTCCGTGCTCGTTGGCTTGATGCTCATCGCAGCGCGCGTCCTGCGCATGGGCTTCCTCGCGAATTTCATTTCGGAGCCGGTGCTGACCGGATTCAAGGCCGGAGTGGGTTTCGTCATCGTCGTCGACCAGGTGCCCAAGCTGCTCGGCATCCACATTCACAAGGAGGGCTTCTTCCGCGACGTTGCCTCGATCTTCACCCACGCCCCGGAGCTCTCGTGGAACACCCTTGCCGTCGCGCTGGGAACGCTCGCTGTCATCTTTTTCGCCAGGCGCTTCATGCCGAAGTCACCGGCGCCGCTGCTCGCCGTGGCCGTGGGCATCGCCGCCTCGGCCATCATCGGGCTGGAAGCGGCAGGCGTGAGCGTGGTGGGTTCGATCCAGGGCGGCCTGCCGGTGCCCCAACTGCCGCAGCCTTCCCTCTTCGAGGCGATGTGGCCGGCGGCCGCCGGCATCGCGCTGATCTCCTTCACCGAGTCGATCGCTGCGGCACGGGCCTTCGAGCGGCCTGCCGATCCGCCTATCGACGCGAATCGCGAACTCCTGGCCATCGGCGCCGCGAATGCCGCGGGCGCTTTCATCGGCTCGATGCCCGCCGGCGGCGGCACCTCGCAGACGGCGGTGGCCCTCAAGGCCGGCGCACAAACACAGGCTGCTTCGCTGGTGGTCGCGGCGGCGGCCTTCGCAACCCTGCTGTTCCTCGCACCACTTATTGAGCTCATGCCTCATGCCACGCTGGCCGCAGTGGTCATCGCCTACTCGATTGGCCTGATCAGTCCGAAGGAGATGGTGGCCATCCGCCGCGTACGCAACATGGAGTTTCGCTGGGCCGTGGTCGCCTGCCTCGGGGTGATGGTGCTGGGCACGCTCAAGGGGATCGTGGTCGCCATCGTGCTCTCGCTGTTGGGACTCATGTACCTCGCCTACGATCCGCGGGTCGACGAACTCCGCCGCAAGCCGGCAACGAATGTATTCCGTCCGCGCTCGCCTGAACATCCGGAAGACGAGGCGATCCCGGGCCTGCTCATCGCACGCCCCGAGGACCGTCTGTACTTCGGCAATGCCGCCAACGTCAGTGCAAAATTGCAGACTCTGGCCAAGGCCGCCGACCCGAAGGTGGTCCTGCTCGACTGTTCCGCGATTCCAGGTTTCGAATACACCGCGCTCAAGATGCTCGTCGAGGGCGAGGAGAAACAGCGTGAACAGGGCAGGGAGCTCTGGCTCGCCGCGCTCAACCCCGAGGCGCTGGAGCTCGTGCGGCGCACCCCCCTGGCCGAGCGGCTGGGACACGAGCGGATGTTCTTCACCGTCGAGCAGGCGGTCGCCGCGTTCGAGGCGCAGCAAGCCGCCGGCACCAGGGAAATTTGATGGATGCGTGACAAGCCACATATCGAGGAAGCGTTTCTCGATCGTCTGTTCGATACTTGCGGCCGGTTCATGGCTGTTCACTTTCGTCGGCGTCCTGTCCGTGTCCAGAAGAATGTGATGCCATGAAAATCAGCGACGGTCTTCTGGCAACGTTTTTCCTCGCGGCGGGAGGAGGTGTCGTGCATGCCCAGGAAATCGAGCCGAGGGCGTACTCGAATGCACCTGTCGGGGTCAATTTCCTGGTCGCGGGCTACGCTTACTCGAAAGGCGGCCTGTCGGTCGATCCGTCGGTGCCATTAACGGATGCGAATCTGCGGATCCACTCCACGCTACTTGCCTACGTCCGGACTCTCGACCTGTGGGGCCAATCCGGCAAGGTGGATGTGGTGGTGCCTTACGCCTGGCTCTCTGGCGAGGCCGAATACGCTGGCCAGCCCATGGAGCGCGAGGTATCCGGATTCGGCGGCCCCCGCCTGCGGCTCTCGATGAACTTCATCGGGGCACCTGCGCTCACGATGCAGGAGTTTGCCAACTACCGTCAGGATCTCATTGTCGGCGCCAGTCTGCAGGTGGGCTTGCCCACCGGACAATACGATGCCGACAGGCTGGTCAACATCGCCAGCAATCGCTGGTTCGTCAAACCCGAACTCGGCGCCTCGAAGGCCTGGGGTCCGTGGACCCTGGAACTCTCAACCGCGGCGACGATCTTCGGCGACAACGATGACTTCTACGGTGGGCAGCAGCGCGAGCAGGATCCGATCTACTCGCTGCAGGGGCATCTCGTCTATGGCTTCCGTTCGGGCATCTGGGCCGCATTGACCGGCACCTATTTCACCGGTGGTCGCACCACCGTCGATGGCGTGGAGGGGGACGATCTGCAAAAAACCTCGCGCGTGGGGGCGACCCTCGCCTTTCCGGTGGACCGTCACCACTCGATCAAGCTCTACGCAACAACCGGCCTCTCCATCCGCACCGGGACCGACTTCGACGCCATCGGCGCCGCCTGGCAATACCGCTGGGGAGGGGGGCTGTAAATGGAAGCTTGCCGAGGCTTTCCTGCCGTGGACCGCGCGAGGGATGGACCTGTGGGCATGGTGTGGCGTGCAGCCGGGCGGTACCGGCCTTGTGGTGCGCCGGTGCGGGTTTTTGCGGGTGAAGCCGTTTCTGTAAGCTTGGAACGCAACTGATGCGCAAGGAGAACATCATCGAAAAAGAAGCCCGCGAGCCCTTGCTTAACCCCGTGGACAGGGTGTCGGAGCTGATCTTCGGCCTGTTCATGGCGCTGACTTTCGTCGGTGTCGTGTCCATGGCCACGGCCGGACGCGAGGAAATCCGCACCATGCTGGCCGCCGCACTGGGATGCAACCTGGCCTGGGGGATCGTCGATGCGGTCATGTACCTGGTGCGCACCATTACCGAGCGTGGGCGCTCGCTGACCCTGGTGCGCTCGGTGCGGGCCGCCCGCGATGCGGCGGCCGGGCGCAAGCTCATCGAGGATTCCCTCTCGCCGGTCGTGGCGAAGCTGGTTTCGACAACGGAGATCGAGGCGGTCCGCGGACGTGTCGTTTCCCTGCCTGCGGTGCCGGAGAGACCAAGGCTGCGTCGGGATGACATGCTCGCGGCACTCGGGATCTTCCTGATCGTGGTTGCCTCGACCTTTCCCGTGGCGCTGCCCTTCATCTTCTTCGAGGATGCCGGCGCCGCGCTTTTCGTGTCCCGTGCCATCGCTTTGGGGATGCTGTTCCTGAGCGGGCTCGCGCTCGGCCGCTATGCCGGTTACGGCAGCTGGAAAACGGGTTTCATGATGGCGGGGCTCGGCACCGTGGTGGTGGTCGTCGTCATCGCGCTCGGCGGATGAGCGCCGCCCGCATCATCGTCGCCGCATGTGCGGGCTGCGCCGCCGCAAGCGCCTGGGGCGTCGAGGCGGAGCAAGCCGTGCAGCCGACGTGGGAATTTGCGCTGACGGCCTATCCCACCGTTGTGCGGGACACCGACGACAACTACACATCGGCGATCGCCTCTGCGGATCGCGGTCCATTGCATCTGGAGGCACGCTATGGCTACGAAGCGATCCATGCGCGTTCGGCCTTTGTCGGCTGGACGTTCTCCGGCGGCGACGAACTGACGTGGGAGATCACGCCCTTGCTGGGCGGCGTGTGGGGGCCGTTCGAGGCATTCGTGCCCGGCGTGGAACTCAGCCTCGCGTATGGGCGATTCGATTTTTATCTCGAAGGCGAGTACGTCGATGACGGTGACGAGCGCTACACGTATGCCTGGACCGAACTGGGGTTTGCGGCACGGGACTGGCTGCGCATCGGTCTCGCGGCCCAGCGCACGCGGATTTATGGCGAGGATCGAGACATCCAGCGCGGGCCGTTCGCCCAGGTAAGCTGGGATCGCTTCACTCTCGGTGGCTTCTGGTTCAATCCCGGCGCGGACGACCAGATTTTCGTCGGCTCGATCGGTGTGGCGTTCTAGAAATCCACACGCCGATCGCGCCGACTCTTGCCGCTATACCTTGGCACACCCTGCACCCCGGATGGTCGATGAAACCGAATAAGACCCTGACCCACGACAACCTGAAGACCCCCCGCGCGGCCGCAGTCGCGGGCATCGTGTTTTCGGTGTTGTTCATCATCAGCCTGGTACTGATCCGGACCACCGTGTCTGCCGACCCGCAGGATGCAGGCACCTGGCTTGCCCGCGACTTGAAGACGGTTGCGTTCGCCATTTATCTTTTCCCGTTTGCAGGCATCGCCTTCCTGTGGTTCATCGGGGTGCTTCGCGATCGCATGGGCGCTCAGGAGGACCGCTTCTTTGCCACGGTCTTCATGGGCAGCGGTCTGCTGTTTCTTGCCATGCTGTTCGTCGCCGGGGCGATCGCGGCAGGCATCATCATGGGATTCCACACCATGCCGGACAGGCTGGTTGATTCCGGCATCTACGCGTTTGGTCGCGCCGCCGTCTACCAGCTCGTCAATGTCTACGCAGTGAAAATGGCGGCCGTGTTCATGATTTCCACATCGACGGTCGCGATCCGCATCCGCATCTTCCCGCGCTGGATGGCCTGGCTCGGCTTCATATTGGCGCTGCTGTTGCTGTTGAGCACCGGCTATATTCTTTTCTGGGTGCCGCTGGTTTTCCCGCTCTGGGTGCTCCTGATCAGCGTGAATATTCTATTGTCGAACCTGAAATCCGCTCCGGCTTCGGGTTCCTGAGCGGAGCATTGCTCATGGTTGATTGCCAGTCTAACGGGCGCCGCCAGCCGCGGCCTCACCATCCGCACCGCGCCTGGCTTCGTCGCCTCGGAGCCGCCTGGCAGTACCGCCGGCGCAGGGGTTTTGTGCTTGCTTATCGCATCTTTTCCGAGACTGGAATCACGGCGGACGAGGATGGATGTGTGCAGGGAATTCTGTCTATATTCAAACAAGGTAGATTTAGAAAAATGGACCAAAAAACATTCCGTCTTGCGCTCATAGCCCGCTATTCCGGAATATTCCGCCCTGTAGGGGAGGTCAGAAAATGAACGCCCCCACACCAACGCCCAGTGACAGCCTGCTGCGGAATCCACCGGACTTCTCGCTCGTCCATGGGGGGCCGCTCTTCCAGCTCTTTCTTCGGGCGCATCTGTCCGACGACGCGCTGGAACTGGCGCGCCAGCGCATCCTCGTCATCGCCCTGCTGGCCTGGTTGCCGTTGCTGCTGCTCTCGGCTCTGGAAGGAAACCTGTTGGGCGGCAATGTGGCCGTCCCTTTCCTGATGGACGTGGAGGTCCACATCAAATTCCTGCTGGCGATTCCCCTGATGGTCGGCGCCGAACTGGTGGTGCACCGCCGCATGCGCTTGCTGTTGAAGCAGTTCCTGGATCGCAAGCTGATTCCCGAGAGTGCCATGCCGCGCTTCGATGCCGCCATCCGCTCCGCATTCCGGCTGCGCAACTCGACCCTCGCCGAGGTGCTGCTGATCGCCTTGGTGTACGGTCTTGGCATCCTGGTCGTCTGGCGCCATTACACGGCACTCGACGCCCCCACCTGGTTCGCGACGCCTTCCGCGCAGGGATCCAGCCTCTCGTTCGCAGGGATGTGGTACGCCTACCTGAGCCTGCCGATTTTCCAGTTCCTGCTGCTGCGCTGGTATTACCGCCTGTTCCTCTGGGCACGCTTTCTCTGGCAGGTGTCGCGCATCGAATTGGACCTGGTCCCCACCCATCCGGACCGCACTGGTGGTCTGGGATTTCTCGCCGGTACGGTCTTTGCCTTCATCCCGCTGCTGATGGCGCATGGCGCGATCGTTGCCGGAAACCTCGCCAACCGCATTTTCCATCTCGGGGCGACCCTGCCTCAGTTCAAGGGCGAGATACTCCTCCTGGTCGTCTGGCTTCTATTCGTCGTCCTCGGTCCGCTCCTGGTGTTCGCGCCCCAGCTTGCAGCGGCGAAGCGGAAGGGCCTGCGCGAATACGGCGACCTGGCCGAGCGTTACGTGCGCGAGTTCGATGCCAAATGGCTGCGCGGCGGCGCGCCTGCCGATGAGCCGTTCGTGGGGAGCGGCGACATTCAGTCCCTCGCCGATCTGGGCAACAGTTACGAGGTGGTGCGGACCATGAACATGGTGCCTATGTCGAAGGACGCTATCCTCAGGCTCGCGGCCGCGGTGCTCGCGCCGGTCGTGCCGCTGCTTCTCACCATGATGCCGTGGGAAGAATTGGTGAAGAAACTGTTTGGCATTTTCTTCTAGGCACTTGGCGCTCCTGCGGCAGACGCTGGACACCCGACAACTTTTCAAAGGCGATCTGACACCATGTCCATACATCCACTAGCCGGCAAACCCGCTCCCCAGGACCTTCTCGTTGATATCGGCACGCTGCGCGACGCGTACTTTTCGCGCAAGCCCGACGTCACGGATAAGACCCAGCGGGTGGGTTTCGGCACCAGCGGCCACCGCGGCTCATCGCTGCGTGGCACCTTCAACGAAGCGCATGTCCTGGCGATCTCCCAGGCGATCTGCGAGTACCGCAGCAGCCGCGGCATCAGCGGTCCGCTTTTCCTCGGCAGGGACACCCACGCGCTGTCCGAGCCGGCCTTCATCTCGGCCCTCGAGGTGCTGGGGGCCAACGGCGTTGAAGTGATGATCGACAAGGACGACGGCTACACGCCCACCCCGGCGATCTCGCATGCCATCCTCACCTACAATCGCGGGCGCACCGCGGGTCTCGCCGATGGCATCGTGATCACGCCGTCGCACAACCCGCCGGAGGACGGCGGCTTCAAGTACAACCCGCCGCACGGCGGGCCGGCCGACACCGATATCACGCGCTGGGTCGAAGACCGGGCCAACCAGCTGCTGGCCGACGACCTCAAGACCGTGAGGCGCATGGCCTTTGAAGCGGCGCGCCGTGCAGCCCATGCCTATGACTATGTCGGCACCTACGTCGACGATCTCGCCGCGGTGATCGACATGGACGCGATCCGCGGCACCAAGCTCATGATCGGCGTCGACCCCCTGGGCGGTGCGGGGATCGCCTACTGGAAGCCCATCGTCGAACGCTATGGCGTCGAGATCGAGATCGTGAACACCACGGTCGACCCGGCCTTCGGTTTCATGAGCCTGGACTGGGACGGCAAGATCCGCATGGACTGTTCATCGCCCTACGCCATGGCCAAGCTGATTGCGTTGAAGGACCGCTTCGACATCGCCTTCGGCAACGATACCGATCATGACCGCCACGGCATCGTCACTCGTGCCGGGCTGATGAATCCCAACCATTTCCTGGCGGCCTCTATCCATTACCTGTTCACCCATCGCCCAAACTGGCGCGCGGATGCCGCCATCGGCAAGACCGTGGTGAGCAGCAGCATGATCGACCGCGTGGCGGCCAAGATTGGCCGTACCCTGGTGGAAGTGCCGGTGGGGTTCAAGTGGTTCGTCGACGGCCTGCACGACGGCTCGCTCGGTTTCGGTGGCGAGGAGAGCGCAGGGGCTTCGTTCCTGCGGCGCGACGGCACGGTGTGGACCACCGACAAGGACGGCATCATCATGGACCTGCTGGCGGTGGAAATGATGGCGAAGACCGGCCGCGACCCGGCCGAGTATTACAGTGAGTTGACCCGCGAACTCGGCGCGCCGGTGTATGCGCGCATCGATGCGCCCGCCACGGCGGCGCAGAAATCCGTTTTGCAGAAGCTCTCGCCGCAGGACATCGACGCCACCGAGCTGGCCGGCGACCCGATCCAGTCCATGCTCACCTGTGCGCCCGGCAACGGCGCGGCCATCGGCGGCCTGAAGGTGATCACCGAACAGGGCTGGTTCGCGGCGCGCCCGTCGGGAACCGAAGAGGTCTACAAGCTGTATGCGGAAAGCTTTCGCGGCAGCGAGCACCTCAAGCGCATCCAGGAGGAAGCGCAGGCGATTCTGGCCCGGGCCTTCACCGGAGCCAAGGGGTGATTGAAGAAGCATTCGCGCACGGTCTTGCACGTTGACAGCGGTGTTCGGCTATTTTCGCGCGACGGCGGGAATGAGTAAGGCCAACGGCGGAATGTTGGGCATCGGCTGCCAAGCCAAGCCGATGGCCATCCTCTGACGCGCTGCAAGCGGCCGTCCCGGAGGGAGGAGGGTGCTACGTCTTCATAGTGCAATCATGGTGGGGCCAAGGTCCGATTGTTCGCATCCACGATCAGCGTAAGGTAAATGGCCGAATGATCGCGCGTCATATTTCGTGACGCCCTTGGACGATAGGAAGCTTCCCTATGCTGACTGACTGGATCCCCCTGCTGCGCGATTTGCGCCACTACCACCGCGAGTGGCTGTCGCGCGACGTGATCGCCGGGCTGTCGGTGGCCGCGGTGCAGATCCCAACGGCGATTGCCTATGCCACCCTGGCGGGCTTTCCGCCCGAGGTCGGCCTCTATGCCAGCATGCTACCGGTGCTGGTCTATGCCCTGTTTGGATCGTCAAGGCAACTGGTGATCGGACCGGACGCCGCCACCTGCGCCATGATCGCGGCGCTGCTGTTGCCGATGGCGAACGGCGACCTGGTGTTGTACCTGCAGCTTTCCGCCGCCCTGGCGATCACCGCAGGCGCGATCATGGTCATCGGCGGATTCACGGGCATGGGCTTCATCGTGAATTTCTTCGCCCGGCCCATCCTGATCGGGTTCCTTGGTGGCATTGGGCTCAGCATCATGGCCGGGCAACTGGGCAAGCTGTTCGGCATCGCCATGGTCAACCGGGATTTCGGCCCCTCGCTTTTGGAGATCGCGCACCGGTTGGGCGAGATCCATATCCTCAGCCTGCTGGTGGGGGGCGCGACGCTGGCCATGCTGATCCTGCTCAGGCGCGCTGCGCCGCGGGCGCCCTCGGCATTGATCGCACTGCTGGTCGCCGGACTGGCTGTGTTCCTGTTCGGGCTTGACCAGCAACAGGTCAAGCTGGTCGGCGAGGTGCCCTCCGGCCTGCCGGGGTTTTCCATTCCCGGCCTGGGCTACGAGGGGGTGCAGGGCATCTTCATGAATGCGGTCGGACTGGTGATCGTGACCTTTACCAGCGGCATGCTGACGGCGCGCAGCTTTGCGGCGCGCAATGGCTATGCCATCAATGCCGATCAGGAGATGCGCGCGATCGGCTTCGCCAACATCTCCTCGGGACTGTTCGGCGGCTTTGCGGTCACCGGTGCCGATTCGCGCACGGCGGTCAACGATGCCAGCGGCGGCAAGACGCAGCTGGTGTCGGTGATCGCCGCCTTGACCACTGCCGTCGTTGCGTTGTTCCTGGCAGTGCCGCTCGGGCGTCTTCCGATACCGGCCCTGGCCGCCGTGCTGATCTTCTCCGCCTGGGGCCTGCTCGACATCGCCGGTATGCGGCATTTGCGGGTAATCGACCGGTTCGAATTCCGCCTATCGTTGTATACGATGGTGGGGGTGCTCGTCGTCGGCGTGCTGCCCGGGGTGGTGATCGCCATTTCGCTGGCGCTGCTGCAGGTGCTCGTCAAGATCTACAAGCCGGCGGACACGCTGCTGGGCATCGTGCCGGGTGAGGAAGGCTACAACGACCTCAGCCTGTCGGAGGACGCGCGGCCCGTTCCCGGCATCGTCATCTACCGCTTCGATGCCCCGCTGCTGTTCTTCAATGCGGATTACTTCAAGGCGCGGGTGCTGTCGCTGGTGGACAGCACCACCCCGCTACCGCGCTGGTTTGTTCTCAACGCCGAAGCCATCAGCCAACTCGACAGTACCGGCGCGCAGGCGATCATTGATCTGATCGGTGAACTCAAGACGCGCGGGGTGCAGTTGATCATTGCCCGTCCGAAGCTATATATGCGCAAGTACGGCAAGCCGATGGGCATCGGAGAGAAGATCGGCATGGAGAACATCTTCTTGTCCGTGCATGCCGCCGTCGACTCGATTCTGCAGCGTGAGGGCCGGGCCGCCGATGCGATGCTGAATCCGTGATTGTATCGGGGGGCGGATCCCCCATGGGGAACCTAAGAAAGCGGGAGGCGGGGCAGGGTGGGTTGCTGGGCCGGCGAAGCTGGTGAACGAAGCCTCCGATATCGTTGTGGGGGCTTCGCTCTGAGAGACTAGGGGGCGGACGGGGCCTGCTTGCTGTTCATTTCGGTGGCCAGTTTCAGCACCAATCTTTCCTCGAAACTGCCTCCAAGGGCGAGGTGCAGATTTACGCGTTGCGCCAGCTGCTCGCTCTGTACGCGCAGGAGTGCCAGCTGCGCCACATAGATGTTGAGTCGTTGCTGCTGGACGGCGCGCTGGTCGGATTTGCCAACGCGGTAACTCGTTTGCGTCAGTTCGAGGGCACGCTGGTTGTCAGTCACCGTGCGTTGCAGGAGCTGTTCGCGTTCAGCCAGGTTTGTTCCCGCCGCGAGGGCTTCTTCCACGTCGCCGAGGGCACGCAGGGCCATGCGGGCGTAGTCGGCGATGGCTTCCTTCTGTTCAAGCGTCTTGATTTCCACTTGCGTCCGGAGTCCGCCGCCCTGATAGATAGGCGCCAGCAGCTTCGCCCCAAGCCCCGCGCTGGGATTCGAGTAGTCCTGCGCCAGTTCCAGAATGTTGCTCTGGAAGCTCCTCAGGCTGGCGTTGAGGCTCAGGCGCGGTAGTTGCGCCGCTTTCGCCTCGCCCACGCGGTTGAAGGCCGCCGCAACGCGCCGCTCCGCAGCGATCAGGTCGGGGCGGCGTTCCAGTGTCTCCAGCGGCATGCCGCCAGGCACCGGGCCGGGAAGCTTCGCCAGATCATGACGTGCCTTGAGTTCGGTGGTGGGGTAACGTCCAAGCAATAACTCCAGCGCGCGGAGTGTCTGCTCGTGGGCGAGACGAATTTTCTTGGCGCTGTCCTGGTAATTGCCCAAGCTGACGCGAGCCAGCGCGATATCCTGCTCGTTGCCGACGCCCACTTCCTGGCGCTTCTCGGCGAGGGTGAGGAGTTCCTCCGCGGACTTCACCATGTCCTCGGCAATCTGCTGCTGCAGCCAGGTTTCGCTGGCGGTGAACCAGCTCTTGGCTGTCATCGCGGCGAGAGACTGGTGAGCGAATTCGAAATCGGCCTGCGCCGAGAAGTAATCCTCCTGAGCGGCATTGCGCCCATACCGCAAGCGGCCCCAAAGATCGAGCTCCCACGACACCCCAAGGGAAAGAACCTGCAGCGCGTCCTCGCCCCCCTTCTTGGTGCCCCCCGAGCCGAACAGGCTGATCGACGGGCGCAGGGCGGCCTTGGCGAGCTCGACGTATTGCGCGGCCTGCTCGACCCGCGTGGCGGTCACCCGCAGATCCGGGTTGTGGGCGATGGCTTCCTTCACCAGGGCATCGAGCTGCTCGTCCTTGAACGTGGCGAGCCAGTAGTCCGCGATCTGGCCGGTGCTGCCACCGGCTTTCCACGCATCGGGCAGCGTGATGTTCGAAAGCGCCTCTTTTTGAATCTCCGTACTGGAGGGAGGCAATTTTGTCTGGCAGCCCGCCGCCATCACGCACAATGCGGCACCCAGCAGGGCGGGCAGTCGGGCAAGGCGCCCGCGCCCGCCTGAAGGTGGGCGCGGACCAAACCATGCATCGTTACGTTGCATACGCGCCTCTTAATGCAGTTTCAGGATCAGCCAGTCGAGCTTGGCGCTGATGCGGAGAAGTATCTTGCGCAGGATCTGGATCGCCTCCACGCTGTCGGTGTAGACCGCGCCGCTGCCGCGTGCACCCGAGGCCAGAAAAAGTTCCTTGT